>Ga0255338_1003992_pt1 | contig 16300 bp, 14 predicted proteins | sample MeOH1_35cm_T4_19_FD_203715 | JGI IMG/M metagenome (GOLD analysis project Ga0255338, IMG submission 203715) | Sandy soil microbial communities from University of British Columbia, Vancouver, Canada - MeOH1_35cm_T4_195 | ecosystem: Engineered > Artificial ecosystem > Sand microcosm > Unclassified ...
GGCCTTGCATTCCATCTCGAACGCTTCGGCGAAGTCCTCGGCGATATAGCGCGAAGCGCCACGGAAACCCAGCATCGGGTTTTCCTCGTCCGGCTCGTAGCGCGAACCGCCGATCAGCTTCTTGTACTCATTCGACTTGAAGTCGGACAGGCGCACGATCACGGGCTTCGGATAGAACGCCGCACCGATCGTGGCGATGCCTTCCGCCAGCTTGTCGACGTAGAACGCGCGCGGGCTGGCGTGGCCACGGGCCACCGATTCCACAGCCTTCTTCAGGTCGGCATCGACCTGCGGATAGTCGAGGATCGCCTTCGGGTGAACGCCGATGTTGTTGTTGATGATGAACTCGAGGCGGGCCAGGCCCACACCATGGTTCGGGATCTGCGCGAAGTCGAACGCGAGCTGCGGATTGCCCACGTTCATCATGATCTTGGTTTCGATCTCGGGCATCTCGCCGCGCTCGACTTCGGTGATCTCGGTCTCGAGCAGGCCGTCGTAGATGCGGCCTTCGTCGCCTTCGGCGCACGAAACCGTCACCAGCGTGCCGTCCTTCAGCAAATCGGTCGCATCGCCGCAACCCACCACGGCCGGCACGCCCAGTTCACGGGCGATGATGGCCGCGTGGCAGGTACGGCCGCCACGGTTGGTCACGATGGCCGAGGCACGCTTCATCACCGGCTCCCAGTTCGGGTCGGTCATGTCGGCCACCAGCACGTCACCCGGCTGCACGCGTTCCATCTCGGACGGATCGTTGATCACGCGGACCGGGCCGGTACCAATCTTCTGGCCGATAGCGCGGCCGCTGGTCAGCACGGGCGCCGTGCCCTTGAGTTTGAAGCGCTGCTCGGCCTTGCCGGCCGACTGGCTCTTCACCGTCTCCGGGCGTGCCTGGAGGATGTAGATCTTGCCATCCTTGCCGTCCTTGCCCCACTCGATGTCCATCGGGCGGGCATAGTGCTTCTCGATGATCATCGCGTACTTGGCCAGCTCCGACACATCGGCGTCGGTGATCGAGTAGCGGTTACGCAGCTCGGGCGGCACGTCGACAGTCTTCACCCGGCCGGCCTCACCCGGGCCCGTGAATTCCATCTTGATCAGCTTCGAGCCAATCGAGCGACGGATGATGGGGTACTTGCCCAGGTCCAGGGTCGGCTTGAAGACATAGAACTCGTCCGGGTTCACGGCGCCCTGCACCACGGTCTCGCCGAGGCCGTAGCTCGACGTGATGAAGACCACGTCGGGGAAGCCGGATTCGGTATCGATGGTGAACATCACGCCCGACGCGGCGAGGTCCGAACGGACCATGCGCTGCACGCCGGCGGACAGCGCTACCACATCGTGGGCAAAGCCCTTGTGCACGCGGTACGAGATGGCACGGTCGTTGTAGAGCGAGGCGAACACGTGCTTGATCTTGTCGAGCACGTCGTCGATGCCGCTGACGTTGAGGTACGACTCCTGCTGGCCGGCGAACGAGGCGTCCGGCAGGTCTTCGGCCGTGGCCGAGGAACGGACGGCGAACGATGCCTCGGCGCCTTCACGGGCCGACACGCGGGCGTAGTGTTCGCGGATCTCCTGTTCCAGGCGCGGCTGGAACGGGGCGGCGGCAACCCAGCCGCGGATCTCGGCGCCGGCTTCGGCCAGGGCCTTCACGTCATCGACGTCGAGCGTCTTCAGGCGATCCGAAATGCGGGTGGTCAGGTCGTTGTGCTGCAGGAAGTCGCGGAACGCGAGCGAGGTGGTGGCAAAACCGCCGGGAACACGGACGCCAGCCTCTGCCAGCTGGGAGATCATCTCCCCCAGCGAAGAGTTCTTGCCGCCGACGGTTTCCACGTCATGCATGCGCAACTGCTCGAACGGCAGCACATAGGCGCCGTTATCTGCCTGGTTAGTCATAAAAGCCTCAAAAACAAAGTAAGAAATCGGTGTCACCGACCGGTATGTTGTTGGGGTTCTGTTCCCGGCGGATCGCTTGGCTAAACCATTCCTAAGTGCATGCGGATGCTGCGGCGCACATTGTCGACAATTGTGCCGCGAATCGTTACTGCACCGGCGCGAGCGGAATTGCTTAGCGAAAAGATCGCCGCTATTCTACCGTGCCGCACCGCACTTTCGCGTGGCTGCCTCAAATAATTGACCAGACATGTCCCTTCCCGAAGCGCCTGATGCGCCCCAACAGGCGCCTGCGCCCGGCCCGGCGGCAAGCCCTGCCGCCTCTCCCGCCGCCGCGTCCCCGGCCACCGCCAGCGCTGGCGATCGCCCTGCCGTCCGTACGGTTTTTATCGTGTCGGACGGCACCGGCATCACGGCCGAGACCTTCAGCCACTCCATTCTGGCCCAGTTCGAAATGCGCTTCCGCAAGGTGCGGATGCCGTTCGTGGACACGCCGGAGAAGGCTCACGTGGCCGTCGGCAAGATCAACGAGGCGTTCTACAACGAGGGCGTGCCGCCCATCGTGTTCACCACGCTGGTCAATGCCGAGGCCAACAAGGCCATCCGGCGCGCCAAGGCCATGATCCTGGACATGTTTCAGACCTTCATCGAGCCACTGGAGAAGGAGCTGGGACTCAAGTCCACGCACGCAATCGGCCGCTTCCACCAGAATGCGGACACCGAGGCGTACAAGAACCGGATCGAGGCAATTAACTTCTCCCTGGCGCACGACGACGGCCAGTCGCACAAGAACCTGGAAGAGGCAGACGTGATCCTGGTGGGCGTGTCGCGCAGCGGCAAGACCCCGACGAGCCTGTATCTGGCGATGCAATACGGACTGAAGGCCGCCAACTATCCGCTGATCCCGGACGATTTCGAACGCGGCCGCCTGCCGTCGGCACTCTACGCGTTCAAGCCGAAGATTTTCGGGCTCTCGATTGATCCGCAGCGTCTCACCGAGATCCGCAACGAGCGGCGACCGGGCAGCAAGTACGCGGCGCTGGAAAACTGCCGCTACGAGGTCAACGAGGCCGAGGCCATGATGCGCCGCGAAGGCATCAAGTGGCTCAGTTCCACGCACAAGTCGATCGAGGAGATCGCCACGACGATCCTCCAGGAAATCAAGATAGACCGCGACAACTACTGAGATTTTGAGAATCGTCCCGTAGCGCTGGAGGCCGAACTCCTGGTGTCAGCGCTACGCCGCGCGGCGCTGCCTGACCGCTTCAAACAGGCAGACAGCAGTCGCCGCCGCCACGTTGAGTGACTCAAGGCCGCCCGGCTGCGGAATGCCGACGGTTCGCGAGACGCGCGCCATCCATTCCGGACTGACGCCTGCGCCTTCGTTGCCGACGACCCAGCCCACCGGCTGACGCAGATCGGTGTCAAACACGGCTGCGTCGGCGTGCGATGACGTCGCCAGCAGTGGCACGGCCAGCCGGCTTTCGAGCATCCCGAGCGTGCAATGCTCGACGATGTTGAGGTGGAAGTTCGCGCCCATGCCCGCGCGCAGGGTCTTGACCGACCACGCAAACGCGCAGCCCGTGGTCAGGAAGGCATGCGGAATGCCTGCCGCGGCAGCGCTGCGCAGGATCGAGCCGACATTTCCGGCATCCTGCACCCCGTCCAGGATCACGCAATCCGTGTCGATCGTGGACGGCAGGTGCCCGCCGGGGGTGTCGATCACCAACATCAGATCGATGCCGTTCACGACACTGGTGATCTGCGCGAACAGCGCATCCGCAAGGAGGACGACACGGTCCGGATCGATGCCCTCGAGCAGCGGACGGACTTCGGCATGATCGTAGTGCCGCTCTGACACGACACAGCTGACCGGCTGCCCCCGCGCGGCCACATACGCCTGCGCGAGGTGCACGCCATCGAGCACGGACTGCCCCGCCTTGCGGCGCGCGTGCGTGGACCCCGTGAGGGCCTTTAGGTGCTTGAACAGCGCATTGTCGCGCGAAGTGACGTGCTTCAAGGATGTGTCTCAGAATGGCAGCGCGTCGCGCTCCAGCACCCGCCGCACTGGCGCGAACGAGCTGCGGTGATGCGGTGTCGCGCCGAACTGCTCAAGCGCGGCCAGATGCTGCGGCGTGGGATAGCCCACGTGGGCATCGAAGCCATACTGGGGATATTCCAGGTGCAGCGCATGAAGCTCGCGGTCGCGGGCCACCTTGGCAAGGATCGACGCAGCGGAAATGGCCCGCACTTTGGCGTCGCCCTTCACGATTGCCTCGACCGGATACGGCACCTGCGGACAGCGGTTGCCATCGACCTGCACCAGATCGGGCATGATGCCGCTGGCCGTCAGGCCCGCCACCGCGCGTTGCATCGCCAGCATGGAGGCGTGCAGGATGTTGAGCGAGTCGATCTCCTCGACCGAGGCCGAAGCGATGTGCCAGCCGATCGCGCGTTCGCAGATGCGCTCGAACAGCACCTCGCGCTTTTCTGCGGTCAGGATCTTCGAGTCGGCGAGGCCCCGGATCTGCCGCTCAGGGTTCAGGATCACCGCGGCGGCATAGACCGGCCCGGCCAGCGGGCCGCGCCCGGCCTCATCCACGCCGCAAAGACGGCGTACGACAGCGACGGTTTGGGTCAGCTCGAGTCCCATCTGCGGCGACGGACCTTTTCCGGCTTTCTGACTGGCCATCAGCGCACACCCCGTTCGTGCATGAGATCCACCACCACGCCGGCGGCGAGGTTGGCGGTGTCGCGCTTCAGCGTCTCATGCATGGTCGTGAAATGCTCCCGCAAGAAGGCAATATTGCTCTCGTCGTTCAGTTGCAGCAGCGTCTCGCGCGCCAGTGCCTCGGGCGTGGCGTCGTCCTGGAGCAGTTCTGGCACCACGAACCGTCCTGACAGAATATTAGGCAAGCCCACATAAGGCAGGTAGCCCTGCCGCTTCATGATCTGCGCGGTGAGCCAGGGCACCTTGTACGAGATGACCATCGGCTTTTTGTAGAGTGCCGCCTCGAGTGTGGCCGTGCCGCTGGCCAGCAGAACCACGTCGGCGGCTTCCATGGCCAGGTGCGACTGCCCGTCCACCACCGTCAAGTCGATCTCAGGGTAGCGCTCGTGCAGCCCGCGGATGATCTCGTGCAGCGGCGCGCTGGCCGCCGGCAGAACAAACGCCAGGTTGCCGTCCATGCGATGCATGCGTGCCATGGCCGCAAAGAACGTCGCGCCGAGGTTGCGCACCTCGGACTGCCGACTGCCCGGCAGCACCGCGACGATGCGCTTGCCCTCGGGCAAGCCGAGCTTTTCCCGTGCGCCCTGGACGTCAGGCACCATCGGGATCACATCGGCCAGCGGATGACCGACGTAGGTCGCCGGTATGCCGGCCTTGGCGTAGATCCCGGGCTCGAACGGGAACAGGCAGAGGATGTGGTCCACCGCGCGCGCGATGGTGCGGATGCGCCCGCCGCGCCACGCCCAGATCGACGGGCTGACGAAATGCACGACCGGAATGCCCGAGCGACGCAGGGGTACTTCCAATCCAAAATTGAAGTCGGGAGCATCCACGCCGATGAAACACAGCGGCGGATTGGCCAGCAGCTTGTCGCGAATCGCCCGGCGCGTCGCCAGTATTTCCCGCAGCGAACCGAGCACCTCCACATAGCCATTGACGGAAAGCGTCTCCATCGGCCAGTGGGAGACAAAGCCCTGCGCCATCATGCGGCGGCCGCCGATACCCGCGAAGTCCACGGACTCACCCAGCCGCGCATGCAGCCCTTCAAGCAGAAGCGAAGCCAGCAGATCGCCGGAAGCCTCCCCGGCGACCATGGCAATCGTGCCACGCTTGTTGACATTCCCCCGAGCGACGGTAGGCGGATCGGCCTGCACTGCGGCGTGGATCATGTGCGGCGCGGCTTAGCGGACGATGCCGCGCTGCGTCGCGGCCAGGAATTCCACGAAGGCGCGCAGCGGCGCGCCGGTGGCTACATCGGTCTGGCCCAGGAGGGCCGAGATCTCGTTGCGCGCCTCGTCGAAACCCAGGTCTGACTTGTAGAGCAGCTTGTAGGCCTGGCGCAGTGCGGCAATCTGGCCGGCATCAAAGCCCCGGCGACGCAGGCCTTCCACATTGATACCGTGCGGGGTGGCCTTGTTGCCGTTCTTGTCGCTCGCGGCGATCACGAACGGCGGCACGTCCTGGACCAACGCCGAAGCGCCGCCCAGCATCGCATGCGCGCCGATGCGCACAAACTGGTGCACGCCGCTCATGCCGCCGAGAATGGCCCAGTCGCCCACTTCCACGTGGCCTGCGATCTGCGCGTTACTCGAGAACACCGTGTTGTTGCCCACGCGGCAGTCGTGCGCGATGTGCACGTAGGCCATGATCCAGTTGTCGTTGCCAAGGCTGGTCACGCCCTGGTCCTGCACCGTGCCGGTGTGGATGGTCGTGAACTCGCGGATCGTGTTGCGGTCGCCAATCTCGAGCCGGGTGGGCTCGTTGGCGTACTTCATGTCCTGCGGCGTGCCACCCACCGAGGCGTAGGGCCCGATGCGGTTGCCTTCCCCAATGGTGGTATGGCCTTCGACGGTGGTATGCGAGCCGATCCGGGTGCCGCTGCCAATCCGCACGTTGGGACCGATAATGGAAAACGGACCGACGGTCACGTCGGCGGCAAGCTCTGCCTTCGGGTCGACCAGTGCGCTGGGATGGATTTGCGTCATACGTCCTGTCCTGTGGTCTGAATTCGGTTGAGTCCCGCGCGTTGCCACGCGGGACGGGGCCCATGTGTGGGCGCGGCGGCGCCGATCAGCCTTCGGCCTGTTTGACCGTGCACATCAGTTCCGCTTCGCAAGCGACTTCGCCGTCCACGGTGGCGCTGGCCTTGAACTTCCAGATGCCACGGATATAGCGCTCGACGGTCACGTTCAGGTGCAGTTGGTCGCCGGGGTAGACCACGCGCTTGAAGCGCGCGCCATCAATACCCACGAAGTAATACAGCGCGCCTTCCTTGCGCTCCATGTCGGCGCCGAAGGTCAGCAGGCCGGCCGACTGCGCCAGCGCCTCGAGGATCATCACGCCCGGCATCACGGGTTGATCGGGAAAGTGCCCCATGAAGTACGGCTCGTTGATCGTGACGTTCTTCAGGGTCTTGATCCGCTTCTGCGGCTCGAACTCCAGCACGCGATCGACGAGCAGGATCGGGTACCGATGCGGCAGCAGCTTCAGGATCTTGCGGATGTCGATGTCGGATGCGGTCATGATGATTTCTCTTCGTCTTGTGTGGTATTGGACCCGGCGGACTGGCCGCGCAGGCGGCGTTCCAGCGTGACCACGCGCTCGCGCAGCTTGGACAATCCGCGCACGATGGCCGCATTGCGCTCCCACTCGCCATGCGTCGTGAACGGAAACACGCTGGTGTAATGCCCCCCGGGTTTCGTAATCGATTTGGTAATCGAGGTGCCGCCGGACACCGTCGTCCGGTCGGCGATATTCAAATGGCCCGCGAAATTGGCCGATCCGCCAATCACGCAGAAGCGGCCGATGCGGGTGCTGCCGGCCACCGCCGCGCAGCCCGCTATCACGGTATGAGCGCCCACCCGCACGTTGTGCGCAATCTGGACCTGGTTGTCGAGCTTGCAGCCGTCCTCGATGACCGTATCGGCCATCGCGCCGCGGTCGATGGCCGTATTAGCGCCCACTTCCACATCATTGCCCAGCACGGCGCGGCCAACCTGCGGAATCTTCACGTATTCCACCCCGGCCGGGCCGATGTCCGGCGCGAAACCAAAGCCATCCGCCCCCACCACCACGCCGCTATGCAGGATGTTGCGCACACCCACCACGCAACGATGATAGACGGAAACGTTCGCGTAAATGAGCGTATCGTCGCCGATCTCCGCCCCTGCGCCGATAAAGGCATTCGCCAGGACCCGTACCCGCTCGCCCAGCCGCGCGCCAGCCTCGATCACCACGTTGGGCCCGATGAAGCAGGACGCCGGCACCACGGCATCCGCCGCCACGCTCGCGCGCGGGTCGATACCAGTGCGCGGATCAGCATTCGCCTCACGGTCGAAGCGCTGCGCCACGCGGGCGAAGCAGACATACGGATTGCGCGCGACCAGCCAGTTGCGACCGCCAGCCTGGCCATCGGCGCGAATACGCTCGAGGTCCGCCGGCGACACGATGACGGCGCTGGCCTTGGAAGCCAGCGCCTGCGGCAGGTACAGTGGATTGGACAGGAAAGACAGGTCGCCGGGGCCGGCCTGGTCGAGCGGCGCCAGGCCGCGCACGGCGAGGTCGGGATCACCCACAACCTGCGCGCCGTTCTCGGTGGCGAGCTGACCCAGTGTGGGTGTCTGCATGGCGGTACTTCCTTGAAGAACGAGACAGCGACGAACGAGCGCGCGCCGCTTACTTGCTGCCGGCGTTGAGCGCCTTCATCACGTCATCGGTAATGTCGATGCGTGGATTGACGTACACCGCTTCCTGCACGATCAAGTCGTACTTGCGCTGCTCGGCCAGTTGGCGGATCACACGGTTCGCGCGCTCAAGCACCTGAGCAAGTTCCTCGTTACGGCGCTGGTTCAGGTCTTCGCGGAATTCACGTTGCTTGCGCTGAAACTCACGGTCGAGGTCAGCCACTTCACGCTGGCGGCGCTGGCGGTCGGAATCGGCCAGCACGGCCGTGTCCTTGTCGAGCTTGTCGGCCATGCCCTTGATCTTCTGGGCCATGTCCTGCAGTTCGCGGTCACGCTTCGAGAATTCCTGCTCGAGCTTGACCTGTGCGGCCTTGGCCGGCTGCGAGTCTCGCAGGATGCGCTCCGAGTTGACCGCGGCAATGCGTGCCTCCTGAGCCATCGCCGGGGCGGCTACGCACAGGGCCGCTGCGGCCAGCGCGGCGGCGCTCAGGGATTTCATCAGTGGTGTATGGAGTTTCATGAAACAAATCCTTTTTGGGGATCAGAACGCGGTACCGATCTGGAACTGGAATCGCTGTACGCGATCCGTATCGTCCTTCTTCAGCGGGAAGCCCATGCTGACCTTCAGCGGGCCGATCGGCGACAGCCACGACATGCCGAAGCCGGTCGAGTACTTGAGATCGCTGAACGTAATCGGTGCACCTTCCTGGTACACGTTACCAAAGTCGAAGAACGTGAACAGGCGCAGCGTGCGGTCCACGCCCGAGCCCGGCAGCGGGAACACGAATTCCACGTTACCGATCAGCTTGGACGCACCGCCCACTGGGTTGCCGTTCTGGTCCTTCGGACCAAGCGTGCTGGTCTGGTAGCCGCGCACCGAGCCGATACCACCGGCGTAGAAGTACTTGAACACCGGGAACGGCGTGTCGCCGTAGCCGTGGCCGTACGCCACTTCGCCGTTGAAGGCCAGCGTGAATGCCTTGGACAGCGGGTAGAAGTACTGCTGCTGGAAGCTGGCACGATAGTACTGCGTATCGCCGCCCGGCACGCCCACTTCGAGGTTGGCCTGCGTGTACGGACCCTTGGTCGGGATCAGCGCGCTGTCGCGACGGTCACGGGCCCAGCCGATCGTGAACGGGAAGTTGTTGATGGGGTCGCCACTGCTCTTGCCGATCTTGTTCAGCCACGCGGTGTACTGGCTCGGCGTGTTGACCGAGGTATGCACCTCGGTACGCTCGTAACCGATACCGAAGAACACCGTGTCGTTCTCGGAGAACGGCACGCCGAACTTGAAGCCGCCGCCGGCCGAGACGATCTTGTAGTCCTGGTCGCCGGTGTAGTACAGCGGGCGGGACGTACGGTAGTAGATGTCCGTGGAACGGCTGATACCGTCCACCGTGAAGTACGGGTCGTACTGCGTCAGCGAGATGGTCCGGAACGACTTGGCCGTGTTCACGTCTAGCCCCAGGCTGGTACCGGAGCCGAACACGTTGTCCTGGCGCAAGCCGGCCTGCAGCACGAGCTTGTCAGTCGACGAGAAACCCAGGCCCAGGCTGATCTGGCCGGTCGGCTTCTCGGTCACGTTCACGTTGACATCCACCTGGTCGGGCGCGCCGGCCACGTCCTCGGTGGTGATGTTCGTGTCCGTGAAGTAGCCGGTACGGTTGATACGGGCCTGCGACTGCGTGAGCTTCTCGCTGTCGAACCACGAGCTTTCCATCTGACGCATTTCACGGCGCACCACTTCGTCGCGGGTCTTGCTGTTACCCACCACATTCACGCGGCGCACATACACACGACGGCCTGGATCGACCATCAGCGTCAGTGCCACTTCGCGCGTTTCCTGATTGACCTGGGGCTGCGGATTGATCGTCGTGAATGCGTAGCCGTAGGTGCCCAGCAGGTCCGTGATGGACTTGGTGCTGGCCGTCAGCTTTTCGGACGAGAAGATGTCGCCCTTCTTCAGCTGCAGCAGCTTTTCCATCTCGGCCTGCTTGCCGAGCAGTTCGCCGGCCAGGCGGATGTCGGATACCTTGTACTGATCGCCTTCCTTGATGTTCAGCGTCAGGAAGATGTCCTTCTTGTCCGGCGTGATCGAGACCTGGGTGGACTCGATCTGGAACTCCAGATAGCCGCGGTTCAGATAATACGAGCGCAGTGCTTCCAGGTCGGCCGTGAGCTTCTGCTTCGAGTACAGGTCATTCTTGGTGTACCAGGAAAGCCAGTTCGGCGTGGAGAGCTGCATCTCGTCGCGCAGCGTGCCTTCCTTGAACGCCTTGTTGCCGACGATATTGATCTGGCGGATCTTGGCAACCGGGCCTTCTTCCACGTTGAACACCACGGACACGCGATTACGGTCCACCGGGGTCACCGTGGTCTGCACGTCGGCTGCGTAGTAGCCGCGCGCCACGTACTGGCGCTTCAGCTCCTGCTCGGCCTTGTCGATCAGTGCTTTGTCGTAGTAACGCGCTTCGGCCACACCCACTGCGCGCAGCGAGCGGCGCAGCGTGTCCTTGTCGAATTCCTTGATGCCGACGAACTCGAGCTGCGAGATGGCTGGGCGCTCCTCCACCTGGACCACGAGCACGCCTTCCTCGGCGCGGATCTGCACGTCCTTGAAGAAACCGGTATTGTAGAGTGCACGAATCGCATCGGCGCCCTTGTCATCGGTGAAGGTCTCCCCGACGCGAACAGGCAGATAGCCGAACACAGTGCCCGGCTCCACGCGCTGCAGGCCTTCCACGCGGATGTCCCTGACCACAAAGGGGTCGGCGGCCCAGCCCGCCGGGCTCCAGGCCGCGATAATGGCACTCGTCAGCACGCCCAGCGAGATGCGCTTATGTCTGATCAACGTGAATCCCCTATTCCTCTTCGATTTCATGCAGGGTATTGGCTCCGATGCCGTCCCGACGCCGTCCATGATGACGCCTGGCTTTGCTGACAAGGCCGCCCCCTCCCGACGGGTTCGACGACACCGCCGGAACGCGACCTTCTCCGGCCAACGGCCGCTTTCGGCTACGCGGATCTAGCCGCGCGCAAGAAACAGTCGGCTGACGTCATTGAACAAAGCGAGTGAGGTCAGGAGCAAGATGCACGCGATGCCGACCTTCTGCAGCATCGCCTGCCAGTGATCTGGTACGGGCCTGCCAGTCAAAAATTCCACGCAATAATACAGCAAATGCCCCCCATCCAGAACCGGAATGGGTAACAAATTGAGCACACCGAGGCTGACACTGACGAGCGCCAGGAAGCTGATAAACGGCTGCCAACCCATGTTCGCGGCACGGCCGGCGTAGTCCGCCACGGTGAGCGGGCCGCTCAGATTCTGCAATGACGCCTGCCCCACCAGCATCTTGCCGAGCAGTTTCAGGGACAGCGTGCTGGTACTCCAGACCTGGTCGGCGGCCCGCACCACGGCCTGCCACGGCGCGTAGCGGACAATCTCGGTCTGCACCGCCTGGTTCAGCGCGGCGCCCAGCTTGCCCGTAGGGGCCGCCGCCGCCCCGCTGGCGTCCTTGGCGCCATCCGCGGCAGGGGCCGCGTCCAGCTTGACCGGCACGTCCAGCCGCTGCCCGTTGCGCTCGACCCCCAGCGTGACCTGCTCGCCCGGCCGTGCCCGTACGGCGCGGATCAGCTCGCTCGCCTGCGTCAGGGGCTGGCCCTGCCAGGCCACCACGCGGTCGCCGGCCTTCAGTCCGGCGCGCTGCGCCGCCGAATCCGGCACGATTTCCGTAATCGTGACCGGACCACCCTTCAGGTACAGGCCGAGCGTGGCCAGCGGGTCCTGCTCGGGATTGCCGCCGGTATTGGGCAGGCGGGGCAGCCGGATGTCGCGCTCGGCCCCATCGGTGCCGCGCACGCGCAGCACGGCGCTGGCGTCGCCAAAACCTTCGGCGAACACGGCCATGCGGAGGTCGTTCCAGGACTGGACCGGCTCGGTGCGGTCGTTGGCGGTCAGCGACAGCACGCGGTCGCCGTCCCGCACACCGGCCTGGGCGGCCACGGTGCCGGCCGCCGGGGTTGCCACCACGGGTACCGGCTCGCGCATGCCACCGGCGAACAGCACTATATATAGAAGGATGGCCAGCGCGAAATTGGCCACCGGCCCGGCTGCCACGATCACGAAACGCTTGCCCACGGACTGCCGGTTGAACGCGCGCGGCAGGTCTTCCGGGGGGATGGGCGGATCGGTCTCGGGGTCGCGCTCGCGCTCGTCGAGCATCTTGACGTAGCCGCCCAGGGGGATCGCGGCGAGCGTCCACTCGGTGCGGTCAGGCCCCTTGCTGGTCCAGCGCGCCAACGACCGGCCAAAGCCGATCGAGAATCGCAATACCTTGACCCCGCACGCACGGGCGGCCAGGTAGTGCCCCATCTCGTGCACGAAAATCAGGATGCACAGGGCGACGACGAACGCAATTACGGTCTGCATGACAAATCACCCTCTCCAGAGCTGGCCGCGCCGAGGCGCGACGGCGCTACCCACTTAGCGGCTGGCCAGCCGCGTCAGCAATGCCTGCGCGGCACGGCGTGCGGCGGCATCGGCCTCCAGCACGCCCTCGAGCGTCGCGACCGAACCAGACTGCGGCTGTGCGAGCACGTCGGCCACCACGCGGGCAATATCGGTAAATCGGATCGCCCCATCGAGGAAAGCCTCCACGGCCACCTCGTTCGCGGCGTTCAGCGCGGCCGGGGCTACCCCGCCCGCGCGCAATGCATCAAAGGCTAGCCCGAGGCAGGGGAAGCGATCCAGGTCAGGAATCTCAAAATGCAGGCCGCCGGCGACGGTCAGGTCGAGAGGGCTCACCCCGGAGTCGATCCGCTCCGGGTACGCCATGCCATAGGCAATGGGCGTGCGCATGTCGGGGTTGCCAAGCTGGGCGAGCACCGAGCCGTCGGCGTACGCCACCATCGAATGGACGATGCTTTGCGGGTGGATCAGCACCTCGATCTTCTCCGCCGGGGCGCCGAACAGCCAATGGGCCTCGATCACCTCGAGCCCCTTGTTCATCATCGTGGCCGAATCCACCGAGATCTTGCGGCCCATCACCCATTTGGGGTGGGCGCAGGCCTGGTCCGGCGTGATGTCGTGCAGGGTGGACGGATCACGCGTCCGGAACGGGCCGCCCGATGCGGTCAGCAGCACCTTGGACACGCCCGCGCCGTAGCGCGGGTCGCTGGTCGGCAGGCACTGGAAGATCGCGTTGTGCTCACTGTCGATGGGCAGCAGCGTGGCGCCGTGCTCGCGCACCGCGTCCATGAAGATGGCGCCCGACATGACCAGCGATTCCTTGTTGGCCAGCAGCACGCGCTTGCCCGCCCGAGCGGCGGCGAGCGAAGAACGGAGCCCGGCCGCGCCGACGATGGCGGCCATCACGGCATCGGTGCCGTCGTCGGCGGCGATGGATTCCAGCGCGGCTTCGCCATAGCTGACTTCGGTCTTCACGCCGCCGCCGCGCAGCAGCGTCTCGAGCTGGCGTGCCGCGTCCGCGGAGCCCACCACGGCGTGCGCCGGGCGGAACTCCACGCAGGCCGCCGCCAGCTTATCCACTTGGCGGTGGGCGCTCAACGCATGCACGCTGTAGCGGTCCGGATGCCGACGCACTACGTCGAGTGTGCTTTCGCCGATGGAGCCCGTGGCGCCCAGGATGGTAATGCGTTGCATAGGAACCAGATAACCAAATTCAGATTGTGATCACATCCAGGCCAGCAGCAGCGCCGCCAGCGGGAATACCGGAATGAGCGCGTCGATGCGATCCAGCACGCCACCGTGCCCGGGCAGCAGCCGGCTGCTGTCCTTCTTGCCGATCTGACGCTTGAGCAGTGACTCGAACAGGTCACCGATAACGCTGGCCGCCACGAGCAGCGTGGAAAGGCCGATCATCAGCCCCACCCCGCCCTGGTCGGCGATGCGTGAAAACCAGGTCGGCGCGAAGACATGGGTGGTGCCGAGCACCACGGCCACGATCATCACCAGCAACCAGCCGCCAATCGCACCCTCCCAGGACTTGCCCGGGCTGATGGTGGGCGCCAGCTTGCGCTTGCCGATGGCCTTGCCGACGAAATACGCGCCGATATCGGCCGCCCAGACCAGCACCGCGGCCGACAGCAGCACCGCGATGCCTTCGGCCCGCAGCACCATCACGGCGTGACCGAACGCCGGCAGCATGATCAGCCCCAGGATGGCACCCAGCACCGTGAAGCCCGGCGTAGCCTTGCGCACCCCGCGTGCCAGCAGCACCAGCGCCACGCCCCAGGCCACCAGCGCGGCGGCCAGCAGGTAATGGATGGCGCGGCGTTCGGGCGCGTCATGGAAGTAAATCAGCACGAGCAGGCAGGCCACCGCGTAGACGTAGGGCCAGAAGCGGCGCAGTCCGATCAGCCGCCCGAACTCCCAGCCGGCCAGCAGCACGATCACGGCGATCAGCCCCGCCAGCCACATTACTGGCGCCAGGAACAGGATCGGCAGGATCAACAGCAACAGGCACAAGGCGGTGATGACGCGGGTGATGAGCATGCGCTGCGGTTTCCTTTGAAAGTGGGATCAGGACAGGCCGGTCGCGGCGATCCGCTCAGGCCGTACCAGACAGTCCGGGCGCCACCAGTTGGGCGCTGGTCCGGCCAAAGCGCCGCTCGCGCTGGCGGTACGAGGCGAAGGCCTTGTCCAGCTCGGCGGCGTCGAAATCGGGCCAGTAGGTATCGGTGAAGTACAGCTCGGAATACGCGAGCTGCCACAGCAGGAAATTGCTGATGCGCTGTTCGCCGCCGGTGCGGATGAACAGGTCGGGCTCGGGCGCATAGGACATCGCCAGATGCGGCGCCAGCACGGACTCGTCGATGGCATCCGGGTCGAGCATCGGCGAGCGCGCCAGCATCTTGCGCATGGCCTGGAGCAGGTCCCAGCGGCCGCCGTAGTTCGCGGCGATGGTCACCGTCAGGCCGGTATTGCCGGCGGTGCGGGCCTCCGCATCGCGGATCAGCTGCTGGATGCGCGGGCTGAAACGCCCGAGGTCGCCCACCACGCGCACGCGGATGTCATTGGCGTGCATTTTGACCACCTCGCGGCGCAAGGCGGTCATGAACAGGCGCATCAGGAACGAAACCTCGTCCGCCGGACGGCGCCAGTTCTCCGAACTGAACGCGAACAGCGTGAGGAACTGCACCCCGCGGGTGGCACAGGCCTCCACCACCGCGCGTACCGCGTCCAGGCCACGGCTGTGGCCTGCCACGCGGGGCAGATGACGCTGGGTCGCCCAACGGCCGTTGCCATCCATGATGATGGCAACGTGGCGGGGCACGTAGGTGGTATCGGGAACGCCGAGCGTCGAACTGATGTGCTGCATGGATTCGCGGACGGGGACGGAGCCGGCGGGGTTCCCGCCGGGCGGCCGTCAGACCGTCATGATCTCCTTCTCTTTTTCGGCCACGAGCTTGTCGATCTCGGCCACGAACTTGTCCGTCAGTTTCTGGACTTCATCCTGGCCGCGGCGCTCGTCGTCCTCGGAAATGGTCTTGTCCTTGACGAGCTTCTTGAACTGCTCCATGGCGTCGCGGCGCAGGTTGCGCACGGCTACCTTGGCACCCTCGGCCTCGCCCTTGACGACCTTGGTCAGTTCCTTGCGGCGCTCTTCGGTCAGCGCGGGCATCGGCACGCGGATCGTTTCGCCCATGGTGGCCGGGTTCAGGCCCAGGTCAGCGTCGCGGATGGCTTTTTCCACCGCGCTCACCATCTTCTTTTCCCAGGGCTGCACGCTGATCGTGCGCGCATCGGCCAGGCCGACATTGGCCACCTGGCTGATCGGCACCATCGAGCCGTAGTAGTCCACCTGGACGTGATCGAGCAGACCGGTGTGGGCACGACCGGTACGAATTTTCGCCAGATCGGCCCTGAAGGCTTCGATCGACTTCTGCATCTTCTGCTCGGCGCTCTTCTTTGTGTCGGCGACGCTCATGTTTACCTCCGGAAATCAGCCAGACAGGATCCCGCCGGACGGGATCG
>Ga0255338_1003993_pt1 | contig 16299 bp, 11 predicted proteins | sample MeOH1_35cm_T4_19_FD_203715 | JGI IMG/M metagenome (GOLD analysis project Ga0255338, IMG submission 203715) | Sandy soil microbial communities from University of British Columbia, Vancouver, Canada - MeOH1_35cm_T4_195 | ecosystem: Engineered > Artificial ecosystem > Sand microcosm > Unclassified ...
CAGTACGTCGTCGTGAGCGACGAGGATTTCAGGCAGGCCAATGTGAAGGCCACGCAGACGGTAGAAATCGTCTCCTTCGTCGAAGCCGGGTCGGTCGCGCCGTATTACTTCGATACGCCGTACTACCTCGAGCCCGGCAAGCGGGGTGAGAAGGGTTATGCGCTGCTGCGCGACGTGCTTGCGAAGACGGGGCGTATAGGCATCGCGCAGGTCGTGATCCGCAGCCGCCAGCATCTCGCCGCGCTGATTCCGGTCGACCGCATGCTGGTGCTCGACACGCTGCGTTATGCCGACGAGATCCGCGATGCGAAGGATCTCACCTTCCCCGAGGCCGGCAAGGCGGCCGGCGTGAGCGACAAGGAGCTGCAGATGGCCGAAAGGCTCGTGGATGACATGTCAGAGCCGTGGAAGCCCGAACAGTACAAGGACACGTATCACGACGATCTCATGGCGCGCATCGAGCAGAAGATCAAGTCGGGCGAGACGCACGTCGTGACGCCGGAGGGCGAGGAGCCGGCTGCAGCGCCGCAGAGCGCTGAAGTCATAGACCTCGCCGCGCTCCTGCGCCGCAGCCTCGAGCGGAAAGGACGCGGCAAGGCGGAAGAGCCGGAGGAGCGGCGGCGCGCTGCGGCGGGCAAGGGTGTCAGCACGAAGACCGCGAGCACGACGCGCCGTGCCGGCGCTCATCGCAAGCGCGCGTGAGCGTGCTCAGTGAGGCGTGAGGGGTGAGGGGTAAGCAAAGCGCGCCGCGGCAGCATTGTCTTCTCACTCACTACGTCCTGCGTCTCGCCGCAACCCTCCCGCCGGACGCCCCCTGGAGGGTGCAAGCGAGAGCGTCCGGCGTCGGCCGCTACCGTATTGCGCGGTAGCAAGAAACCCGGCATGCGACCCGCGTGCCGGCGGACCGTCCATCCTCGGCATGCGCCTTGCGCCGCACCGCGCGATCTTTCTCCAGAGCACTTATCGCGTGAGCACAAGGCAGGAACGACAGCGTTCGCCGCAGCATCAGGCCGAGCAGCCGGGCCGTGAGCAGGAGATGAGGCCGCCGCCGCGCTCGTTAGCGGAAGGTTACCGAGGCACCGGCAAGCTGAACGGGCGAGTCGCGCTTATCACCGGCGGGGACAGCGGCATCGGTCGGGCGGTCGCGGTGGCCTATGCTTCTGGCCCATAAATTGCCTGCATGTTGTAAAGAGAACCAAAATGCCGCGACCCGGCCTAAAAACGTGTAAAAATTACACTTCTCAGCACCAATTTACCTTTCGAGCCTGAATTCGCCGGCTCGATCACGCCAGTAATCAGCCCGCAACAGGGCCGAGAAGGAGGTACAAGATGCCACACGTGCTGCTCGTCGACGACGATCCCGAACAGCTGGAATGGCTCACGGAGTTCGTCAAATCCGAGGGTTTCACCGTATCCAAGGCGACGTCGCTGCGCACGGCGCGCATACAGCTCGCGCAAATGCGCCCGGATGTGCTGCTCACCGATTTGCAGCTGCCCGACGGCAACGGGCTCGAGCTCGTGGACGATCTCGAGTCGCGCGAATCCACCGAAGTGGTCATGATCACCGGACATGCGACCGTGGAGAGCGTGGTGAGCGCGCTGCGGGCCGGCGCGACCGACTATCTCATCAAGCCGATAGACATCGACCGGCTGCGCTCCATCCTGCAGCGTGTGCCGGGCACGGCAGAGCTGCGCCAGGAGATCGGCGAGCTCCGCCAGGAGCTGCGCGGTCTCGGCCGTTTCGGGCACATGCTCGGCAGCTCGCCGGTGATGCAGAAGCTCTACGACCAGCTCTCCCGGGTATCGCCGACCTCGGCGACCGTGCTGCTCGTAGGCGAGAGCGGCACCGGCAAGGAGCTGGCGGCGCAGACCATCCATGAGCTGTCGCGGCGCAAGAAGCGGCCGTTCCTGCCGCTCAACTGCGGCGCCGTGTCGCCCAACCTGATCGAGAGCGAGCTCTTCGGCCACGAGAAAGGCAGCTTCACGGGCGCAGACCGGCAGCACAAGGGCTTCTTCGAGCGCGCGCACGGCGGCACCCTGTTCCTCGACGAGATCACCGAGATGCCGCTCGAGCTGCAGGTGAAGCTGCTGCGCGTCCTCGAGACCGGCACGTTCATGCGGGTCGGCACCAACACGCCCATCGCCACCGACGTGCGCGTGATCGCCGCGACGAACCGCAATCCGGCCAAAGCGGTGCAGGACGGTAAGCTGCGCGAAGATCTGTATCACCGCCTCAACGTGTTCCCCATCGAGCTGCCGCCGCTGCGCGAGCGCGGCACCGACATCGAGATCCTCGCGCGCCACTTTCTCGACAAGTTCAATCAGGAAGAGGGCACGAAGAAAACGTTCTCTCCGGCCGCGATCGCCGCGTTGTACTCGCACAGCTGGCCCGGCAACGTGCGCGAGCTCAAGAACTACGTGCAGCGCGTGTACATCCTCGCCGACGGCGTGGTGGACGTCGATCTCGCGCCTCGCACGTTCTCGGAGCCGGCGCAGACGCCGCTCATCACCGTGCGCGTGGGCAGCACGCTCGAAGAGATCAACCGGCGGCTGATCGAGGCGACGCTTGCGGAATGCGGCGGTGTGCGGCGCAAGGCGGCGGAGATGCTGGGCATCAGCCTGAAGACGCTCTACAACCGGCTCGCGCAGTACAAGGCCGAAGGCGCAACGCTGCCGGCCGAGCCCCGCGGCAGCAGCAGCGCGCAGGGCGAGGACGAGTTCTACGAGCAGCGGGCCTGATGCGGAAAAGCTTGTCCGGTAACGGGTGACTGGCGACTCGTGAGCGGGCTCGTGGACGAGCGGCTGGCGCGCGAGGCGGTCGCGTGCGCGCGGCCGCTGTTCGATCGCGCAGTGCAGACTCACGATTTCGGCGAAAGCGGCGCAGCGCATGTCGTCGTCATGAGGCCAGGCAGCCTGCCCGCGCAAATGCGCTTCGAGCACTTCATCACCTTCTTCCCATCACCTCTTTTCATCATCCGTCACCGCGCCGGCGATGCTTCCTAATATTCCAGCGCTTGGTCGGACTCATGTGGCGCGTCGCTTCGTTCAATGCGAATGGCATGAGCGCCACGCCCCACCGGCGATGTAACGCCGCAGATCGGCGTAAGTCTGTTTGTCCCACCACGTGCACGGCCGGTATATGATCTCGCGCCCTCGTATCCCGCGATCCAGAACGACTCGAACCGGGGACACGAGGGCCTGCGCTCTCCATCAGCGTCGCGCACGGGATTGCCGGGTGGTCGCCTTCTCCTTCTGTTCGGCATCCTCCTCACCCGATGCAGAGCTCTCTTCGTCTTCCTCGAGCTCCACCAGCTCGGCGTCTCCCGCGGTTCCGGCCAGGCCGAACTCGGCCATGAGCGCCTGCTTGCGGCTCATCATCTCCTCGCCCAGCGCATCGAGGTCCAGCGACTTCATCTTCTTCGCGCGCGGGAACATCTCTTTCTCTTCTTCCTTCATGTGGTGCTTCACGTACTCGGACAGCACCTTGAAGTGCGCCGCGTACATCGCGTCGGCGGCGTCCATGCCTTCCAGCGTCTCGACGAGCTGGTCCGCGGTCTGATGCTCGACTTCGGCTTCGTTGAGCAGATCTTCGTCCTCTTCCTTGTCGGACTGATCGCGCATCGCCGGATAGAAAATCTCCTTTTCGATCATGCTGTGCACCTTGAGCTCCGCACACGCCTGGGATACGACCTCCTGGCACGCTTCGGTGTCCTCGCGGTCGAGCTTCTCGAAATCGCGGAAGAGTTTTTGCACGTGCTTGTGATCCTCCATGAGCAGATCGATCGCGTTCTGCTCAGCGGATTTGCTGCGCGCCTTGGCCATGAAGCTTCCTTTCGTTGGTTGACCCATCGCTGGGTTATCGGATGCCGGCAATTGCGCCGGTGGATGACCCGAGGTTCAGCAATGCCTGTGCCGCGGGCCCGCATGCCGCGCGAGCCCGCCGCATGAGCACGTAGCCGGTTCCGCGTAAGAGTTACAGGTTCGGGGTAAGGGTTACCCCGCAGGCGAGCATGGTTCGGCGGATCCACCCGGTATGACGTGTGTCGATTGCATGGTACGCAACCTGCTTCGAGCTTTTCAGAGTGGCTTTATGAGCAAAAAAACCCTGACCGATGTCGATTCTCCCGTTGATGCCGACGGTGCCGATGCTTTGCGGCAGCAGCCGCAATCCGGCACGCCCGGGGGCAACGAGAGGGTATTGCTCCCCGGCGCGAAAGAGCCGCACGAGCGCGACGAGTCGCCGGCGTCCGAGATCACCGGACAGTCGAGCGTGGATCCGAGGCGGGACGACATCGAGCAGGCTTCCGAGGACATCGAGCGCGGTTTGGTCGACACCGACCGGCGCGGCACACCCAACGACATACCCGATCAGGAGCCTCATCACGATGCAACGCGATCCACTACCTCTCGCCCGTAAGAGAAGCCTTCAAGGGCGGTTTCCCTACGGCCCCCGCGGCACCGCACCCGCGTTTCGGCGCATCCGCGACATCGCGCGCCCTGGTCCGGTGCGCAAGGCGGTGTTTCCTGTCGCCGGGCTGGATACCGGTTTCCTGCCCGCGACGAAAGCGGCGCCCAAGGAAATGCTGACGGTGGTGGACAAGCCGCTCATACATTACGCGGTCGAGGAGGCAATTGCGGCCGGCATACGCGAGATGGTGTTCATCACGAGCCGTCACAAGCGCTCGATCGAGGATCACTTCGATACGGCATACGAGCTCGAGGAATCGCTCGAGCAGGAGCGCCGCGAAGAATTGCAGGCGGAGCTCCGTCGGCTGTTTCCATCCGACGTGCGCTACCTCTACGTGCGACAGCGCGACTATGGCGGGCTCGGGTCTGCGCTCATGTGCGCGCAGTCGCTGCTGGAGGGCTCGTCCTTCGCCGTCATCGTGCCCGACGAGCTGATCGATGCGCCGACGCCGGCGATAGGGCAGCTCATCGCGAGCTTCAACGCGATGCAGCAGCCGGTCGTCGGCGTGCGGGTGGCGGACGGCCAGGAGCCGGCCGACGAGACGCTGCGCACCGGTGCCGCGTTCTGCGAGCGGACTCATCATGTCGTGCGCTTCGAGCCGGTCGCGCGCCCCGGCGCCGGCGAGCTGATACCCGTCGGGCGCTATGTGCTCACGCCGCGCATATTCGAATCTCTGGAGCGCAGCGCCGCCGATACCGGCGTGCCCGACCTGCACGCTGCGCTGCGCGATCTGGCCGCCGAGCAATCGCTGCTTGCCTACGAGATCGAAGGCGAGCGTTTCGCCTGCAGCACCAAGCTGGGACTGCTCGGGGCCAACGTGCATTACGGCCTGAAGCATCCGGATCTCGCCGTGCCGTTCGCGGAGCTGCTGCACCGCGTGCACGCCGGGCTGCTGCAGCGTGAGGCGCCGCGATTTTCGACCACGGCACCGCGGCGCGCCGAAAGCGAGCTGCTCGGCTCCCCCCGGGCATGACGGTCGCTAAGAACGATACGGGTCAAACCAGAGGAGGCGAAGATGGAAAGCACCGGCATGCAAGGCTCCCAGGCGGCATCGTCCGTCGACCGCGTGAGTGAGCGCGCGCACGAGACGGTAGACCGCGTGGCGAATGCGGCCTCGTCGACGCTGGAGCAGTGGGGCGCGAAAAGCGACGAGCTGCTCGCGATGAAGGACCGCGCGATGGAGCAGACGCGCGGCTACGTGAGGGAAAATCCGCTGATGGCGCTCGGCATAGCGCTCGCCGTCGGCATACTGCTCGCGCGCATCACGCGCTGACGAGCCGATGGCCGCCCAGCCCGGCGCGGCGCCGCAAGCGGGCGCCGCCGCGCGTGTGCCTCTCCGCACTGTGCCTTCCGGTGAAAGCGACTCGGCGCTCGATCGCGCGTGGTCGCGTCTGCGCCAGCTCGCCGCCGATTATGCTGTGCTCGCCGTGCTCGACCTGCGCCGCTCGGCGTTCCAGCTGGCCTGGCTCGTGGGCGGAGGCATCGTCATTGCCGTGCTCGTCGTGAGCGCGTGGATGGCCGGAGTCACCGCTCTCATCGCCTATCTGCTGGCGCGCGAAATCTCCTGGCCGCTCGCGCTGCTGGCTGCAGGCGCACTCAATCTCGTCGGCGCGGGGCTCGCTGCCTGGCGCTTGAAAGCGGTCATATCGGACGTGCCCTTCGCGGCGACGCTGCGCCAGCTCAAGGCGGAGTCGCCGCCGCGGGAGCCGTCATGAAGATGACCCTCGACCGGGAGATCCATCAGCTCGAAGAGCGCATCGCCGACGACCGCGCGGCGTTCGTCGCCGCGTTGAGCGATTGCGGACACAGCGTGCGCGAGACCGTGAGCTCGCCCACGTCGCTGCTTGCGGTGGCCGGTATCGGCTTCGTCGCCGGCAAGATCCTCTTCCGTCCCCGCAGTCGCGTAAAAGTGGAGAAAGTTACGCCGGCAAGAACAGGGCTGCTCGGGCTCGCCGCGGCGGCGCTGTCGCTCATGCAGCCCGGATTCGGAGCGGGCGGCGTCGCGCGCTGGGCCGCGAAGCAGATGTGGGAACGGCGCAAAGCCGGGCAGCAGGCCGCGCGTCGCGGGCCGGTGCCGGCGGTAATGCCTGAAGTGCGCAGGCCGGGACCGACATCCGGGCCGAGAACCGCGAGTGGGACTACGACGACAGAAAGACTTTAGGGCCGTCCGCAGCAAGCACTACAAGAGCGCGCCGCGAGCGGCGCGAAGAGCCGAGCGGGCGGCATAGACGAGGTGCTGGAGTGTCAGCGGGCGCTGCCCGCGTTGCGCCGGTTGCGCCGTGCGGCTGCGTCTGCTTGCGCCTCGTTGCGCCCGCCGGGTGCCGCGTGCAGGCGCACCTGCCCGGCGAGCTTGCCGCAATCGCTGTCCTTGCCGGGGCCGGTCTCGATGAACGGCGCGAGCGCGAGCAGGGGATTTACCGCGGCGAGCAGGGCGGCGGCCGCGCCGCGTGCAGCGAGCGGCCCGACCTCGGGACGCACGGACAGGTCCTTGAACGGACCGGTCACCTTGAGCGGAGAACGCAGCACGAGCGGGCTCGGATCTTTGGGAGCGGGATGAACAACGAGATCAACAAATTCGCGCTTCAAGTCGATGTCGCCGGTGGCATCGACCACGGTGTCCGTCGTGTCGATGACGAACGTGCGCGTCACCGCGGTGCCCTCCTTCACGCCGAAATCCGCGGCGGCGCAGCGCAGCTGCACTTGCGGATCGCGGGTGGCGAATATGCGCAGCGTCTCTGCGATGTCGAGTCCCGCGAGCTCGAGTATGAGATTGCTGATCGTGCCGCCGTTCACCAGCAGGCTCACGCCGCCGGTGCTCGTGCCGAGGAGCTGCGCGACGGAGTTGCCGCGTCCCGCAAGCTCCGCCCGACCGTAAATGTGGCCTTTGGATTTGTCGAACTGCTTCACGGTCGGAAAGAGCTTGGCGAGCTCCAGCTTCCGGATGTCGATCTTCGTCCTGCCGTGCAGCAGCTCGCCGCGGCCGTCGAGCGCGAGATCGATGTTCACCTTGCCGCCCGCGAAATCGAAGGAGAGCGGCTGCAGCGTGAGCTGGGACTTTTGCATCACGAGATGGACCGCAAGACCATCGATCGGCAGCGCGTTGGGCCGCTGTATGCGCTTCGCCTCGAGTCGCACGTCCGCATCCATCTTCGGCCACTGCTTGATCTTGAACGGACGGTCGGGCAGCACGCGCGGCGTCGTGTCGAGCTTCTGGGCCGCTTTCTTCTGCTTCGGCGATGCGGTCTCGCCCGGCGCGGTCTTCGGCGGCGCTCCCACGAGCGGACCGAGATCGTCGAGGTCGAGAAGCTTCGACTGCAGATTTGCGCGCAGCAACGGCGGCTTCGCTGCCCGGTCGTAGGAGAGACTGCCCTCCAGGTCGCTGTCGCCGACGCGTCCCTTGAAGGGATCGAACGTCCACATGCCTTTCGGATTGCGCACGCGCCCTTGCAGCCGGTAGGGCGGCGTATCGGGCAGATTCATGGGCACCAGCTCTTCGAGGTCGGCGAGACTGTCCCCGGAGACGTCGAGCTTGAGGTCGATGCCGTCCTGCTCCGCGGCGCGCACCGTCCCCTCGGCGGACACTTTGATCGATCCTACCGTGCCCCTGGCGGACATCTCGATCGGCGTGTCGGGACTCGGCACGATCACCGGCGCGACGACGACCGCCTGCGTCGGGTGTCCGCGAAACCGTCCCTTGCCGGTGAGCTGCAGCTTGCCGGCGCGCCCGAGATCGCCTTCGACATCGATCTCCAGCGCGGTCTTCTCGTCCGGATCGCGGTAGGTGATGTGGCCCTGGTCGATCGCGACGCGCCTCAACTCGATGACGCTTTTCTGGTCGCTGCCGGGGCCGAAGCGCCAGGTTGCGCGGCCGCCTTCCTGCTCGAGCCCGACTTTCGCCTGCGCGAGCAGCAGGTCTTCGATCACCACGCGCCCGGTGAAGAGCGGCATGAGTGCGAGCTCCGCGCGCACTTCCGCCGCATCGACGAGATGCGTCGTCTTCGCCCAATCCGGGTTCGCGATGCGCAGGTCGTCGATAGTGATGCGCGGATGCCATGCGGGACGCACGTGCAGCGCGCCTATCTTCACCTCGCGGCCGGCGCGCTCGCTCGCCGTGCGCTCGACGTACGCACGCATCCACTCCGAGTTCGCGAGCAGCAGAAGACCGACCGCGAGCACGATCGCGACGACGAGCACAGCGATTGCAGCGTCCAGCACTTTTTTCACGGCGAGTCCCCAGGGATCCGGCAGCTTTGCGGCGCGTCGAGTCGCGGCGCTCGTATCGGGGGCTGACGGACCATGAGCTGGATGATGTCGGGCATGACCGGTTGGCACCCTGCCTCGCCGCAAGCGAGTGCGGCCATGGCGGGCACCGGCGCCGCGGGCCGCGCATGCGGCCATGGAAGGGCACTGGGACTCGAGCAAGGCTCATGCCGTCCTGCACGGGGCGGCGGGCGTGCAAGGAAAGGGGAACTGCGATGAACGAGCAACTCGAGCTGGGCATACCGGGAGCAGAGCGGCCTGCGGCGCGCATCATCGGGATCGAGACGCTGCCTCTCGCCTCCGGCGAGCAGCGCAGGGAAAGTCCGGAGCGGGCGCTGCGCACGCGCGAGGAGCATCTGCGTATTGCGCTGCTCGCGAGCAAGGCCGGCACGTGGGAGCGCGATCTCGTGAGTGGCGCCTTCATCTGCTCGGACGTGTGCAAAGCCAACCTCGGCCTCGCCGCCGAAGACGACGTGTCGTACGAGCGCTTGTACGAGCAGATCCATGCAGAAGACCGGCGGCGGGTGCGCGATGCGGTGCGACTCGCGATAGCGCACGGCACGGACTACGAAACGGAGTATCGCGTCGTGTGGCCGGACGGAACGCTGCACTGGCTGCTCGCGCGCGGCATCGCGTTGCGCGGTCGCCGCGGCCACCCCGAGCGGCTGATCGGGGTGATGATCGACATCACCGGCCGCAAGCGTGCCGACCTGCTGCTGCGCGAGAGCGAGCAGCGCTTTCGCACCCTGGCGGACTCCATGCCGCAGCTCGTGTGGACGTATGCGCCGAACGGCGAGATCGATTATCTCAACGAGCAGTGGCGCGATTATGTCGGAGCCGACCCCTCCGACTTCTATGGCTACAACTGGCACCGCATGCTCCACGCAAACGAGCTGCGCAACGTGCTCGCGGTCTGGCGCACGCATCTGGAGAGCGGGCAGCCGCTCGAGATCAAGCATCGCCTGCTGCATCGCTCCGGCGAATATCGCTGGCATCTCGTGCGCGGCGTGCCGCTGAGGAGCGAGGCGGGGCAGGTCGTGAAATGGGTGGGCACATGCACGGAAGTCCACGAGCTCGAGCTACGCGAGCGCGCGGCGCGCTTCTTGAACCGGCTCGATCTCGCGCTGGCGCGGCTCGCGGAGGCCGACGAGATCGCCGCGCTTGCCGTCGAGCGCGTCGGCGATTATCTCGGCGTCGACGTGTGTACGCTGTCGGATGCCGACCCGGCGTCCGGGAGGACGACGCCGTATCGCGCGTGGCAAAAGGCCGCGTCGCACGAGGCGTGGCCGCTCGACGAAATTCCGGCCGCGCTTCGCGGCATGCTCATGTCGGGCGAGACGATCGCCGTGCCTGACGTCGCGTGCGACGCGCATCTTGCGCCGGCAGCTGCGCGCTGCGCCGAGCGTGAGGTGGCCGCGTTCGTGATCGCGCCGCATCTCTCCGAGGGGCGCTGGGTCGGCGCGCTCATCGTGAGCGCGAGCGTTCCCCGGCGCTGGCGCGAAGAGGAGGTGCAGTTGCTGCGCGACGTGCAAGCGCGCGTGTGGCCGGTGGTCCAGCGCGCGCGCGCCGAGGCTGCCGTGCGATGCGCCAACCTGAGATTCGAGCGTGCCGAGGAGGCGGCCGGCGGCTTCGTGTACGAATGGAACCAGGCGGCGTGCCGGGGCGCGTGCAGCGGCGGCGTGCTGCGGCTGCTCGGCTACACCGCGGAGGAGGCGGTGCCGCACAGTGTGCAATGGCACGAGCTTATCCATCCCGAGGACCGCCCGCGCTTCGAGGAGGACATCCGGTGCGCGGTCGGGGAGGGCGCGGCCTATGCGCTCGAGTACCGGGTGCGTCACCGCTGCGGCACGTACGTCGATATCTGGGACCGCGGCCGCGCCGCGGCATGTCGGCCCGGGCTTGCCGTGCTTACCGGCAGCGTGGTCGATTTCAGTGAGCGCCGGCTCGCCGAAGTGCAGGTCGCGCATCTGCTTGCCGAGGAGCAGTCGGCGCGGGCGATCGCGGAATCGGCGAGCCGCTTGAAAGACGAATTCCTCGCGACGGTCTCGCACGAGCTGCGCACGCCGTTGCACGCAATCAGCGGTTGGGCCCATGTGCTCGCGCGCGCCGTGCTCTCGAAGGAGGATCACGATCGCGCCGTGGACGCCATCGTGCGCAACGCCAAGGCGCAGAACAAGCTGATCGAAGATGTCCTCGACGTGTCGCGCATCATCACCGGCAAGCTGAGGATGGAGCTGCAGGTGCTCGATCTCGTCGCCGTGCTCGAAGCGGCGCTCGATACGGTGCGGCCGACGGCGGCGGCCAAGCAGATACGCCTGGAGACTCGGATCGGGCGCGGTCACACGCCGGTGCTGGGCGATGCGGCGCGGCTCCAGCAAGTGGTGTGGAACGTGCTCATCAACGCGCTCAAGTTCACGCCCGCCGGCGGCACGGTGAGCCTCGACCTCACCGTGATCGGCGGCAACGCGCAAGTCACGGTGACCGACACCGGTATCGGCATTCCGGCCGATTTCCTGCCCCACGTCTTCGAGCGTTTCCGCCAGGCGGACGGCTCGACGACACGGCGCCACGGCGGCCTGGGTCTCGGCCTTGCAATCGTGAGGCACATCGTGGAAATGCACGGCGGCACGGTGAGCGCCGAGAGCGGAGATCCCGACATGGGCGCGAGCTTCGTCCTTGCGCTGCCGCTTGCCGCAGGGGCGCGCATCGAGCCGGCCGCAGCGGCTCCCGAAGTCCCGGCCGAGCACCCGGCCGACACCTCGCATGTGCGCCTGGACGGCGTGCGCCTGCTCGTTGTGGATAACGAACCCGACGTGTTAGAGTTGGTCGCCAAAGTGCTCACCGATTCCGGTGCGCATGTCAGCACGTCGGATTCCGCCAAGGAGGCGCTGCGCCTGATGGAATGCCGCACGTTCGACCTGCTGATTCTGGACATCGCCATGCCCGAGACCGACGGCTACGCATTGATGCGCGAAATCCGCACGCGCGAAGCGGCACGCGGCGGCACCGTCCCCGCGATCGCGCTGACGGCATGCGCGCACGCCGAGGAGCGCGCGCGCGCCTTCGCCAGCGGCTTCCAGTGTCATCTCGCCAAACCCATAGAGCCCCCCGCATTGGTCCGTGCCGTCGCAGGCCTCGTGCGGCACGGGGTGTGAGGCCGCCCGCGCCGCGGCCTGCGGTTCGAGCGGCGCACTGCAGGCGCTGCCGTCCATGACCATCGCCCGAGCTCACGACAGTCTCGAGCACAAGCTGCGGCGCAGCGCACTGTGGGCGAACACGCTCGCCGGCATACTGGCACTGCTTGCGCTCGTCGGCTGGACGGCAGGCATCGAGATCCTGAGCGCCTACATACCGGGCTGGCCTGCGATGGCGCCTGTCGTTGCGCTGTGCCTGCTTGTCGCAAGCGGCGCGCTTGCAGCCCTGCAGCGCGGGGAACCGCGTACGCGCCGGATTGCGCTCGTCGTCGTAGGCGCCGCCGCGGCAACGGTGCTGGGTCTGCTCGTTGCGATCGGCGCCGAGCGCCTGCCTGGCGGCACGATGCCGGTGTATGTCGGTGTCACCATCTTCCTGCTGCTTGCCGCGATGGGTTTTGCATATACGGAGCGGGGCGACATGCGGCGCGCGGCGCACCTGCTTGCGGGCAGTGCGGCCGGGCTTTTATACATCGCGCTCATCGGCACGAGCTTCCGGCTGCTGATGGAAGGCCCTCCGCTCATGCAGGTCTCCTTGCCCAGCCTCGCGGTCGTGTCGCTGCTCGTGTACAGCACGCTCGCCGGACGCACGGACCGGTGGATGATCGAGCGGCTCACGAGCCAGCGCCCCGGCGCGGTGATCACGCGCCAGCTGCTCCCGGCGATCCTCGCGCTGCCGTTGTTCCTGGGCTGGGTTCGCCTCCTCGGGCAGCGCGCCGGATTGTTCGATGCGGCATTCGGCGCGCTCCTCCTCACCGTGCTCACCATACTCGCGCTCGGCATGCTCGTGCTGTGGGGGGCGGAAACGCTCGATCAGCTCGACGCGCGGCGCACCGAAGCGGAGCGGCAGGCGAATGCGCAGCGGGAATGGCTGCGCGTCACGCTCACGAGCTGTACCGATGCGGTAGTCGCCACCGATCCGCAAGGGCGCGTGCGGCTGGTGAATCCGGCGGCCGAGCTGCTCATCGGCCGGACCGAAGACGAGCTCATCGGACGTCCGGTGCAGGACGTCGTGCCGTTGATCGGCGAATCCGAACGGACGGTCTCTCATCCGCTGCTGGGTGTGCTGAAGCAGCAAAGCGGCACATTAGGTTATCGCGAGCTCGTGCTGCCGCAAGCCGAGGGCAGCGGACGTTATGTCGAAGTGAGCGTTGCTCCCATACACGACGAGAACGACGCGCTGCTGGGCGCCGTCATGGTGCTGAGGGACGTGAGCGTGCGCCGGCAGAACGAGCAGGCGCTGCGCGCCGCGTATGCCGAGCTCGATCAGCGTGTCTCCGAGCGCACGGCGGCGCTCGAGCACGCGAATGCGGCTCTGCACGAGAGCCTCGCGCTCTTCCGCGGCGTCGCCGAGAGCACTCCCGATCTCATCTACGTGAAGGATCGCGAAGGACGCCTCGTCATGGCGAATCCTGCGACGATAAAGGCGATCGGCAAGCCGGAAAGCGAGATCCTGGGGCGTACGGACCGCGATTACTTCGCCGACACCGCTCAGGCCGAGCAGCAGATGGAGAACGACCGGCACGTGATGTCCTCCGGGCGCGTGGAGCGCATCGAGGGGCTCATCGTGACGCCCGAGGGGCAGCGCACTTATCTCTGGACGAAATCGCCGCTGCAGGACGTGGGCGGCAAGGTGATTGGGCTGATCGGCGTAGCGACCGACATCACCGAGAGAAAGCGCATGGAGAACGAGCTGCGCGAAGCGCAGCGCTTCACGCAGGGCCTGCTCGAGACCGCTCCGATCATCCTCTACCTTTTCGACCCGGCCCGGCGGTGTGTGGTCTACGCGAGCGGCATGGGCCTCGCCGGTCTGGGCTATACGCCGTCGGACCTGCTGAAGACCGGGCCGCAGCAGCTTTCGCGGATGGTGCACCCCGAGGACCTGCAGCGTCTGCGCCATCACCTGCGCGAATACGAGCAGCCGCGCGACGGCCTGTGCGAGATCGAATTCCGCTACCGCCATCATGAGGGGGAATGGCGCTGGCTGCAGACGCGCGAGCGGCTGTTCGAGCCGGGCGGCGGCGGCAACCTGGTGCTCGGCGTGGCCGTCGACATCACGGACCGCAAGCGCGCCGAGCTCGAGCGCGAGCGCCTGATGGCGGCCGAGCAGCGGTTGCGGCTCGATGCCGAGCGCGCGAACCGGGCGAAGGACGAGTTTCTCGCCATCGTGTCGCACGAGCTGCGCTCGCCGCTCAATGCCTTGCGCGGCTGGGGCTTTCTGCTGAGCAATGCGCGGCCGCTGGACCCGACGCTGATCGAGCGCGCGACGAGCGCCATCAAGCGCAACGTCGATCACCAGGCGCGTCTCATCGACGATCTGCTCGACACGTCGCGCATCATGAGCGGCAAGCTCACCATCGAGCGGCGGCCCGTGAATCTCGCCGAAGTGGTGATGGGGGCGCTGGAAGTGGTGAGGCCCTCGGCGCTCGCGAAGCGGATCGGCGTGCAGATGCAGGACGCAACGCAGGCGCTTTCCATCGAGGGCGATCCCGCGCGCCTGCACCAGGTGCTCGTCAACCTGTTGTCGAACGCGGTGAAGTTCACGCCCGAAGGCGGCCAGATCCGGGTGGCCACGCGGGCCGGCGACGGGCGCGCGGAGATTGCCGTCTCGGACTCCGGCGCCGGCATAGACGCCGACTTCCTGCCTCGTGTGTTCGACCGCTTCTCGCAGGCGGATACATCGACGACGCGCAAGCATGGGGGGCTGGGCATAGGGCTCGCGCTCGTGCGCCACCTGACGGAACTGCACGGCGGTCGCGTGCGCGCCGAAAGCGAGGGGCAGGGCAAGGGTGCGACCTTCACCGTGGAGCTGCCGCTGCCGGCATCGGACGCCGTCTCCGATGCGGCGCCGCGCGTCGAGATCCGCACTGTCGCCGAGAACGCGCTATCCGGCGCGCGCATCTGCGCGCTCGACGACGATCCCGATGCGCGCGACATCATCTCGCTCACGTTGAAGCAGGCCGGCGCCGACGTCCGCACGGTCTCGACCGGCGCGGAGCTGATTTCACTGCTCGACGAGCGTCTGCCCTCAGATCCGCCGGACGTGCTGCTGATGGATCTCGCGATGCCGGACGAGGACGGGTTCTCCGTGCTGGCGAAGGTGCGCGCTCTGGAAGAGCGCAAGCTCACTGCGGAGGGCGGCTCGATACCCGCGATCGCGGTAACCGCGTTCACCGAGCTCAACCGCGCGCGCGTCACCGAGCGCGGCTTCGCCGATCACGTGAGCAAGCCCATAGACGCCGCGCGACTCATCGCGGCGATCCGCAACGCCATGCAATCGAACGCGCGCACTCCGGGCTGATCGGCCCTGTCACCCGGGGTCGCTTCGATCTCCGCAGCGGGGCAGTGCCGCGTCTATTGCTGCTGCGGCTGCGCGGCGAGCAGCTGCTGCAGCTCCTCGACGGAAACGGGCTTGGTGAGATGATGATCGAAGCCGGCCGCGAAGGCCTGCGCGCGCTCCTCGTTGCGGCCCCAGCCGGTGAGCGCAATCAGCGTGAGCTTCGCGCCGCCGGGCGAGCGGCGGATGCGCTCGGCCACTTCATAACCGCTCATGCCGGGGAGCCCGATATCCAGTATCACGACCTCGGGCGCGAACGCGAGCAACTGCTGGAGCGCCGCCATCCCATCGTTCGCGGTCTCCACGGTGTGGCCGTTCAGGCGCAGCAACATCGCCAGGCTTTCCGCCGCGTCCTCGCTGTCGTCGACCACGAGCACGCGCTGGCCCGCGCCGGACGCGGCATCCGGCGCCGCAGCGGCCCGAGCCTTGGGCGCAGCCTCGGCCGCCTGCCGCACCACCGGCAGCCACAAGGCGAATTCGCTGCCCAGTCCCAGCCCGGCGCTGCTCGCTTCGAGACGCCCGCCATGCAGCTCGGCGAGCTTGCGCGCGAGCGCGAGCCCCACGCCCAGTCCGCCTTGCGCGCGGCCGAGCGACGTATCGAGCTGCGTGAACATCTTGAAGATGCCCGAGAGCGCTTCCGGCGCTATGCCTACGCCGGTGTCGCGCACGCGCAGGGCCACCTCCTCTCCGCATGGCTCGCAGACGACCCACACCTGTCCGCCCTGCGGCGTGTATTTCGCGGCGTTGTTGAGCAGATTGATGACGATCTCGGCGAGCCGCGTGCGGTCGCCGTCGATGATCACCGGCTTGGCGGGGAGGCTGATGTGGAACTCGTGCCTGTTGCTTTCGAGCAGCGGGCGGCTCGCCTCGACCGCGTCGTGCACGATCGAATCGATCGTGATCACCTCGCGCCGCAGCTCCAGGTGGCCGCAGGTCACGCGGGCCACGTCGAGCAGATCGTCGATCAGGCGCACGAGCTGCGTCACCTGGCGCTCTATCACTTCGCGCGCCCACCGCATGCCGTTCGTATCCGTCGTGCCGCT
>Ga0255338_1003995_pt1 | contig 16295 bp, 10 predicted proteins | sample MeOH1_35cm_T4_19_FD_203715 | JGI IMG/M metagenome (GOLD analysis project Ga0255338, IMG submission 203715) | Sandy soil microbial communities from University of British Columbia, Vancouver, Canada - MeOH1_35cm_T4_195 | ecosystem: Engineered > Artificial ecosystem > Sand microcosm > Unclassified ...
CCCGGTAATCCGGAGGCCGGTTGTCGGTACAACGCAGGAAGGGCCGGTGCCCCACCTGGCACCGGCCCTTCCTGCGATTCGAACGATGGTTGCGGCCTACAGTACCGCAGTCGGGCGCAGCATCACTACGGCGCACTCGCCGGGCGGGAGGGAGCGGACCACCCACCGGTCGGCATCGCCGGTGATCTTGCCGCTGCGGTCCTTCCGCACCAGCTTGCAGGTAGCTACGGAGCCGGTCACGTCCAGCACCACGGCGCGATATTCGCCGCGACCGCCACCCAGCTCCTGACCCGCCACGAATACTTCCAGCTCGTTGCCCGGGATCGGGCGGAAGCCCTCGCCGAGGTGCACCTTGAGCCGGTTGGCGTCGTAGTCCACCTGGGTCACTTCGCCGGGTCGAGTCGCGGGCCCGGTCTTGTTGACCAGGTCATCCAACTGGCGGCGGATCTCGATGTAATCGACCTCGCCATTCCGCATCGCGATCTCGAGGCCGCCGTTCAGGTAGCGGACGGCGCCGTTCGAAGGTACGGGACCCCCCAGGGCCTTTTCGACCTCGGCCGTCTTCGAGCCCACGTGCACCCCCGCCACGTTTCCGGCGGAGGCCCCTTCCAGGCGAATGGCGTCCACAATCACCGGACCCAGGAGCCGCTTGCTCTGGTCCTCGTCTTTACCCCGCACGCGGCGGATGAAGGTGGTCACCCGGTCTTCAAATGTGCCGCCCTCGCGCTTGCCCGGGTACGGAGAGGGGCGAAGGCGATAGACGAACGGGCCATTGTCCGCCTCCACGCGCCACGTGCCGTCGCCGGCGTTCTGAACGTCTTTCGACGCCTTCTTGCGGGCGGCTGCGAGCTTGGCGTTCGGCCGGTCCACCGCCTCCAGCTCTTCGAAGAGGCGGATGTTGTTGGCGGTGTCGCCGATGTTATAGCCGCGGATGGCCACCAATCGCAGACCGCCGCGCTCCACGCCGTTCCCGGCCAGGTTGTACGGATCGGCCTGCACCAGGCGAAGGTCCGCTTCCATCTCGGACGCCTCGGACCGGCGGCGCAGGAGCAGCAGGTCGCCCTGCTTTACCTGGCTGCGCGGTACGCGGACCCGCCAGAAGTCGCCGTCCAGCTTGGCGGTAAGGGGTTGAGCGGGCGCGGCGGCGAGCGCCAGCGTATCCGTGGCGAGGAGCTCGGAGCGCGGGATCCGGACGTCCACCACCGTCCGCTGCAGCTTCACCGTGCGCGTGACGTGATGGGTGACCTGGATGCGCGGCACGGCGCGACGATCGTAGTCTCCGGCCTTCAGTCGCGCCAGGATGGCTGCTTCCTGCTGCGCGATTTCGCTATAGCGTGCGGTCTGCGCCGCCAGCTCGGTGGAGGAGAGATTATTCTCCTGCGCTTGCCGCAGGATCTGGAGCGCGGTGGTGCGGTCCGGGCTTACCGAGTTCTCGCAGTCCGCCTTCCACCACTCCGCCTCGGCCAGGTACTGGATTCGCCGGAGCCGGGCGGCCGCCAGCCACGCCAGGATGTTGTCGTACTTGAGCTTGTAGTCCGCCTTCAGTAGCTCCCGGGCTTTGTTAGAGCTGCGCAGCTGCGTATAAGCTCGCTGCGCCATCTTGATGCCGGTGTCCGCCTCGCCCAGCAGGCGGCTAGCGCGGTCCAGCTCCAACCAGGTCTGTCGCCGCTGTTCCGTGGTGGCGTGGTCCGGAAGCGGCACCAGCTGATCCAGAATGCGGCGCGCCTCCACCAACCGGGTGATCGCGGAAAGGCCCTGCGCCCCAGGAGTGGGGTACGCGGAGACGACCGTGGGCGAGATCAAGCGAGCATTCTGACTGCGCAGCGTCTGCTTCTCTTGTTCGCTGGCGAAGAGCGGCGCGGGCATGGGGAGCTCGCGGGGCTTTTGCTCGACGCGAGCCGGAAGCTCGTTCCGCGTTTCCGTACCCGGGAAAGTCTGGAGGGCAAGACGTGCGTCCTGACCGTCGACGAAGGCCCAATCGGCGGGTAGCTGGAGTAGCGCGTCCGGATCCCCCTGCTTGAAGCGAGGGCCTTCCAACTCCACGACCCCTGTGCCATAGCGCAGCTGGAGCGCCTCTCCGGCCCGCTGTACCAGGCGGCTGTCCACTGCGGCGCCGTCTTCCCGCACCACCTTCAAGGAGACGCGCTGAACGTACACCAGCTCCGGTTCCGGCTTGGGAGGCGCCGCGGGGGGCATCGGTGCGCGCACGGAGCCGAGCTTGGGCGCGGTGAGACCGGCTCCCGCACGCGCGGCCACTTCGACTGCCTTCAGCTCATCCGACTGCCACTTCTGCGCCGCCTTCACCTTCGGGGAGACCGGAGGCGGAGTCACCGCCACCGGCTTCACCGGCGCGGGAGCCGCGGCCACGGGCTTGCGGGGAATCGTGCGGATGCGCACCGTCTCCACCGGCTTGACCCGCACCGGGGGGGCCGCGGGCTTGGGCCGGGCCTTCGGGCGGACGTGAGTCCGGTGCGGTCTGGCCTTGGGACGGATGTTCTCCGGAGAAGGTCCGACCTGTGCCGTTGAGATCCCGCACGTAACCAACGCCAGACCCGCCATCAGCGAGCCGGCTAATGCCTGCCTCATCGGTCGTTTCATTCCTTCAGTACCGCTCCTTCCGTTGCGCCCAGCCACTGGGAGGCGAGCTTATTCTTCGGATTGCTGGCCAGGGCTCGCCGCCAGTAGCCGCGTGCGCCGTTCGGGTTCTTCTGATACCACTCAAGCGTGCCCAACTCTCGCTGGACGTCCGAGAGGAGACCCTCTTCCTTATGCTCCTGCCGGCTCATTTCCGATAGGAGCGTATCCAAACGAGCGTGAAGCGCCCCTAATCTGGCCCCTCGCTCGGTATCCGATAGCTTGGTTCGATTCTTGTGGTAGCGCTCGAAGTCGCTCAAATAGCTCTGTAGCTCTCGCTTGAATCCCGCCGCGACCGTCGCTGCAGTAACCGCTCGACGATCGGCTGACTGATTGCTGTTCGGGGTTGGACGCCGGGAACCCTCCCTGCTTCCATTGCCGCTGTGCCGCCGGCCGGCATTCTTCGAAGAATTGGAGCCCGGGGCCGACAGCGCAACCTGCTTCGGTGGGGTCACCGCCTTTGCCGCCGACGATGAGGGACTGCCACCTCGCAGCACAATCGAACCGAAACCTCCGAGAACGGCCACCGCCACTCCAACCGCGATCAGCGGCGCATACACGGGAGTTCCGCCGCCCTTTTTCCCGACCGTGCGGGAGCGATCCGGCTCAACGGTCCGGTCGGTGGCGGCCACCGCCGGCACTCGGCTGCGGCGCGACGGGTCGCGCCGCTCGTCCGAATCCCTGGGAGGGGTCGGCCCGCCCTTGGTTCGCGGCGTAGTGGCTCCGGCCTCCTCTTCGCGTTGACTGAGGCGGCGCGTTTCTTCCTCCGCCTTCCTGCGCGCTTCCGCTTCCTGTTCGGCCTTCAGCTCTGCAGCTCTGCGGGCTACGGCATGGCGGGTCGCGCGTTTCTCGGCCTCCCGCTGGGCAGCGGTGGCGGCCGCTTCGCCACTGGCCCGGGCCGCCGACTCTTTCCGGGCCTTGTCTTCCGCTTTGCGTCGCTCTTCCGCTTCCCGCTTGGCCTTCTGCTCCGCCTCCGCGCGTGCGCGCTCTGCCGCCTGCCGCTTGGCGCGCTCCTGGGCAGTCTCCCGCTGCGCCCGCGCCTCGGCCTCTTTCCCCGCCCGCTCCGCCGCTTCGCGCTCGCTCCGGGCCTTGGCCTCAACCGTCGCTCGCTCGGCGCGCTCCTTTTCTCTGGCCGCGGCTTCCCGCTGAACGCGCTCCTCTACTTCTTTCCGCGCCCGCTCTTCCGCCAGTCGCAGTTCCGCTTCACGCGCGGCCTTCTCTTCGGCCGCTCGACGGGCGGCCGCTTCCTGGGCTGCGCGCTCTTCGGCCGCTCGCAGCTGGGCTTCGGCGCGCTCCGTCTTGGCTTTCGCTTCCGCAATCTCCTGCTCGCGCCGCTCGTCGAGCTCCGCGGCTTCCCACCGGAGCTGCGCTTCCGCCTCCCGCCGCGCCCGTTCCTCCGCATCCCGTGTGGCTTGTGAGATCGCAGCCTGACGTTGCGTCTCCCCGGCGGCGATTCGGGCGTCGGCCTCTCGCCGGGCCGCCTCTTCTCGCTGAGCTAGTGCCAGTGCCGCTTCCTCGGCCCGAATACGTGCCTGACGCTCCTGCTCCGCGACGGCCGCCAAACGAGCCGCCTCTTTCTCGGCCAGCTCACGTTCCTGGCGTGCCGCCTCCGCAGCTTTCCGTCGCTCCGACTCCTCGGCCCGGTTCCGCCGCTCGGCTTCTTCTCGGCGCGCGCGCTCTTCCGCTTCCCGTCGAGCCCGGTCGTTGGAAGTCCGTCGCTCTTCTTGGCGGGCGGCGGCCTCGCGCTCGGCCTGCTGGCGGGCGGCGGCTTCTCGAGCGGTCGCCTCCCGGGCAGTACGCTCCAGCGCCAACCGCTCCTCTGCTTCCTTTCGAGCCCGCTCTTCGGCTGCCCGGCGAGCCGTCTCTTCCCGTTTAGCCCGCTCCTCTGCCTCCAGCCGGGCCGCCGCTTCGCGCTCAGTCTGCGCCCGCGCTTCCGCCAGCTCCTGCTGCCGGCGCGACTCGAGCGCCGAGGCTTCCCGCCGGAGGCGCTCCTCGGCCTCTTTGCGTACGCGGGCTTCCGCTTCGCGCGCCGCGCGGGCCGCCGCTTCTTGCTGGGCCGTCTCGTTCCGCCTGGAATGCTTTTCCGATTCTTTGCGGGCTCGTTCTTCCGCCGCCCGGCGAGCCGTTTCCTCGCGTTTGGCCCGGGCTTCCGCTTCCAGGCGCGCCGCGGTCTCTCGCTCGGCCTGGGCGCGGGCTTCCGCCAGCTCCTGTTGGCGCCGGGCTTCGAGGACGGCCGCCTCTCTCCGGAGCCGTTCCTCCGTCTCTTTGCGGACCCGCTCCTCCGCTTCCCGAGCGGCTTGTGCGACGGCTTCCAGGCGGGCCGCTTCCTCGCGGCGTGCGCGCTCTTCCGCCTCACGACGCGCCTTTGCCTCGTTGGCGCGGGCAAGCTCTTCGCGACGGACCCGCTCTTCGGCCTCCTGGCGAGCGCGGGCTTCAGCGGCGCGCAAGGCAGCCTCGTGGTCCGCTCGCTCCTGTGCGCGGCGACGCTCTTCCGCTTCTTGCCGGGCGCGCTCTTCCGCCTCGCGGCGAGCTTCTGCCTCTCGCTGTGCCACGAGCCGCGCCGTTTCTTCCGCCTGGACCCGAGCCTGTCGCTCCTGCTCCACAATGGCCGCTAGACGCGCCGCTTCCTGCTCCACCACGGCCCGTTCTCGCGCATCGCGCTCTGCCTTCTCGCGGGCGGCCTTCTCACGAGCTGCCTGCTCCTCGGCTTCGCGGCGGGCAGAGGCCTCTCGTTCCGTCTGCGCGCGAGCCTCGGCCAGCTCCTGCTGCCGGCGAGCCTCCAGCGAAGCGGCTTCCTGTCGCGCGCGCTCCTCGGCTTCGCGGCGTGACTTGTCCTCGGCTTCACGGGAGGCGCGCGCGACTGCCTCCTGTTCCTGGCGGGCATGGCCCTCCGCAATCCGCAGTTCCGCTTCGCGGGCGGCCCGCTCTTCGGCGGCTCGGCGCGCCACGGTCTCCCGGTAAGCGCGCTCTTCGGCTTCGCGCCGGTCCACCTCTGCACGCCGTGCTGCCGCTTCATGGCCGGCGGCCTCGCGCTGCGCCTGCTGGGTCTCCCGCTTGGACTGCGCCTCGCTCTCCGCCCGGGCATTTTCGGACGCGTGGTCCTTCTGGGTACGCAACTGCTCTACGCGCGCCGCTCCCGCAGCCGCGATCTTGCCGAGCGACTCTCGCATGCCCCCGGTGGCTAGGCCGGCGCTCTTCCCCCCGGGGAGCGGCAGCTTTGGCAGCTTGTCTCGGACCGATCTGGGTTTCTCGTGCTCCAATGCAGCCACGAGCTCCCCGACCAGGTCTACGGCGCGCTGAAATCGGGCATCCGGGTCCTTTCCCAGTGCCCGTTCAATCACCTTCTGGACGCGTTTGCCAAAGCCCGAGCGTGAAGCGAGGGACGGAGGGGCGCTGTTGATGTGCTGGAAGTAGACTTCCATCGGATCGTGCCCATCGAATGGTCGCCGCCCGCTCAAGAGCTCATACAGGAGCACTCCGAGCACGTAGAGGTCGCTGCGGTGGTCTACGCGGTCACCCTGACACTGCTCCGGGGAGAGGTACGGTGCGCGATTGCGGCTGGCATTGGGCGAGGTGAGCGCCGCAAAGCGGTTCGCTCGCGCCAGGCCGAAGTCACTCACTAAGACCTGACCGTCGCGGCGGATCAGAATGTTGCTCGGCTTCAGGTCGCGATGGATCAGGCCGCGGGAATGCGCGAAGTCCAGCCCTGCACCGATCTGCGCCACGATGTCACAGGCGTGTTCTGCCGGCACAGCCCCCCGCCGGAGAGCCGCTTCCAGGGTCTCGCCGTCTACCAGCTGCATCGCCACGTAGCAGAGGTTGCCGGTCCCCCCACAGGCGTAGATCCGCGTGACGTTGGGGTGCTCCACGGACGAGACGAGCCGGAGATCCTCGCGAAGTCGACCGATGAACTCCGGGTCCGATGACAAACGGGGGTCGAACACCTTCAGTGCGACGGGTTGCTCCAGGCGCAAAAACTGGGCGCGGTACACCACTGCGGTGTCGCCGCGTCCCAGTACGGACTGCACGTCATACCCAGGGACCTGCGCTTCGAGCATGGAGTTGGTGTTTTGGAATGCTTCCGGTGAGGCTGGCCAAGTTGCCACACCACTCGCCCCGAAATCGCTAGGGAGCTAGGGTGCTGGGCCTCAATTTCCGGTCAGCGGGAGTGGACAGTGGGCCGTCCTGTGACGAAACGAAAAGCGTGAAGTGCTACCAGTCAAGCGCGGCCCGTTATTAATTCACCGAGCGGAACGACCCATCCTTGCTTTCCGACTTGGCACAACAGGCCCTCTCCTGAGCTATTTACGGCATCTTCACGGACAACCTTAAAGCCAACTGCATCGGAATTGGGAGCGTTGGTACGCTTTGGTGAAGGCCGTGTGGGCCGGTCAGGCCGGCATTGTTCAGGTTTGGCCGCAGTTCTTGAGCAGTACCTTTTGCTGCGCAATGAAGGTTCGCTAGTGCAGTGTTCGGAAGGACACGGGGAAAGGATTAAACGAGTCAAGGGCGGCCTCGCCCTGGCCGCAGCCATTTCCCCATTTCCTGGCGAACGCGGTACTAGATCCCAAACGGCCGAAGGCTTTCCCGGGCCATCGTAGCGGCAAGTACGAGGTCCTGGGCCGCTGCCTGCCGTACCGTTTCGCTGAACGGCTCCACGGTAATTGGTCCTGCGTAGCCGAGATCTCCCAGGATCTGAAGTATCTCCCGAAGCGGGATGACTCCCGTTTCGCCGGGTAGGCACCGCACTAGATCGAGCTGGTCGTGGGGATGGACGTCGGCGGGAGCGTCGTTCAGATGCACGTAGACTACTTCCGTGAGGTCGAGGTGGCGTAAGTCATCCAGGGTGGAGCAGGCGGTGTACCAGTGCCAGACATCCAGCAGGAGACCCACGTTGCTCATGCCCGTGGCGGAACATAGCCCGAGCATTCCATCCAGCGTGTGGATGAAGCCGAACCGGTGTTGGCGACGGGAATTCCTCGGCCCGATGAACTCGATGCCGAGTTGGTGGCCGTGCTCCTGGAGAATCTCGGCGACCAGCCGCAGCCGCTGAACGCAAAAATCCCAGTGCTCCCTGCGCGGCAGGTCCCGGCTCCCGGGCGGGCAGCCCGTTATCACCCGGAAGCAGCCCAGTTCGGCTGCTAGCGCCGACAGTTCCGGCAGGCGGGCCAGCTGTTCGTAGAACTGCGGGAGCGGCGCCCGCCAGTTCACGGGCAGCGACCAGCCGCCCGGAGCCAGACCGCGGGTCGCAAGCAGCTCGCGCACGGCCTCCAATCCCGATTCGTCGACGATCTGTTTCACTTCGGGCAGGCTCAGGTCAGCTCCCTGAAAGCTCGCCGCGTGCGCCACGTTCAGGCTTTCCATCCAGGAGCAGCGAATTCCGAGTGCGCTGGGAGAAAAATTGGCAAACATCGTGGGGTCCTCTATCGATTCGTCGGTAACTGTGGCGGTACCGGAGAGCCGTCCGTCACGTCTCGGGGCATCAGGTCGAACCCGGCCCACACGATCGGCATGGCCGGCCAGTCTTCGGTGCGCGGAAGGTGGTGTACGTGGAGTGCATACCAGAGCACTACGTCCTGGTCTACCACGCTCTCCCCGTCCAGGTAGCTTGGTAGGGCTCGCCGGACCGGACGCGGGTCACCCGAAGAAAGAGGGAGCTCCAGGGGACGGTATCGAGCCACCCAGAAGTCGGACTGCGTGAACGCCTCGGTAGACGCGCCTCGGAACGTGCCGTTGCCGCCGGGCATCAGCTCCCACGAACGGGGATGCCCAAGGCTGTTGACCGAAGTCCGGTCGACGACCCTCCAGGAACGGAAGGTCTCTCCGTTCAGCGGCCGGCCCGTCTCCGTGCGGATCTGGGTCCAGGCATCCTCCGAGGTCAAGCTGCGGCCGGGGTCCGTTTGCCGGTGGTTGAACTCTTCCACGGCATCGTTTCCGGGGCCGTCCACGTCCACGTCCAGGCGATAGTAGAAGTTATGCACGTGCGACGGTGCAAACACCTTCTGGGGCTGACGCTGCACCAGGGAGCCGTATTCGGAAGAGGCGTCGCCGGGCCGGGTCTGCTCCAGTCGACCGGTGAGGCCGACCTGCGGCATGAAGAGGCCGTCGTCCCGGAAGCGCCAGCGCGTGAGGTAAACGTAGTTGCCCAGCTTCGAGCTGCACCAGATCACGAGCATCTTCGCGGTGCCGCGCGCGCCATCCGGTCCCACATACGAAAGACCTGCCGACTCCTCGTGGAGGGCGACTACCGGCTTGGCGCTTGGTTTGCCCAGGGCATCGTACATCTGGCAAGCCGTTCCGGACGCACAGTCCAGCCCGGGCACCAACGGCATGAGGTTCTTCCCCATGCCATCCAGGGAGTCTTCTGGGCGGGGCTGGCCCTGATCATAGGGCACGAAAATCTCCTCCAGCCCGGCGTATTTCATCACGGTCCGCCCCTGGAACGAGACGTCCGTCAGCACCAGCCCCTCGCGACCGCGCACGGACCAGCGAAAGGACCAGCCGCGCCAGGTGACCGGCGTACCGGAGCCCGGAGCGGGCGGCGGCTCTTCCACCAGCGCCCGGCCGGCAACGGCGCCCAACGTGACCAGTGTGCCGATCAACAGGCCGCGAAGCCATCTTTGCGCACACCGGCCCGGCGACGATGCTCTAAAAGCCATTCCTGGCTACTCCCCTCTTTACGGGTCGAGGTCTCCCCTGCAATATCCAACAGGTTCGGCGGTCCCGGGCGACTTCACTCCGTCTGCCCAAAACCGCACGCAGGACTCCTCCCGGGGAGGACCTAATCGATTCTCAAAGAGCACGCCTGCCCGGAGCGAAACCCATGGCCATCATCGACGCCCACTCCCATCTCTGGACCCCGGACACCCGGCGCTACCCACTGGCGAAAGGTTTCAAGCCGGAGGACATGAAGCCCCCCAGCTTCACGCCGGAAGAGCTGTTTGCCCATTGCAAGCCGGAAGGGGTGGACCGCATCGTGGCCATCCAGATGAGCTTCTACGGGTTCGACAACTCCTACATGCTGGATCAGATGAAGCGGTTCCCGGGCGTGTTCGGCGGCGTGGCGGTGGTGGACTGGGCGGCGGCGCGGCCGGATGAGGAAATGGGGAAGATGGCCAAAGCCGGCGTACGCGGGTTCCGCGTGCGTCCGGGTGAGCCGCCTGCTCCGGCGTGGATGGAGACGCCTGGCTTCGAGCGGATGTTCTTGTTCGCGGCAGACCGGAAGCTGGCGATCTGCCCGCTGATGGACCCTCGCGGCCTCCCTTCCCTCTCCCGGATGTGCGCCCGCTTCCCCCACACCCGGGTAGTGATCGACCACTTCTGCCGCATCGGCATCGACGGCGAGATTCGCGCGGGAGACGTGGACGCGCTGTGCAAGATGGCCCAGTATCCCGAAGTGCGGGTCAAGACCTCCGCCTTCTACGCACTCGGTAAGAAGCGTCCGCCGCACGACGACCTGGAGCCGATGATCCAGAAGCTGCACGGCGCATTTGGGGCGAAGCGCCTCATGTGGGCCAGCGACTGCCCCTTTGCCGTGGTGGACGAGAAGTACCGCGACAGCCTCGCTCTCGTACGGGACGGCTGCAAATGGCTGAAACCGGACGAGAAGGAGTGGATGCTCCGGAAGACCGCCGAAGAGGTCTTCTTCAAGTAGCCGAGAGTAGCAAAACTTGAGCCCTGGTCAGAAGAGTCATTGCGAGCCCTGCTTTTTAGGGCGTGGCAATCCCATCCGTTTCCAGGTGTAACCCAGAGGCCTGCTGTAATGAGTCGGTAGCTGACGAGGCTGTCGCAGTCAGCGGTCCGCCAGGGGATGGGAACCCCCTGGCTATTACGAGAGCTTTGGCAGGCGATGTGCGACGACTTCTGGATTACCGAAGTACGGAGGGGATTGCCACGCTTCGCTCGCAATGACCTTTCTTAGCAGAAAGGCATTTGCGTCGGCCTGGGTTACCGGGCCGTGCTCCTGCTCACGCGATCATTCCACGCTTCTTTGACGCGCAGTACATACTCGCGGAGGCTCGCGGTTGGGTCGTCTTCCAGGATGAACGGCACGCCGATCACCACGATGTCCGCACCTCGGCGCACGGCGTCGATGCCGTTGGCGACTGAGAAGGTGCCCACGCCCAGCGGGATCGAGAGCTTTCCCGCGATCTCGTCCAGGAAAAGGGTCGGATCGCGGTCGGGGTCTTCCGTGCGCTGGTCGGCGCCATAGTGGATGTAGGCGGAGTCTACGCCGAGCGCTTCCACTTCGCGAGCACGCTTCGGACCATCCAATGCACCGTACAGATCGCAGATGATCCGGACGCCGCAGTCTTTCCCAGCTTGAACGGCCGTGCGAATGCTGGCGTCGGTGGCGACCCCACAGATGGTAGCGATGCGCCCACCCTGCTCCGCAGTGGCCAGCACGTACTTTCGAACGCCATCCATCATCTTGAAGTCCGCCAGCACCGGAGTCTCCGGAAAGGCCTTCGCCAGGGCGCCGATAGCCCGTACTCCCTCGAACGTCACAAGCGGCGTGCCTACCTCCAGCCAGTCTACTCCTGCGCGGACCGCAGCTTCGGCCACTCGTAGAGCACGTTCGGTGGTGAGCGTATCGATTGCCACCTGCACGATGGGGGGCGCAATAACGAGCGGTTCTACCTGCGGTACTGCAGCTTCGGTCATAACGGTCTCCTTCGGGACTAGCTTCGGGTGGTCTCTTGATAAATGTGCCCGGTCTCGCGGTTTGCCCTTCGTGAGATCTGCAACCGGGCACAAGCCGTGGTTTGCTGCCTCCACGAGCCTGGGGACAACTCCGGCAGAATGAACATCCGGAACACGGACTCGCCAGTCGACGATGGTTGCCAGGAACGCTACACGCGGGTCAACGGACTGTCTACTTTCAGCCGCACGATGGGCCAGGGTGAAGAGGTGGTCCTCATCCATGGCGCGGGAGTGTCCAGCCGGTATTGGGTTAAGGCACAGCGCTGGTTGGCGGAGCTGGGTCCCTACCGGGTGCACGCTTTGGATCTGCCGGGATTCGGCCGGAGCGAGGATCCACCCTGGCCCCCGGAGTTGCCGCAGTTGGCGCGCCACGTGGAGGGCTGGCTGGAGCAGAATGTGCCCGGACGGTGTCATCTTGTAGGGCAATCCGTCGGTTGCGAGATCGCCGTACTGGTTGCCGTAGCGCTGCCGGTCCGGGTTCAGTCGGTGGTACTGGCCGGGCCGGCGGGATTACCGGGTCTGCATTCAGTCAGGGTGCAGCTGTTCCAGGCGGGCCTGGATGCGTTCCGGGAGCGGTGGACACTCTTCCCCGCGATCCTACCGGACTACCTCCGCTGTGGGCTATTGCGCTTCTTCCGCCTGCTGTGGGAGCAGAAGCATTGTCACGTAGAGCCGCTGCTGCCAAAGATGCAGGCGCCGGTACTGATCCTTCGCGGACGCCACGATCAGGTTGCCACGGAAGACCGGGTAGCGCGGATCGCCGCCCTGCTGCCAAGGGCTACGATCACCACAGTTCCGGGGGCGCATGGGGCGCACTACACCCATGCCCGGTCCTTCGCCGAGGCGGTCACACGGTATCTGCGCCAAGTTGGTACCCCAGCTCCTCTAGCCGGTACTCCGGCCGATAGCCGAGGACTTCCTGCGCGCGTGACAGGTCCCATCGCCGCCGGGATGATTCGCCGACCAGGTGGATGATCTCAAACTCCAGCTCGGGCACCTCTACCGCGCGCCGGTAGGCCTGGCAGAGATCCGGAAACGGGACCCACTGCGGCCGGATGGGCCGTTCCCGGATGGTAGGGTCTTCCAGGTCGACCGGTTTCGCGATGCGGAGGCAAACGGCGGAGAGCCCGAAGCGCTGGTGGTAGTCGCGGGCGATCACCTCGCCCAGGTGCTTGGTGACGGCGTAGCTCCCCACCGGCCGCGCTTCGGCATCTGCGCCTACGTATTCGCCGGGGCCGTACCCCCACACCACCGTGAGGCTGCTGGTGTAGACCACCCGCCCCACCCCGCACCGGCGCGCCGCTTCGAAGACATTGTAGGTGCCCTTCACGTTCACGTCGAAGCGCAGGGCGTTGAAGGGATCGTCTTCGTATTCTCCCTCCGCCCCGGATGCGATCGCGAGGTGGATCACCGCATCCACTCCGGCGGAGGCGCGGACCACGTCCTCGATCCGGGTTACGTCCATCCGGATCCATCCCGCCTCTTCCGGAGCGTGCAGATCCGCGAGCACCAGCTCGTGATGGGGGGTGAGGTAACGAGTAAGCTGGCGGCCGATGAGCCCGGCCGCCCCGGTAATTAGGATGCGCATCGATTCCAGGGGCCAGGGAAGCGTTAAGCGTCTAGCGTTAAGACATCCGATTTGCGGCGAATTTTGGGGAAGTTGCTGAAGGGTGTGCGACACCGCCGGCAGCTTCCATTTCTTAACGCTTAACGCCTGGCGCTTAACGCTTCTAGAGGTCGTCGTCTTCCGACTTGAGGTTGCTCAAAAGAGACAAATAGACGCGCGCCTGGCGGCACTGAGGCGCGAGGCGGAGTGTTCGTTTGAGCACCTCAACCCCATTTTCCTTATCGCGCTTTTGTGCGTAGTACTGGCCCATCGCGTAGGGCAGCGCCCACCAGTCCGTCTTGCGCCCCGACGCCTTTTGCAGCAGTTCCATTGCTTCGTCATTGAAGCCTGCAGAGGCATAGGCGCGGGCGAGGACGTAGTCGGCAGGCCAGGCGTTGGGGTTCGTCTTCTGTACCTGCTGCAGGATGGCGCGCCAGGCAGTGGCCGTGGCATCGTACCGGCCGCGCACCTCGCGCTCACCCTCCGCTGCGTTCACCTGGCTCTGCCGCCAGGTGAAGCCGGCCCACCGCTCGTCATTCTTCTGATATCCGAGGGGAGCCTTGGCGGGTTCTTTCAGGTTCAACCAGGTCAGGAACGTCGCGGCCTCCATGGCCGGGCTGGTGCGGATCTCGTTTTGCAGCGAGAGGGCTGCCTCGAGACCGGTTTTGGCTTGATCGAGCTGCCCTGCGGCCACCCGGCAGACAGCTGCGCGGTAGCGGGCCGTCAGCAGGCTATCGCGGACCGCCGGATCCGTGGTGCCGCGCGCCTTGGCATCCCGGTCGGCCGCGCTTTCCATCGCCTTGGCAGCTTCGTCCCACTTCCCCAGTAGCGCGAGGGAGGCGCCCCACGACTCCAGTGTGGAGAGCGTTGCGTCCGGCCGCTGGGCGGCTTCCCGGTAGAACTTCTCGGCTTCCGCAAAGTTCTGCTGGCGGAGCTGGAAGGCCGCCAGGGCCGCACTGGCTTGCTGCCGGGTCACGTCCTTCTTGGCGGTTACTGCGGCCGCAATCAACTGCCGATAGGTGGCTTCCGCATCTTTCTTGTTGCCGAAGCGCTCGAACAACCGGGCAAGCTGAAAGTAGAGGGCGTCCGCAGTCGGAACCTTGGCGATCCCGGCCTTATACTCGTCAATCGCCGCAGGATACTGGCGCAGGGAAACGAGCCGCTCGGCACGCAGCCGGAAGGCGTCTGCGGATTCCGGCTGCAGCTCCAGGTACTTGACCGCGGCGGCGTCTTCCTGGGCAGCCTGGTCCAGGTCCCGGTTTACCTCCACCAGCAGCAGCCAGGCGTCCGCGCGCATCGGCTCGGCCTTCACTACCGACTCCAGCAGACCCAGCGCCCGACCACTGTGGCGCAGCACCGTCGCATACAGGTAACCCAGCGCGTAATTCCAATCGGTGGTGAACGGCTTCGCGGCGAGGCCCTTCTCGACGGTTACTTTCACGCCCGCCAACTGGTCGCTGGGCACGAGCTCGGTCAGCAGCTTGGCTACGACTTCTTTCTTGCCCAGGCCGAAATTAGCCACCAGTAGGCCATTCACCGGAGTACCCGCCGGGGCGGTCTTCTGCGCGGTCTCGAACGCCTTGAGTGCGAGGTCCGGCTTCCCGCTATCCAGATGGGCCCAGCCGGCGCTGTCCCAGCGGGTCCAATCGTCCGGGGTAAGCTCCGCTGCCTTCTGCAGCAATGCGGCGGCCTCCGGAAACTTTCCCTTTCGGGTCAGTTCATTCGCCTGGTCCGAGAGCTGAGTAGCTTGCGCACTCGACGAGGCGCGAGGCGGCATGGGTTTTGGGGACGTGGCCTGGGCGTACGCCGGTCCGCTGGCCGCCCACCAGATTACTCCGCCCAACGCGCTCCAACGCACCATCCGTCACCTCCGCGCCATGCGCTGCCCCACCGTACCGATCATTAGACGCCACCTAACCGTATTACGCGTCGCGACTTCGAAGTGTTCGCCGTCCCCGCACCTCGTCATCCTGAAGCGAAGTGCATGCACTTCGCTTCAGGATGACGGGGTATGGAAGGAGCGCCGGCGTGCCAAGGCCTGAATGCCGGGCTCCCGTAGGTCGCGGGGTTAGGGGTCAGGCCGGGTGCCCCTCGGGCGGCGGGGCCAGGGAAGGTGCCCTTGCGGGCGATTTAATGCCTGAATGCCTGAACCTGGAATACGCGCCGGAGGCGCACCATCCCCGACTCCTGACTCCTGACCCCCGTCCCCGCGACCAAAGGGAGCCTGAACACCTCAGGATTCCTGAAACAATGCGTTGGCGAAATCCGCAGGCCGAAAGATATCGAAGTCGGTCGCTTTCTCGCCGGTGCCAACGAACTTGATCGGGATGTTCAGGTCGTTGTTCACCGAGAGCACCACGCCGCCGCGGGCCGTACCGTCCAGCTTGGTGAGCACGATGCCGGAGACGGGCACCACCTCGGCAAAGGTCTTGGCCTGCGAGATGGCGTTCTGCCCGATGGTAGCGTCCAGCACCAGCAGCACCTCGTCAATCGGGCGCCCGAGGGCGCGCTCGGCGCTGCGGTTGACCTTCTTCAGCTCGTCCATCAGGTAGGCCTTCGTGTGGAGGCGTCCCGCGGTGTCTGCGATGACCACGTCCACGCCCCGGGCTCGGCCCGCCTGGACCGCGTCGAACACTACCGCGGCGGGGTCGGCGCCCTCTTTGCCCCGAACACAATCCACGCCCTGCCGGTCGGCCCAGATCTGAAGTTGGTCGATGGCGGCGGCCCGGAAGGTGTCTGCGGCCGCCAGGAGTACCTTCTTCCGCTGGCGCTGCAGGTAGGCGGTGAGCTTCGCAATCGTGGTTGTCTTTCCGGTCCCGTTCACGCCCACCACCAGAATCAGGGTGGGCGCCGTGGGCGCCCAGTTGATCTGACCGTTGCGGCCGGAGAGGATCCGGTCGATCTCGCCTTTCAGCCACTCCTGAACTTGATCCGCGGTCGACATCCGGTTCTTACGGACCGCCTCACGGAGGTCCCGCGTGAGCTGTAAGGTGGTGTCCATGCTCACGTCTGCCTGGATCAGCGCCTCTTCCAGCTCTTCGAACAGCTCTTCGTCGATGCCCCGCTTCCGGGTCAGAACCTGTGCGACCTTATTAAACAACCCGCGGAACATGCACCCTCCTCCAGTGTGAGTCCGCCCAGCCCTGGCGCCCCCCGGAAGTTATACCCCTAACCTGGCGAAGCCGGACCCCACGGATACGGCGAAGGCGTATTGGCGGTTGAAACCCCACTCCGGCGGTCAGCACGGCTCCTCCGCGACCTGGACCGGCCGGTGATTGAAAGTCTCTATGTGACAGATGGGCATCAGCCAAGTAACCTACCGTTGGCAGCGGATGTAGTTTGCAAGTCGGCG
>Ga0255338_1003996_pt1 | contig 16279 bp, 15 predicted proteins | sample MeOH1_35cm_T4_19_FD_203715 | JGI IMG/M metagenome (GOLD analysis project Ga0255338, IMG submission 203715) | Sandy soil microbial communities from University of British Columbia, Vancouver, Canada - MeOH1_35cm_T4_195 | ecosystem: Engineered > Artificial ecosystem > Sand microcosm > Unclassified ...
CGCCTCGAGAGTTCTGCCAGGAACCTCTCGGATGATCAGGCGGTGGCCGTATCTTCCCTCTGCGACACGCCGGACGTCGCCATCACCGAAGGGGCGGGTCGGAACGCCGCAGGTTAAACGTCAAGCTAAGGGCGCGTCGATCAAGGAGTCCGACCGTCTCAAGGCCGAACGGCTCGGCTACCCGTCGACAGACGAGCACGACTTCACGAGACTCGGCAACGCGTGCTGGTTCACCAACATCGACCACGGCCGCCGTCATGAGCCGTTGCAGCTGATGACGATGGACGACAACATCAAGTACTCCAAGCACAAGGACGTCCGCGGCGTCGGGTACCAGCGCTACTACAACTTCCCCGAGGCCATCGAGGTCCCGTGGGTCGACTCCATTCCCAGCGATTTCGACGGGGTGATGGGAGTGCCGATTACCTTCCTGGATAAGTACAACCCCGACCAGTTCGAGATCCTGGCCCACGGCGACGACATGGACGCGCTGCGCCAGCTCGGCGTGCAGACACTGGGGGCGGAGTTCGTCAAGACCTACTACGACCAAGGCGGCACCGGGGGCAATAGCGCCGGGCACCGCCGCCTGGGGTTGACCGAGCCGACCTATCACACGGCGTACAAGCGCATCCTCATCCGTCGGAAGGACGCCTCGTGAAGACCGAGCTCAAGCACTATGCCGTCGAGGAGGTCCTTGAGGGCTTTGTTTACAACGAGTATGAAGGCAAGGGCCTGTTCGGGCTCGACGGCAAGCTCGTCATCCAGCCGGAGTACCAGCGCCACTATATTTACGGTGATGGCAAGAAGGACGTGGCCGTCATCGACTCGCTGCTCAAGGGCTACCCCCTCGGCCTTATCTACTTCAACGTCGACGGTGCTAACGACAAGCTCGAGGTGCTCGACGGACAGCAGCGGATCACCAGCATCGGTCGCTTCGTCACCGGCAAGTTCGCCATCAAAGTCGGGGGCAGGGAGCAGACGTTCTCGTCGCTGCCGAAGGACCGGCAACGCATGATCATGGACACCCGGCTCGACATCTACGAATGCGCCGGCACTGAGGACGAGATCAAGGCCTGGTTCCAGACCATCAACATTGCTGGTGTCCCGCTGAACCGACAGGAGCTGCTCAACGCGATCTACTCGGGGCCCTTCATCACCAAGGCCAAGGCCGAGTACAGCAATTCGAACAACGCGCACATGCAGAAGTGGCAATCCTACATCAACGGCGATCCCAAGCGCCAGGAGATCCTCGCGGTCGTGCTGGACTGGGTGGCCTCATCGCAGGGCAAGACCATCGACTCCTACCTCGCACAGCACCGCCACGACGTCGACATCAACGAGCTCAAGGGCTACTTCAACTCTGTCATCGATTGGGTGGGCAGCGTCTTCACCCGTCCTCCGGACAAGGAGATGCGGGGACTGGAGTGGGGCCGGTTGTACGAGGAGCACCACGGCAAGTCGTACAGCACCGGGAAGATCGAGGAGCGGGTCAACGAGCTGCGGAGCGACCCGGCCGTGCGCAACGCGAAGGGCATCTACGAGTACCTCCTCGGTGGGGAGAAGCAACCGCAGCTGCTGGCGATCCGGCTGTTTGACGACAAGGACAAGCGCGTCGCCTACGAGCAGCAGACCCGGAAGGCCAAGGCCGGCGGCGTCTCCAACTGCCCGCTGTGCGCCGTCGGCGGCGACAACAACAAATCGCGGATCTACAAGCAGAACGAGATGGACGCCGACCATGTGACGGCCTGGTCCAAGGGCGGGTCCACTGACCTTTCCAACCTCACCATGCTCTGCCAAACGCATAATCGCGCCAAAGGCAACAAGTAGCTCGCGCAGGGAGTTGAGCGATGCCCACGGGAACGGATGCAGGGCTGCTGGACAGCCCCAGGCCACAATCGGTGTACAAGCACGGGATCCTGGAGCAGTACGTCATCAGGTTCGCCACCATGACGGCCAGCAAACTGAATCCGAAACGGTGCGTGCTCTTCGATGGCTTCGCCGGCCGCGGTCGGTTCGATACGGGCCAAGCGGGCTCGGCAGAGCACATGATGCTCGCGGCTCAGAAAGCGAAGACCTCTACTCAGATCGACCTGCTCCTCGTGGAGCGAGCCGCAAAGGACTACGAGTCCCTGGAAGCGGTGGCAGCCGAGTACCGCGCCCGTGGCATCCAAATCGTCAGCCACAACGACGACTGTGGGAATCACCTCGACGAGATGCTTCAGCTCTCGGCTGGAGCCAGCCTGTTCGTATTCCTCGATCCGTGTGGAGCGGCACTGCCCATGGACGCCATCAAGGATGTCCTCCGGAAACGTGGCGCATGGCCGCGAACCGAGGTCCTGCTCAACTTCAGTGCTGATCTCATCCGTCGAGCTGGAGGGCAGCTGAAGAAGGGCCAGCTTGATCTCGGCGGCGTGGCCCAGGCTGACAAGGTCTGCAGCGGTGACTGGTGGCGTGAGGTTGCTCTGCAGGCGTACGAGGCTGCGGGCGAGCTGAACTGGGAGTCGGCGGCGGAAGCCGTTGCCCACGAGTACGCGCGGCGGCTCGCTGCGGAGACGAAGTACGGTTCCGTGGTCGCGCCGGTCCGCAGGAAGGCACATCATCAGCCGGTTTACTACTTGGTCTTCCTCACCCAGGACCCGCACGGCTTCTGGGTGTTCGGCGTTGCCGCCGCCAAGGCGCGAGAGAAGTGGCTGGAGTCTCTGGGATCCGAACTGGCGTGCACCGACGACATGCTGCCCATGGAATGGGGCGACCCCGTTGCCGAGCAGATCAAGCGGGAGCATGCCGCAGCGATCGAGCAGATCACCGTCAACCTCCGGACACTGGTCGCTGACGGTCAGCCGAAGCCTGTGGTCAGGCACGTCATCGAAGTCTTCGGCGACCTATATGGCGAGGCCAAGGAGACAGCATTCACCGGGGCCTTGCGAGCGCTCGTGAAGTCAGGCGAAGTCGAGTTCGCGACCAAGGGCACGAAACCCCACCAACATGTGATCCGTAAGGGCACGAGCTAGGCGAGGGTCGCGGCCAGCTCGGGCATGTCGTCCCAAGTACGGCCGTCGAGCTCACGGCCGTTGGATTTTGGTGTCCGCCCGCCCCACTGCTTGAAGAAGAACGCCACGTCTGCCCGGACGCACTGGTCACGGAGGTCTTCGACCCACGCCGGGTCCATCGGGCGCGCCCGTGGTCCGGACTCGCCGCCAGCGATGACCCAGTCGATTCCCACCAGGTTGAGGTCAGGCAGCGCCGTGAGCAGCGGCTCGCACGACAGGAACCGAGTCGCGGCCGGGACGGCACGCAGGTGCTCGATCCGGTCGACCACGTCGAATGACTCGACCGAGACGCCCATCCACAGGTTCTCGGGCCAGTCGAGCTTCTCCGCGAGTCTCGCGGTCCGGTGGGCGCGCTTGGTGAGCACTTGATAAGTGTGCTGCGGGGTCTCGCGGATCACGTCGAAGACGTCGCGGATGAAGCCGAGCGGGACCTTCGCGTGAAAGAGGTCGCTCATCGAGTTCACAAAGACGACCTTGGGCGAGCGCCACCTGTACGGCTGTGCCAGCGACCGAGGGTGAATCGTCACACCGAAGCCGGGTCCTGACGTCCGAGGATCACCGTCATTCTGGTACTTCTCAGCACCCATCGCCTTGAGTCGCTTGGCCAGCGCGAGCGCGTAGCAGTTGTCGCAGCCAGAGGCGACCCGGTCGCACCCGGTGACGGGGTTCCAGGTGACCTCTGTCCATTCGATCGCGCTGTTTGTGGCCATACCATCACCTTCTCGCACTCGCAGCGTAATCTCCATGACCGGTACAAGCGCACTCACTACTCTAGACACACCGGTTACGTCCCAGATCGTAGATGGTGAGCAATCCGAAGCCGATCGCCCCGATCAGCCACGCCGCGCCACGGCTGGCGTGCCAGTCGCCGCTAGCCCCATCCCCTGCCCGGCATCGTCCCGCAGTACGACAGCAGGTCGCAGGGGACGGCGTAGAGGGGAACGACGTCGGCGGTGATGGCGCTCATGGACCCACTTTCCCATCGGCCACCGACAAGCAAGATGCCTCGTCTGCGAGAGGACAGGACCGCGTCAGGTGTATACGAGCAGGCCTGCGTGACTAACGAAGCACCCTGCAGCAATACCCGATACAGGTTGGTAGGCGACGCGTGCGAGCGTGCCGAAGTACACCATCCGGCAGATGAAAACCAATTAAAAGTTATAGGCGTGTCGACGGACATGAGAACCTGACCGTACGCGGACAGGAAGATGACCGCTGACGGCCAATAAGAGCCGACTGTGTGCGGACACGAAAGTGACCATCGACGGTCACGAATCTGCCCAGACCATCCCATTCGCCCCGGCGTGTCCGCGTCGGGGCGGCCCCTCCCGTGGTTTCGATTGCGATGCCTGGTCGAATCGAACGCCCCGGGAGGGACCACTGTGAAGTCTGACGGAGAACTGATGGACATACTCAATGCCTACGATCTGACCGGCTCGTACCGTGCCGCCGCGCAGTTGTGCGGCTGCTCGCACAACACCGTCGAGAAGGCCGTCGAGGGCCGGGCGGCGGGGCTGCCGCCGGCGGTGCGGCGCGCCCGGTTGATCGACGACTGGCACGACGTGCTCGAGGGGTGGGTGGCCGAGTCCCGCGGCAAGATCCGCGGCGACGTCGCGCACCGGCGGTTGCAGGCACTCGGCTACACCGGCACCGACCGTACCACCCGGCGGGCACTGTCGGAGGTCAAAACCCAATGGCGACTGGGCAATACGCGAGTGCACCGCCCGTGGGTGACCGAACCGGGGTTGTGGCTGCAGTACGACTTCGGGGACGGTCCGGTCGTGGACGGCCGCAAACTGGTCCTGCTCGTCGCGTGGCTGGCGTGGTGCCGGTACCGGGTGGTGCTCGTGCTGCGGGACCGGACCGCGGCCAGCGTGTTCGCCGGCCTCGACCGGGTCTTCCGCATCCTCGGCGGCGCCCCGACCTACCTGCTCACCGACAACGAGAAGACCGTCACCACCGGTCACATCGCCGGGGTCCCGGTCCGGAACCGGCAGGCGGTGACGTTCGGACGCTACTACGGCATCTCGGTGCTGACCTGCGCTCCGGCCGATCCCGCCTCGAAGGGCGGGGTGGAGAACGCCGTCAAACTCGCCAAGGCCGACATCGTGCCCACCGAGACGAACCTGCTGTCCCGCTACGACAGCGTCGCCGCGGTCGAGGCGGCCGCCGCGGAGTTCATGGACCAGGTCAACACCCGCACCCACCGCGCCACCGGCCGCGTCCCGGCCGAGATGCTCACCGAGGAACGCCCCCGGCTGCACGCGATACCGGACCTGCCGCACACCGCCGCGCTCGGGGTCACCCGTCGCGTTCCCGACACCACCCCGATGATCACCTTCGAACACGGCCAATACTCCGTTCCGGCAACACTGTTGGGGCACAGCGTGTGGGTGCGCCACCACGCGGGCACCGACGAGATCGTCGTCTGCGCCCTCGACGACGGCGGCCCGGTCGAAGTCGCCCGGCACCGGCGCACCACCGTCGGCAGCCCCGCGATCGACGACCGACACTTCCCCGACCACCGCGCCACGGTCCCCGGCGACTACCGGGTCCGTGCCCGCACCGCCGCCGAACACGCCTTCCTCGCCATCGGCGAGGGCGCGGCCTGCTGGCTCAAGGAAGCCGCCGCCGTCGGCACCGAACGCATGGGGCAGAAGATGGCCCATGCGGTCGCACTGTCCACCCTCGTCGACCGCGCCGACGTCGACTGGGCACTCGGGCACGCCGCGGTGCACGGCCGCTTCGCCACCGGCGACCTCGACTCGATCCTGCGCGCCAAGGGCCTGGATCCGACCCGCCACCGAGCCCGCGAGGACACCTCCCTCGCCCAGGGAACCCGGGGATGGACCCTGCTGGGCGCCACCGGACCCGACGAGGAGGTGGGCGCATGAACCCCACGACGGCACCGCTGTCCGCCGACGTCGAGGCCCTGATGCGGCAGCTGCGGCTGCCGCATGCCCGTGCGATCGCCGCCGACGTGCTGGCCACCGCCCGCTCGCAGCGGTGGGACCCCACCGAGGTGATCAAAGCCCTGTTGGCGGAGGAGGCGGCCGGGCGGGCCCGGTCGATGCTCGCCTCCCGCCGCAAGGCCGCCGGATTTCCCACCGGCAAGACCTTCGACGTCTGGGACGAGACCGCCTCGTCGATCCCGTTGCCGACCCAACACGCCCTCAAGACCCTCGAATGGGTGCACCGGCGCGAGAACCTCGTCGTCTGCGGCCCCTCGGGCACCGGCAAGACGTTCTTCCTCGAAGCCCTCGGCCAACGCGTCATCGAGGCCGGCATGCCGGTGGCCTGGTTCACCCTCGAACAGATCGGGGTGCTCGTGCGCTCCCACCGCGCCGACGACTCCCTCGGCAAAGCGATCGCCAAGATCGTCCGCGCCGAACTCGTCGTCATCGACGACGTCGGCTTGCTCCCGGTCGGGGCCGATGCCGCCGAAGGGCTCTACCGCATCGTCGAAGCCGCCTACGAACGCAAATCCGTGGCGGTCTCGTCGAACCTGCACCCCAGCGGCTTCGACGAGCTGATGCCCAAGACCCTGGCCACCGCCACCGTCGACCGGCTGCTGCACCACGCCCACCTCTGCCAGACCAGCGGCGACTCCGTGCGCCTGGCCCAAGCCCTCAACGGGAAAGGAGTCAAAGCTCTGACCTGACCACCACCCGGTGGCGGACACCCCGCGGGCAGATTCGTGTCCGCCACCGGTCAGCCCCACATGTCCGCCCACGGTCAGCCCTCATGTCCGCCCGCAGTCAGATCCAGATGTCCATTGACACCGGCGAAAAACTGCGCCGTCGGACGACGTGCGGCCAGGGGTGCCACGGCCGGCCTCGCGCACCTCGTGTGACCCTCCCCGGATCCGAAGCCCCGCGGGGTGCTTTCTGCGTCTGCGTAGGACAGTCGAGCGTGCGCATGAGGGTCGGCATTTCCGATCTCGATTCCGCACTGCGGAGGGATTCGCCGGTGCCGACGCCTCAGACGTGGGTATTACCAACGGGCATCCCTGTCTCGGCGGGGAGGAACGGGGCAGGGATGCACCGGCGTACACATGCGGGAATTCGCCTGGTGTCTTGCGGGCCGCGGAGGTTCGGCTGCTGGTTGTCGGCGGCACGGGGTCGTCGAGACGGCGGCGACCACCGTCGTTGGTGGTGCGGCGCATACGGGCCTGCGTCGAGGTGTCCACCCACCGCTGCCGGCGCGTGGAGGAGCCCCCGTGCGCCGGCCGGGGCACGCGGTGCCGATTCTTCCGACTCGCCGTCCGGCACGAGCACGAAGTGGTCCTCGTCGCGTTCGGGGGTCGGTTCGCCGGAGCCGACCCACCGCCATCCGTGTAGCGCCCGACCCGCGCACCGAGACCGGCGGTACGCCGTCGCGACGCCACGCGGAAACACCGACCGGGCCGGCCCGGGGTGGATCAGCCGGGATCTGGTGGGGGTGGCGAGGACTACCCCGGTCACCGATTTGCCAATCGGTACGCCGACGAACCGGGGCGGGGGCTACTTCTCACCCTTCTCGGGACGTACCGAGGGTGGACGCAACCCGGGCCAGGGCGACGGGGACGGCTGGGCCGGCGGCTGCCAGCGGGCGCCGCGGATCGCCGGGATCCGGGTGTGCCGCTCCGCGGGCACGATGCCCGGCAACAACAGGGCCCACATCTGGTCCAGGCGCTGGTCGAGATCGCGGCGTTCGGTCAACACGTGGGAGATCAACTGGACGCCGTTGTAGGCGGCGACGACGAACCGGGCCAACACGGCCGGGTCGATCGACTCGCACACATCACCCTGCTCGATGGCCCGTGCGGTCAGGGCGAGGCAGGCGGTGATCCAGTCCAGGTAGGGGTCCGCAGGCCCGTCGGTGGCGCTGAGCTCGAGTGTCAGCCGGACCCCGGCCCGCACGATTGGATCCTCGATCATCTGGCGCGCCATCTCGTGGGAGAGCATCACCACCTGTTCGAGGGCGGGCCGGTCGAGGGCGGCGATCGCGTCCACGGCGGCGATGGAGCGACGATGCTGCTCGTCGATCAGCGCGTGCGCAAGAGCTTCCTTCGACGAAAAATGGAAGTAGAGCGCCCCCTTGGTCATCCCGATGCTCTCGACGATCCCGGCGAGTCCGGCTCCCTCGTAGCCGCAGCGGTCGAAATACGCCGCCGCCCCGACCAGGATCTGCTGACGAGTCCACACCGCCCGCGCCTGCCGCGCCATCCGCCCACCTTCCCAGTTCTCCGGCCGAGACGAGGACTTGCGCGATCCACCGTCTACGGAGGACTTGCCCCGTCTTCGCCGGACGATGGTATCCACCCCTGCGCGACCCGCCTCGCAGGGTGGGAAGCCCCTCCTTCACAAACCGGGTGGAAGGTATTCTTTTGTGCCAGCTCCGGTCGAGGGCCGGTCCCATCGACCGACCGGAGTCGTCGCCGATTCACGACTCGACCCTGCAGGGCCGGTAAGGAGCCAACAATGGTGCAGCGCACGGTCGGTGCTGCCGCATCGGGCACGGAAACGAGCTGCGACCCGGGGCGGGGGCGCCGGCCCCGGCGGGACCGCCCGGCCCGAGTCCGGGTCCGGGCAGCGGCGGTGGTGTGGCCGGCATTGTTGACGGCAGCGGCCGAGTCGGCCGGGGACCGCGTCGCGATCTTCGGGTCCAGCGGACGAATGTCGTGCCGAGAACTGGACGAATGGTCCTCGCGGTGGGCGCGGCTACTGATCGACCACGGCGTCGGTCCCGGGGAGGTGGTGGCGATCGCCGGATCCGGGTCGGCGGCATCGGCACTGGCAGTGTGGGCGGTGATCAAGTCCGGAGCTGCCTGGCTGCCGCTCGATCCGGCGCTGCCGCCGGCGCAGATGCGGACCCTGCTCGCGACGGCGCGACCGGTGCTCGGGCTCGGCGCCGAGCCGAGGATGCGCACAGTGCCCTGGCTGGAATTCGACGAGCCGGATACCGTCGCGCGGGTGCGTGCGCAACCGGCGCATCCGGTCTCCTACCTCGATCGGGTGCGGACGGTCTCGCCCCGGCATCCGGCGGTGCTGCTCCCGGCCTGGGATCCGGTCGGGCGGGTGCGGACGGTGGTCCTCACCCAGGCCGCGCTGGGACGGCGGGCCACGATCGGTCGCGACCGCCTCGCCGGCGGCACCCGGGTGCCGCCGGCGGATCCGGCGCAGTCGGTCGCATCGTGGCTCGCGATGGCGCTGTCGGTCGCCGCGCCGAACACTCGGCTGTCGGTCCCGCCGACGTTCGGTCCCGCACCGGCCGAAGGGCCGAGTACCCCGCCGACTCAGGCCGGGGCGCCGCCCGTGCCGGGCGGGACCCTGCACCCGGCGAGCACACCGCCGGCCGGGACCGGGGTGTGCGCCGCCGGCACCGAACTCGGTCGCAGCCGGGCCGAGGTCCGGGGCGAGGCCGCGGCAATCGATGCGGCCGTCACCACGGTGCCGGGGGTGCAGTTCGCCGTGACGATGCCGCGACACCTGCCGTCGGGACGGTCGGTGTGGGTGTCCTACCTGTGTCCGGCCCCCGGCGCCGACCTCGATCTCGGTGCCGTGCGCCGCCACCTGTCGACCCGGCTGCCCGCGCACCGGCGACCGGCCGCAGTGGCAATGCTGACCCCGGTGCGAACCCCCACCCGCCCGGGCGCCGGGGGCGCTCGAGCCGCCACCCCACCTCTACTTCCGAGCCGCACCGACGACACCCTGGCGGTGATGCTGCCGCTGCGCCCGGGTGGGGGAAGCGCACCACTGTTCTGCATTCATCCCCTGGGCGGATTGGCCTGGAGCTTCGCCGGCCTGACCGCGTACCTGGACCCCGACCGGCCGCTGTACGGGTTGCAGTCCCCGGCCCTCGGCGCGGACCCTGCCCTGCCGGCCACCATGGAGCACTGGGCCCGGCGCTACCTGCACGAGATCCGCCGGATCCAACCCCATGGCCCGTACCACCTGCTCGGCTGGTCGCTGGGCGGGATGCTCGCCCACACCCTGGCGGTGCTGCTGCGCCAGGCCGGGCAGACGGTGCACACCGTGGCGATGCTCGACGCCCACACCCGCCCGCCGGTGGCCACCCCCGACGGCGGACCCGCCACCACCACGGTGCTCTCCGAACTCGGCCTGGACACCGGCGCAGTTCCGGCTCCCCTCACCGCCGGGATCCGGGCCGCGATCGCCCACGCCCGCACCGTGCTGCCCACCTTCACTCCCGGCCGGTTCGACGGCGACCTGCTGTACTTCGCCGCCACCCGGGACCGCCCCGTCGGCCTCGAGGCCGACGGCGGTTGGCGCCGGCATGTGGCCGGCGCCGTGCACGTCGAACCGATCGACGCCACCCACACCCGGATGACCACCCCCGCGGCGCTGGCCCGTATCGGGCCTGTGCTGGACCGGTGGATGAACCGCCCGACCGATCGCCCGGCCCCCTACCAGGACGAGCGTGTCCACCCGTCCGGCCCCACCGCGGTGGATACGCCCGCAGAATTGTGCGGAGTGGCGGCGGCTTCGTCGAACGCGGGTCGGGGTGCCGTCGTCTCGCGGTGATCGGGGGCCACGGGGACCACCATCGGAAGCGAAGCAGATCGCGTCCCGTGGCCGGAGAACCGAAGCTCATCAGGCACCCCCGATCGAGGTCGAACTGCGCGGACATTACCGCGGCCCCGGGGTACCGGTGAGCCGTTCGTCGAAGGCGGTCCGCCGTGCCGCAGGGTCCGACGCGCTCGCTATCACTGACGAGGACGATCGCAGCACCGACCGCGGTACCGCGGCGGCGTGCGCCGCTGGGTCCGGGTGGCTCAGCGCACGCGGAACGGCACCGGGGGAGAGCGGTTCACCGTGCCGGCGTTTCGTCCGGTCGCGGCGGGGCGGGGTGCCGTGGCCGACCCCGGAGGACGGTGGCGGCGAGCATGTACAGGCCCTGCAGGAGGTCGGGGACGGTGGCGACGATGAGGAGCAGCAGGATGTCGGGGAGGTAGTAGCGGCCGGCCCAGGCCACGGTGAAGCGTTCCTGCAGGAAGAGCGGGGTGAGGACGTAGAGCGCCGCGATGACGAGGGCCGGGAGGGCGAAGTGCGGCGCGATCGTGCGGACCAGCTGGCCCCGCGTCATGGTGCGTGAGTGCCTCGCCCAACCGCGTAACCGGGCCACGGATCGGACCGCGAGAGCGATCGCCGTGAGGAAGACCCCGAGCAGGATCGCGCCGATCACGGTGATCGAGGGCCCGCCGGTCGGTGCGGGCTGTCCTTCCAGGAGGGCCAGAATTCCGTCGGCGAGCTGGGGGAAGACGACCATGGTGTCGATCAGGTGTTGCTGGTTCATCAGAAGGGTGTATCCGCGGCCGTGGTCGGTCAGGACCCACAGTTGCCCCATGAAGGTCGGATCCGCGCCGTTGTGGCCGCCGATCGGTGTGCCGCGGTGCTCGCCGAGTTCCCATCCCATGCCGTAGGCGGCGCGGTCGAGGGGCGGCGGCGTGCGCAGGAGGTCGACGCTGGCCGGCGAGAGAATCCGCACGTCGCCGTAAATGCCGCCGTTGTCCAGGGCGAGGGCCAGGCGGGCGAGGTCCGGGGCGGTGGAGGTGAGGTGACCGGCGCCGAGCAGGTACCGGTAGGCGGGGACCTCTCGGGCCACCGGGAACCCGAAGAGCTTGCTGTGCCCCTGTGCCGCACCCGCCTCGGCGAAGGTGGCATCGCTTCGATCCATGCCGAGCGGGTCGAAGATGCCGGTCCGGACGGTCTGCCCGTAGGGCTGCCCGGAGACCACCTCGATAATCAGGGCCAGGGTCGAGTAGTTGCCGTTGAAGTACTGGTACTCGGTCCCGACCGGGGCGGTGAGGCGGGCGTGGCGCAGGTCCCGGACGCCGTCTTCGAGCGAGGTGTCGGCCGGGGGCACCCGGTTGTACCCGGGTTGCGAGAGGCCGCTGGTGTGCTGGAGCAGGTGCCGGACGGTGATGGCGCCGGCTGCTGCCTCGTCGGCGACGCGGAACCACGGCAGGTAGGTCTGGACCGATGCGTCCAGGTCGATCTTGCCGTCTTCGACGAGCTGGAGAACAGCCACGGCGGTGACCGTCTTGGTGATCGATCCGATCGGCATGGGCGTGTCCGGGCGCATGGCCGCGTCGTGGTCCGCTTGCCCGTAGCCGGCGGTATAGACGATGCGGCCGTCGTCGAACAGTGCGAGGCTCAGTCCCGGGATCCGGTGGCGCTTCCTCTGCTCCTCGACGAATCGGTCGACCGCCGCCACATCCACGCCGCCTTCGCGGGCCGCAGGCGGCGCACCGGTGGCGTCACCGGCCCCGAGCATCAGGGTGAGCACAACGGCCAGGCACACCGGGCGGACGGCAGACCAGGCACGCGGGAGGATCCCTGGGGGTGATCCGGCGAGGATTCTGCTCATCGAGCCCTCCTCGAAACGAGACGAGACACGGTTGCGCGGTCGGCGTGCCGGCCTGGTCGTCAGGGACCGACTCGGCCGTGTTCAGCGCCGGGCGTCGGGGAATGCGGTGCGGATGACCAGTCCGGCCAGAACACCGAGGCCGGCGCCGCAGGCCGCGCCCACCGCGATGCCGGGCGCACCGACGATCGCGATGCCGAGAACCATTCCGAGTCCCGCGCCGTAGGCGATGCCCAGGCCGACAGCGTTGTCGAGGACCGTGTGCTGCGGTGCCATGTACCGGAACGATACGGCAGCGGACGAGCAACCGGACTCCGTGCCGTGCCGGGTGTCGCAGGCGAGGATGCACAGAGTCGCGCAGAATGTGCCGGGAAACGACCGTACAAGCCCCCCGGGTAGCGCGTTGTCTTCTCGGCGCTCGCGCACGATATCGGGCAGATCCCGGGCCCCGGCACCGACCTCGTCCGACTGCACCGGGCGCCGGACGTTGGCGAACCCGGCCTCCGGGGGGCGGGCAGGTCATCGGCCGCCTGCACCACGGTCGGGGTGGAGATCACGGCCTCGAACGGCCGGCCGGTGGTTCCCGAGGAGACGCACACCGTGTCGGCCCCGGCCTCGCGCAGCAGGTGCACGACTGGTCGGCCCGATCCACCCACTCGTACCACCGACCGGACTTCCCGGCCCCCCGCCGCCCACAGAACTCTGACACGCCTAGGACGAGGCAGTGACCGCATCGTCACGACGTCGTGGCCGGACCCGAGAACGCTCGCGGTCGTGCACCTGCCTCACGCAGGCCTACCGTCTCGGCCCGACGAAGGGCCGATCGGGGTGCGGAGTCAGTGGCGGGCGGAGTTGCCGGCAGCGTCCCAGTCGGGCAGCGGCGGCGTCCGGGCGGACAGGACGGCATCGGCGAAGATCAGCGCAACGGCGAGGGTGCGGGCAACCGGACGGAGGACAAGGGCGGAGATCATCGGAAATGCCTTCTTCTTTCTGGAGGGAGCCGCCGGGCGGCGATGAGCGGACTCGGACACCCCGTCCGGGACGGCGGGCGTCCAGACAGGGCGACTCACCTGCTCGGAGTGCGCACGCACCGCCGGTAGAAGGCAGCGGGGCGCGCCGAGTCGACGACAACGGTCGGGCAACCTTCCACGACCCTACGGCACTCGGTGCCGAAAATCCGACACAGGATGCCTAGGGATGCCGGGGGTGACGGCCCGAGCAGTGCGCTCGCTCGCGGCACCCGGCCCAGCGACAGTCGGCAGGCCTGAGGACGGTCGACCTCTGCGGTCGGGTCGGCAGGAGGCGCATCGAGGGGGTGCGGGAAGAGCAGGTGGCATCGCTCTGAGCTGACCTCTCGCGCAGGCTTTCCTCGAGGTGGAGAGACGAGGCGATGCCGGCGACCGAGCCGAACACCACGCCGCCGGCGGGCGCGGAGCGGCCACCGCCGGCGGCGACCAGCGCCCATCTCGCACGCACCCAGTCTGGGCGCATCGACCGGTTCGGGCACCCGGGTCCCACCATCGCGCGGGGAAGCCTCCGGCAGACTGCTTGACATAGAATCAATATCGGCAGTAAAGGACGCCAGACCCTGGTAACAGGGTGGCGGCGGACAAAGTTGCCATCTGGTCGACGGCCGGTCCGCCGCCGACCGCGCTGAGGATCCGGTGCAGGCATCAGGCAGCGGACTCGAGTCGGTCAGCCTCATCCGGTACATTCCGAGGTCAGGCGCGGTGGCGCATATCGAACGTCAGTAGTCGCCCGGACTGCTCGTTCCGTCGAACGGGTCTGCCAGGACGCCCAAGGGGTGATCGTTGACCCCAATGACGGCCGATGCCCCGAGAGGGCGGAGTGACCTCGGGCGACGCGCCGCCCGAAATCGCGTCTATCGCGTGAGGGACCGTATTAACTGGTATCCGGAAGCCGAAACGAGTAGTGGAGGTCAGGCACATGGCTGGTATCGCCTCGAAGTTCGACAAGGCCTACGAAACCCTTCCGATAGAGGAACTTGCGAAGGCCCCGGTCGCCGCACTCCAAGGTGTGAGCGAGTCCGACGCCGAGCACCTCAAAGCCGCGTTCAATATCAAGACCGTCGGCGATCTTGGCACCAACAAATTCTTCCTCTGGGCGCAAGCAGTCGCGAAACTTGCCGAATAAACCCATTCTCGATACCACTCATTCGTGGCATAGGAACCGACGCGTACCTGACCTGGAATGCTACGCCCTGGTGATTGTCGTGGTCGACACGCCCAAACGGTCGAGCCGCGCACGACTGAGGTGTGCTCCCGCGATGTCACCGCAAAGATCGGTGTGACCCACCGCTCCGGTGAACGGTACATCGAATACCAGCGCCTCATCCGTCCGTGCCGAGGAGGTGCTGACACTCGATGTACCGGACATCGCCACCAATCGGTGGAGCGCTTTGGTTGACATAATCTCCGTTATCGGCTAAATATTTGGCTAGATTCTGGCTAATAGCTGGGCTACCATGAACGGGTGACGACGGTACCGCTCGGCGAAGCCAAGGACAAGCTCTCGGCGCTGGTGGACAGTGCCGAAGCCACGCACGACATCATCACCATCACCCGGCACGGCAAACCGGCCGCGGTCCTGATGTCGGCCGACGATCTGGAATCACTGCACGAGACGATCTACTGGCTGTCTCGGCCCGGCACCGCCGAGTCGGTCGCGGTCGCCGACCGCGAGTACGCCGCCGGCCGAACCGCCTCGCTCGACGAGCTGCGCGCCGAGCACGGCCTGCCGCCCCGATGACCGACGAGGCGCCGGAACCCTACGACGTCGCGATCGCCTCACCGGCCCGCCGGGCCCTGTCCCGATTACCGGGACGGATCGTGCATGCGGTCGTCGAGTTCATCTCCGGCCCACTGGCGGAGAATCCGCACCGGCTGAGCAAACCGCTGCGCAACGATCTCGCAGGCCTGCGCAGTGCCCGCCGCGGCGACTACCGCATCCTGCTCCGGATTTACGACGACCACCGCACCATCCTCATCGTCGACATCGACCACCGCGCCCACATCTACCGATCCTGAGGCCCTGGAGTTGGCCCTGCGGCCGGGGCCACTGCAGCGGTCCGTGCAGGTCACCTCGGACGTAGGTCGTAGTGGTTACCCGCGGTCACCGGCAGTCGGGACACGACGGCGACTCGTCGGGGTTCGCCGGAGCATCGGTCGTCCGAGGCTGCACATCCGTATACGGATCCCTTTCCATCCCGGAAGATGTTCGCGGACTGCGACGATCGGCTACGCAGGCGGCGGCGCAGGACACCGGGATGCACGCCATCGGCCTCCGGGAATCATCCACCAAATCTACTTCCGTACAACGTTTTTGATGGATAATCGTGCTTATCCATCACGGACAACCATGAGTGCATCGGCGGCACTTCTCCCCTTCGGGGCTTGATCGATGCTGCCTCGCACGCCAGGACGCGGGTACCGAATCGCCGGGGCCGAATGCCCATGGCTCGTTGGTTTGCGGCTCCGCACACGAACTGGGGGCTGGCGAACGAGCTTGCAGCATCGCGTGGGCATGATAGTTCGACTCCCGAGACTGCCGGTAGCAGACAGGTATGGGCAGGGAACCTCACGGCGCCGGCATCTGTTCGGTAAGGTTTTCACGTCACCGTCATACCCCCTGCACGGTGACCGAAGCCCCGCCGGAGTTGCCCCCAAACTCTCTCCGACGGGGTTTCTCAATTCGATCTCAGGCCGATCTCAACCCTGAGTTGCACCAGTTTAGTGTGCCAACCCTGATCGACGATTCGAGATTTCGAGGGAATCGAGGATGCTCGCGGCGTCGGCGGTGAGTGGATCGAGGGCGGTGTGCTCGTGGCCGGCGATCGAGAT
>Ga0255338_1003997_pt1 | contig 16278 bp, 12 predicted proteins | sample MeOH1_35cm_T4_19_FD_203715 | JGI IMG/M metagenome (GOLD analysis project Ga0255338, IMG submission 203715) | Sandy soil microbial communities from University of British Columbia, Vancouver, Canada - MeOH1_35cm_T4_195 | ecosystem: Engineered > Artificial ecosystem > Sand microcosm > Unclassified ...
TCGCCCGGGCACCCGGGCTGCGCGACGTCGGGATGATCCACCTCCACATCGAGGGCCCGGGGCCCCATCTCGCGCCGGAGATGGCGCCGCACTTCCGGCATCGCGCGCTGTTCGTTGGGCCCAACGCGCGGGCGGCGGTCAACGATGGCCGGGCCGACTACGTGCCGGTCTTCCTGTCCGAGGTGCCGCACCTGTTCGATCGCGGCGCGCTGGCGCTCGACGCCGTCCTCGTCAACGCGACCCCGCCCGACGCCCACGGCTTCTGCTCGCTCGGCGTCTCGGTCGAGGCGATGCACGCCGCGATCCGCGCCGCCCGAACCGTGATCGTCCAGCTCAACCGGGCGATGCCGCGGACGCTCGGCGAGAGCTTCATCCACGTCGACGAGATCGATCTGGCGGTCGAGGTCGATCTCCCGCCATACGAGCACGCGACCGGGCCGATCGGCGACGTCGAGCGGGCGATCGGCGGCTACGTCGCGGAGCTCATTCCCAACGGAGCGACGATCCAGCTCGGCATCGGGGCGATCCCGGCCGCGACCGCCCAGGCCCTGACGGACCATCGCGACCTCGGCGTGCACACCGAGATGTTCACCGATGCGATCGTCGACCTCGTCGAGAAGGGCGTCGTCACGGGCGCCTGCAAGGAGCGCAACCGGGGCAAGATCGTCACCGCATTCATGATGGGGACGCGCCGCCTCTACGAGTTCGTCCACGACAACCCGATGGTGGAGATGCGGCCGGTCGACTTCACCAACGACACCCACGTCATCCGATCGTTCGGGACGATGACGGCGATCAACTCGGCGATCGAAGTCGACCTGACCGGCCAGGTCGTCGCCGACTCGATCGGGTCGCGGATCTACAGCGGCGTTGGCGGCCAGATGGACTTCATCCGCGGCGCCGCTCTTGCCCCGAACGGCCGAGCGATCATTGCCCTCCCCTCGACTGCGGGCGACGGGTCGATCTCGCGGCTCACCCCGGTCCTCGCGTCCGGCGCGGGCGTCGTCACGACCAGGGCGCACGTTCGGACGATCGTCACCGAATGGGGCGTCGCCGAGCTATTCGGCAGGAGCCTCCGCGAGCGCGCCCGCGCACTCATCGCGATCGCCCACCCTGACCATCGCGACCGGCTCGCCTGGGAGGCGGCGCGGATCGGTCTCGCCTGACCGGCCCACGGCGCAATCCGGGCCGGAGGACATCGCCGAACAGGACGAGTGGCAGGTCCGCCGGAGGGCTTGCGGGAGGACGATCGGTCTCGAAGGGAGACCATGCGATGCGCTTCGTCCGCCGACTGTTCGGGTCGCACGCTGATCACCGCACCGTCGTCGAGAGCGGCCGGGTGGCGTGTCCTCGGGGCGGCTTCGCGGACATCGAAGAATGCTTCCGCTGTTCGGCGTTCCGAGACTTCGAGGACCAGCCGCGCGAGGTTGTCGTGTGTGAGCGCGAGCGGACATACGGCGTTCCTCCGCTCCCGGCCTGATGCACCCAGGAGTCGAGCGGGCTCCGACGCTGCCAGCGGCAGCGATGTCGACAGGAGGTCAGCTGAAATGATCACGCTCACCGACACCATGCAGGCGACGGTCTTCCACGCGCCGGGCGACATCCGCCTCGAGGAGGCCCGCCGGCCGCGGCCGGGCCCTGGCGAGGCCGTCATCCGGGTGACGCTCACGACGATCTGCGGCACCGACGTCCACATCGTCAAGGGCGAATATCCGGTGCGACCGGGGCTGATCATCGGGCACGAGCCGGTCGGCGTCATCGAGGAGCTCGGAGCCGGGGTCACCGGCTACGCCGTCGGCGACCGCGTCCTCGTGGGCGCGATCACGCCGTGCGGGCAGTGCGAGGCGTGCCTCGCGGGACACCGGTCGCAGTGCGGGCACGGCGGCTCGTACGAGGCGCTCGGCGGGTGGCGGTTCGGGAACACGATCGACGGCGCCCAGGCGCAGTACCTGCGGGTCCCGTACGCCCAGGCCAACCTCGCCCCGATCCCTGACGACCTGACCGACGAGCAGGTCGTCCTGCTCGCGGACATCGCGTCGACGGGCTTCTCCGGGGCCGAGTCGGGTGGCGTTCGGATCGGCGACGTCGTCGTCGTCTTCGCCCAGGGCCCGATCGGGCTATGCGCAACGGCCGGCGCGAAGCTCATGGGCGCAAGCCACGTGATCGGCATCGAGATGGATGCCGGTCGGCGCGCGGTCGCCCGGAGGATGGGCGCCGACACCGTCCTCGACCCGACGGAGGTCGACGTCGTCGACGAGGTGAAGCGGCTGACGGGCGGCATCGGCGCCGACGTCGCCATCGAGGCTCTCGGGACCCAGGCGACGTTCGAGGGGGCGCTCCGGAGCCTCCGCCCCGGTGGCACGCTGTCGAGCCTCGGCGTCTACTCGGGCAAGCTCGCGGTCCCGTACGAGGCGTTCGCGGCGGGGCTCGGCGACTACCGGATCGTCACGACGCTCTGCCCCGGCGGCAAGGAGCGGATGGGCAGGCTCATGCGGATGGTCCGCTCGGGGGCCTTCGATCCGACCCCGCTCATCACCCACCACTTCCGGCTCGACGACATCGGCGAGGCCTACCGGGTCTTCTCGAACCGTCTCGACGGCGTGCTGAAGGTCGCGATCCGGCCATAGCGCGGCGGAGCGCGACTCGCGGCCGGGGAGCCGAGGACGGCGCCCCCGGCCGCCTTCGCCGGCGCGACGGTCAGGAGGTCCGGCGGAGTCGGGCGGCCCCGATCCTCGAATCGGCCATTCCGTAGAACACGAGCCACTCCGATTCGCCGACGGGTTCGATGGCCGTCGGAAACACCACGTTCGGCACGATCCCGTCGAGCTCCTCGGCGAGCTCCGGCTCGAGGAGCGGGCGCGTCGAGCGGGCGACGACCCGGCTCACGTCGGCCGGGTCGAGGACCAGTGCGCCCGCGCAGTAGCGGACGCGCGGCTGGAGGACCTGCTCGCGGACCAGCTCGCCGGCGACGCCGTGGAAGAGGACGAGCCAGCCCTCCGGGACGCGGACCGGGGGCGCGCCCGCCCCGATCTTCAGGCTCTCCCACGGCTCTTCGGAGAGGGCCACGAGACGGTGCCCGTGGAGCCGCGCGAGGGCGGTGATGTCGGCATCGACCGCAGCAGCCGGAGCGTATGAGACCCAGATCCCCGGTCGCGCGTCGTGGAGCCCGTGCGGAAGCGGCTCCGCCTCCCCCTCGCGGATCCATGACAGATCCCACATCGGCCGGTGGAGCATCGCGTAGCACGCCTCGCCGTCCGGGCCGGGCACGGGCTCGGGGAAGAACATCGCGTCCTTGTTCGGGATCAGGTGGAAGTCCGTGCCGAGCGCCGGGTCGTACCGGTACGAGGCCGGACCCAGCCGCTGCCAGTCGGCCAGGTCACGCGACACGGCGATCGCGACCCGTGGGCCGAGCGGCCCGTACGCGGTGTAGGCCATCACGTAGCGGTCGAGACGGGGGACCCAGGTGATGCGCGGGTCCTCGACGCCGCCGCCGAGCGCATTCTGCTCCCAGCTCTCGTCCGGCCCAAGGACGACGCCCAGCCGCTCGATCGCCTGCGGCACGCCGGCGGTGTCGACGACCACCCGCCCGCGGCCGACCCGTGAGACGTTGCCCGCGGCGACGACCCGCGGGAACAGGTAGAGCTCGCCGTCGCGGCCGCGGGCGCTGGCGGGGTTGAGCACACCCCACGCCTCGAGCGGGTCGGTCGGGTCGGCCGTCATGACGACCCCGAGCCGCTCCATGGCGAACGGCACCCCGGTCGGCGACTTCGTCGCGGGGGAGAGCTCGGTGGCTCGCCGGTTGGCTGCGTCCACGGGCGGGCGGCTCCTCTTCGGTTGGCGATTAGGCCGAGTTTCGCTCAATCGCGGGGCTTGACGGCAGAGACCGGACGGTGGTGTACTCCCTAAAACCATTTAGCTAAAACCTTTTAGCTCCCATCGCTACCATACCAGCCGCGCAAGCCCCCACAGGGAGGAGCTCGCAATGGAGTCGGTGGCGTGACCCTGACTCGCCGGCGCCGTCGGACGACGATCGAGGACGTTGCCCGCCTGGCGGGCGTCTCGAACGGTGCGGTCTCGCTGGCCCTGAGCGGCCGGGCGGGCGTCGCCGACAGCACACGCCAGCGGATCATCGCGGCGGCCGACGAGCTCGGCTGGCGACCGAGCATCGGGGCCCGGGCGCTGCTGAGCTCACGGGCCTTCGCAGTGGGCCTCGTCCTGGCCCGCGACCCCGAGCTCCTCGGTGCCGACCCGTTCTTTCCGAGCTTCATCGCCGGCGTCGAATCGGAGCTCGCCAAGCGCAACTACTCGCTCGTCCTCCAGGTCGTCCCCGACGAGCGTGCCGCCGAGGCCGACGCCTACGCCCGGATGGCCCGCGAGGGCCGCGCCGATGGCGTCTTCCTGGCGGACCTCCGGCGCGGCGACGTCCGGCTGCCGCTCGTCGAGAGCCTCGGGCTGCCGGCGGTCGCCGTCGGCCGGCCGACGGACCGGACGTCGGTCCCGGTGGTGGCGATCGACGACCGCGTCGGGGTGCGCGAGGCAGTCGAGCACCTCGTCGGCCTCGGGCACGGCCGGATCGCCTTCGTGGGTGGCACGCCGGGCTACGTCCACTCGGCGTCGCGCCTCGCGGCCTGGCGCCAGGCGATGCGCGCCGCTGGCCTCCCGCCCGGCCCCGTCGTGACATCCGACTTCACCGGCACCGGCGGCGCCGCCGCGATGACCGGGCTACTCGAGTCCGCCGACCCCCCGACCGCGGTCATCTTCGCCAACGACAACATGGCCATCGCCGCGATGTCGGTCGCGTCCCAGGCGGGGATCGCCCTGCCGGACGAGCTGTCGATCGTCGGGTTCGACGACGTTCCGCTGGCCGCCCACGTCAACCCGCCGCTGACGACCGTCCGCCAGGACGTCGTCACCTGGGGCCGGGTCGCCGCGGCGACGCTGCTCGCCATCGTCGACGACCAGCCGATCGTGGCCACGCCGCTCCCTGCTTCGCAGCTCGTCCTGCGGTCGTCCACCGCGTCCGCTGCGAGGTCGGGAAGGAGGGGTGGCTGAGAGGTAGGGCCACCGCCCGCGCTCGCGGGCTCGATGTTGTCGGTAGCGGGGGATCGGGAGGAGACATGCGACCCAGACTCATGCGACTGGCTGGCCTCGCCGCCGCCGTGTCGTTCGCGATCAGCGCCTGCGGGACCGGGCAAGGGTCACCCGCGGCGAGCGCCCCGTCCGGAGGAAGCGCCGCGCCGGGCAGCCAGGCCCCGCAGAGCCAGCCGCCAGCCGGGGAGAAGGTCAAGCTCCGGCTCGGGACCTGGGCCGGCGAGGCCGAGGCGAAGGAGCTGCAGGAGCTCGTCCTCGACAAGATCAACGCCTCGCAGAACGAGTTCGAGATCGTCCACGAGCCGACGCCGGCCGACTACCTGACGAAGCTCCAGAGCGGCCTGTCCGCGGGCACGGGCCCCGACCTGATGTGGCTGTCGCAGGAGAACATCGCCGGCATTGCCTCGCGCGGCGCACTGCTCGACGTGACCGAGCAGCTGAAGGGCACCGACAGTCCGACGGCGAAGATCGACACCTACTTCCCGGAGGTCGTCAAGACGGCGGTCTTCCACGACAAGGTGTACGGACTGCCGTGGATCAGCCAGCCCGTCCTGCTCTACTACAACCCCAAGCTGTTCGATGCGGCGGGAGTCCCGTATCCGGACGCGAGCTGGGACTGGGCGAAGTTCATGCAGGTCGCCGAGTCGCTCACGAAGGACACCGACGGCGACGGCACCGTCGACCAGTGGGGCTTCACGGCAAACGGCTGGCCGCCGATCCAGATCTTCGTCTGGCAGAACGGGGGTGACCTGATCACGCGCGATCGGGCGTCGTCTCCGGTCGACAGCGCCGAGGCGATCGCCGGCGCCGAGCAATACGCCAACATCATCTACAACCCGAAGTGCTGCCCGTCCGAGGAGACGATCGCCGAGCAGGGCTTCAACGAGCCCTTCCGCGGCGGCAAGATCGCGATGTTCATGGGCGGTGCGGCCGACACCTTCGAGGGGCTCGACGTCGTCGGCGCCTCGGTCGTCCCGCACGGCAAGAACAACACGACCTTCGCCTGGACGGCCTCGACGGTCGTCAACGCGAAGACCGCCCACCCGGACATCGCCGTCAAGGCCCTCGTCGCCCTGACCGACGGCATCCACCACTGGAAGATCGTCGCGCCGCGCCCGGACCTCGCCAACACCGACACGATCAAGGCCAGCATCCCGGATGCATGGAAGACGCAGAAGGAGGGCCAGGTCCCGGCGATGATCGAGGCTGCCAAGTCGATGCGTGCCCTCGACGTCCTCCCCCGGCAGGCCGAATGGGACGACCTCTTCTGGAAGGAGTTCCAGGATCCGCTCTATCACCACAAGGGCACCGCGGCCGATCTCGCCAAGGCGATCAAGCCGAAGCTCGAGGCGCTCTTGAAGTAGCCAGCCCTCCCCTCCTCGGGACGCCGGCCGGTTGCCCCCGACCGGCCGGCGTCTCCGGGACCCCAGATCGGGACGGTGATCCGTGGTCGAGTGGTACGCCTCAACCCTCGCGCACTATGTGCTGGTCGCGATCGCGATCGGCGGCCTCATGCTGCTCACCTACCGCGGGCTTCTGGCGCTCGGCGTCCGGCGTGAGGCGGCGACCGGGTTCGCCTTCACGCTGCCGTGGGTGCTCGGGTTCCTCATCTGGAACCTCGTCCCGGTCATCACCTCGCTCTATCTCAGCCTCACCGACTACGACATCCTCCAGCCGCCCAAGTGGGTCGGGCTGGCGAACTATCAACAGCTCTTCACGGCCGATGGCGAGTTCTGGCCGGCGTTCCGGATCACGATCGCCTATGCCCTCCTCACCGTGCCTCTCGGGCTGCTCGGGTCGATCGCGGCCGCGACGCTGCTCAACCAGGGCGTGCGGGGCGTCGGCCTGTGGCGGACGCTCTACTACCTCCCGGCGATCCTGCCGGCGTTCATCACCGCCCTGCTCTGGCGTCTCCTCCTCCTCCCGACCCGATCCGGTCTCGTCAACTCCGTGACCCAACCGATCTGGAGCCAGTTCGCGGAGAAGCCGCCGGGCTGGTTTCTCGACAAGGACATGGTCCTGTGGGGCTTCGTCCTCATGAGCTTCTGGGGCATCTTCGGGGCGAACACGGTGATCGTCCTCGCGGGGCTGAAGAACATCCCGCGTGACCTGTACGAGGCGGCCGGGGTCGACGGTGCGGGGACGTGGTCGCGCTTCCGCCACATCACGCTGCCGCAGCTGTCGCCGACGATCTTCTACCTCCTCGTCATGGGCACGATCGCGGCGGTCCAGATCTTCGACCAGCCCCAGTTCGTCCGCCTCCCCGCGGGCGCGCCCCAGTTCCTCAACGTCTTCCTGTTCAACCAGGCCTTCGCGTTCTCCCACATGGGATACGCGTCGGCGATCGCGTGGGTGATGCTCGTGGTCATCCTCCTGCTGACGCTGCTGATCTTCCGATCGAGCTCGGCGTGGGTCTACTACGACGCGGAGGTGCGGGACAAGTGACCGAGGCAACGCGGCCGTTCGACCGTCCGATCGTCGCGCGCACCCGCCGCCGCTGGACCGGCGACGCGCTTCGGAAGCTCATCGCCTATGGCGGCCTGACCTTCGGCGGGCTGTTCGCACTCGTTCCGTTCCTCTGGATGATCTCGACATCGCTGAAGACGAAGGACCAGCTGTTCGTCTTCCCGCCGCGCCTCATCCCGAACCCGATCGCCCTGGACAACTACGTCAACGCCTGGGAGGCGCTCCCGTTCGGGACGATGCTCCTCAACTCGCTGTTCGTGACGGGGCTCGCGATGGTCGGGGAGCTCGCTTCGGCGGCGCTCGTCGCCTATGGCTTCGCCCGGTTCCGGTTCCGGTTCCGGAACACCCTGTTCGTGCTCATGCTCAGCACGATGATGCTGCCATGGATCGTCACGCTGATCCCGAGCTTCCTCATCTGGAAGCAGCTCGGCCTGGTCAACACGTTCGACCCGCTGGTCGTCCCGGCGCTGTTCGCGTGGGGGCCGATGTACATCTTCCTCATGCGGCAGTTCTTCCTCGGCGTCAGCCGCGAGGTCGAGGAAGCCGCGATCGTCGACGGAGCGAACCCGGTCCAGGTCCTCTGGTACGTCATGCTGCCGCTCGTCAAGCCGGTGCTCCTCGCGATCGGCGTGCTGTCGTTCCAGGGGAACTGGAACAATTTCCGCCTGCCGCTGATCTACCTCTACAACCCGATCGAACGGTTCACGATGCCGCTCGGGCTGCAGTTCTTCCAGGCAACGCTCAGCGCGGCCGAGGCGCCCCGCTGGCACTACATGATGGCGATGTCGACGATCATGGCGGTGCCGATCCTCGTCCTGTTCTTCCTCGCCCAGAAGCAGTTCATCGAGGGGATCCAGCTCGGGAGCGTCAAGGGGTGAGCTCAGGCCCGGCGGCCCTCGCGCGCGGATGAGGTCACGCACGCCCATCGCCGCCGTCCGGGTCGTCGTGCGGTCGGCCGGCGACGGCTGGGACGCGCTGCTCGTCATGGCGACCCTCAGCCTCGCCTGGATCGGGCTGTCCCTGACGGTCCTCCTCGCGCCGCCGGCAACGGCGGCCCTGTTCGAGACGATGCATGAGCTCGCGGCCGGCCGGACGCCGGGACTCGGCGACCTGTTGCGATCGATGCGGCGGCGGTTCGTCGCGTCATGGGCGTGGGCCGCATGGGGGCTGGCGGGGCTGACCCTTTTCGGGGTGAACGTGTGGTTCTACCTCGGGGGATCGGACGCGCTGGCCCTGGCCGCGGCCGCCTTCGCGGTCCTCGGCGCGCTGTTCGCAGTGAGCGCCCTCTTCGTCTGGCCGTTCGTCTTCCTCGACGAGGACGGCCGGTTCCTCCGGGCGATCCGCAACGCCGTCCTCGCGGTCCTCGCCGCGCCGCTGTTCGCGGTCACGCTGGCGCTCCTGCTCGCGGGCGTGATCGCATTGAGCGCCGTGCTCGTCGTGCCGCTTGCGGTCTTCACCCCGGCGTTCGTCTGCCTCGTGGCATCGCACGCCGTGGCCGACCGGCTTCGGGCGTTCGGCAAGCTGCCGCCGCGCCCGGCGGTCGAAGCCGAATGACGGCTGAAGTCGAGACCGGCCTGCCCGGCCTTGTCAGCGGCGGGCTCGCCCTTCGGTTCGTCCGGGATGCGGGCGGGCAGATCGGGTTCGTGACCGACTGCGCGGGGTCGCCGGCGGCGTCCGTTCCGAACCTGCTGGTCGCCGGCGGCCTCGCCCTCGCGCCGGAGCGCGTCACGCCGGACGGTGACGGTCTGGCCGTCTCAGGGCACGGCGAGGCGCGCGGCGCCAACGGTGCGGCCGTGGGATACCACTGGTCGGGTCACATCAGGCCGTGCGCCGGCGACGGGCTCGCCTTCGACGTGTCGGCCGAGGTCACGGCGACACTGGGGGATGCACCCGCGATCGAGGTCTGGCTCGGCCCGCTGTCGACGATGGCGGAGCGCCAGAGGTTGACGTGGCGCCGGTCGTGGGTGGCCGGACCCGTCGCCAGCACCCAGGGCATCCGCGGCAACAGCGTCCCCGCGGCCTACCTGTACGACCCGGCCACGGGCGTCGAAACCATCCTCCAGGTCGACGCGGGCGCGATGCAGTGGGCGCCCGGCCGTCACCTAGCCATGGAGCTGCGTGAGCTGTTCGACTACGGTTCGGAGCCGCGGTATGGGCTCGGGCTCGTCCCGGTGCGGCGCTACGGCCTGGCGGCGGGCCGGCACCTGTTCCGCTGGCGGCTGTGGCAGCTTCACGGCGCGGCGACGCCCGACGGCTGGCAGGCGAGCGCCCGGCTCGTCGATACGCTCGCCTCGACGCTCGAGGCGGACGTCGAGCTGCCCACCGGGGCGTCGTGGGCAGCGGCGGCGAGCGGGACGCTGAGAGACCTGCTGGACTCGGACCAGACCCAGGTCACCCTTCGGGCGGAGGATGTGGAGGTACGCGGGCTTCGCGCGTATGCCCGTGACGCCGCCCATCTCTATGACCACGCGCCGGACCACACCGAGCTGATGACGGTCGCCGACGTCGTCGCGCCGCTGCTCCTCCATCTCCGGCTCCACCCGCACGACGCCGGCTGGCGCCTCGCCGCGGACCTGACGCGGACCCTCGCCCGGTTCCACCGGCCGGACGCGAGCTTCATCGCGAACCGCCACCCGGCCGACGGCCGGGATCACGTGGCCGACACCTGGTACTTCCTCTTGAACGGGCTGCTCAAGATCCCGTGGGTCGCCCTTGCCGCGCCGGACGACGAGCTGGTCGCGGTCGCGCTCGACGGACTCCGTGGCGCCGAACGACTGGCCGAGGCGACGAGCGACCGCCTGCCGCTGTTCGCCGACTTCGGGCCGGGTGGTCCCCGGGCGATCGGCGGGGCGTCGAACGCGAGCGTCTCCGGGCTCCTCGCCTACGGTGCGTTGCTCGCCGACGATGTCGCCGCGCGGACCGGCCGCGCAGGCGGCTCGGTCGGTCGTGGAGCCGCCCTCGCCCTCCGACTCTTGCGCGCCCTGCGCCGCGAGCCCGTGGAGCTCACCTACCACGAGCCGCTCCAGCTCGGGTTCGCCGCGGCGGCGGCCGCCCGCCTCGCCGACGCCGGCTCGAGCGACGCCGGCGAGATGGCGACGCTCTCCGAGGAGCTTGTCCGGGCCCAGCTCCGGATGGCCTACTGGGACGAAGATCCCGAGGCACAGCGGAACGGCTACCGCGTGCGCGGCATGTTCGAGGCCTGCGCCTCCCTCCTCTACCCCGCCCCCAAGGAGAATGTCGAAGCGATCCTGCCCTGGACGATACTGCTCCGCTCGGGGCGCGGGCCCACCGCGACCCTCCTCCGGTTCATGAACCTCATCCGCGTCCACAGCCTCGCCTTCCTCGATCCGTACCTGCCGCGTCCGGCCGGCGGACCCGCGCCGTGGATCCCGTACGAGAACCTCGGGACGAGCGAGCTGCCTAAGAGCGGGTCCATCGGGCGGGAGATCTACGGCGCCGGCGAGGTCATCTGGGCGTACCTGCTGTTCGAGGCGCTGGCCCGCGCAGACGACCCGGCGATCCTCGTCGTCTACGTCGACCTGCTCGAGACCGAGACGCTTCGATCGTTCCCGCCGACCCGCCGCCGGTTCGTCGTCTTCAACCCGACCCAGGGGGCACGCTCGTTCGGGTTGCTCGTCCGGCGGAACTCGGGGATGCGCCGGCGCCCGATGGCGCTCCCGCCCGGGGGCTGGCAGTTCATCGATGTCGACGAGGAGGATCAGGGATGACCCGGCCGCTCGGAATCGGCCTGGTCGGCGCGGGCCGCTTCGGGGAGTTCTGCGTCGCCGCGTTTGCTGACCTGCCCGGCGTGCGCATCGTCGCGGTCACGGACGCCGCGCGGGATCGAGCCGAGACGGTCGCGGCGCTCGCGGACGGCCAGGCGACGGTCCACGAGGACCTCGAGGGGCTGCTCGACGACCCGGCCGTCGACATCGTCCACGTCGGGACACCGCCGTACCTCCACGGCCCGGTCGCGCGCCGCGCCGCGGAGCGGGGGAAGCACGTCTTCGTCGAGAAGCCGCTGGCAACGAGCCTGGCGGAGGGTGTCGGCGCGGTTGCCGCGGCCCGGCTGGCCGGCGTCCAGCTGTCGATCGACTACGTTCTCCGCCACCACCCGCTCCATCGGCTGGCGATCGCGCTGTCCCGGTCGGGCGCGCTTGGTCGGCTCCAGCTGTTCGCCCTCGAGAACTTCGCCTCGTGCGAGGCGCTGCCGCCCGACCACTGGTTCTGGGATCGGGCGCGGAGCGGCGGGATCCACGTCGAGCACGGCGTCCATTTCTTCGACCTGTGCGTCGCCCTCGCCGGTCGGCTCCCCGACGTCGTCTGCGGATCAACGCAGCGCCGGCCGGACGGCGCCGCGGACCGGATGAGCGCCCTGCTCGGGTTCGGCGACGAGCTCGTCGCCAGCTTCCACCACGCGTTCAACCGGGCCGCGGCCACCGAGCGGACGACCATCCGCCTCGCCTTCGAGCGCGGCCACGCGACCATCGAGGGCTGGATCCCGACCCGCCTCGCGGTCGAGGGCGAGGTCTCGGCCTCCGAGGTCACCCAGCTCCGCAAGCTCTTTGGGGCCGAGCTCGTGACGATCGAGACCAGGCGGGGCACGGTCGCCGTCTCCGGGACGGCGGAGGCACCCGATCGCCAGGGCGAATACCGCGACGCGATCCGGGCCGGGATGAGCGACCTGGTCGCAGCGATCCGCGGCGAGCGGCCGCTTGCCGTGACCGCCGAGGACGGCATCCGGAGCCTCGAGATCGCGCTCCGCGCGACGGGCGCCTAATCCGCGGGCGGCCCTTTTTCAGGCACTGATCGCTCAACGCTTCCGGCTGGTAAGTGGGCTGGCCCACCTGATGCCCCTTGATACTCGGCTGCGAGCCACCTCGCGGGGCTTGGTACCGCGTCGTGACGAGCGCGGCTCTACCGTCGTCAACCGATGCTTCCGCTCGACGGTGAGGGCCGGATGGAGACCCGCGACAGCATTGACGACGTGTGGGGCGCCCGCACGCCCACGGCCGGATCCTGGCCCGTGCGGGTCGACGAACGGACGACCGAGTCACCGGAGCGCTGGGTCCAGTCCGCCTGCGTGTTCTGCTCCGTCGGATGCGGCGTCGACATCGGCGTTCGCGACGGCCGGATCGTCGGTGTCCGGGGGCGGGCCGTGGATCGCGTCAACCACGGCCGTCTGGGGCCGAAAGGGCTCCACGCCTGGGAGGGCAACCAGTCCGACGACCGGCTCACCCGGCCGCTCATCCGGCGCGCTGGCCACCTCGAGCCCGCGTCGTGGGACGAGGCGATGGGACTCGTCGTCGAGAACGCGCGGGCGACCCGCGAGCGCTTCGGCGGCGGAGCGATCGGGTTCTACAACAGCGGCCAGCTGTTCCTCGAGGAGTACTACACCCTCTCGATCATCGGCGACGCGGGGATCGGCACGTCCCACATGGACGGCAACACGCGGCTGTGCACGGCGACGGCGTCGATGGCGCTCATCGAGTCGTTCGGGACCGACGGTCAGCCGGGCTCGTACGCCGACTTCGACCTTACCGACGCCTTCTTCCTCGTCGGCCACAACATGGCGTCGACCCAGACGATCCTGTGGATGCGCGTTCTCGACCGGCTTGCCGGCCCGAACCCACCGAAGCTCGTCGTCGTCGACCCCCGGCGGACGGTCACGGCACGCCATGCCCACGTCCACCTCGCCCCGCGTCCCGGCACGAACCTCGCCCTGCTCAACGCGATCCAGCACCTGATGCTCGAGCGGGGGTGGCTCGACAAGGACTGGATCGACGGCCACACGGTCGGCTTCGAGGCGCTCGCCAACCTCGTTCGGCACTGGCCGCCGGCCCGGGTCGCCGAGGTGACCGGGATACCGGTCGCCCGGCTCGAGGAGGCCGCCGAGATCATCGGAACCTCGCCGACGCTCGTCTCGACCGCTCTACAGGGCGTCTACCAGTCGCTCCAGGCGACCGCGTCCGCGGTCCAGATCAACAACATCCACCTGCTGCGCGGGCTGATCGGCAAGCCCGGCAGCACGGTCTTCCAGATGAACGGCCAGCCGACCGCGCAGAACACGCGCGAGTGCGGCGCGAACGGCGAGCTCGTCGCGTACCGCAACTGGAACAACCCGCATCACATCAGGGAGCTGGCCGAGATCTGGAAGGTCGAGCCAGAGCGGATCCCGTCCTGGACGCCGCCGACCCACGCGATGCAGATCTTCCGGTACGCCGAGGAGGGCTCGATCCGCTTCCTCTGGATCCTCGCCACGAACCCGGCGGTGTCGATGCCGGAGCTGGCACGCATCCGCCGGATCCTCGGCGGCGACGACCTGTTCGTCGTCGTGACCGATGCCTATCGGACCGAGACGACCGAGCTCGCCGACGTCGTCCTGCCGGCCGCGCTCTGGACCGAGAAGACGGGCACGTTCACCAACTCGGATCGTACCGTCCACCTCTCCGAGAAGGCCGTCGAGCCACCGGGCGAGGCGCGGTCAGACCTCGACATCCTCCTCGACTTCGCACGGCGGATGGACTTCCGTAACCGGGACGGCGAGCCGCTGGTGACGTGGTCGACGCCGGAGGGCGCGTTCCACGCATGGAAGGCGTGCTCGAAGGGCCGGCCGTGCGACTACAGCGGGCTGACCTACGACAAGCTCCGCGGCGGCTCCGGGATCCAGTGGCCGGTCGACGACCAGCGGCCGAACGGCACCGAGCGGCTGTACACCGACGGGACGTTCAACACGAAATCCGACTACTGCGAGACGTGGGGTCACGACTTGATGACCGGCGGCGCGATCACGGCCGACCAGTACCGGGCGGCCGACCCGAACGGCCGGGCGATGCTCAAGGCGGCCGACTGGACGCCGCCGCCAGAGTGGCCCGACGAGACGTACCCGTACCTGCTGATGACCGGCCGGCTCGTCTACCACTGGCACACGCGGACCCGATCCGGCCGGAGCCCGGCCCTCAATGGCGCGGCACCCGAAGTCTTCCTTCAGATGTCCGAAACCGACGCGGCCGAGGCCGGGATCGCGGAAGGCGACGTGGTGGAGGTCCGGTCGCGACGCGGGTGCGTGACCGCGCCGGTTCGGATCGGCGGGATCGAGCCCGGTCTCGTCTTCCTGCCGTTCCACTATGGGACGTGGGATACGCCCGGCCGCGAGGGAACTCGGGCCGCGAACGAGCTCACGATCACCGGCTGGGATCCGGTCTCGAAGCAGCCGTTCTTCAAGTACGGCGCCGTCTCGGTCCGCCGGGTCGGCGCCGCGGCCGGCGCGGCGCTCAGCCGCGATCCGGACCTGGGAGACGACGCGTGAGCGGCCGACAGCCCGACCCGACCAGCGTCGCCCCCGGTCAGACTGCGCCCGCTCCGGCCGCGCCGGGCGCGTCCCCGCCGACCGTTCCCGCGGCGCCGATCACGCCGCCCGGCGGCGGCGACTCGCACGGTGCGGCGAAGGCGAGCGGCTCGCCACTGCCACCCGAGGTGGCGGTCCAGGTCGGTCACGTCCTCGGGGAGGTGCGGAGCGGCGAGGAGCAGCTCGCCCAGGCCTACCGCCTGATCACCGACCGGCACAGCCGCGACCCCGAGCTCCGGGATCTCCTGCCGTTGCTCGGCGGATGGGCAACCGCGCACGCCGAGGCGATCGACGCGTTCCGCGAGCGGTACCGGATCGTCCCGAGCGAGGGCCCCGAGCGGCTTCGGAGCGCACTGCTGTCCGGAACGCGGGTCGGCGGCCAGGGGCTCATCCTCGACCTTCAGGACCTCCTGACGCTCGCGAATCGTGTCCACACCGGCTGGGTGGTCGTCGCCCAGGCTGGAAAGGAGCTGCGGGATGCGCCGCTCGGCTCGCTCGCCGCCGACGCGATCGAGCAGACCGATCGGGCGATGGGCGTCCTCCGCACGAAGCTGCAGCATGTCGCGCCCCAGGCCCTCACCGTCCCCGTCGCGGCCGCGGCCGAGCTCGCCGCGTCCCTGCCGCAGCGGCCGACGATCGCGGGGATTCCGGATCCCGTCTGGGGGCCGCTGGCCTCCGCGGGCCTCATCGCGCTCGCCGCAATCGGCGGCCTCCTGGTTGGCCGGCCGTGGCTCGTGCCGTCGCTCGGCCCGACGGCCGGTCTCGTCGCGCTCTCACCGTCCCAGCCCGAGGCGCGAGCGTGGAATGCCGCGGTCGGGCATCTCGGCGGGCTGCTCGCGGGGTTCGCCGCCGTCTTCGTCAGCGGGGCCACATCCGCGCCAGTCGTCCTCGTCGCGAAGGTGATCACGCCCGAACGGGCACTCGCCGCCGTCCTCGCGGTCGGCCTCACGGTTGCCGTCGGGATCGCCCTCCGCGCATCGCACCCACCGGCGCTCGCGACGACGCTCCTGGTCGCGCTCGGGTCGATCGCGACGCTCGCGGACGCGCTGAGCCTCGCCGCCGGTGTGGCGATCGTGGTCGTGGCGGGCGAGCTCCTCCGGCGGCTCCGGCTGCGCGGCCTCCCGGCGCACGAGGAACCGCGGCCGCTCCCGAGCGTGACGTCGCGGATCCGGCTCGAGGGTCGCCCGTGACTCGTCCGCGCGCCGGGACGCGGCGCGCCTGGCGCGTCGGGAACTACGGCCTCGGGATCGTCCTCCTGCTGATCTTCGTGGTGTCCCTCGCGGGGGCGGCGGTCGCGGGCTGGGTCGAGTACGCCGCCGAGCAGCGGGTGCACGATCGGGCTCCCGAGCTCTTGGGCGCCGACGGCTACGCCT
>Ga0255338_1003998_pt1 | contig 16273 bp, 17 predicted proteins | sample MeOH1_35cm_T4_19_FD_203715 | JGI IMG/M metagenome (GOLD analysis project Ga0255338, IMG submission 203715) | Sandy soil microbial communities from University of British Columbia, Vancouver, Canada - MeOH1_35cm_T4_195 | ecosystem: Engineered > Artificial ecosystem > Sand microcosm > Unclassified ...
AACCACGCTCACCGCACAGCGACTCACGTGGTGGGACGTCATCCGTCTTGAGGGTTCGGGGCCCCAATTCGGATGACGTCACGACGTCCGGCCGAGGGCGCGGCGGAGGTCGCCCGGGGTGTGCCCGGTCTCGGCGCGGACGGCGCGGTTGAGGTGGCTCTGGTCGGCGAAGCCAGTGTCGGCGGCCAGGCGGGAGAGGGACTGCTCGCCGGCGCCGAGGCGCTCGAGTGCGGCCCGCACCCGCAGCCGGGTGCGGTGCCGCGAGAGCGTGTGGCCGGTGGCGGCGCGGAAGCTGCGGCTGAGGTGGAAGGGCGAGACGGCGTGCTCGGCGGCGAGGTCCTCGAGGCCGAGCCGGGGATCGGCGGCGACGGCCTCGCGGACCGACGCGACCAGCGCCCGCCGGGCACGGACCGTGCCGGGACGACCCGGCGCCGGCGGGCGGGCGTCGTGCTGGGCCAGGACGGCGGCAAGGAGGCCGAGGGTCAGCTCGTGGAGCAGGTCAGCGTCCTCGCCGGCCCGGGCCGCCGCGAGGAGTCGGCGGTGCTCGAGATCGGCGTACGGCGAGGTGGACCACGGCACCGCCGGCAGCCGCTCCTGGTCGCGGCGTACGACGGCCACCAGCTCGGGTGCGATCCGGATCGAGGTGCTGACGTCGCCGTGGGAGTGGGTGTGGTCGTAGCGCTGCTCGTCGCCGGGGTTGATGGCGTACGCCTGGGACGCGTCCAGGACGTGGCTGGCGCCGTCGACCACCCGGGTGAAGAGTCCGGCGCGGACCAGCACGACGGCGAGGTGGCCGGCGGCGTCGACCTCGCCGGACCCGGCGGCGACCCGGCAGGTGACGTCGTTGACCCGGAGCTGCCCGGTGTCGAGCACGGTCGTGACGTCCAGCGGCTGGTCCGGCCCGTCGGGAACCGGGCAAGAACGTCCAAGACCAGCGGGGGGCCGTCGGCTCATGCTCGCTCCATGGTTCAGAAGCAGATCGTCGTGTACGGCGCGTCCGGCCACACCGGGCGGTTCGTGGTGGCGGAGCTGGTGCGTCGCGGGTGGCAACCGATCCTGTCGGGCAGGGACGCGGCCAAGCTACAGGTGGTCGCCGACAGCCACGGTGGGCTCGAGGTCCGGGCCGCCGGCATCGAGGCGCCCGCCGACCTCGACCGGGCGCTGCTCGGCGCGGCCGCGGTCGTCAACTGCGCCGGGCCGTTCGCCTGGACGAGTGCGCCGCTGGTCGAGGCCGCGCTGCGCGCCCGGATCCCGTACCTCGACATCGCCGCCGAGGTCGAGGCCGTCGCCGACACCCTGAGCCACCACGACGCCGCCGCGCGGGCGGCGGGGATCCCGGTGATCTCGGCGATGGCGTTCTACGGCGGCCTGGGCGACCTGCTCGCGGCCGCGGTGGTGCCCGCCGGCTGGGAACGCGTCGACCGGATCGAGCTCGGCTACTGGCTGGACAGCTGGGCACCCACACCCGGCACGCGCGCCTCGGGCGCGGTGTCGTCCGGACGCCGCGCCGGGCGGCGGGTCGTGTACCGCGACGGCGGGCTCCGCTACCTCGACGACGCCGGCCCGGAGCCGGTCGCCCACACCTTCCCGCGGCCCGTGGGGACCCGGCAGGTCCTGCCCGAGTTCACGATGACCGACTGCGTGACCATCGGCCGGCGCCTCGACGTCGGCGCGATCGACAGCTTCATGAGCCTCGCCGCCGTCGCCGACCTGCGCGACGCGGCCACGCCGCCACCCCGGAGCGCCGACGGCAGCGGAAGGTCCGCCCAGCAGTTCCTGGTCGAGGTGGTGGCCCGCGCCGGGAGCGAGGAACGGCGCATCCATGCCGCCGGCCGCGACATCTACGCCGTGACCGGCCCGATCGTCGTCGAGGCGGTCGAGCGCGTCCTCGCCGGCCGGTACGTCGGCACCGGCACCCTCACCGCCGGGCAGGCGTTCGACGCGCGCTCGTTCCTGCAGGCGCTGCCGTTGACGGCGCTGCAGGAGGCGTGACCCCGCGACCGGGCCCGCACGGCGGCACCGGGCGCGCCACCGTCTGCCTCAATTCGCCCGCAGGCCTGCCGATCCCGGAGAAGACTGTGGTCGGGAACGGGAGGTCGGGCGGATGGACATGGGTGACGTGGCGACGACGGCCCTCATCGGGGCGGTGCTCGGGTCGGTGCTGGTGGTGCTGGCCGTGCGCGTCCGCCGCCAGGCCGCGCTCGACACCGCCTTGGTGCCGGCGAACCCGCTCGCCGACAGCCCCGAGGTCTCCGCGACCCTGGCCGCGCTCGGGCCGCAGCTGGCTCCGGGCGGGACCGCCGGCTGGCTCGTCGTCGTGGTCGGCAGCGAGCGCGCGGCCGCCGAGGCGATCGTCGGGAGCCTGCGGCCCGGGCTGCCCGATGCGGGACCCTTCACGGTCAACCGGCTGGTCGGGCGGGCACCGGTGCGGCTGACCGGGCGGGTCACGGACGGCGTCGCGGTGGTCACGTCGGTCGAGCGGCTCGGCGAACCCGGCGACCTCTGAGGCGCGCGGTCAGAACGCCGCGATCGGGCCAGAGGCCCGCTGCGGCCGGGTCAGGGCACGCACGACCGCGTCCTGGCCGTGACGCCCGACGGCGAGCGCGGTCAGCAGGCCGAGCACCGGCGTCAGGACTGCGTCCCCGAACGCCGGGACCGGTACGCCGACGCTGTCGGCCAGGTCGTCGGCGTGGACGACCATCTCCATCAGCCGGGTGACCAGGAAGTCGTCGGTCGGCATCCGCCAGCCCTGCCAGGGCACGAACGTGGTCCCGGGTGGGTCGGCCAGGGCGGCCGGCAGCCGCTCGACCGCGTCGGCCTGGAGGGCGAGCGCCGCGTCGTACCCCTCGGCCGCCTGGGCGTCGGACTTCTCGCGGACGAACCGGTTGGTGTCGCTGTCGAGGTCCTCGTGCAGCCAGGCCGCCCGGTCGTAGTGGCCGAGCAGGCCGACGACCTCCGCGTCGGCCCCCAGGGCCGGGTCGGCGGTGAGCAGGCTCGCGACGTACACGGACTGGCCGACGAGGTGCCGGGCCAGCCCGCCGACGGTCATGCCGGCGCAGCTGGACTCCCGGTCCCAGCCGGCGGCGACCTCGGGTCGCGCGACCAGGCCGTGCACCAGGCGGGCCGCGTGGAGGACGGCGGTGCGGTCGAGGGTGCCCGAGCAGCTCTGTGTCACGGCGGCAGTCTGGCACGCGGCCGGGGCGGGACCGACGCCCCGAGTGCGGTGTCTTTGGTCCCTGTTCCCGCGACGGGCCGCCGGAAAGACTCGAAGCATCGCCGATACCGAGCGAGGAGAGCCATGGAGATCCAGCTGCGCACCGACCGCCACCTGCGAGGCGTGGAGGAGCTGGCCTCCTTCGTCGGGTTCGAGGTCGTCACCGGGCTCGGACCGTGCGCGGCGCGGGTGGCCAGCGCCCACGTGCACCTCACGGCCGAGAGCGGCGCGCGGACCGGCCCGCCCGAGCTGCGCTGCCTCCTCGAGGTGCGTCCCCGGGGGCACGCACCCCTGGCCGTCACCCACCGGGCGCCGACGAACGACGCCGCGATCCGCGGCGCGGTCGACGACATGCGCGGTGTGCTCGAGCGGATGTTCCGGCGGATCGACGGTCGCCGTCACGCCGAGACGATCCGGCACCCGGTCTGACCGTTGCGTCGGACCGCACCACTGAACCGCACAACCCGAGGAGGAGAGATGGACATCCAGGTCCGGACCGACTACCACGTCAACGGCGACGAGGGCTTGATCTCGTACGTCGAGCAGGAGGTCTCCACGGGGCTCGAGCCGTTCGCCCGGCGGATCACGAGTGTGCAGGTCCACCTCGGCGAGGAGAGTGGCGCCCGCAAGGGCCCGCCCGACCTGCGCTGCGTCCTCGAGGCCCGGCTGACCGGGCACGAGCCGGTCGTCGTCCGCCGGCACGCGACCACCAAGGACGAGCTGGTCCGCGGTGCGGTCGAAGGGATGCGGGTCGCGCTCGAGCGGCTCTACGGCCGGCTCGACGAACGCCACCCGGGCGCCGACACGATCCGGCGGCCGGCCAGCTGAGCCTGGATCCGGGGTGAGTCAGGGTGACTCACCGGCTCAGGGAGACGTCGCGGCCGGCGCGGACGTCGGCGACACGCAGCGCCGCGTAGGCGATGCCGCCGACCGGGATCGGCAGCCAGAACTGGATGACCCTCCAGCTCAGCACGCCGAGCACCGCCGCGCCGCCGCCGACGCCGAAGGCCAGGAGGCCGGGGATCAGCACGCCCTCGACGACCCCGAGCCCGCCCGGGGTCAGCGGCAGCAGCCCGAGCAGGTTGGCCGCGCCGTACGCCGCCAGCAGCAGGCCGGGCTGGACGACCTCGCCGAACGCGGCGAGGCAGACCCACAGCGCGGTGGCGTCGAGGACCCAGTTGCCGAGGGCGAAGAGCAGGGCCACGTTGCGGCGGTCGTGGTCGGCCAGGAAGGCCCGGATGTCGGCGACGAGGTGGCGCCACTGGTGGGCCCAGCGCTGCAGGCGAGGGGACCGCAGCGGCTCCGCTCGCGACGCCACGTGGGTGCCCGGGCGGCTGCGCGCCACCAGCCACGAGCCGAGCCCGCTGGCTCCGATCAGCACCACGCCGGCGGCGGCGGCGACCACGTAGAACGGGTGGTCGCGGAGCTGGGGGAGTGCCAGGGCGACGCCCCCGCAGTAGGCGGCGAGCAGGGCCAGGTCCGAGAAGGTCGCCTGGACGGCCGCGGTCGACAGCGCGACCGAGTGCGGGATCCGCCGGGCGGTCATCAGCCGGTAGCGCAGGGCCGTGGCGGTCGTCCCGCCGCCGGGCAGCGTGTGGCTGGCGGCGAACCCGGTCAGGTCCATCGCCAGCTGGGTGAACCACCCGACCCGGTGCCGTGCCGGCACCGTCGCCTGGGTCAGCCAGGTGTAGCTGGCCAGCGACGCCGCCTCGAGGGCCAGGGCGACGGCGAGGAGCCACGGCGTCCCGCCGGAGACCTGGGCGAGCTCGGACCGCGCGCGCACCAGCTGGGGGAGCAGGGCGTACTCCACGACCGCGGCGGTGAGCAGGACCGAGGTGAGCACCCGCACCCACCGGCGCCTCCTGCGGACCCGCCTCCCCGTCGTCATCACGGCCTCCGTCGTGTCGCGGACACGCGGATCGGACGCCGGCGGCGTTGCGTGAACAGCCGGCCGGCGCCCGATGTCCGTCGGGTCAGATGAACAACAGCTGCGCGCCCGCGGTGAGTTCGATGAAGTCGGTGGCGCTGATGATGCCCTCGACCTCGTCGTACAGGTCCTCCTCGGTGAGGTGGTTCATGTCCGCCGACATCCGGCAGGCCCACAGGTGACCGCCGGAGTCGACGATCTGCTGGAGGAAGGCCGGTACCTCGGGTACGCCGAGGTCCGCGATCGACTTCTTCATCATGTGGGTGGCCATGGCGGTCATCCCCGGCATCGGCGTCAGGCCCTGCGGCATGTGCGCCGCGGTGTTGCCGACGGGGGTGAACTTCAGGTCGCCCATCGTCTTCTTGTTGATCATGTCGAAGCCCCAGAACGTGAAGAACAGGTGCGTCTCCACGCCCTCGCCCAGGGCGGCGTTCGCGAGGATCAGGCCCGGGTAGGCCATGTCGAGGTTGCCCTTCGAGCAGATGATCGCGAGCTTGCGGTCGGTGTCGGTCGTGCCGAAGTCGGGGACGACCGGTGCGGTCTCGGTGGTGGTCATGATGACTCTCCTGGTGTCTCGGTGGGTCTCAGACGCAGCCGTGCGGCTTGGGCAGGCCGGCCACGTAGGCGAGCTTCTTCGCCGGCTTCTGCGGGAAGAGCTGGAACAGCGTCTTGGTCGGGATCCCGCCCACGGTGCTGATCCGGCGCAGTGTCGGGGTCTCGCCCTGGGACGCGAAGTCCTCGCGCAGGAAGCGGATCGCCGTCCAGTGCTCGTCGGTCAGGTCGATGCCGATCTGTGCCGCGAGGGACTTGGCGAGCTGCTCGTCCCACTCGGACGGGTCGGTCATGAACCCTTCCTCGTTCACGTGGACGGTGTGGCCGTCGATGGTGGTCGTGGTCATGGCGTCATGCCTCCTTCTGGTGGTCTTCGGGAACGTCCTTGCCGGCCATCGACATGTGCGCCGGCAACGGGATCGGGTGCCCGGGAAGCAGGACGTTCCAGTAGATGTGCCGGAACGCGAGCTTGCCGAGGTGGTTCGCGTGGGTCTCCTTGAGCAGGCTCATCGGGCCCACGTGCGGGATCGGGTACTTGCCGGGCAGCGGCTCGGTGTCGTAGTTGAAGTCGATCAGCAGCGCCTTGTCGTCGCCGGACTCCACGAAGCAGTTCGCGTGCCCGTCGAAGGACCCGGTCATCGGCAGGCCGGCCACGTGCTCGAGGAAGTTGTCGACGAAGATCTCGACCGCGAAGTGCGCCACCGAGCCCGCCTTCGAGGCCGGGATGTTGCTGGCGTCGCCGACCGCGAAGATGGTGTCGTACGCGGTCGACAGCAGAGTGTGCTTGTCGACCGGGACGTAGTTGAGCTCGTCGCCGAGGCCCGACCGGGCGACGAAGTCGGCGCCCATGTTGACCGGCACCGTCACCAGCAGGTCGAAGGGCACCTCGCGCTCGTCGTACGAGACCAGGACCTTCCGCTCGGGGTCGATGCTCTCGATCATGAAGTCGGTGACGACCTCGACCTTGCGCTCGGTGAGCATGCCGCCCAGGTGCTCGGAGGCCACCGGCTTGGTGAACGCACCGTCGAGGGGCGTCACGTAGGTCAGCTCCACCCGGTCGCGGATGCCGTGCTCGCGCAGCCACGCCTCGACCAGGAAGGTGAACTCCAGCGGCGCCACCGGGCACTTGATCGGCATCTCGGAGATGTGCACGACGAGGTGGCCGCGCTCGAACGTGTCGAGCGCGTGGCCGAGGGCCTCGGCGCCCTCGAGGCTGTAGAAGTCGAAGATGCTCTTGCGCCACTCCGGGCCGAGCATGCCCGGGGTCTGGTCAGGACGCGGGGTCGTCCCGCTCGCGATGACCAGGTAGTCGTAGACGAGGTTCCGGCCGTCCTCGAGGTGCACGACCTTCTCCTCGGGCGACACCTTGTCGATCTCGCCGAGGACCAGCTCCACGCCGTCGTGGATGAAGTGGTGCCGGCTGCGGACGATCTCGTCGCTGGAGTAGCCGCCGAACGGCACGAACAGGTAGCCGGGCTGGTAGTGGTGGTCGTCGTCGCGGTCGACCACGGTGATCGACCACTCGTCGCGGGGCAGTCGCTTGTGCAGCTTGTTGGCGATCATCGTGCCGGCGGTGCCGCCCCCGAGGATGAGCAGGTTGCGCATGGTGTCCTCCTGACCGAGGGCCGGCCCGTTGCCGGCTGGTGGTCAGTTCCCACTCAATACCCCGTGGGGTACGCCCGCAGGAGGCGGACGGCCCGACCTGGAAGGACCGTTGGTCCCTGTGGCCGCGTCCGAAGGGGCCGCGACCGGAGAGGGTCTTCGGCCCGGGCTGTCCCCGACCGTCCCGCCCGTTCGTCGTGGGGGTGAGAGCCTGTTCGACGACGAAAGGGAACCCCATGCAGTACGCCCTCATGATCCATCTGAACCCGTCCGCCACCGAGGCCATGAGCGAGGAGGAGGGGCTCGCCCTCACCGAGGAGTACATGGCGCTCCGGTCGGACCCGCGATGCCTCGACGGTGCCTCGCTGGCACCGGTGGACGCGGTGTCGACCGTGCGGGTCCAGGACGGCGACGCCCTGGTCACCGACGGCCCGTTCGCCGACACCAAGGAGGTGCTCGGCGGCTACTACGTGATCGAGGCGGACGACCTGGACGCCGCGATCGAGTTCGCCGGCCGGATCCCCGCGACCCGGATGGGCGGCGCCGTCGAGGTGTGGCCGGTGGCCTTCCGGCGCGCGTGATCGACCAGGTCTTCCACGACGAGTGGGGCCGGGTGCTGGCCTCCCTGGTCGGCCTCCTCGGCGACTTCGACCTCGCCGAGGAGGTCACCCAGGAGGCGTTCGCAGCGGCCGTCGAACGCTGGCCCCGGGACGGGATGCCTCGCAACCCCGGTGCCTGGCTGACGACGACGGCACGGCACCGGGCGATCGACCGGATCCGCCGTGACCAGGTGCTCGCCACCAAGCTGCGCCTGCTGGTGACCCCCGAAGCGGAGGAACCGATGACCGCGCGGCCCGCGATCCCGGACGAGCGCCTCGAGCTGATCTTCACCTGCTGCCACCCGGCGCTGGCCGTCGAGGCGCAGGTGGCGCTCACCCTCCGCGCGCTCGGGGGCCTGTCCACCGAGGACCTCGGGCGGGCCTTCCTGGTCCCGACGGAGACGATGAAGCGCCGGCTGACCCGCGCCAAGACCAAGATCAGGACGGCGGGGATCCCGTTCCGGGTGCCACCCGACCACGTCCTGCCCGAGCGCCTCGCGACCGTGCTCAGGGTGATCTACCTGATCTTCAACCAGGGATACCTCGGGCCCGACGAGCTGGGGGCCGAGGCGGTGCGCCTCGGCCGGGTGCTGGTCGCACTGATGCCCGACGAGCCCGAGCCGGCGGGGCTGCTCGCGCTGATGCTGTGCCACCACGCGCGCCGCGCAGCCCGGACCCGCGGCGGGGACCTGGTGCTGCTGGAGGACCAGGACCGTGCCCTCTGGGACCAGGCGATGATCGGCGAGGGCCGTGAGCTGGTACGCCGGGGGCTGGCCCGCCCGACCCGCGGTCCGTACGCCGTGCAGGCCGCGATCGCGGTGCTCCAGACCGAGGAGCCGGTCGACTGGCCGCAGGTGGTGGCGCTCTACGACGAGCTCGTCATCCTCACCGGGTCCCCGGTGGTGGAGCTCAACCGGGCCGCCGCGATCGCGTCGGCCGGCGAGCCCGGCCGCGCTCTCGACCTCGTCGACGGGCTCGACCTCGACGGGTATCCCTACCTGCACTCGACCCGCGCCGACCTGCTGCGGCGGCTCGGCCGCACCGACGAGGCGGTGGTGTCCTACCGGCGTGCCCTCGAGCTGGTCCCCTCCGACCCCGAGCGACGGTTCCTCCAGCGCCGGATCGAGGGGCTCGGGGCGGGCTAGCGCAACCGCTCGGTCTCGAACTGCATCCGCGGCTCGGCGTACCCGGCCTGGGACTCGACCAGCTGGAGCTCGCCGGTGCCGGCGTCGAGGGTGTTCACCAGCAGGTCGAAGACACTGGAGGACGTGCGCGCCAGGGCGGTCGCGGCGTCGCCGGTCGCGCGCAGGTGCGCGGAGAACAGGGCGGCGGTGACGTCGCCCGAGCCGTTCGCGTGCATCGGCAGCCGCGGTGTGCGCACGCTCCACGCGCCCTCGGCGGTCACGGCGACCATCTCGATCGTGTCCGGCGCCTGTCCCGTGTGGGCGACGCTGGTGACCAGCACGGTGGAGGGACCCATGGCCCGGGCGGCGTCGGCCGCGGCGAGGACGGCGTCGAGGTCGGGACGGGCCGTGAGCGGGACGCCGGTGAGCTCGCCGAGCTCGAACTGGTTCGGCGTGATGACGTCCGCCTGCGGGACGACCCGGTCGCGCAGCAGCGGCGGGATCGCGGGGTCGACGAAGCAGCCGCTGTCGGCGTTGCCCATCACCGGGTCGCAGGCGTACGCCGCGGCCGGGTTGGCCGCCTTGACCCGCGTGACGGCGTCGAGGATGACCTCGGCGATCTCCGGGCTGCCCTGGTAGCCGGAGAGCACCAGGTCGACCTGGGCCAGCGCGCCGCGCTCCTCCATGCCGAGGATCACCTCGTGCACGTCGGCGCCAGCGATCACCGGGCCGCGCCAGGCGCCGTACCCGGTGTGGTTGGAGAACAGCACCGTGTGCACCGGCCAGACCTCGTGCCCGAGACGCTGGAGGGGGAAGACGGCCGCGCTGTTGCCGACGTGGCCGTAGGCGACCGAGGACTGGATGGACAGGATCCGCACGCCCCGATCCTGCCACCGGGGCTGGTCGGCCAAACTAGAACTTGTTACAGTTGTGCGGCCGGAGTGACCCGGCTCACGAGCACGGACGAATGAGGGAACCCATGGGCAAGCAGCGGGCCAGCGAGGCCGACTACGTCGTCGTCGGATCGGGCAGCTCCGGGAGTGCGGTCGCCGGCCGGCTCGCGCAGGCCGGGCACAGCGTGATCCTGCTCGAGGCGGGCAAGACCGACGAGAAGTTCCTGGTGAAGAAGCCGGGCATGATCGGCCCGATGCACTCCGTGCCGCAGATCAAGAAGACCGTGGACTGGGGCTTCTACTCCACGCCGCAGAAGCACATCCTCGACCGCAAGATGCCGGTGCCGCGCGGCAAGGTGGTCGGTGGCTCGAGCTCGATCAACGGCATGGTCTACGTGCGCGGCAACCGCGCCAACTTCGACTCCTGGGCGGCCGAGGGCAACACCGGCTGGGACGCCGACTCGGTCAACGCCGCCTACAAGCGGATGGAGGACTTCGAGGACGGCGAGAACGCCTACCGCGGCGCCGGCGGGCCGATCCGGATCACCCGGAACAAGTTCCCGCAGGAGGGCACCTACCAGTTCCTCGAGGCCACCTCGGACGCCCTCGGCGTCACGATCAACGACGACTACAACGGCGAGACCCAGGAGGGCATCTCGCGGATGCAGCAGAACGCGGCCGACGGCCTGCGCTACAGCGCCTCCCGCGGCTACGTGCACAACCTCGCCCCGGCGACCCTCGACCTGCAGAGCCAGGTGATGGTCAACAAGGTCGTCATCGAGAACGGCCGCGCGACCGGCGTCGAGGTGACCGACAAGGACGGCGGCCGGCGCACGATCCGGGCGGGCAAGGAGGTCATCCTCTCGGCCGGCTTCGTCGGCTCGGCGCAGATCCTCATGCTCTCCGGCGTCGGCCACGCGCAGCACCTGCGCGACCACGGCATCCAGGTCGTCTCCGACCTGCCCGTGGGGGACAACCTGCACGACCACATGTTCCACGCGATGACGTTCCACACCACGTCGACGAAGATGAAGGGCAGCCCCGGCTACTTCGCCCGGGGCATCGCCAAGGAGGTGCTCCGCCCGGGCACGACGTTCCTGGCGAACTCCGTCTTCGAGTCGGTGGGCTTCGTGAGGACGTCCCAGGCCGCGAACGACGTACCGGACCTGCAGCTGCACATGCTCCCGTGGGCCTACGTCTCGCCGAACCAGGACGAGCCGATCATGCACAAGGTCGACCCGCGCACCGCCATGACCGTGCTGGTGACGCTGATCTACCCGAAGAGCCGCGGCACCTTGCGGCTGTCGTCGACCGACCCGGCGGCGACCCCGCTCATCGACTTCAACTACCTGGCCGACGACGCCGACCTGGAGCTGCTCGGCGAGGGCTCGGAGATGGTCCGCGCGATCATGGCGAACAAGGCGTTCGGCGGCGCGGTCAAGGAGGAGATCCACCCCGGCGTCGGGCTTCAGGGCAGCGAGCTGCGGCAGGCGATCCTCAACCGCGCCACGTCGGTCTACCACGGCGTCGGCACCTGCCGGATGGGCGTCGACGAGCTGTCCGTGGTCGGCCCCGACCTCAAGGTCCGCGGCGTCGAGGGCCTCCGGGTCGCCGACGCCTCGATCATGCCGTCGATCACCGGCGGCAACACCAACGCGCCGGCCATCATGATCGGCGAGAAGGCGGCGGAGCTGATCCTGGGGCGGTGACGGGTGGCGAATTCACTACCGAAGTTGTGAATTCGCCGCTTCCCGTACGAAATCCCGTGCCAGAAGCGGCGAATTCACTACCGAAGTTGTGAATTCTCCCCGCTCACGCCACCAGCAGGCTCCGCTTCGACAGTCCCATCCAGTAACCCTCGATCACCTGGTCGCCGGGCGCCTCGGCGTCGGTGGCCGCGCCGAGGGTGACGAACAGCGGGGTGTAGTGCTCGACGGTCGGGTGGGCGTAGGGCATGCCCGGTGCGCGGGTGCGGTACGACGCCAGCTCGGTCACGTCGCCGCGGGAGAGGGCGTCGGCCGCCCAGTGGTCGAAGTCCTTCGACCAGCCCGGTGCCTCGGCCTCGATCCGGAACTCCCGCAGGAACGGCAGGCCGTGGGTGAGGAACCCCGAGCCGATGATCAGCACGCCCTCGTCACGCAGCTCCCGCAGCCGGCTGCCGAGGGTCAGCAGCTGGTAGGGGTCGTGGGTCGGCAGTGACATCTGCAGGACCGGGATGTCGGCCTCGGGGTACATGATCTTCAGCGGCACCCACGCGCCGTGGTCGAGTCCACGGCTGGCGTGCTGGTGCACCCGCTCGGTGGCCGGCATCATCGACGCAATCCGCTGCGCGAGCGCGCTGGCGTCCGGGGCGTCGTACCGCATCCGGTAGTACTTCGGGTCGAAGCCGCCGAAGTCGTAGACCAGCTCGGTGCCCGGCCCGCTCGCGCTGAGCGCCAGCGGCGCCGACTCCCAGTGCGCGCTGACGATGAGGACCGCTTTGGGGCGGGGCAGTGACGCGGCGAGCGTCCGGAGCTCGCCGGACCACACCGGGTCGTCGAGCAGCGGGGGCGCGCCGTGGCCGATGTAGAGCGCGGGCATCCGGTCGTTCATGGAGATCATGATAGTTCAACTTTGAACTACCTGTGTTTGTTCCCGGGAACCCGCTACGGAAGCGCCCACGCCACCGGCGTACCGCCCTGTTCCTCGAGCAGCCGGTTGACCCGGCTGAACGGCCGCGAGCCGAAGAAGCCGCGGTGGGCGGACAGCGGGCTCGGGTGGACCGACTCCACCCACGGCACCGGGCCGAGCATCGGCTTCAGCGACTGGGCGTCACGGCCCCAGAGGATCGCGGCGAGCGGCCCGCCACGCCCGGCCAGCGCGGTGATCGCGCACTCGGTCACCGGCTCCCAGCCCTTCCCGCGGTGGGAGTTGGCCCGGCCCGGGCTCACCGTGAGCGAGCGGTTGAGCAGCAGCACGCCGGCGTCGGCCCAGGGGGTGAGGTCGCCGCACGAGGGCGGGGGCACGTCGAGGTCGGCGACCAGCTCCTTGAAGATGTTCACCAGGCTCGGCGGGAGCGGGCGCACGTCCGGTGCCACCGAGAAGCTCAGCCCGACCGGGTGGCCGGGCGTGGGGTAGGGGTCCTGCCCGACGATCAGCACCTTGACGTCGGCGAGCGGCCGCTGGAAGGCGCGCAGCACGCGCTCGCCGGCCGGCAGGTACCCACGGCCGGCGGCGACCTCCGCGCGCAGGAACGCGCCCATCCGGGCGATCTGGTCATCGACCGGTGCCAGGGCGGCGGCCCAGTCGGCGGCGACGAGCCCCTTCTCCACGAGTCCGGCCAGCGCGCTCACGGCGCCGAGTTTCCCATGTGCCGCGGGTCTGTGGTCCCTGGGTGCGGCACCGGAGGCATGTTCAGTGACCATGACCCCGCGTGACAGCGGCATCGGGAGGGGCGAGGAGGCTCACTGGAACTCCGGCAGCTCCTGGTCGTGCACGAGCGCGCCGCGGAACCGGTCGGGCTGGTCGGCGAGACGGTCGAAGACGTTGCGGATCGTCCACCGGTCGGGGCGCAGGTCGGGGTCGTCGAGCTCGTGCCAGCCGATCGGCATGCTGACCGGAGCCCCCGGCGCCGGGCGGGTGGAGTACGGCGCGACGAGGGTCTTGTTGATCGCGTTCTGCGTGTAGTCCAGCCGGGCCCGGCCCTTGCGGTCGGCCTTCTGCCACCTCCAGCTGACCAGGTGGGGCACCAGCCTCCCGATCGTCCGCGAGACCTGCTCGACCCAGGCCCGCGTCTCGTCGAAGGACGGGCCCGGCGCGATCGGCACCCAGACCTGGATGCCGCGGCGTCCGCTCACCTTCACCTGGCTGCGCACCCCCAGCCGCTCGAAGGCGGTGCGGTGCAGGATCGCGAGGTCAACCACATCGGCCCACGTCGTCGCCTCGCCCGGGTCGATGTCGAACAGGGCGTACGTCGGGAGCTCGGGTGCCTCGGTGCGGGAGGTCCACGAGTGCCACTCCAGGGCCCCGAAGTTGGCCGCCCACACCAGCGCCGCCGGCTCGTCGGCCACCAGGTAGGTCCGGGTCTCGCCGGCGTCGGCGAGGGGGTTGTCCCAGCGCGAGAGCCACGACGGCGCGTGGCCGGGCAGCTCCTTGTGCCAGAAGCCCGTGGCGTCGGCGCCGTCCGGGTACCGGTGCAGGTTGAGGGCGCGGCCCTCGAGGTAGGGCACCGCGACGGGCGCGATCCGGGCGGCGTACCGGAGGAAGTCGCGCTTGGTCACCGGCTCCTCGCCCTCGCGGGCCCGGAACAGCACCTTGTCGAGGTTGGTCACCACGACGTCGCGGCCGTGCACCGCCCAGGTGCCACCGTCCGGCGGCAGCTCGTCGAGCGCGGCCAGGGTGTCGTCGTCCGCGGCGAGCGGGCCTGCGGTGGGCAGGTCCTCGGCCGCCTCGTCCGCGCGCCGGTCGGAGTGCCAGCGCCGGTCGGGGTCGGCCCTCACCTCCTCGTTGGTGCGGCCGGTCAGCACCGAGCGCGGGTGCTCCTCGGGGTCCCAGCCCTTCACCGCCGCGTCGTCGTGCTTGTGCAGCAGCAGCCACTCCTCCTTCGCGCCCTCCGTGGCGTCGGTGCGCACCAGCACGAACCGGCCGTGCAGCTTCTCGCCGTGGACGTCGGCGTGCAGCTCGCCGTCGGCGACCGCCCGCGCGGGGTCGTCGGTGTCGTGCGGCTCCCAGGTGCCGTGGTCCCAGACGATCACGTCGCCGCCGCCGTACTCCCCGCCGGGGATCACGCCCTCGAAGTCGGCGTACTCCAGCGGGTGGTCCTCGACGTGGACGGCGAGTCGCCGCACCGCCGGGTCGAGCGTGGGGCCCTTCGGGACCGCCCACGAGGCGAGCACGCCGTCGATCTCGAAGCGCAGGTCGTAGTGCAGCGCACGGGCCCGGTGCCGCTGCACGACGAACCGGCGCGCGCCGTCGGCCGTCGCGGGGGTCGTGCCTCCCGACGGCTCGGGGGTGGCCTCGAAGTCGCGCTTCCGCCGGTACGACGCGAGCGGCCCGGCCGGCTCGTCCGCCGGGTCCTGCGGAGGGGCGGCCGGCTCCGGGTCGGCCGGGTTCCCCGGCTTCCCCGTCGGCCTCCTCCGCTGCCGGCTCATGCCCCGCGCCGTACCCCGGTCGCCAGTGGGCATCCGCGCGCGGCCACCCTCAGCCGTTCCGCCGCGCCGGCCGGGTCAGCCGGTCCAGGAACGAGACCAGCAGCGCCTCGCGCAACGCCGGCGCGGCCAGGTCGAGGAGCGCGTTGATCCCGGCCATCGACTCCGGCAGGCCCACGCGCTGGTCGCCGCCACCGTCGTCCCCGACCAGGCCGACGGCGGCGAGCAGCCCGTCGAAGTCCTCGTCGCTCAGCTCGGCCGGGTCCAGCGCGTGCACGAAGGCCGCGATGTCCGGCGCGACCGTGACCGGGCCGGCGGCGACGGCGCCGGCGACCGCGGCTCGCAGGGCGTCGAGGAACTCCCCGACCAGCGGGGCCGTGGCGGCGCTGAGGGAGAGGTGGATGGTCGGCCGGCCGCCGCGGTAGGACAGCTGCGGCTGGACGTACCAGCCGGCCCTGGTCATCGCGTCGGTGATCGTGAAGACGTCGCAGCTCTCGTCGGTCGCGACCGCGACCAGGGTGGAGTCCGGCGCGGCGACCACCGAGAGCTGCGGGATCGTCCCGATGCCGGCGACCAGCCGGTCGACGCCGTCGAGCACGACCCGGGTCAGCTCGAGGTACCCGTCGTCCCCGATCGCGTTCAGCACGGCCCAGGCGCCGGCCAGCGGGCCGCCGGACTTGGTCGACTGCATCGTGGAGTTCAGCATCGTGTAGCCCGGCCAGTCGGCGCTGGCGAAGAACTGCGGCCGGCGCAGCTGCGGGCTGCGGTGCAGCAGCACCGAGGTGCCCTTGGGCGCGTAGCCGTACTTGTGCAGGTCGACCGAGATGCTCGTGACGCCCTCCACCGCGAACGTCCACGGCGGCACCGGCCGCCCGAGCCGCGTGGCGTAGGGCAGCACCCAGCCGCCGATGCACGCGTCCACGTGGCAGCGCACCCCGCGGGCGAGGGCGGCGCCCGCGACGTCGCGCACCGGGTCGACCACGCCGTGCGCGTACGACGGCGCGCTCACCACGACCAGCACGGTGCGTTCGGTGATCGCGTCGGCCATCGCCCCGGCCCGGGCACGGAAGTCGGGCCCCACGTCGACGAGGACCGGGCGGACCCCGAAGTAGTGCGCGGCCTTGTGGAAGGCGGCGTGGGCGGTGGTGGGCAGCACCATCTCGGGCCGGTCGACGTCCGGCCGGGCGTCGCGGGCGGCCTGGACCGCGAGCAGCACCGACTCGGTGCCGCCCGAGG
>Ga0255338_1003999_pt1 | contig 16268 bp, 18 predicted proteins | sample MeOH1_35cm_T4_19_FD_203715 | JGI IMG/M metagenome (GOLD analysis project Ga0255338, IMG submission 203715) | Sandy soil microbial communities from University of British Columbia, Vancouver, Canada - MeOH1_35cm_T4_195 | ecosystem: Engineered > Artificial ecosystem > Sand microcosm > Unclassified ...
GCCACTCGGGCAGCACCGCAACGACGAGCGCACCGGTCAGCACGACGAGCCACGAGAGGTAAATCCAGACGAGGAAAACGGGAACGGTGGCGAATGCGCCGTACACCAGCTTGTAGGTGGGAAAGCTCGCGATGTAGAAAGCGAAGCCGCGTTTCATGGCTTCGAAGGCGAGTCCCGCGATGAAGCCGCCAAGCACGGCGTCGCGCGGCGCGATGCGACGATTCGGCATGGTGAGATAAAGCAGAGCAAGCGCAAGCGACGTGAGCAGAAACGGCACGAGCGTGAGCAACACCAGCGCGGCGCCGGGAATGCCGCCGACCAGCTGGACCGATCTCGCGACCAGCCAGGAGGTGATCGAGAGGCTCGCACCCACCAGCACCGGCCCGACCGTGAGTAGCGTCCAGTAGACGACGACCCGCTGCATGATGGGGCGCGGGTGGCGCACCCGCCAGATCTGGTTGAAGGCGCGGTCTATGGTGATGAGCAGCAGTATGGCGGTGAGCGACAGGAATCCCAGTCCGACGGCCGTGAGACGGCCGGCGTTCGTCGTGAACTGATGCGCATATTGAGCGATCGCGGCAGCCGACTGCGGCAACATGTTCTGCAGCAGAAAGGTCTTCAGCGCCGCCGTGAGCGATCCGAATACCGGGAACGCAGCCATCAGCGTTACTGCGACGGTAATAATGGGCACCAGAGACAACAGCGTCGTGAAGGTGAGGCTGGATGCGATTTGCATGCAGCGGTCGTCCTGGAACCGCTGCCATACTCTTTGCCCCAGCTCGATGAGACGGGAAAAATTCACGGCGCACCGGGAATGCGGTCGATGGTTTTATATAATACGAGAAGTGCGGCGCTGAGGCTCCTCTCGCCCAGGCGAGTCGCACCAAGCCCGTTGGGTCTTTTTATCTTCTTCGACATTCGCGCATGATGAAGGAAATACTGGTCCTCTACTACAGCCGCTACGGCGCGGTGAAGGAAATGGCGCAGCTCGTGGCGCGAGGCGTGGAACAGACTCCGGGCGTGGCGGCGCGGCTGCGGACCGTCCCGCGTGTGTCCACCACCTGCGAAGCGACCGAGCCCGCGATCCCCGACAGCGGAGCGCCGTATGCCGAGCTGAGGGATCTCGAGGAATGCGTGGGCGTGGCGTTGGGCTCTCCGACACGCTTCGGCAACATGGCGGCGCCGATGAAATACTTCTGGGACTCGACGTCCGACCTGTGGCTCAAGGGCGTGCTGTCGGGCAAGCCGGCCGCGGTCTTCACGTCCACCGCCAGCCTGCACGGCGGTCAGGAGACGACGCTCGTGTCCATGATGCTGCCTCTGCTGCATCATGGCATGGTCATCGTCGGCCTACCCTATACCGAGCCAGACCTGCTGCTCACCGCGAGCGGCGGCACGCCGTACGGCCCGAGCCATCTCGCGGGCGCGGGCAATGACCGCGCGGTGACCGACGCGGAGAAGCGGCTGTGCCTTGCGCTCGGCCGCCGCCTGGCCGGGATCGCGGTCAAGCTTTCCGCTGCCTCATGAGCCTCGCGAAATTCGCACGGCGGATGCTCCGCGAGCGGCGGCACGCCACACTGGGCACGTTGTCGACGGCGCTGCCGGGATATCCCTACAGCTCGGTCGTGCCGTATGTGCTGGACCACGTCGCTCGCCCGGTGATCCTCGTGAGCCGGCTTGCAGAGCACACACGAAACCTCGCCGCCGATCCGCGCGTGAGCCTGTTCGTACGCGAGGAAAGCGACGACGTGCAGGCCGGCGGCCGCGTGACCCTCATGGGCAAGGCCGTGCGTGTCGACGAGCCGGACGCGGGGACCACGCGTTACGCCAGATATTTCCCGCGAGCGCACGAGTATCGCGAACAGCTCGATTTCGACTATTACCGGATCGAGCCGACCTCCCTGCGCGTGGTTGCGGGCTTCGCGAAAGCACACTGGATCAGCCGGGAGGCGTACACACCACCCGTTGGCGACTATGCCGAGAAGGAGGAGCAGACCATAGCGTTGCTCAACACCCGGCACGCAGAGCTGCTGCGCGAATACTGCACCCGGATCTGCGACGCTCAGATGCGTGAGGCTGCCATCATCGGCATCGACTGTGACGGTTTCGACGTGTCGAGCGAGGATCGTATACTGCGGATGAATTTTGAAACGACTGCGCCGCACACGGAGCAAGCTGTCGGACAGATAGAGCAAGCGCTCTCATCGAGCGCAACGTGACGAAAGCGTACTACGTCGTCAGCGCTGCGGCCCTCATCGCGCTCATCTTCCTGTGCCTGGCGTGGGAATTGTGGGGCGCGCCCCTGCACGCCGGCGGCTCGTGGCTGGTGCTCAAAGCCCTGCCCTTGCTCGCTCCGCTTCGCGGCGTGCTCGCCGGCCGCCGTTACACCTACAAATGGGCGCTGATGCTGATCCTGGCTTATTTCATGGAAGGTTGTATGCGCGCTTATGCCGAGCCGGCGCCATCGGCCCGGTACGCGATCGCGGAAATCGTGCTGTCGGCGATCTTCTTCGCCGGTGCAATGCTCTACGTCCGCCGCACCGCGCCAGCGGCCGCTATCGCCTGAAGATCCAGAGTATCAGCGAAATCACCGCCGAGACGATCAAGCTCGTCGTCACCGGAAAATAGAACGTAAAACCCTTGCGCACCACCCTGATGTCGCCGGGCAAATGGCCGAGGCCGAGCTTGGCGATCAACGGCCATGCCACGCCGAGCACGACCAGTATGATGCCTGCGGTGATCAGCCATTTCGCCATGGCGGCAACAGCCTCATAGCTGCGGGTTGAGCTTCTCCAGCCCGGAATAAAGCTTGTTGAGGGCGTTGATGTACGCCTTCGCCGATGCGACCACGATATCCGTGTCTGCGCCCTGGCCGTTGACGATACGGCCGGCTCTGGACAGGCGCACGGTCACCTCCCCCTGCGCATCGGTGCCGCTGGTGATGTTGTTCACCGAATAGAGCAGCAGGTCCGCACCGCTCTTCGCGATGCCCTCGATGGCCTTGAATGCGGCATCCACCGGTCCGCTCCCCTGCGCTTCGGAGTTTTTCTCTCGTCCGCCTTCGGTGAGCACGATGCGGGCATAAGGCGATTCGCCGGTCTCCGAGTGCGCCGTCATCGACACGAGACGGAAGTGCTCGTTGACGACGTGCTCGAGGTTCTCCTCGGTGATGAGCGCATGCAGATCCTCGTCGAAGATCTCGTGCTTCTTGTCGGCGAGATCCTTGAAGCGCTTGAACGCGGCGTTGAGCGCCTCTTCGGAGTCGATCACGATGCCGAGCTCGGTGAGCCGGCTCTTGAACGCGCTGCGGCCGCTGTGCTTGCCGAGGACCAGCTTGTTCGCGTTCCAGCCCACGTCCTGCGCGCTCATGATCTCGTAGGTGTCGCGGCTTTTGAGGACCCCGTCCTGATGGATGCCCGACTCATGGGCGAACGCGTTCGCCCCCACGATCGCCTTGTTCGGCTGCACCGGGAAACCGGTGATGCCCGACACGAGCCGGCTGGCCGGCACGATCTGCGTCGTGTCGATCCGCGTGTCGCAGCCGAAGACGTCCTGGCGCGTGCGCACCGCCATGACGATCTCCTCGAGCGCGGCGTTGCCTGCGCGCTCTCCCAGACCGTTCACCGTGCATTCGACCTGCCGTGCCCCATTCTGAACGGCGGACAGCGAGTTGGCCACTGCCAGCCCTAGATCGTTGTGGCAATGGACCGACCACACGACTTTGTCCGCGTTCGGCACGCGCTCGCGCAGGTTGCGGATGAGACCGCCGAACGCGTCCGGCAGCGTGTAACCCACGGTATCCGGCACATTGATCGTCGTCGCACCCGCCTTGATCACCTGCTCGAGGATGCGGCAGAGGAAATCGAGATCCGAGCGCCCCGCGTCTTCCGGCGAGAACTCGATGTTGTCGGTGTACTGGCGCGACCATTTGATCGCCTTCACTGCCTGGTCGATCACCTGCGAGGGCTCCATGCGGAGCTTCTTCTCCATGTGGATGGGTGAAGTCGCGATGAAGGTGTGCAGGCGTGGACTCTTCGCGACGCGGACCGCTTCGCCGCAGCGCCGGATGTCGTTCTCGTTGGCGCGCGCGAGGCCGCACACGGTGCTGTCCTTGATGATTCTGGCGACGGCTTGCACTGCAGCGAAATCGCCGTCGCTGGCCGCGGGAAATCCCGCCTCTATGACGTCGACGCGCATGCGCTCCAGCTGCCGCGCGATCCGGATTTTCTCCTCGCGCGTCATGGAGGCGCCGGGGCTTTGCTCGCCGTCGCGCATCGTCGTGTCGAATATGATCAATTGTTCTTTTGCCATGGTGTTCTCCGCTCCGGGTCTAGGCTGGCCGCCGCATGAATTGCGTCCCCGGCAAACCTAAGCTCGCCGGATCGTCACTGCTGGATGTGGGGTAAGTGTCAGCGCGCGCGAACGCGCAGCAACAGGCCGGCCAGCAGAAGACTGGCGGAGAGGAGGTTGGCCTGGTGAACGGTACACATGGGTGACAAATATAGTGGCTTTCGGCGGCGTGCGCAAGAGGCGCGCTAGTGCGGCGCTTCCGGTGGCTCGGCCGGCCGCGGCGGCTTGCGCATCTTGCCCATGGCCCACAGCACGTAGCCCGAGATCGCATAACCGGTGAAGAGGAGAAAAAGCATCTCGGGCAGCGTGCTCGAGAACGTGATCAAGAACACCATGCCCATGGCTATGCCCACCACCACCGAGAACGGCACGCTCTTGCGCAGATTGATGTCCTTGCCGCTGTAGAACCGCAGGTTGCTCACCATGGACAGGCCCGCGAACATCGTGAAGGCCCATGCGAGCCAGCGCACGTCCGCGCCCTTCACCTGGTACTCGTTCATTGCCCACACGAGCCCGGCGATGAGACATGCGGCAGCAGGGCTCGGCAGGCCCTGGAAGAAACGCTTGTCGATGACCTCGAGCGTCGTGTTGAAGCGCGCGAGGCGCAACGCGGCGCAGGCGCAATACACGAACGCTGCGATCCAGCCGAGCTTGGCCGAGAGCCAGGGCCCCAGCATCGCAACGCTTTTGATCGCCGCGAAATCCTGCAGCGACCAGACATACACCACCAGGGCGGGCGCAACGCCGAAGGACACCATGTCGGAGAGGCTGTCGAGCTCCGCGCCGAAAGCGCTTTGCGTGCGTGTGAGCCTTGCCACCCTCCCGTCGAGTCCGTCGAATACCATCGCGACGAAGATCGCGATCGCGGCATGCTCGTAACGCCCGCCCATCGCCTGCACGATGGCATAAAAGCCGGAAAAGAGCGCGGTGATGGTAAACAGGTTGGGCAGCCAGTAGATGCCCCGCCGCGCGAAGCGCGACTTGATGAACAGCTTGTGCTCTCTCGACTCGTACATGGGTCAGGGCAGTATAGCGAGCACGCTGGTGGTGGCGTAGACTTTGTCGCCCACTGCCGCGCGCGGAACGGCATCGAGCGGCAGGTAGACATCCACACGGGAGCCGAAGCGGATGAAGCCGAAGCGCTCCCCCCGGCTTATCCGCTGTCCTGCCTTGGCGTAACAAAAAATGCGCCGCGCAATGAGACCTGCAACTTGCACGACCGTCACATCGTGTCCGGCCGGCGTCTTGATCCACAAGGCGGAGCGCTCGTTTTCGAGCGACGCCTTGGACAGCGCGGCGTTGAAGAACCGGCCGGCGAAATACCAGGTCCGCACCACTTCCCCGTCCACGGGAACGCGATTCGAATGCGCGTTGAACACGTTCATGAACACGCTGATGCGCAGCGCTTCGCGCTCGAGGTAAGGATCGGCCGTGCGCTCTACCGCCACGATACGTCCGTCGGCGGGAGAGAGCACCGCGCCCGGATCTTCGGGTATGACGCGCGGCGGATCGCGGAAAAACTGCAGCACGAAAACCGCGAGCAGCCACAGCGGGGCCGCCCACCAGAATCCGGCGTAGGCATGCACCGCCGCGGCAACGATCACCGAGAGCGCGAGATACGCCCAGCCTTCGCGGGCGATGAGGGGATGAGGATAACGGTTCATGCGCGAACAGGAAGGGCAGCATTCGTGCCCGGATGCCCCCTACCCGCGTGCCCTCCCGCGTCGACCACTTAGTTCTTCGACTGGTCTACCAGACGGTTCTTCTTGATCCACGGCATCATGTCGCGGAGCTTGGCGCCCACGGTCTCCACCTGATGTGCCTGGCCGATCCGCCGCATCGCTTTCAGCGTCGGCGCATTGGCTTTGTTCTCCAGGATGAATTCCCTGGCGAACTGGCCTTCCTGGATCTCCTTCAGGATACGTTTCATCTCGGCGCGCGTTTGATCGTTGATGATGCGCGGGCCGCGCGTGAAGTCGCCATACTCGGCCGTGTTGGACACCGAGTAGCGCATGTTCGCGATGCCGCCTTCGTAGATGAGGTCGACGATGAGCTTCACTTCGTGCAGGCACTCGAAGTACGCCATCTCCGGCGCGTATCCCGCCTCGACCAGCGTCTCGAAACCGGCCTGGATCAGCGCCGTAAGGCCGCCGCACAGAACCACCTGCTCGCCGAACAGATCGGTCTCGCATTCCTCGCGGAACGTCGTCTCGATCACGCCGGCGCGCGCAGCGCCGATGGCGGCCGCGTAGGAGAGCGCGATGTCGCGGGCCTTCTTGGACGGATTCTGATACACGGCGATCAGCGCGGGCACGCCGCCGCCTTGCGTGTAAGTCGAGCGCACCAGATGACCGGGACCTTTCGGCGCGATCATGATGACGTCGAGATCGGCGCGCGGCTCGATCTGCTTGAAGTGGATGTTGAAGCCGTGGGCAAAGGCGAGCGTCGCGCCCTTCTTGATGTTCGGTTCGATCTCTTCCTGGTAGACCTCGGCGTGATGCTCATCGGGCAGGAGGATCATGACGAGATCGGCGCCCTTCACCGCATCGCCGACTTCCTTCACCGGTATGCCGGCATTCTTCGCCTTGTTCCACGAAGAGCCGCCCTTGCGCAGGCCTACGGTCACTTTCACGCCGGAGTCCTTCAGGTTGTTGGCATGGGCGTGGCCCTGCGAGCCGTAACCGATGATCGCCACCTGCTTGCGTTTGATGAGCGACAGATCGGCGTCTTTGTCGTAATAAATCTTCATAGGTTCCCCTTCGGTAAATGCGTTTTTGCCCGGGCTGCAGGCACCGGGTGCGAAAGCTGCGATATGGGCCGGTCTACACCCGGAGGACGCGGTCGCCGCGTCCTATGCCGGACGCTCCGGTCCGCACCGTTTCCAGTATCGCCGCCCGGTCTATCGCCTTGAGAAAGGCGTCCAGCTTGGAGCCGGTGCCGGTCAGCTCTATGGTGTAATCCTTGTCGGTCACGTCGATGATGCGCCCGCGGAAGATGTCGGCCATGCGCTTCATCTCCTCGCGCTCGCGCCCGACGGCGCGCACCTTGACGAGCATCAGCTCGCGTTCGATGTGATCGCCTTCGCTCAAGTCGACGACCTTCACCACGTCGACCAGCTTGTTGAGCTGCTTGGTGATCTGCTCGATGACTTCATCGGAGCCGCTCGTCACTATGGTCATGCGCGACAGCGTGGCGTCCTCGGTGGGCGCGACAGTGAGCGACTCGATGTTGTAGCCGCGCGCGGAAAAAAGCCCCGAGACGCGGGACAGCGCACCCGCCTCGTTCTCGAGGAGTACGGATATGATGTGTCTCATTTGTTGATTGTTATACGAGTATCATTTCGGACAGCCCCTTGCCGCCCGGCACCATCGGAAAGACGTTCTCGGTCTGGTCCGTCATGAAGTCGAGAAATACGAGATCGCTCTTCCGGGACAGCGCTTCCTTGAGCGCACCTTCGACGTCGGACGGCTTCTCCACGCGTATGCCGACGTGGCCGTAGGATTCGGCGAGCTTCACGAAATCCGGCAATGCATCCATGTACGACTCGGCATAACGATTGCCGTGGAAGAACTCCTGCCACTGGCGCACCATGCCCATGTACTTGTTGTTCAGGTTGACGATCTTGATGGGCAGCCGGTACTGCTTGCAGGTCGAGAGCTCCTGTATGCACATCTGTATGCTGGCCTCGCCCGTGATGCACGCGACCGTCGCGCCCGGATTGGCGAGCTGCACGCCCACGGCCGCCGGCAAGCCGAAGCCCATCGTGCCCAGTCCGCCGGAATTGATCCACCGGCGCGGCTTGTCGAACTTGTAGAACTGCGCGGCCCACATCTGGTGCTGACCGACGTCCGAAGTGACGAAGGCGTCGCCCTTGGTCAACTCGTACAGCTTCTCGATCACGTATTGCGGCTTGATGAGCGAGCTCGCGCGGTCGTACTTGAGGCACTCGCGGCTGCGCCAAGTCTCGATCTGCGCCCACCAGGCCTTCAACGCCTCGGCATCCGGCTTGGTCTTGGCCGCTTCCAGTTGCTTCAGCAGCTCACCGAGCACTTCGCGAACATTTCCGACGATCGGCACATCGACCTTCACGCGCTTCGATATGGACGACGGATCGATGTCGACGTGGATGATGGTCCTCGGCTCCTCGAAGAAGTGCTTGGGATTGCCGATCACTCGATCGTCGAAGCGGGCGCCGATCGCGAGCAGCACATCGCAGTGCTGCATCGCCATGTTGGCCTCGTACGTGCCATGCATGCCGAGCATGCCGACGAATTGCGGGTCGGTGGCCGGATAACCGCCGAGGCCCATCAGCGTGTTCGTGCACGGAAAGCCGAGCAGCTTTACCAGGCTCGTGAGCTCGCGCGCCGCATCGCCCAGGATGACCCCGCCCCCGGTGTAAACCATGGGACGCTTGGCCTCCATCAGCAGCTGGACGGCTTTCTTGATCTGGCCGGTGTGTCCCTTGTTGACCGGGTTGTAGGACCGCATGGTCACTTCATCCGGATACTGGAACGTCGCCTTCTGCGCGGTGATGTCTTTCGGGATGTCCACCACGACGGGCCCCGGACGTCCCGTGGACGCAATGTAAAAAGCCTTCTTGATGGTGACGGCGAGGTCGTTGATGTCCTTCACCAGAAAATTGTGCTTCACGCACGGGCGCGTGATGCCGACCGTGTCGCACTCCTGGAAAGCATCCTGGCCGATGGCTTGGGTAGGCACTTGCCCGGTGAGGACCACCATGGGTATGGAGTCCATGTACGCGGTTGCAATGCCGGTGATGGCATTGGTGACCCCCGGCCCGGACGTGACCAGCGCGACACCCACCTTGTCGGTCGAGCGCGAATAGCCGTCAGCGGCGTGCAACGCGCCCTGCTCATGGCGCACGAGGACATGCTTTACCTTGTTTTGCTTGAAGAGCTCGTCATAGAGGAAAAGCACGGCGCCGCCGGGATAGCCGAACACGTACTCGACTCCTTCCTCTTGCAGGCAGCGCACGACGATCTCGGCCCCGGTTACTTGCATCGTTTACCTTGATTGTTACCGTTTCAGGCGGGAAACGTGGAACATTACCGGTTGCGGCGCCACCGGTCAAGTAAAATGGTCCATTAAACAGGAGGATAGACTCGCTTCTCGAGTGTCCGGCGATGCTTGGTTGCGCGTGCCTGCGGTTTTGCTAAGATGCGGTCGCCCTCATAAACATGCGCCCCATTTCCCCGCGCGAACGGCGGAACTCGAGGGCAGAACAACCGACTAGGCAAACGCGCTGGCTACTTATCAGGAATTGTCCGGTTTCCTCACGGGCGTGGAACGACGCGCTTACAAGCAAGCATTGTTTGCCGTGCGAGACGAGCAGTTCGCTCTGGACATCGTACAGGACGCGATGCTGAAGCTTTCGGAAAAATATGGGGAGCGCCCGTCGGAGGAGCTGCCGCTGCTCTTCCAGCGCATCCTGCAGAACACAATCCGCGACTTCTATCGGCGGCAGAAGGTGAGGTCCCTTTGGACCATGCCGATATCGTCCCTGCTCAACAGCGATTCCGAGGAAGACCACGATCCGCTGGAAACTCTGGAGGTCGCGCAGACGTCCAACGCCATGCAGCCGCCGGCGCAGCAACTGGAGCGCGCGCAACTCCTTGCTTTGATTGAGAACGCGCTCGAAAAATTGCCGCTCCGTCAACGCGAAGCTTTTCTCTTGCGTTATTGGGAGGAAATGGACGTCGCGGAAGCGGCGAAAATCATGGGTTGCTCGGAGGGGAGTGTGAAGACACACTGCTCACGGGCAACTCATGCGCTTGCTGCGACGCTCAGGAAACAGGGGATTGCGTTATGACTGATACAGACCATGAATTGGCGGGCAAGATAACCAGACTGCTCGACCAGGGCATCACGGATCTGGAACCGCGCGTGGCCGCGCGACTCGTGGCCGCGCGCCAAGAGGCGCTCGCACGGCATCGCGAAGAGCGCGCTCCCGCATGGGGCTGGGCTGCGGCTGCGAATACGGGCCGGCACTACGGGAGCGATGAATCCCGTCGACACAACGTGAGGTTGATCCTGCTCGTGGCCGTCCTGCTTTCCGCGCTGGCGATAGGGCTCACCTGGCAAAACACCAACACCGGTTCCGACATCGCGGACATCGACGCCTCGCTGCTATCGGATGAGCTTCCGATCAACGCTTACCTGGACAAGGGTTTCGATTCATGGGTAAAGCGCGGCTCGCATTAACGCTATGCCTGTGCCTCGCGTTCCCGGCATGGGGCGCGTCAGGCGCATCGGCCCAAAAGAAGCCGCCGCGTCCTGCTTGGACCGAACTCACACCCCTGCAACAGCAGGTGCTCGCTCCCCTTGCCAGTGAATGGGACCAGCTGGACACCACCCGCCGGCGCAAATGGCTGCGCATCGCCGATCGTTATCCCAAGATGAAGCCGCACGAGCAGCAACGCTTGCAGCAGCGGATGACGGACTGGGCCAAGCTCACGCCCGAAGAGCGGCGTGCCGCGCGGGAACGCTACCAGACGCTGAAGAAGCTGCCGCCCGAGAAGCGCAAACAGGTGCGCGACCAGTGGAAGGAATATGAGCAGGCCCGCACGCCGCCTGCGGAGAACGCCGAGCCTGCCCCCACCGGCGAACCGCCGGCGAGCGCAAACTGAATCCGACGCCGGCGTGCAGGAAGTCAACGTCGTTGCAACGGCGCAAGCTCCCGGCATCGTTCGACGCCTGCTGTGTCTCATCTATGAAGGACTGCTGCTGACGGCGGTGTGGTTCGTCGCCACGCTCGCCTTTCTTGCCGTGTCCCGGGCTACAGCTCCCGGTTTTTCCCGCCCGCTCTTCCAGGGTTATCTGCTGCTCGTAGGCGCTCTGTATTTCGTGCCGCAATGGCGTCGCGGCCAGACGCTGCCCATGAAGACCTGGCGCATCCGCCTGGTGTCGCGGCATGGCGGCGCAGTTTCCTTGCAGCGCTCGGCCTTGCGCTATGTCTGTGCCGTGCTGAGCTGGTCGCTGTTCGGCGCGGCCTTACTATGGGCCCTGGTGGACCGGGACCGGCAATTCCTGCACGACCGCCTCGCCGGCACTCGCCTCGTGCAGCTCACGGGGTAGCCCCGGATCCGCTACCGGCGTTCCTGGACGTTTATGAGCGCGATCGCGATCGCGAGGAAGGTGAGCGTCGGCGTGATCGCCGCAATGAAAGGCGGCCACTCGTACAACAGGCCGAGATGGCCGAACAGCCGATTCATGAAGTGGAACGCGAGCCCCAGCATGATGCCCGTGAACACTTTCGCGCCGACACCGCCCTGGCGACGCTGAAAATGCGCGAAAGGCAGGGCCAGTATCATCATCACCGGAACGGCGATCGGATAAATCAGCTTGGTCCAGAGCGCGATCTCGTAGCGCAATGCGTTTTGCTTGTTTTCGCGCAAATGCCGGGAAAACGAGTAGAGGCGCCAGGCCGACATCTGGTCGGGCTGCACCAGCAACACACCCAGCAATGCCGGGTCGAGCACCGAATGCCAGTCCATGCTGGCGATGCGATCGATGGTCGCTTCCGATCCGCGAAACGTCGTGCGCACGACGTCCTCGAGCAGCCAGAGCCGGTCCTTTTCGTAGTGGCCTCTCGCAGCCACGCTGATGGAACGCAGACGGTAATCGGGATCGAAGTCGTAGATGCGCACGCCGCGCAGCGTGAAATCGGTGGCGACCTCGACCACGTTGATGAAGTTCTTGTCGTCCTTCAGCCACAGGCCCGAGCGAAATTCCTGCGCGACTATGCCGGTGATCGCCTGCGACTTCAGCCGGTGTGCAAGCTGCTCCGCGGGTGGACCGACGAATTCCCCGAAGAGGAAAGTCACCACCGCGAACCCGCAGCCCATGGCGACGAGCGCGGCCGCGAGCCGTCCCGCGGATACGCCGGCCGTGCGCATTACGGTGTATTCCGACGATGCGACGAGTTGCGCGAGCGCGAACAACGTCCCTATGAGCGCGGCGATCGGAAAGACTTCGTACACGTGGTTCGGTATGGAAAGCAGCACGTGCACGACGATGAGCGGCATGCGATAAGCGCCGCGGCCCAGATCCTTCATCTGGTCCACAAGGTCGAAGAACGCGAAGAGCATCAGCAGCGCGACGAAAACCAGCGCCGTCGCATGCACGATTTCCGCGCGCAGATAACGCCTCAGCGTCCTCACCGCCAGCGCCTCCACAACGAGCCGACCACCACACGGTTGTAAAAAAGCAGCAGCAGCAGCGCGATCATCACCCCATGCACGCCCCACAGTCCCGCGCCGAATCCGATGCGAGATTGCGCGATGTAGGCTTGCGCGACCGACAGCAGGTTGCTGTAGCTCATGTAGATGAATAGTGCCAATATGAGATTCATCGAGCGGCCGGCCCGCGGATTGACGAACGACAAAGGTATCGCCAGCACGGAAAGAACCAGCGCGCTCAAGGGCAGGCCGACACGCCACGAAAACTCGGCGAGATTGCCGGCGCTCGGATCGCGCACGAGGTCCCAGCTCGACAGCGTCTTCGTCGTCGGCGGGCGCGCCTGGCTCGCCGCGGTTTCGATGCGCATGGCGTAGCGGTCAAATTCGTAGATCTTGTACTCCGGCGTTCCCGCCTCTCCCTCGTAGCGCCGCCCGTTCACCAGCACGAGAAAACGGTCCCCGTTCTCGTGGGTCTCCTGGTAGCCGCGCCGCGCCACCATCACACCCATCTTGTGATGCTGCGTAGAGCTCACGAAGACGTTCGCGACGTAGTTCTGCTCGCCTTCTACTTCCTCGACGAAGTAGACGCGGTCGCCGCGGCTCGATTCGCGGAACACACCTGGCGAGATCGCGGACACATCGTCCCGCATGTTCATGAGCTGCCGGAATTCGTCGGCCTTGCTTACGGCCCATGGCGATAGGACGAGCGAGAGCAGTCCGATGGTGAATACGAGCGGCGCTGCGAATATCAGCACCGGCCTCATCCAGCGCAGGAGACCGAGACCGCTGGAGAACCATACGATCATCTCGGAGTCGCGGTAGCTGCGCGTGAGCGTCATCAGCACCGAGATGAAAAGCGTGAGCGACAGCAGGACAGGCAGATAGTTGAGCACGGTGAAGCCGAGCAACGCGACAACGCCCAGCGAAGTGATCGCACCGATCGCAGCCTGCCCCAGCAGCTTAACGAGCTGCGTCGTGAGCGTGATGCCGAGCAGCACGAAAAATGTCGGCAATGCCGCAGTGGCGAGCTCACGCAACAACGCCTTGTGGAAGATCATCTACGCTTTACTTTTGCCGAAGGATGCGCAGATAATCGGCGATATAACAACGCATTACCTGCTTCAGGAGTGTAGCGTGGAATTTAGCATAAAAACCGTTTCCCCGGGCCAGACGAAGAGCGGCTGCGCCGTGATCGGCGTCTACGAGTCGCGCAAGCTTTCGGCACCGGGTATTGCATTAGACCGCGCGGCGCGGGGATTTATCGCAAACGCGGTGAAACGCGACATGGAGGGCAAGGCCGGAACGGTATTGCTGCTGCGCGACGTCCCGGATGTCGCGTGCGAGCGCGTGCTGCTCGTGGGACTGGGTCCGCAGACGGAGTTCCGGGAAAAGCAATATCGCGACGCGGTCGCCCTTGCCGTACGGACCCTCGTCAACACCTCGGCAAATAACGCGGAGCTGCACTTCGCGGAGCTCGACGTAGACAACCGGGACACGGCGTGGCGCATCGCGCAGGCGATGCTGGTCATACACGACACGCTGTACCGGTTCGAACGGCTGAAAAGCAAGAAAGACGAGACCGAGCGCAAGCTGCGCAGCATGGTGTTCGCTGTCGGCCGCGAGCACGCGCGGGCAGCGGAGACGGCGCTCGTCCGCGCTGTCGCCACGGCACGCGGCGCCGACTACGCCAAGGATCTCGGCAATCTTCCAGGCAACGTGTGCACGCCCGCGTATCTCGCCGAGCAAGCCCGGGCGCTCGCCAAGTCTCACCGGCTGCGCGTCGAAGTGCTCGAGCGCAAGGACATGGAGCGCCTCGGCATGGGGTCGCTGCTCTCGGTCGCGAACGGCAGCGCTCAGCCGCCGAAGCTCATCACGCTCGAATATCGCGGCGCCGGCAAGCAGGATGCGCCCGTCGTTCTCGTCGGGAAAGGCATCACCTTCGACACGGGCGGCATATCGATCAAGCCCGCTGCCGAAATGGACGAAATGAAGTTCGACATGTCGGGCGCAGGCAGCGTGCTGGGTACTTTGCGTGCGGTCGCCGATATGGAGCTGCCTGTGAACGTCGTGGGCATCATACCGACGACCGAGAACATGCCCGGCGGACGCGCCACCAAGCCCGGAGACATCGTCACCACGATGTCGGGGCAGACGGTCGAGATACTGAACACCGACGCCGAAGGGCGGCTGATCCTGTGCGATGCGCTCACTTACGCCGAGCGCTACAAGCCTTCCACCGTTATAGACATCGCCACGCTCACCGGTGCATGCGTGATCGCGCTCGGTCACGTCGCGACGGGCCTCTTCGCCAACGACGACGCGCTCGCGCGGGAGCTCATCTCCGCGGGCGATGCGTCGTACGACCGCGTCTGGCATCTGCCCCTGTGGGACGACTATCAGGAGCAGCTGCGCAGCAACTTCGCGGATTTCGCGAACATCGGCGGCCGCCCGGCAGGCAGCGTCACGGCCGCCTGCTTTCTCGCGCGATTCGCGAAGCAGTTCAAATGGGCGCATCTCGACATCGCCGGCACCGCGTGGCGTTCGGGGCGCGAGAAAGGCTCGACGGGGCGGCCCGTGCCTCTCCTCACGCAATTCCTCATCGGCCGCGCAGCCGCCGGTCGACCGGCTTCCAAGACGCGGCGTTGACCGGCGCCGTGTCGTCGTTGCGTTCGCCGGAGTGTTGAGGTGACCCAGGTCGATTTCTACGTTCACGTAGACGACAAGGTGCAAACGGCCGTACGGCTCGCGACAAAAGCTTATCAGCGCGGCCGGCGGCTCACCGTCTTCTGCCCGGATGCGCCGACAGCCGAGCGATTCGACCGGACGTTGTGGACCACACCGGCCTTGAGCTTCATACCGCATTGCTACGCGCACGATGCAGCAGCGGCCGTGACGCCCGTCATCATCGATCGCGCCGGCGACGCGTTGCTGAACGACGACATCCTGCTCAACCTGTGCGGCGAGCGTCCGCCGCACTTCAGCCGCTTCCAGCGATTGATCGAAATCGTGGCCGCCGACGACGAAGACCGTCGCCTTGCCCGCGATCGCTACAAGTTCTATCGCGACCGCGGTTACGAGATCAAGACGCACGATCTCGCGCAGACGGGCAGCGCCCACTGATGTCGGAAAAAGACGCCAAGGACGTTCTCGCCCGGGCGAATGCTCTCCTCTCGCGGCACCGACACAACGAGTCGCTCACGCGCGCTCGTATCGAGGATGCAACGATCCTCGACGAACAGCCCGCCCCACGCATCGATCCGGCGGAAATACCGACCCTGACCGACATCGTGGTTTCCGGTCGAGCGGTCACGCCCGCATCTCCGGCGTCGTCCGCGCCGCCAGGGGACATGCCGCCGGCCGCCGAATCGCCGCCCATCCCTGATGCATCGTCGGCCGAAGTGATCTCTCGCGTTCAAACGCAAAATCTCGAGCACCAGGTCTATCAGAAGCTGAAACACAACCTCGACGAACAGATCGCCGCGGTGCTGAAAGAGCGCTTCATGCCGGAGATCGGCTCCGCGCTCGACGGCGCACTGGTGAGAATCACGCAGGAGCTGAAAGCCGATCTGAGCGGCATGGTGAAGGCATCCATTGAGGAATCGCTGCGCGGCTACTTGCCGCGCCCCGCCGCCGGCGCCGGCGAGGCGGCCGACCGGAGCAGGGAAGTGGTGCGGACCTCCGGTATAATGCCGGGCTTTTCCGCAACGCCCGCCGCAACCT
>Ga0255338_1004000_pt1 | contig 16264 bp, 13 predicted proteins | sample MeOH1_35cm_T4_19_FD_203715 | JGI IMG/M metagenome (GOLD analysis project Ga0255338, IMG submission 203715) | Sandy soil microbial communities from University of British Columbia, Vancouver, Canada - MeOH1_35cm_T4_195 | ecosystem: Engineered > Artificial ecosystem > Sand microcosm > Unclassified ...
ACCTGAAGCTCTGCGGCATCGTGTTCTCGGGCTGGCAGCTTGGGCGCGCGATGCTGGCCGCGGATGCGAAGCGTGGCGAGGATCCTTCCTTCAGCGATGCCAAGATCGCGACCGCGCATTTCTTCGCCGAGCACATCCTGTCGCAGGCGTCGGCCTTGCGCGATGCCGTCGTGGCAGGCGCGGTGCCGGTCAATGCGTTGAGCGAAGCGCAGTTCTGAGATCGCCCGGTAGCAGGCAAGGAAGAAAGGCGGCCCGGCAGGGCCGCCTTTCTCATTTTCCCTGCACAGGGCGACCCGCCGCGAACCCGATGCAGCGCTGCAGCCTCCCCCGGGTAATGGCCTGCACATGGTCCAGGGCTTCCTCCAGCTCGCGCGCGGTGCTGCGGCCGGTGCGCTTCTCCAGTTCAAAGAAGATTCCGTCCCGCGTGTAATGCCGCACGCAGATGATGAAGGGAAAGCCATGCCGCACCTGATAGGCCTGGTTCATCGACTGCAGTTGTGCTTCCTCGCTTTCCGCCAGCCCATCCAGCCCCGCGCTCTTTTGCTCCGCGCTCGACGCCTCGGTCAGCGCGCCGGCGCGGATGGCACGCGCCGAGAGCGGCGGATGGCGGCACAGGAAAGCCGTCTGGGCCGCCTCGTCGCGGCGGCGGATCGCGGCCATCATCGCGTCGTGCAGCGCGGCAACCGTGGGGAAGGGGCGTGCCTCCCAGGCCGCTTCGGCCACTTCGGGAGAATGCTCGAACACGTCGCCCAGGGCGCGCGTGAACGTGGCTTTGTCCATGGCATTGATAGCGTGGAGGTCGTGGTTCGCTTGCATGGGATGTCGTCGTCCGGTTCGGGGGTGAGATGAATCGATGCGCCGAGTATAGGGACGAAGGCGGTCCGGGCAGGAGGGGCTGGCTCCTATAGCACGTATAGCAATTCCGGATGGGGGCGCGGCGCTAGTGTCCTGAGTCGGAAGTTCGTTGCAGAAATCAGTCTGTCGAGAAGGTGCGCGAGCCTAGGAGCGAAGCGCAGCAAGGCTGGAGCCTTGCGAGCATTCGCGACGACGAATCGTGCAGCTTATCGGCAGACTTATGCAACGAACTTGTGGTTCGGGGCGCTAGGCCTGCCTGGGCATGTCGCGCAGGCGCCGGAGTTCCTCGGAGGCATCGGTCAGCAAGCCACGCAGCCACACGTGCGAGGCAGAGCGATGGCGCGACGGGTGCCACAACTGGTAGAACCGCATGAACGGGAACGAGATCGGGGAGCCGACGATGGCGAGCGGCAGGCTCGCCGCGTAGTAGTTGGCGAAATGCCGCGCGGTGGTCAGGATCAGGTCCGTGCCCGGGATCAGGTTGGGCGCCAGGCTGAAATACGGGCAACTGACCTTGCGGTCGCGGTGCAGCCGCAGCGTGCCCAGGCCGGTCTCCACCACGCCGCGCTGGCCGCGCGAATACGGCATCGGCACGATGTGCGGCGCCTGCAGATAGGCTTCGGCCGTCATCTTGCCCGCTTTCGCCAGCGGATTGTCGTCGGCGAGCACGCAGACGACTTCGTCTTCGAGCAGCACCGACAGATGCAGGTGTTCGGGCGGACTGGGCCAGTTGCCGATCACGATATCCACGGTGCCTTCCGCCAGGGCCTGCTCATAATCATATTGCGGCCCGAGCGCCTGCGTCACCAGCCTGGCCCGCGGCGCCGATGCCCTGAACGCCTTCACCACGTGCGCGAAGAAGGTCGGAGCCAGGTAGTCCGGCATCGCCACCGTGAAGCTCTGTTCCGTGGTGGCGGGATCGAAGGCTTCCTCGTCGACCAGCAACTTGTCCAGCGCGACCAGCGCGGCCTGGGCGCTGCGGGCCAGTTGCACCGCGCGCTCAGTCGGCACCATCACGTTCTTTTCGCGGTTCAGCAGCGGGTCGCCGAAGATTTCGCGCAGCCGTTTGAGCGCCGCGCTGATGGCGGGCTGGGACTGGTTGAGGCGGATCGCCGTGCGCGATACGCTTTGTTCCGCGATCAGCGTGCATAGCACACGCAGCAGATAGGTGTCGAACGGGTCGTCTGCTCGGATCACTCCAACACTCCTTGTTCGGGACATGCCCGGCGGCCCGGATCGCCCGACAACTGGCGCCGCACACGATTGTCCGCCGACAAAACCGGGCTGGCGCGGCGCGCTTCGCCGCTCCCTCCTTCTACCATCGATGCGCCGCCAGGCGCGATTCGGTCGAACCCGGACACTTGCCTGCGCCTCAGGCGTCTCATACGCCCCGGTTACCGACACGGGTGCGACACCGGTCCGCCACGGATATCAACTCTGATATGCGCTCTATAGCAGGCCCCCGGTTAACTTTGCGCGGCGCGCTCATGTACTCTGCCTCAAAGCAAATGCAGCCCGCATGTACGGGACTCAACCAAGGAGACACCATGTCTGCAACAGAGCAGATCGCCCCTCTTTACACCGCCAGCGCGGCCGGCACGGAGGACAGCGTCTATCGCAAGGTTTCATGGCGGCTGCTGCCGTTTCTCGGCGTGCTGTGGATTCTCGCCTGGCTCGATCGCGTCAACATCGGCTTCGCCAAGCTGCAGATGCTGGATGCCCTGCGCTTCAGCGAGGCGGTCTACGGGTTGGGCGCGGGGATTTTCTTCCTGGGCTACTTCCTGTTCGAAGTGCCGTCGAACATGCTGCTGCAAAAGATCGGCGCGAAGAAGACCGTGATGCGCATCACCATCGGCTGGGGCGTGATCTGCATGCTGCAGTCGCTGGTCACCACGCCCACGCAGTTCTATGTGCTGCGCTTCCTGCTCGGCGCCTTCGAGGCAGGCTTCTATCCGGGCGTGATCCTCTATCTCACTTACTGGTATCCGAGTGAGCGCCGCGCGCGGGCATTCGGCACCTTCATGTCGGCATCGGCGATCGCCGGCGTGCTGGGCGGCCCGATCGCGGGCTGGATCATGACGTCGATGGCCGGGGTCAACGGCATGCATGGATGGCAATGGCTGTTCGTGCTCGAAGGCATTCCCTCGGTGCTGGCCGGCGTGGTGGCCTTTTTCTACATGACTGACAGGCCGGAGCAGGCTCGCTGGCTCAACACGGAAGAAAAGCGCGTGATCCGCGAAGGGCTGGAGCGCGACAACCTGGCGCTGGGCGAGCGCGGCACCGACTGGCGCACGCTGTTCCGCAATCCCAAGGTCTGGCTGCTGATCGCCATCTTCTTCTGCCTGCTGTGCGCGAACTCGACCCTGACGTTCTGGATTCCCACCATCATCAAGGACGTGGGCTTTACGACACCGGTCGCCATCGGCTGGATTGCCGCGCTGGCCTACCTGTGCGGCGCCGTTGGCATGATCGCCAACGGCGCGCATTCGGACCGCAGGAAGGAGGTGCGGTGGCACTTCAGCGCACCCGCCATCTGCGGCGCCCTGGCCATGGGCACGCTGGCGCTGTTGATGGACTTTGGCGGCCTTTCGCCGGTCTTCGCGCTGCTGGCCATGACCGTTGCGCTGGCCGGGACCATGAGCGCCATCCCCGTGTTCTGGCAGCTGCCCAACCGCTTCCTGGCCGGCGGTGCGGCGGCGGTGGGCGTGGCGCTGATCAACTCGGTGTCCAATCTCGCGGGCTTCGGCGCGCCCTACCTGATGGGCCTGGTGAAGAACGCCACGGGACGCATTGCACCGGGGCTTTACCTGGTGGCCGCCATCGAACTGCTGGCAGCCATCCTTGTGCTCATCGGGATCGCAGCCACCGTACACACCATGAAATCCAGAAAGACCCAGGAGGCCTGAGATGAAAGACCATCGCATCGATTCCAACGCGCTTGCCGAACACGTCGATCAGCCCCGCAGGCAGTTCGCCATCGGCAGCGCCTTGTTCGGCAGCGGCATGCTGCTGGCTGCAAGCGGCCTGGCGGCAACGCCGCAGGCGCCCGCGGGCACGCCGGCCCCGGCGCAGGACGTAGGCCCGATCGTGCTGCATGGCGTGAGCCCGCGGCTGACCATCCATACGCTCGACACTTACCATGGCGCGCCCGCCACCGGCTTGCGCGTGGACTTCTCCGTGCTGAAGGACGGCAAGCCCACGCTGCTGCGTTCGCTGACGATCAACGCAAACGGCCGCGCGGACGAGCCCCTGCTGATCGACGACAGCTACCGCGCCGGCAGCTACGAACTCCTGCTGCACGTGGACGACTACTTTGCAATGCGCCAGGCGAAGCTGCCGCGGCCGGGTTTCCTGTCCAAGGTACCGATCCGCTTCCAGGTTGCGGATACGCGCGAGCGCATCCACCTGCCGGTGCAGTTCGGGCCGTGGAGCTATACCTACTACCGCGGCAGCTGAAGACAACGGCACAAACACTCTCACTGACTTTCACTGACTCTCACTGACTCTCTCAACTACGGAGCAAGCAGATGGCAGGCATCAGCACACACGTACTCGATCTCGCCAGCGGCCGGCCCATCGCGGGCATGCAGATCGACCTCTTCGACCTGGGCACATCGCCGCCCACGCTGCTCAACAGCACGCGCAGCAACGCCGACGGGCGCACGGACGCGCCCATGCTGCCGCCGCCGCAGGCGCGTGCCGGCGAGTTTGAGCTGCGCTTCCAGGTCGGCGCGCATTTCAAGACGGCCAGCGCCTTTGCCGACGTGATCCCGGTGCGGTTCTCGGTAGCCGACCCCAAGCAGCACTACCACGTGCCGTTGCTGTGCTCGCCGTGGTGCTTTTCCACCTACCGCGGCAGTTGAAACAACCTGAAATCTTTCCCCGGAGTCCACGCATGACACAAGCAGAACAACACCTCATCGAATCGATCCGCCTGGCCATGGGCAATGTCCGGGAGCGCAACACCTGGCCCTTCGGCGCGGTGGTGGTCAGGAACGGCGAGGTCATTGCAAAGGCGGTCAACGAAGTGGATGCCACCTGCGACCCGACCGCCCACGCCGAGATGCAGGCCGTACGCGCGGCCGGCGCCGCGCTGGGCAAGCCGGATCTGACCGGCTGCACGGTGTACGCCAGCGGCTATCCCTGCCCGATGTGCCTGACCGCGATGTACCTGGCGGGCGTCGGCAAGGTCTACTACGCCTACTCTAATGAAGCCGGCGCGCCGTACGACCTGTCGGCCGAGCGCGGCTACATTGAACTGGCAAGGCCGGTAGTGGAGAGGGAAATGAAGCTGGAGTGCATCCCCGTTCGCGATGAAGGCGAGGACCTGTACGAAGCGTGGCGCAAGCGCCAGGCCGTCTGAGCCGCGGGCCGGTTCGCATCAGGAGAACCGCGTGATTGCGTCGCTCGGCTACGGGTTTTGAGGAAGGGCGTGTGTCGGGTGTGGCGCGTCGTTCCCGGCGAGCGCCCCCCTCAAATAGTCAATACGTCTCCAGATGCAACCGCCCGTCCTTCTTCAATGCGGCGCCTACGGTGTCCCACGATAGCCCCGCCTGTTCCGCCACATCCTTCAACGCCAGCACCACCCCCTCCTCCATGCTCTTCAACCCGCAGACATAGAAACAGGTGTTCGGATCGGCGAGCAAGGGCCCCAGGTCGGCGGCGCGTTCGCGCATTACGTCCTGCACATAGCGCTTGGGTTGACCCGGCGTGCGCGAGAAGGCGAAGCTGGTGTCGATGAAGTCCTTGGGCAGGTTCTGCAGCGGTCCGAAGTACGGCAGCTCCTCCTGCGTGCGCGCGCCGAAGAACAGCATCAGCTTGCCCCCCTCGAACTTCCCGGACTTGCGCAACCGCCTGCGCCATTCGGTCATGGCCCGCATGGGCGCGCTGCCGGTGCCCGTGCAAATCATCACGACATTCGAGCGCGGATGATTCGGCATCAGGAAGCTCGCGCCAAACGGCCCGATCACCTCCACCTTGTCCCCCACCTTCAGATCGCACATATAGTTTGACGCCACCCCGCGCACCGGATTGCCCTGATGGTCCTCCAGCACCCGCTTGATGGTCAGCGAGATATTGTTATATCCCGGCCGCTCGCCATTGCGCGGACTGGCAAGCGAATACTGCCGCGCATGGTGCGGCCGGCCGCTGGCATCCACACCAGGCGGCACGATGCCGATCGACTGGCCTTCCAGCACCGGGAAAGGCGAGGTGCCGAAGTCCAGCACGATGTGATGCGTGTCGTACTCGCGGCCGACCTCGGTCACGCGTGCATTGCCGGTGACGGTAGCGGTGATCGAGCGGGACGCGGCCTTGGCGCCGTAGAGATTGGTATAGGCGTGCGCGGCCGACCACGGCGGCACGGTAGCGCCATACTGCGCGCTGTTGAATACGTCGTCGCCGGTGACGGCGGCGGGCAGCGTCACCGCCGCGGATTCAAGGACCGGCTCGGCGTCCGCCGCCACGCCTTCGGCAGCCAGCTGCTCGGCTGACATCTCGTCAGGCAGCGTCTCCCAGCCAAGTTGCTCCGTGATGCTGTACGCCTTGACGCGCGGCATGGTGCGCCAGTTGTCGATCGACCCGGTCGGGCACGGCGAGATGCAGGCCATGCAGGCGTTGCACTTGTCGGCATCTACCACGTAGTTGCGGGAATCGTGGGTGATGGCCGAGACCGGGCAGGTAGCCTCGCAGGTATTGCAGCGAATGCAGATCTCGGGGTCGATCAGGTGCTGCCTGATGACCTGGATGTCGGACATGTCCATGGCAATCTCCGGGGGTGAAGCGGCCCCTGTGGCCGGGGCCTTCGGGCGTGGGGTCCAGCAGCAGCAGCAGCAGCAGCAGCAGCAGTACCCCGCCCTTGTCTCTTTTCTCTCGTCTCTTGTCTCTTGTCTCTTGTGCGGCTCAGTTGAAGCGCACGTACTCGAAATCCACCGGCTGGCGGTTGATGCCCATCACCGGCGGCGCGATCCAGCCGGCGAACTTGCCCGGCTCGACCACGCGGCCCATCAGGCTGGCCACGAAGGCGCGGTCGGTCTCGCTCGGCAGCCACTGGTCGACGTTCGCCTTCCATTCGGCGTCCGAGATCACCCGGCCTTCCGGCGCGATCTTCACGCCGGAAAGCGCGCCGATATTGCGGTGGAAGGCCTTGTGCGGCACCTTCAGGCGGAACGGGATGCCGGCCTTGTCGATGACCCGGTTCCAGCGCTCCACACCGGCAACGCTATCCTTGATGTAGTCGTCGCGCAATACTTCGTTGAGCGCGTTGAGCATCGGCACTTCCTTCTCGACAAGCTGGCCGCCCGCCGCCTGCAGGACCTTGTAGGTCTGGCCCTTGAGCACGTGATCGTCGGTGCGCTTGCCTTCCTCGTAGCGGCCCTTGAGGCCGGTGCTGTAGAAAGTGGCGGCGTTGCTCGACTCATCCGCGCCGAACAGGTCGATAGTCACGCTGTAGTGGAAGTTCAGGTAGCGCTGGACGGTGGGCAGGTCGATCACGCCGGCGGCGCGCAGCCTCGCGGGATCGTCGGTCTTCAGTTCGTTCATCACCTGGCAAGTGCGCTGGATCACGCGCGAGATGCCGCTCTCGCCGACGAACATGTGATGCGCTTCCTCGGTCAGCATGAACTTGGTGGTGCGGGCGAGCGGATCGAAAGAGCTTTCGGCCAGCGCGCACAACTGGAACTTGCCGTCGCGGTCGGTGAAGTAGGTGAACATGAAGAACGACAGCCAGTCCGGGGTCTCTTCATTGAACGCCTGCAGGATGCGCGGGTTGTCCTGCTGGCCGCTGCGGCGCTCCAGCAGCGCTTCGCCCTCTTCGCGGCCGTCGCGGCCGAAGTATTTGTGCAGCAGGTAGACCATCGCCCACAGGTGGCGGCCTTCCTCCACGTTGACCTGGAACAGGTTGCGCAGGTCGTACATGCTCGGCGCGGTCAGGCCGAGGTGGCGCTGCTGCTCCACCGACGCGGGTTCGGTATCGCCCTGGGTCACGATGATGCGGCGCAGGTTGGCGCGGTATTCGCCGGGCACGTCCTGCCAGGCATCTTCGCCCTTGTGGTCGCCGAAATGGATCTTGCGGCCGGCTTCGGCCGGGTTCAGGAAAATGCCCCAGCGATAGTCCGGCATCTTCACATGGCCAAAGTGCGCCCAGCCCTGCGGATCGACGCTGATGGCGGTGCGCAGGTAGATGTCGAAGTTCTGCGAGCCATCCGGCCCCATGTCGTTCCACCAGCTCAGGTAGTTGGGCTGCCATTGCTCGAGCGCGCGCTGCAGCGTGCGGTCTTCGCTGAGGTTGACGTTGTTGGGGATCTTGTCGCTGTAGTTGATGCTGGACATCATGGTCTCCGAAGCTGGCTGTGCATGTGGTGGAGCGTGTTCGATTTCAGGTGCGGCGCCCCACCCGGACATGCGCCGCACGACGATGCTTTAACTAAAGAACAACGTCAGACGCGATTCCAGTCGAACGCGGCCTTGTCGCCCTTGCCGTAGACCTTGAGCGCGCCCTTCTCGCCGACGGCGTTGGGACGCTGGAAGATCCAGTTCTGCCAGGCGGTAAGCCGCCCGAAGATGCGGGTGAACATGTTCTCCTGGCCGTTGAAGCGCAGGTTGGCTTCCATGCCGGTGAGCGCATCGGGGGACATGGACGCGCGCTCTTCCAGCGCAATGCGCACTTCATCGGTCCAGTCGATATCGTCCGGGTTGGCGGTGACGAGGCCGACCGCGAACGCAGCGTCGGCGTCGAGCGGCTGGCCGGCCCTGGCGCGCACCGCATCCAGCGCCGGTTGTTCGTCATAGAAGCGGCGGCCCAGGCGGCTCTGACCGGTCACCATCGGGTACAAGCCGAAATTGGTCTCGGCCACGGTGATCTTCGGGGCGCGCGCTTCGTCGTCCGGCAGCGCCAGGTGGTAGCTGCGGTCGCAGGCCAGCGCCAGTTCGAGGAACGTGCCGGCAAAGCAGGAGCCCGGCTCGATCAGCGCGAACAGGCTGCGCGACGACACATCCAGCCGCGAGAAGGTACGGCGCAGCAGGCCGATGGTTTCGCGCACCAGCCAGTGATCCTTGTTGGCAAGCAGCGTGGCGTCCATGGCCAGGACGTTGGCGGCATCGCCTTCGGTCTTGATCAGCCAGGTGCCGATGTCGAGCTCGTTGGTACGCATCGACAGGATGGCGTCTTCCAGTTCGCGCGCCAGTTGCAGCGGATACCAGGCGGCGCCGGCTTCGGCGATGGCGCTGACGCTTTGCGGTTGCGGGCCCGACGGCGCCTTGACGGTGAAGGTGGCCTTGCGTCCGGCGCGGTCGATCTCCACGGTGACGTGCGTGTAGCGCAAGGCATCGTCTTCCAGCGTGCGCGCAACCGGCGTCAGCGCCACGCCGCTCGCACCGGCCGGACGGTCGCTCTGCGCGGCCAGGGCCAGCGCGCGTTCCTGCACTTTCTGGGCGAACGCGGCGGGCTTGGCGATGTCGTCCACCAGGCGCCAGTCCTTGGCGCGCTGACCGCGCACGCCTTCGGTGGTGGTGCAGAAGATATCGGCGAGATCGTGGCGCACGTGGCGCTTGTCGGTCACACGCGTCAGGCCGCCGGTGCCGGGCAGCACGCCCAGCAGCGGCACTTCGGGCAGGCTCACGGCGGAGGAACGGTCATCGACCAGGATGATCTCGTCGCAGGCCAGCGCCAGCTCATAGCCGCCGCCCGCGCAGGCGCCGTTGACCGCAGCGAGGAACTTCAGGCCGCTGTGCTTCGACGAATCCTCCAGCCCGTTGCGCGTTTCGTTGGTGAACTTGCAGAAGTTCACCTTCCAGGCATGGCTGCTGACGCCCAGCATGAAGATATTGGCGCCGGAGCAGAACACCTTGTCCTTGCCGCTGGTGAGCACCACAGTACGTACCTCGGGATGCTCGAAGCGGATGCGGTTGACCGCATCGTTCAGTTCGATGTCGACGCCGAGGTCGTAGCTGTTGAGCTTGAGCTTGTAGCCGGGGCGCAGGCCGGCGTTCTCATCGATGTCCACCGCCAGCGTCGCAACGGGACCGTCGAACGTCAACTTCAGGTGCTTGTATTGGGACGGGTCGGTCTGGTAGTCGACGCGGGGGGCGGTAGTCATGAGTGTCTCCTCAGCGATGAAGCACAATAGTGCATGGGTCGTGATTCAGTGAAAGAACTATAGTTCATACACTGAAAATCAGTCAAGCAATATTGTGCATCTTTCAGAGGAGATGCTCAGAGGGGCAGTTGCAAGGCGTAACGCACGCGCTCCCGGAGCGCGAGGAAGGTGGATTCGAGCGGTTCCGCGCTGGTGTCGACCGTGAAATCCGCCTTGGAATAGAAGGCCGCACGGCCAGCCAGGATGTGCCGCAGGTCTTCCATCGCCTCCTTGCTGGCCGCCATCGGGCGGAAGTCCCCCTGGGCGCGCACGCGGTTCATGTGATCTTCCGGGCTGGCCTGCAACCACACCGTGGTGCAGTGGGCCAGCAGCAGGTTGAAGGTCGCCGGGTCCGACACCAGCCCGCCCGGCGTGGCGATCACGGCCTCCGGATAGATCTGGATGGCCTCCTCCAGGGCGCGCCGCTCGTAGCGGCGGTAGGCGTTCATGCCATAGAGCCCCTGGATTTCCGAGATGCTGCAGCCGGCAAACTTCTCTATCTCGCGGCTCAGCTCGACAAAGGGGAAGCCAAGATCCTCGGCCAGCATGCCGCCAAGCGTGGATTTGCCGGCGCCGCGCAGCCCGATCAGCGCCACGCGCGGGCTGCGCGCGGCATTGCCGCCGCCGGTGCCCAGCATCTCGCCCACGGCGATGCGCACGCGCCGCAGCGTGCCTTCGTCCCGGTGTTCGAGCAGCTCCCTGATCAGCAGCCATTCCGGCGAAGAGGTCGACACGTCGCCCAGCAACTCCGCCAGCGAGCAATGCAGCGCCGAGGCGATCTGCAGCAGTACCAGGATGGATGCGTTGCCGCTGCCGTACTCCAGGTTGGCGAGATGCCGCTCCGAGACGCCGGCCGCCAGCGCCGTGGCCTTGCGCGTCAAACCCCGGCGCGCGCGCAGCTCGCGCACGCGCTCGCCCAGTGAGACGAGAAAGGCATTTTTCTCATGAGAGCCGGCTTCGGCGCCGGCGCCGTTGCCGTGCGCGGCATCGGCATCCCTGTCGTCTTTGGCATCGCGTGCATCCCGCGTTAACCCGGCTTCATGCAATATAGTGCTTGACATGGTTTGGTGACGGCTCTATGTTTCATTCATGCACAATAATGCATGAAACGCGGGTATGCAACCCGGCTAAGTCTAACGGAGCGTCTTTCATGTCCCCCACCGAATTCCGCGAGCAGATCGCGCGGCTCACGGCCTGCATTGCCGGCCGCTCTCTCGATGCCTCCCTGGATGCCTGGCTCAATGCCGAGCACGGCGTCGGCAGCCCTACCTATAGCGCACTGAAGAACGCCTGCGAGACCGGCGTGGCCGAGGGCTGGCTATGCGATCGCGAGGGCGGCGGCATCCGCTATGGCCGCATCTTCAAGCCGGCCGCCGACCTGCATGGCTTTTCGGTCGACGTGGTCGATATGCAGGACATCGCCGGCCCGCATCACACCCATCCCAATGGCGAGATCGACCTGATCGTGCCGGTCGATGCCGGCGCCGAGTTCGACGGCCGCCCGGCCGGCTGGCTGGTCTGCCCGCCGGGCAGCGCGCACCGGCCCACCGTCACCCGTGGGCGCGCGCTCGTCCTTTACCTGCTGCCCGAAGGCCGCATCGACTTCACCCGCTGAGAACCGCTTCATGACCGAATTGCTTTCCAACTATCTCGGCGGCCGCTGGCAGGCCGGCTCCGGCAACGGTGCGACGCTGTCCGACCCCGTGCTCGGCGATGCACTGGTGCGTGTCGACGCCACCGGGCTCGACCTCGCGGCGGGCTTTGCCTTCGCGCGGGAGCAAGGCGGCCCGGCATTGCGCGCCATGACCTATCGCGAACGCGCCGCCATGCTGGCCGCCGCGCAGAAGGTCCTGCAAGCCAACCGCGATGCGTATTACGACATCGCCACCGCCAACAGCGGCACCGTGCACAACGATTCCGCGGTGGATATCGATGGCGGCATCTTTACCCTCGGCACCTATGCGAAGCTCGGCGAGTCGCTGGGCGACCGGCGCTACCTGATCGACGGCGACACCGCGCGCCTCGGCAAGGATCCGCTCTTCCAGTCGCAACATGTGCTGGCACCCACGCGCGGCGTGGCGCTCTTCATCAATGCCTTCAATTTCCCGGGCTGGGGCTTGTGGGAGAAGGCCGCGCCGGCGCTGCTGTCGGGCGTGCCCGTGATCGTGAAGCCGGCGACGGCCACCGCGTGGCTGACCCAGCGCATGGTGAAGGATGTGGTCGAGGCGGGCGTGTTGCCGCCCGGCGCGCTCTCCGTGGTTTGCGGCAGCGCGGCCGGACTGCTCGATCAGTTGCAGCCGTTCGATGTTGTCTCCTTCACCGGCTCGGCCGAGACTGCCGCGCTGATCCGCTCGCATGCCGCGGTAACGCAACGCTCGGTACGCGTCAATATCGAGGCCGACAGCGTCAACTCTGCCCTGCTGCTGCCCGGCGAGGCCGCAGGCAGCGAGGCACTGGACCTGCTCGCCAAGGAAGCCGCGCGGGAAATGACCGTCAAGTCCGGGCAGAAATGCACGGCCATCCGCCGCATCTTCGTGCCCGAGGCCTTGTATGGCGCCGCCGCCGAAGCCATCGGGGCACGCTTGCGCAAGACCACGGTGGGGAATCCCCGCAACGAGTCGGTGCGCATGGGCGCCCTGGTCAGCCGGACGCAACTCGCGTCCGTGCGCGAAGGGCTCGGCTATCTGCAGGCGCAAACCGAAGTGCTGCACGACGGCGCCACGCACGCGCTGATCGATGCCGACCCGGCCGTGGCCTGCTGCATCGGCCCCACGCTGCTGGGCGCGCGCGATGCGGACGCCGCCGGTCGCGTCCACGACACCGAGGTGTTTGGCCCCGTGGCCACGCTGCTGCCCTACCGCGACAGCGCCCATGCGGTGGCCCTGGTGCGCCGGGGCCAGGGATCGCTGGTGGCGTCGCTGTATGGCAGCGATCCCGCAGCGCTGGCCGCCGTCGCCGTCGAGCTTGCCGACAGCCACGGACGCGTCCACGTGATCTCCCCCGAAGTGGCCCAGTTGCACACCGGCCACGGCAACGTCGTGCCGCAGTCGCTGCATGGCGGCCCCGGCCGCGCCGGCGGCGGCGAAGAACTTGGCGGGTTGCGCGCGCTGAACTTCTATCACCGGCGCAGCGCCATACAGGCCGGCACCCACGTGCTGGAACGCTTGTAGGCGCGCGCCGCCGGCGAAATCCATACACCACCGATACGGGGAGACACGCATGACAGCCGAACCACAGGTCCAGCCGCCCGGGACGCCGTTCAACTTCGCCCAGCACCTGATCGCGTGCAACGCGCAGCGGCCTGGCAAGGTCGCCTATATCGACGACCATGGCCACATGCGCTATGGCGAACTGGCCGACCGCATCCGCCGGCTCGCTGCCGCGCTGCAGGCTTGCGGCATCCACCGCGAAGAGCGCGTGCTGTTGCTGATGCACGATTGCAACGACTGGCCGGTGTGCTTCCTCGGCGCGATATACGCGGGCATCGTGCCGGTGGCGGTCAACACCCTGCTCACCGCCGATGACTACGCCTATATGCTGCAGCACAGCCGCGCGCAGGCGGTGCTGGTTTCGGGCGCGCTGCTGCCCGTGCTGCAGGAGGCCATCGCCCAGGGCGGCCATGAGATCGGGCGCGTGATCGTCTCCCGGCCCGCCGGGCCGCTTGCGCACGGCATGATCGCGCTCGATGCGTTGATCGATAGCCACGCGCCGCTACCGGCGCCGGCTGGTACCGGCCCCGACGATCCCGGCTTCTGGCTCTATTCGTCGGGCTCCACCGGGCGTCCCAAAGGCGTGCTGCACAGCCAGGGCAATCCGTACTGGACCACCGAGCTTTACGCGAAGCCCATCCTCTCGTTGTGCGAGAGCGATATCTGCTTCTCCGCGGCCAAGCTCTACTTCGCCTACGGGCTCGGCAACGGCCTCAGCTTCCCGCTCAGCGTGGGCGCTACCGTTGTGCTGATGGCCGAGCGGCCGACGCCGGAAGCCACCTTCAAGCGCTGGCTGGAAAACCAGCCGACCGTGTTCTTCGGCGCGCCCACCGGCTACGCGGGCATGCTCGCCGCGCCCGGGCTGCCGCAGCGGGAACAGGTCTCGCTGCGCCTGTGCTCGTCCGCCGGCGAGGCCTTGCCGGCCGACATCGGCGAGCGTTTCACCGCGCGCTTCGGCTGCGAGATCATCGACGGCATCGGCTCGACGGAAATGCTGCATATCTTCCTGTCCAACCGTCCGGGACAGGTGCGCTACGGCACCACCGGCTGGCCGGTACCCGGCTATGTGGTCGAACTGCGCGACGAAGACGGCCGGCCGGTGCCCGACGGCGACATCGGCGACCTCTATATCCAGGGCCCGAGCGCGGCGCTGATGTACTGGGGCAACCGCGAGAAATCGCGCGAAACCTTCCGCGGCGGCTGGACCAAGAGCGGCGACAAATACGTACGCAACGCCGACGGCAGCTACAGCTACGCCGGCCGCAGCGACGACATGCTCAAGGTCAGCGGCATCTATGTATCCCCCTTCGAAGTGGAAGCCACGCTGATGGTGCACCCCTCGGTGCTCGAAGCCGCCGTGATCGGCGTCCCCGACGAAGCGGGCCTCACCAAGACCAAGGCCTTCGTGGTGCTCAAACCCGGCGCGCAGGTGAGCGAGACGGAGCTGAAAGCCTTCGTCAAGGAACGGCTGGCGCCATACAAATACCCTCGCATCATCGAGTTCATGGACGCGCTGCCGAAGACAGCCACGGGCAAGATACAGCGGTTCAGGCTGCGCGAAATGGAAAGCGCGCCAGCGTGAGAAGCAAAGCGGGAGCAGCCAGCGCCCAACGGCATAACAAGCGCCCGCCCCCGCTCCCGCAAGCGGGAGCGGGGAGCCAACCACCGAAAAAAGAGCGATGCAAAGCGAGCCCCCCAAGCGATGCGAAGCGAGCCGTCAAGGTGTACCAGGCCGTATGGGGCGCCTCGGGATCCGGCGAAAAGAGCGGAAAAGAGGGACCCATGTTTGAGTATCGCCTTAAGGCGATGCGAGTTTGGGTCCCGGCCGCTCTTTTCGTCGGATCCCGAGGGGGTGTCGCCCCATCCGGCGCGCCTTCTTTGCCTACTTTCTTGGCAAGACAAGAAAGTAGGTCGCCCCCCGCAGGGGGGTGAAACCGCCTTTGACTTTAAGCCCTTGACGTTAAGCCTTTGACGTTAAGTAGTTGACGTCAAGCACAGTTGCAACCCCACCAAACAAAAACAAAACACCCAAATCCCAAAAGGACCGAAAGGACCAAAAGGACCAAAAGGACCAAAAGAACCAAAAGGACCAAAAGGAGACACCCCATGCCCCATATCGACATCCACAACCTAGCCGACGAAGCCCGCTTCAACCGCTTCCACGCCCAGATCCTCCTCTGGTGCGCCCTCATCATCATCTTCGACGGCTACGACCTCGCCGTCGTCGGCATCGCCCTCCCCTCCATCATGAAAAGCATGGGCGTCGACGCCACCGGCGCCGGCTTCATGGTCAGCGCCGCGCTATTCGGCATGATGTTCGGCGCGATCTTCATGGGCACCATCGCCGACCGCATCGGACGGCGCCGCGCCATCGCCATCTGCATCCTGCTGTTCAGCGTCTTCACCGCCGCCGCGGGCTTCACCAGCGATCCCGTGACGTTCAGCGTCACGCGCTTCCTGGCGGGCCTGGGCATCGGCGGCGTCATGCCGAACGTGGTGGCGCAGATGACCGAATACTCGCCGCGCAAGATCCGCGGCACCATGGTCACGCTGATGTTCAGCGGCTACTCCGTAGGGGGCATGCTGGCCGCCCTGCTGGGCAAGGGCCTGATCGAGAGCTACGGCTGGCAATCGGTGTTTATCGCCGCGGGCCTGCCGGCGCTGCTGATCCCGTTCATCCTGAAATCCCTGCCGGAATCGATGCCCTTCCTGGTCAGGAAGGGCCAGATCGACACGCTCAAGGCCATCGTTTCCCGGCTGGAACCAGGCTACCGGCCGCAGGCCGGCGACCAGTTCGCCCTGCCCGTCGGCGACAAGGCCGGCGATGCGCCCATCGGCAAGCTGTTCCAGGACGGACGCGGCTTCAGCACCGTCATGTTCTGGGTAGCATTCTTCATGTGCCTGTTCATGGTCTACGCGCTCAGTTCCTGGCTGGCCAAGATGATGGCCGGCGCCGGCTATAGCCTGGGCTCGGCGCTCACCTTCGTGCTGGTGCTGAACTTCGGCGCCATGATCGGCGCCATCGGCGGCGGCTGGCTGGCGGACCGCTTCAATATCAAGTACGTG
>Ga0255338_1004001_pt1 | contig 16259 bp, 9 predicted proteins | sample MeOH1_35cm_T4_19_FD_203715 | JGI IMG/M metagenome (GOLD analysis project Ga0255338, IMG submission 203715) | Sandy soil microbial communities from University of British Columbia, Vancouver, Canada - MeOH1_35cm_T4_195 | ecosystem: Engineered > Artificial ecosystem > Sand microcosm > Unclassified ...
GAAGGCACACTTAAAACAAGTTCGCCCATCGTATTAAACACACTTATCTCGGTATTTGCCTCCACCTCTGAAGTTAACACGGTGAAAAAATCACTCGCCGGATTCGGGAATATCTGAATTACTGCTTCCGGCATTTCAATATCACCGGAGCCCGTCACGGTGTTATTATATCGAGCCAATGCATACTTGCCCGGCGCTGATGGTGAAGTAGAATACGAAAATCCTCCGAGAACTATTTTTCCGTCGGACTGCAATGAAACTGCATTTGCCATGTCATCAATTCCCGATCCTATAGTCGTTTGCACGATACCTCCGCTTCCGAATCCCGCATCCAGCACCCCCAGATCACTGGTACGCACCATTGCAAATTTTGCATCGGCCCCTCCTGCTGCAATGATCTTTCCATCAGATTGTATTTCCACATCTTCAAATGCTGCATCCTGCGATGTTCCGATCGGAATGATCACAGATCCCGCCGTTCCAAATGCAGCATCAGTTGTACCATCATTATAGAATCTTGCAATCACAGCTCCGGCAAATCCAAAGCCACACGCAACGATTTTGTCATCGGCTTGAACAGCTATTCCAAGAAATCCAGAGGAGGAACCGTACGTTGGATTTACAAATCCGCCGGTCCCAAAACCCAGATCGATAAGTCCGCCCGCACCAATCGCCGTAAGAAACGGGTCATTGTGTGTTCCGGCGTCAATGAGTCCTGCAACTGCAATTCGTCCATCCATCAGCCTGTTAATCGCCATTGGAAAATATCCTCCAAACTGCGGCGCTTGTATAGACATTCCGGAATTTCCAAAAGTAAGATCAGGGCTGCCGCTAACATCAAGACGCATAAAAACCATATCGCCATCAACCCAGTTCACAAATGCGCCGCCCGAAATTACAATCTCGCTGTCGGGTTGAATTAACATGTCTGTAACTGTTACCTGCGGATCGAACACTGCGGGAACCTGGTACGCCGCAATTCCGTTCGTTCCGAATGTACTATCAAGTGTTCCATTGGTTTTGTATCGCGCGGCAACAACATATCCGTTTTGTGTTGCAGTGGTATTAGTATCATTCGCATAACCCGCCACAATAATTTTACCATCGGCTTGTAACTCAACTGCGCTTGCAGCACTCATGTATCCTGGAACAGCATCGGTGATAACCTTGCCTGAAGTACCGAAACTGTTATCAAGTGATCCGTTTGGCAGGTATCGTGAAAGCGAAAATAGTTCTACGCCGGAATTCGGGTCAATGGAAGATCCGACTGCTATGATTTTTCCATCCGACTGCAGGGTTATGTCATTGGAAGCATCAACAGATCCTGTTGCGAAAGAAGTAGCAACAATTCCTCCTGTTCCAAAACCGGAATCAAGCGTCCCATCCTGAGCAGAGAGAAACCCGATCGGTAATACAGCAAGGAATAGTACAGATAAGAAGTAAAGGTTGTTTCCCATGAGTTGTCTTGAATAATCGTGAATGTTCAAACTACAGCATAAATCGCACCAAAATCGTTAATTTTTGTATGCATTGCAAGGTGATGCAATAGCAACTTAGGTCAACCGTTCTCAAATCACTAATTTTGCATTGTGAATCTCCAACCGCCGTACTGCAATTCCCTCACCAGCATTTCCCGCTGGAAAACACGCGTAGTAATGATCGGCGACCTGGCTTTAGGCGGAGACCATCCGATCCGCATTCAGTCGATGACCACTACTGATACGATGAACACCATCGCAACGGTAGAACAATCGATCCGCATGATTGATGCCGGATGTGAAATGGTGCGCATTACTGCTCCCAGCATAAAAGAAGCAGAAAATCTTGCGGAAATAAAAAAGGAACTTCTGAAGCGCGGTTACAAAACGCCCCTGGTTGCAGATATTCACTTTACACCCAACGCAGCGGAAATTGCAGCACGTATCGTAGAAAAAGTGCGGGTGAATCCCGGCAATTATGCCGACAGGAAAAAGTTCGAACATATTGAATACAACGATGCAGCTTATGATGAAGAGTTGTTGCGGATCCGCGAACGGTTTACTCCCCTGGTAAAAATCTGTAAGGAGAACGGAACCGCAATGCGCATCGGAACAAATCACGGTTCGCTGAGCGATCGCATTCTGAGTCGTTATGGAGACACTCCGCTCGGAATGGTGGAATCGGCTATGGAGTTTCTGCGCATCTGTGAAGATGAAAACTACCACGAGATCGTTCTCTCCATGAAAGCAAGTAATCCGCAGGTGATGGTGCAGGCGTATCGTTTGCTTGTGCAGCACATGATGGAAGCCGGAATGAATTACCCGCTTCACCTGGGTGTTACCGAAGCCGGCGATGGTGAAGACGGGAGAATAAAATCTGCAGCCGGAATCGGAACGTTGCTCGAGGACGGACTCGGCGATACTGTCCGTGTTTCATTAACGGAAGATCCTGAATTTGAAATTCCCGTTGCGAAATCACTCGTCGATCGTTATTCGAAAAGGGAAAAAGGTCCGCTTATACCGGAATTGCCGATAGAAAATGGAAAATGGAAAATTCCTTATTCACCGTATGAATACGAGCGACGCAAAACGAACCGCGTTGCAAACATCGGAAGCGGTGTAGTTCCTGTTGTCATTGCAGATTACAGCCGTCGCGAAAATATTACGGCTGCATCGCTGTTTGCGGTTGGTTACCATTATTCGGTTGCACTTGACAAATGGAATCTCACCGACCAGGCCTGCGATTTTATTTATGCCGGAGATCACACGATCGACTTTGAAATTCCCGGCACGCTCGGAATTATTGTGAATTCCGGTACCTACTCTTCGGTTGCAAAAAAAGAACGCCATTATCCGCTCTTCTGTGGCAGTGAATACTTTTCGGCTGAAGAAAAATCCGGCACAATCAATTTCGTGGCAGCAGATTCTGCAACATTAAGCGCAGAATTTCTTGCACGGATCAGGGAAGACAAAACCGTTGTGTTCGTTCTCGACAGTGCGCATCCGCATGCGATGATCGAAGAACGTCGTGCATTTATTCAGTTAATGGAAACCGGTTGCGCCATTCCTGTAATCATTAAGCGCAACTTTATGCACGAGACCGGGGAGGAATTTCAACTGTATGCAGCAACCGACTGTGCTGCACTTTTCCTCGATGGAATGGGTGATGGCATCTGGCTGAAAACATCAGACTATGTCTCTCCGCTCAGCATCAATCAAACGTCTTTCGGAATTCTGCAGGCAACACGCACACGCATTTCCAAAACAGAATATATTTCCTGTCCGTCATGCGGTCGCACCTTGTTTGATCTCCAGGAAACAACGGGAAAGATCCGAAACCGCACGCATCATCTCAAGGGAGTGAAAATCGGAATCATGGGCTGCATCGTAAACGGTCCGGGAGAAATGGCCGATGCCGACTACGGCTACGTTGGAACGGGTGTCGGAAAAATCACACTGTACAAAGGAAAAGAAGTGGTGAAAAGAAACATCCCCGAAGCAGATGCGGTGGAAGCACTTGTTGATCTGATCCGTGAACACGGAGACTGGGTTGAAAAATAGTTCTCCCCTGCCGGTTTGCTGTTTTCGTTTGTACGCAATTCAATGTTCTGAGTGTTGTCTTTCAGTGCTAACCCTGAGACATCCTTAACTCATTTCCCCGGAAACGGGAAACTCCTGCTGGTTATTAACAAATTGATGGGGTTATTAACAATTGCCTGTTGTCAAAACCGGTAACCACCACCTAAGTCGCAGCTTCCCTACTTCTATTTTTGTTGTGGAAACCCATTTTCTCGTAAAACCGTACGCGGTTCGGGAATACAGAAACTTGAAATTGACGCCAAATGAGTAAAAAGAACGCTATTCTTTTGATGTTACTGTTGTCGGCGCTGACCGGATTTGGCCAGACTGCCGGTGGTCCAACAATTCTGAACGCCCTGGTAGGTCAATATTGTCAGGGAAACAGTACTACCAACAATAACCGGACTCCGATCTGGTTCTGGTTGGAACTAAGTGGACTTACGCCCGGCGCAACGTACAGATACTATGCTGCGATGGATACAATGAACGCAGCTCCTGCTTCCAACGGTGCAGGAAATCCATACCTCATAAACAGCGTGAGCGGAACAATCCGTCGTTCGACCAATGCAGCAATGACAACCAATGCAGGTTACGATTCATTGGTTGCCGGAAGCACCGGTACTTACTCCGGGTGGTTCGGTGTAGAACCAACCGGTAACGGGCGGTTTACTCCGGGAACCACTTTGTATCCGAAGCTCATGCTGAATAATGGTGCAGGCGGGTCAACAATAACATGGCGGCTACTTGCAGGTTTACATCCTGTTACGGTGATTAATTACGGAATCACTAATAACCCTTTGCAAGGTTCCGGACTGTTTGATTCCCTCGATGCGGCACCTCAAAATTTCATCTGCCTTTACGATAACATAGCCGCTACCGGTCGCCCGATCAACATCGCAATCACCGAAGACGATGGCATGGATCTTTTCGCGGTAACGAGCGTAGTCAATTTCTATGCGAACATGGTCGACACTTTGCCGATGCACTGGGGTTGTATCATACCGAATGATCTTCCGAACGGAATCCGGGCACTCGAAGAAAGAAGTTTTGCTGCAGCAACAGTAGTTGATGTTGTAACTGATGCCGATGGATGGTGGTGTTCGGGAGTGAATACAGCCAATATGACCGCAGGCCTCGCGGCACCTTACCTGAATTCTACGTTCGTGCTTTCTTCAACTGCATCTATTCCGGATACCGTTTGGGTGGGACTCTCTGCAAACTTCAATGCAACGACGAACGATCCGAATGCAACGATTACATGGGATTACGGCGATACCGGAACCGGAAGCGGTGCGATGACCACACACACATACACGAGTGCAGGAGTTGTTTCCGTATTGGTTGTCATCACAAACGGAGGATGCACCGATTCGATCTGGCACAACGTAATTGTAGAATTGGGAATGACGGTGCCACGCCAGGTTCAGCTGGGATTTGATATTTCTCCGAACCCTTCTTCAGGAATATTCTACGTTACATCGCGTTCTGCAATTGAAAAAGAAGTGCAGGTGTATGATGTTCTCGGCAACCCGCTTTATACAACAACATTCACGGGCGTAAACGCGGAACTCGATCTCACCGGATTGCAGAAAGGTGTTTACTTCATGCGCATCACGGAAAATATTTCCGGAGGGAAGACGGCTACGAAACGGATAGTTATTCAATAAGAAACTTCATCACGCTTGAAAGGCTCTACGGAAGTGGGGCCTTTTGTTTTTTTACCACATTGGAAATTCGGATGTTCGTTGTTTCCTGAAGTGATTTCGTGAAATGCAAAATCCACACGTAAAGCACATAGAGGCAGGCCTGTATTTCATGTAGCGCATCCCTATGTGTGCTATACGGAAAGCAGCTTGCTGCGCCTTTAAGAAAATAACGGTAAGGTAAACTATGTGGTAAAAAAAGCCTAGTCCAGCTTGAGGACCGCCATAAACGCACTCTGCGGAACTTCTACGTTGCCGATGTTACGCATGCGTTTCTTTCCTTCTTTCTGCTTCTCGAGAAGTTTACGTTTACGCGAGATATCGCCACCGTAGCACTTCGCCGTAACGTCTTTGCGTATTGCCGAAATATTTTCCCGGGCAACAATTTTTGCACCGATAGCAGCCTGAATCGCGATCTGGAATTGCTGACGCGGAATCAACTCTTTCAGTTTTTCGCAGATCTTCTTTCCGAAGTCGTGCGCGCGTGAACGGTGAATCAATGCCGATAATGCATCTACCTGGTCGCCGTTGATCAGAATGTCGAGCTTGATCAGATCTGACCTGCGGTAATCCAGCGGATGGTAATCGAATGAAGCGTATCCTTTTGAAATTGATTTGAGTTTGTCGTAAAAGTCGAATACGATTTCCCCAAGAGGTAATTCGAATGTCAGCTCAACGCGGTCTGTAGTGAGATACGTCTGGTTGATCATGATTCCGCGCTTATCCATGCAGAGCTTAATGATGGCTCCGACATAATCAGACTTGCTGATAATACTCGCCTTGATGTACGGCTCTTCGATGTATTCGAGTTTCGTCGGATCGGGCATATCGCTTGGATTGTGCATCTGCACAACTTCACCCATTGTAGTATATGCGATATACGACACGTTCGGTACCGTCGTAATAACGGTCATGTTGAACTCACGCTCCAGGCGCTCCTGCACAATTTCCATGTGCAGCATTCCGAGGAATCCGCAGCGGAAACCAAATCCGAGTGCAGCAGAGGCCTCAGGCTCCCATGTAAGTGAAGCATCATTGAGTTGCAGTTTCTCCATGGAATAACGCAACTCTTCAAAATCGTCAGTATCGACCGGGTATATTCCCGCGAATACCATGGGCTTCACATCTTCAAATCCCTGGATACCGGTCTTGCACGGATTAGCAACAGTGGTAATCGTATCACCCACTTTCACTTCCTTCGCGTTCTTGATTCCGGAAATGATATAACCCACGTCGCCGGTCTTCACCGAATCGCGCGGTTCCAGTCCGAGTTTCAGAATTCCGACCTCGTCTGCATTGTATTCCGCACCGGTGTTGAAGAATTTTACTTTGTCGCCTTTCTTCAGCTCTCCATTGAGGATTTTGTAGTAGGCAATAATTCCGCGGAATGAGTTGAACACCGAATCAAAGATCAACGCCTGTAATGGTGCATTGGGATCTCCTTTCGGAGCAGGAACACGTTCGCAGATAGCCGCGAGAATTGCTTCTATACCGATCCCGGTTTTTCCCGATGCGGGAATAATTTCTTCGCGGGGGCAACCGATGAGATCGACAATCTGATCTTTCACAGCTTCCGGTTCCGCACTTGGAAGATCAATCTTATTGAGGACGGGAATAATCGTGAGATCATTTCCCAATGCGAGATACAGATTCGAAATCGTTTGCGCCTGGATGCCCTGTGCGGCATCAACAATCAGCAAAGCCCCTTCGCAGGATGCAATGGAGCGCGATACTTCGTATGAAAAGTCAACGTGTCCCGGAGTATCAATCAGGTTGAGAACATACTTCTCTCCCTTGTACTCATAGTTCATCTGAATCGCATGACTCTTGATGGTGATCCCGCGTTCTTTCTCGAGATCCATGTCGTCGAGCACCTGCGCTTCCATGTCACGTTTGGAAATGGTCTTGGTAAACTCCAGAAGCCGATCGGCCAGGGTCGATTTGCCGTGGTCAATGTGCGCAATAATGCAGAAATTACGTATGTTCTTCATTGTATAAAAGGGATGCAAATGTACTTAAAAACGTCGACCGTTTTGCAGTTTCCGGTTCACTGTTCCCAATGAGCGGTTATTCAGGGTTAAGGCTTTAACTCTGAACTGTGAACGATTTAACAGTGAACGTTGAATTCGTTACTTTTGGCACCCGTATGAAAGTCATTGACCATCTCAAATCCGCGAAATCGACCCTTTTCTCGATTGAAATTCTGCCGCCACTGAAAGGCAAGAGCATACAATCTATTTACGAAGGCATCGATCCGCTGATGGAATTCAAACCGTCATTTGTCGACGTAACGTATCATCGCGAAGAATACATCTACAAAAAGCGTGATGGCGGTTACCTGGAGAAAGTTTCCATCCGTAAACGTCCGGGGACAGTAGGCATTTGCGCGGCAATCATGAACCGTTATCATGTCGATGCCGTTCCGCATATCATCTGCGGCGGTTTCACGAAAGAAGAAACTGAAACTGCACTGATTGATCTGCATTTTCTTGGAATTGATAACGTACTGCTTCTGCGCGGCGATGCAATCAAAACTGAAACGCAGTTTGTTCCGGAACCAAACGGACATCCGTATGCCATTGATCTCGTACGCCAGGTGGGTGAAATGAACAAAGGAAAATACCTGCACGAAGATGTGGTGGACATGGCCCCGACTAATTTCTGCATCGGTGTTGCCGGCTATCCCGAAAAACATTTCGAAGCGCCCAACATGTATGCCGACATGAAGTTCCTCAAAGACAAAGTAGATGCCGGCGCTGAATATATTGTTACACAGATGTTCTTCGACAACAGTAAGTTCTTTGCATTTGTAAAAGCCTGCCGTGAGATGGGAATCAACGTTCCGATTATTCCGGGACTGAAAATCCTCACGCAGAAAAAACAACTGCTTACACTTCCGAAAATATTTCACATCGATGTTCCCCAGGATTTATACATCGAGGCAGATAAATGTAAAACAGATGCTGAAGTACGTGAAGTGGGAGTTAAGTGGTGTATTCAGCAATCCAAAGAGCTGATTGCGGCAGGAACTCCGTGTCTGCATTTTTACACGATGGGGACGTCGGAGACCACTCGTCGCGTAGCGGCAGAGGTGTTCTAGGCTCCATGTTGTGCCCCTAAAGGGGCACGGGTGGCTCACGTACATTTGTGGATTATGCATGTTTGGCTCCTAAAGGAGCCTGAGCGATTCCGGCAACAAATTTTCGTTTTCAGTATATAGTTTCCGTTGGAGTGACTCACTGTTGTATCAACAGTTTTTCATTGTAAGAACCTGACTCTATCAGGAGCCTGTACAGTTCTGGCAACAAATTTTTCTTTTATGACTCTGGCTCCTTTAGGAGCCAGACATGCATTGCTTTAGCAATGCCCCCTCCCATTTATTTCAGTGCCCCTTTAGGGGCACAACATGAAGCCGAAATCTATTTATCATCAGGCCGGTCACCGGATTTTTCAACTCATCCGATCTTAAACGTTTGAAAACGGCTTATGTCAATTTCAGAAATTATGTTTGCACCCTATTCAAATTATGTCTCATCATTTTATCAATTTGTTATGGCAAACACTTATTCCAAAATTTATCAGCACGTGGTATTCGCCGTGAAGTACCGACAAGCTCTCATTACAGAAAAACTTGAAGGACCTCTTTACGAGTACATGAGCGGCATCGTCACCAATCAAGGACAAAAACTTTTGATCGGCAATGGACATACTGATCATGTTCACCTATTGATGACCTGCAAGCCAACCTGCAAACTCGATGATGTTGTGAAAGAAGTGAAAGAGCACTCTTCTAAATTCATCAATCAAAATGGTTTAGTCCGTGGAAAATTTCAGTGGCAAAACGGGTATGGGGTTTTCTCTGTTGGACATCAGAATCTCGACATGATTTTCAACTACATCCGCAAACAGAAAGAACATCATACGAAAGTAAAATTCAGAGATGAATACATTCAACTTTTGAAAGATGCAGAAGTGGAATATAATGAGAAATACATTTTTGGAGAACCTGTGGATTTCGGGTAAACTACCATCGGATCCTTTTCGAACCACCACTGGAGAACGAGGCGTTTGGATTGGGCCATTCTCATCTTTACTGCATATTGTTTCTGCTTGCGTACATAGATCACCTTAGCGACGCGAGCCTTATGTGGACTATGTCAAGTGAAACGCCCTTCAGAAAACAACGGGCTATGCTGCTATGATTCAATGTGGTTATTTTTGAGCCGCGATCATCGCCGCCACATACTTACCAATCACATCAAACTCCAGGTTCACTTTGTGACCAGCCTTGATATGCCTGAACGATGTGTGCTCGTATGTGTAAGGAATTATCGCCACCGAAAATTTTCCAGGTGAAGAGTCGACAACAGTGAGACTTACTCCGTTCACGCAGATGGATCCTTTCGGAACGGTAACGTGACCGGAATTCTTATCGTATTCAAATGCAAACAGCCAACTCCCGTTTTCATCTTTCACCGATGTACATGTTCCGACCTGATCAACATGTCCTTGTACAATGTGTCCGTCGAGTCGTCCACCAAGAATCATACAGCGTTCGAGATTCACTTCTGCGCCCGGAATCCATTCGCCCAGCGTAGTTTTCTTCAGCGTTTCGTCAATCGCAGTAACGGTGTACACTTCTTCCGTGATTTTCACCACCGTCAAACACGCTCCGTTATGCGCAACGCTCTGATCGATTTTCAATTCAGCTAAGAATGGTGTTGAAATGTCAAAATCAACATTACTTCCGTTCCTGCGCACTGCGCGGATGATTCCGGTTGCTTCGATAATTCCTGTGAACATAAATTTATTCGCCGCGGATATCTTTTCCAAAGAGATGGAAGAACCCGCTGATCTTGCGAGGAACAATTCCCGCCAAACGGATTTCATTGACCGTGCACGTATAGTAGTAAACTCCATCACTGCAAAGCTTGCCGGTGTTCCTGTCGCGGCCATTCCAGTTGATGGCAGGATCTGTTGTTTCGAAAACAAGCACACCCCAGCGGTCATAAATCCTGATGTCGATGCTCTCGATGTACTGGTAAGGAAACGGAATGAAAAAATCGTTGATGTCATCACCGTTCGGAGTAAATACATTCGGTAAAACGTATTCCGGACAGTTATCGACACAAACTACATTGCTCATTGCACTCTGATTTCCGAATGTGTCGAGTGCAGTGATACCATAGCAGCCCGCAACTGAAGTAAGATTACCGAACACAAGAATCGTATCGCTTGAAACAAGTACAGTTGCAATGACATTAAGCGGATCACCTTCCACCGGCGTGTACCAGATGTTGTACGATACCACGTCATCTGTTCCGCAATTCATGTTGTTCGGGTTCGACCAGATCAATTGATTGAGGGCAATGAAGCAATCGGAATTCACCGCCAGGTGCGGCGGACAAGGCGGCGTCAGATCCACGGGAGTTGCACAGGTTTCCTGCGAACGGTTCAGCAACAGCGGCGGCAACAGGGCATTCGAGTATGAGCCGTGGGCTTTAACATAATAACAATACTCCACTCCATTCACCAGGCTATCGTCGATGAAGTAATTGCTGAACGTAAAGCCAACAGAATCCCAGAGCGATGTAGTAGTATTAAAACGAAAAATTGCGTAAGCGAAATTTGTCCACGGCGTTGTATCCAGCCAGGTAAGTAACACCTGGTTATCCGATGGTGTTGTGAAAAGATGAACACTGGAAGCCGATTGGGAATTTCCGATAGAATCGCTTCCGTTCTGTGCGAAGAAATCAATGCGATACGCGTACGGATTATCCCGGGTGTTCAGGTTTGCATCCTGGAAAACCGTCGGAATCTGGTAGAAGTTCGGTGCAACCATCGTAGTGCACAACACCGGTGCCGGAGATGTAGCCATCAGGTAGGAATTATCCGTACGCCGGATTTTCAGAACATACGGTCCGGGATGGATCGTTGTATCAAAATCAATTCCGTTCGCCAGCGGGTTCACCCATTTTACATCAAGCGTTCCTGTTGCTGCAGATGTAGTAGTGATGTCGACGTTTGTAATTACAGGGACATCACGCAGTAATTCACTGCACGCTTCAGGTGATGCATAACTTTCTGCTCCATCGAGAAAATAGGTGTGAACACGATAACAATAATCAATTCCCGGGATTAGTCCTGCTCCACCGTTGTTGTCCGTAAAAGAGGTATTCGTCAATCCGTTGATTGTTCCGATGAGCACGAAACCAGTTGATGCCGGAACTCCGGTTTCACATTGCGCAGGATTCCATCCGCTCGAACCCTGGCGGCGATAAATCCTGTAACCGACAACCGGATTGTTAGCAGGCGTACATGGACTTTGCGTCCACGCTAAATTCATACTCGAACCTTGTGGACTGACGCCCAACACTGCCGGCCCCGGAGATACGACTGTAATGTTCACTGATTCAATATCTACCAAAGGGATATTCGGATCGTTGTCTGTCGCTTTGAAAGTGACTGTCCATGGCTGTAACCTTACACGATCGCAATTCGTCTGCCAGCTGAAATCAACTGTAAGCGGTGTGGGCTGAAATACATTCACCGGTGTAATCGTTGCTGCAGGCGTTACGTTGAACGGCCCGCCATAACCTTCCATGCGGACGTTGTCTGAATTCGGATCCGTAACTACGAACTGAAAGTTCACCAGCGTACCGGCATCCACACACAGATCAGTCAACTCAGGAATATCAGGATTGTCATTCAGACATTGTTCTTCAACATCGATCGACATATCGCGAAGTACCGTTCCGATTTTCACACGGTTTCCGTTAGGCAAGCGACGCCACTCTTCAATATAGATTACGATGTTGTACTTTCCAGCCACCTGGGGAGAACACCATGCGAGGTCGCCGGTAATTGAATTGATCGTAAGATTTCCTCCACCCACCTGGTTCGGATATTGATACCCGGGAATCGGTAATCCATTCGTGTCAAGACAAGGCCCGATACTGAACGCGAGGCTGTCTCCGTCGGGATCGTACGCGCCGGGATTGTGATAGTAACATTTACCAAGGCACGCCTTGTCCAAAGGAATTGTTGTGAGTTGCGGACCGGTGTTGCATCCGATGTTGGGATCAACAACAATCGTGGTCTGGAGATAAAACGGGACATTCACTGAATTCGGAATATTCTCAATACCCGTAATACGGTTCGGGTCTTTTATCGAAATCGTGTATTGGCCCGGGCTGTATGTGTGATCAACCTGGTAAATGTTTTTCTTCGTGTTGGCGAAATTCAGAATAAGTTCACCGTCGTGCTGGTTGCCGTTCGGACAAATCGTCTGCGAACCATTAATACGTGGCACCACCTGTTCCACTCCGTCACCAAATTCAACCAGCAATTCACAGCGATCGGCAGGAGAACTTGAGTTGGTGTAGGTAGTAATCCAGATGCGATAAGTATTTCCTCCGATGCAGCTGTCTGTGATCTCTCCTGCGATGTTGTGCGTCGCATGAAGAGAAACGAATCCCGACAATAACATGAAGAAGAGAACCAGTCTTTTACGCATTTAATGTATTTTCAATTATCATATCCGTGAACCGTATCACGGTTTCATGCCTGTGAATTAATTAAGCACTTGTTCCGGCGTCCGCACCACTCCACTCTTGTGAGCAGACTGGTCGAGGAGAAAAGCATTGAATTGTATTGTATCATACAACATGAACTGCGGATTGATCACCAGGTAAATGTCACCTTCGAGTCCGCTCTGTCCTTCTGGAAGTTCCGGAATTCTATAGGTGTAATAAACCGAATCGGTCAGAGAAACTCCCGGGCGGGCAACGTGAAACTGTCCGTCCGGTGCTTTGTAATAAAGTGTGAGCACCATATTCGAGTCATTACCAACCGGTGTTACCCCGATATCACCATCGCCGTCCGTAAATGAAAAAACAACTTTAAGCGTGTCGGATCCGTTGTAATAATACTCTTTGAACGTAATGATCGGCTCGTCCGGGAAAACCGGATCGGGTGTACACGCGAATGCTCCTGCACAGATTGCAATGAACAGTGAAACGTATATGCGCATGTTTTTCATAAGATACTTTGCCACTCTATCAAAGGTAACTTAAAGAGGGCTTTTTCCCAATTAAATCGGCGGGAATTGGTAACTGGCCGATTCGGTCGTATAGCCTGCAAAAAGACAGGTGATTGACCCCATTTACTGAGGGATTATTCCGGCCTGTCGTCTGTTCCGAAGAGATGGAAAAAACCACTGATTTTGCGAGGGACGATTCCCTCAAGGTGGATTTCATTGACAACACACGTGTAATAGTAAACGCCGTCGCTGCAGACCTTCCCGCTGTTCATGTCGCGGCCATTCCACATAATGTCCGGGTCCTTTGTTTCGAAAACGAGCACGCCCCAGCGGTCGAATATCTGCATGTCCACGCTTTCAATGTAGTGATATGGGAACGGAACGAAGTGATCATTCACTCCATCCGCATTCGGTGTGAAAACATTCGGAAGTGTGTAGTTAGGACAATTATCCACACACACAAGGTTACTGGATGCGCTTTGATTTCCGAACGTGTCAAGTGCAGTAACCGCATAACAACCGGCAACAGAAGTGAGATTACTGAAGTTGAGAATGGTGTCGCCTGCAATTACTACGGTTGCAATTATTTCCAGCGGACCACCCTGAACTGGTGTGTACCACACATGATAGGAAACCACATCGTCTGTACCGCAATTCATGTTCACAGGATTCGACCAGATGAGTTGGTTCAGTCCGATGAAACAATCAGAATGAATTGCAAGAACCGGTGCGCACGGAGGTGTGAGATCGGCTGGTGTTCCGCATTTTTCCTGGGAACGATTCAGCAAAGGCGATGGTAACAACGCGTTGGAGTACGATCCACGGGAGCGAACGAAATAGCAATACTCCGTTCCGTTCACCAGGCTGTCATCTACATAGCTATTGACCTGGGAATTTCCGATTGAATCCCACAACGACGTCACAGCGTTGAACCGGAAAATGTCGTACGAGGAATTATTCCACGGAGTGCTCTCCTGCCATGTCAGCAACAATTGATTATCGGAGGGTGCTGTTGAAAGCAACACACTGGAGGCAGATTGGGAACTGCCGATTACATCTGTTCCGTTCCCCGCCGAAAAATCGAGGCGATAGGTGAATGGGTTGTCCTGCGTATTAATTCCTGCATCCTGAAACAGCGTTGGCAACTGGTAGAAATCCGGGACAATGAATGTTGCGACTACTGTTGGTGATGCAGAAGTAACGAATGAATTATCCGTACGTTGAAGCTTCAGTACGTATGGTCCGGGGTGAACTGTGGTATCGAAATCAATTCCGTTCGCCAATGGATTGACCCACTTCACATCAATCGTTCCGTTGGAGGAAGATGTAGAGGTGACATCCACATTTGTAATCACCGGAACATCGCGCAACAATTCTGTACACGCTTCCGGTGATGCGTAACTTTCTGCTCCGTCGAGGAAATACGTATGAACGCGGTAGCAATAATCGATTCCGGGAATTAATCCAGCCCCACCGTTATTGTCGACGAAAGTGGTATTGGTTAATCCGTTCACGGTTGCAATGAGTACAAACCCTGTTGTTGCAGGAACTCCGGTTTCGCACTGCAACGGATTCCATCCGCTCGGTCCTTGCTTGCGATAAATCTTGTAACCAACTCCGCGATTCGTTGAAGGATCACAGGGCGATTGCGACCATGCAAGATTGATTGCAGTACCTTGTGGCAATACGTTTAATGTTGCAGGTCCCGGAGAAACGACAGTGATGTTTACCGATTCAATATCCGTGAGAATTGTTCCGTTTCCGTTTGGACCGCCATCGTCTGTTGCTTTGAAAGTTACAGTCCATGGTTGCAGACGCACATGATCGCAGGTGGTTTGCCACGAGAAATTTTCTCCGAGTGGCGACGGCAATAAAATACTGTCCGGATTTACATCTGCAGATGGAGCAACGTTAAACGGTCCGCCGAATCCTTCAACATGCACGCTGTCATTATCCGGATCTGAAACAGAGAATGAGAAGTTGACAACCGTGCCGGCGTCTACACACAAGTCCTGAATATCGGATATTATTGGTGGCTGGTTATTGCAATTTGCGGAAACATCAATCGACATGTCGCGCAATACAGTTCCGATCATTGCGTACTGACCGTTTGGTCTTTTTCTCCACTGCTCAATGTAAATCACCAGGTTGTATTGCCCTGGAACCATTGGTGAACACCAATTGATATCACCTGTCACCGCATCTATATTCAGCACTCCTCCGGCCTGTGAATTTTCATCAGGATATTCGTATCCGATAACACCAAGACATTGTCCTTTTTTAAATGCGAGACTGTCACCATCTAAATCGTACGCGCCCGGGTTGTGATTGAAGCACGCGCCGGCACACGCTTTGTCGAGCGGAGGATTTGTCAGTTGCGGACTGCTGTTGCAACCGATGTTCGGATCAACAACAATAAATGTTGTGAGGTAAAAAGGAACGTTCACAGAATTCGGAATGTTGCTGATGTTCGCCACGCGATTCGGATCTGTCATCGACATCCAATAGGTGCCCGGACTGTACGTATGCAAAACGCGGTACTCATTTTTCTTCGCGCCGTAATTTGCGAGCGGTACGCCTTCTCCTTCGCCATTGGGCCCGTTGAACAGTGTTCCGTTCGATCGTGGCACAATCGCCGAATCACCATCACCAAATTGAACGACGAGTTCCCATCGCTCCAGCATCGCAGGATAATGCGTATAAGTCGTAACCAGAATTTCATAGGTATTCCCGCCAACGCATGTGTACGTAATCTCTCCTGCAATATTATGTGTCGCCTTCATAACAAGAGCCGACAATAACAGAGTACAGGTGAGAAGAAGATTTTTCATTCGGAAAAATTAGTGAAGAGCAAATTCCGGCGTGCGGATAACTGAGCTTTTGTGATTCGTCTGATCGACAATGTATGCGTTGAACTGAATCACATCATATTGTATGAACGCTGAATTGACTATGAGG
>Ga0255338_1004002_pt1 | contig 16257 bp, 17 predicted proteins | sample MeOH1_35cm_T4_19_FD_203715 | JGI IMG/M metagenome (GOLD analysis project Ga0255338, IMG submission 203715) | Sandy soil microbial communities from University of British Columbia, Vancouver, Canada - MeOH1_35cm_T4_195 | ecosystem: Engineered > Artificial ecosystem > Sand microcosm > Unclassified ...
TTGGACGCCCATCGGCGCCGTGACGCTCAACCCCGAACGCGACTCGATCATCAAGTCGCATTCGGACTACGTCGATAAACAGCCGTTGGCTGCATGAATGAGGCGACAACTACCTTGACGCGCGCCGCAATGCTCTGGGCCTTGGGCCGAACTCACGCGAGAGCTCGGCCGGCGTTCTGCCGATGCGTGCCAGCTCGATGATCTGTTGGCGAAACTCCGCTGCGTACGGCGGCTTTGATTTGGGCATGTCGGACTCCTTCATCCATAAAGGTAAGGTGTCCGTGAAAAAGGGTCAACTTCAAGACCAAGACCAAGAGCGCTCAGAACTATTGACACGGATGGCCGTGTCAATGAGGGAATTTACCGTACAGGTGGGCGCTCAAGGATATCCCCCACGTCATCGTGTGGTCGCGGGATGACGTGGACTGATCGTACTTGACCGACCGTGCGAGCCGCCGCGGCACCGGCGTCAACGGCCGCTTTCACCGCGCCGACGTCACCGCGTACGATGATCGTGACGATTCCACCACCGGGTCGTTGCGCCGACACCATGGATACGTTGGCGGACTTCACCATGGCGTCAGCGGCGAGGGTTGCGGCTGTCATGCCGATGGTTTCCACAAAACCAAGGGCGCTGCCACGTAATTTGCTCACCGCTCTGTCTTTGAATGCCTGTCCGTATCGAGCCACTTGCGTCCTTCATCGCCGCCCCCTTGGTTTCTGGTTCTATTGGGGCGACAACTATTCTGACGCAGGGGAGAGTATTCGGTCCAATTTTTATCTGATTTTGATAACGACAAGATTCGCGTGCCAGCATAGAGTCCAACGTGCGGTGCTGCAGGAGTACAGGGATACGAATGCGGATCCGCATCAGTTTAGCGTTCAAACAAAGAGGAAGACATGTAATGCAAACACTAGAGAAAAAACCTTTTGGGTTGCGGCTTGGCCCGACCATGTTCTCACTGATCAGTCTGCTGATCATCTTGGTCGGTAGTTGGATCATCTGGCAGCTCTTCGGGGACCCTAGCCAGGCGGTGTGGAAACACTATCCTCAACCTTTCGGGGTCGTGCTTTTCTGGTCGATTTTGTTTGTTGTTTTTTTTGGCTTCCTAGGCCAGTTGTGGGGGCTTGGTCACTTGACACAGCTCGTAAGGGGCTTGGTATGGATTGCACTAACCACGGTGCTTGCGCTGATTGTGCCTGGGGTTCTGCTTTACGGTTACGGGTCGATTGACCCCGCTTTCGACATCAGTAAAGGAGGCTACACGGCCACCGCCATGATTGTGCTCATCGGGTTCTACACTTGGGGCATCCTGGGAACCAGCATGGGACATTGGCCATGGGTCGATTTGGGTCTGAAGCAGCCTTGGGTAGGCATTGCAGGGTTTTTTACCGGTTTCGTGCTTACGTTTTTCGGCTACATCATCCTCATCTATCCCAGTCTCGCCAGTTGGACTGCTCCGGATAGAACTGTCCTGCCTCTGACGAGTGTGATCGGGTGGTTTTATTCGGTGATCGTGTCTTGGCTTACTACTTTCCTCATCCTGGATAACTGGCCATGGACCGGATTCGGATCGCGCGCCAAGACGGCCATCGCAGCCCTCGTGGGAAATTTCATCATTGGTACTGGAATTTACTTCGCTTTTCTTGCCCTCCTCAAGGGCTTCCTGGTGCCGGAGGCGGCCCAAGCTAGTCTGGGAGCTGCAATTAATATTTGGCCGGCTCACCTTGGGGTCTGCATGTCCTTTTGGCTGATATTTTGGGCGAATGTAGCGGGCAACCCACCGACGGGAATGGGCCCAGTAGCTAACCGCGTGATCCGACTTGTTATCACCTACGGTTTGGCAATTGCGACCTTCATTGCCTACACACGTTGGTTTGCCATCGATGTGCTTCATGAAGCTGCAATCAGCCCGGGGTTTGGCGGTGATCCTTTGACCTGGATCGATCTTATGATTTACGTGATGTTGGTCTACGTTATTTACTTGGGATCCTACGGGCTGACCAAGAAGGAGTAGTACGGGCCCACGAAAACATCAAGAGCGCTCAAGGACTATTGACACGGATGGCCGTGTCAATGAGGGAATTTACCGTACAGGCGGGCGCTCAAGGATATCCTCCACGTCATCGTGTGGTCGCGGGATGACGTGGGCTGATCGTACTTGGCCGACCGTGCGAGCTGCCGCGGCACCGGCGTCAACGGCCGCTTTCACCGCGCCGACGTCACCGCGTACGATGATCGTGATAATTCCACCACCGGGTCGTTGCGCCGACACCAGGGACACGTTGGCGGACTTCACCATGGCGTCGGCGGCGAGGGTTGCGGCTGTCATGCCGATGGTTTCCACAAAACCAAGGGCGCTGCCACGTAATTTGCTCATGATTGTTTCCTTGTTGTAAATTGACCGAGCCAAGTGCCTATTGGTACTTGGCGCTACGGGGTTCGAACGCTTTTATGTGCCCTTAACCATAATTCGTTTAAGGGCTTGCATCAGTTCGTCATCGGGCAATGTGGGTGGTGTCTGAGTCGAGGTTTGAGCGGCAACAAGAGTGTCCGACATTGACTTCCGATGCACTAAAACTTGATTTCGGCGCAAACGACCAGCCTCAAGCGCAGGGTCCGCAACCGGGACGCGCTGAGATTTTGTGGCGCTGGGTTTGGGTGCTGCACTAGCGGCCACGCACGCCCCCGACGGCTGAATGCTGCAAGCGCAGTTCGGAGTGTCTTGAGTGATGGTGCTCGGGCGGCTCGGGCGCAGCCAGGCTATCAGTTCCTGGGGCCATAAGGCAACCTTCTCGGCGCCTGCGGCCAGTAGTTTCTCTTGGGTATGCATGCCCCAGGTCACGCCGATCGCGCGTATACCGACTTCTTTTGCTTCCATTACGTCGCCCACGGTGTCGGTGACGAGCACGACGTCATTGAACTCCAAGGAGCTTGTGTCGGTGCTGTCTTCGCTGTACTCGGGCGAGCAACGGCGGTGGGCGGCATAGCGCTGTTCACTCAGAAAGCGGCGGATGGATGCCGACTTTTTAGGCTCGACATCGCCGGCGAATACATGACCGAAGCAGGTGGAAATGCCGGCGTCGACGAGAATCCGCCGGATCGTCTCGATGCCGTTCGACGAGATGATCGCCAAAGTGCAATGGGGTGCCAGTGAACGCACCACGTCAGTCATGCCCGGTATCAGCACGGGGTTGTAGTGGGTGCTCAGCAGCTCCATGAAATTCTTGCGCGCAGCCTCCGCGCGCTTCGGATCGGAGCACATTTGTGTGAGCGCTTCGTAGAAGTTCCCTTCGAGCATGCGGAAGAACGCATCGCGGGAGTCGACGCCCAAGGCGAAAGTTTCATTGATCTCGGAAAACAACTCCCACAAGGTCTCGCGGGCACCGACCAAGGTGCCGTCCAAGTCAAACATGATGGCGCGTGGCATCTCAAACGACTCGCTTTCAAAGGGGATGTGACAGGCGACGCGTCGGGGCGGCGCTGTTAAGAACAGTCAGATTAGGAAGTTCGAAGCAGTCTTGAACTTCGCCGTACCCCTTGACTCCATTGCAATCCCATTGGCAAAGCGAGTTGAATACGACCATGTTTGACCAAGCTTGCCGTGGCAAGGTTGTCAATGCCTGACCATTCAGTACCCACGAACGGTCGGCGCTGTCAATCAGTTGCAGCACAATCGTATCCGGGTAGCGTTCCTGGATACGCACGGTCTGGCCCGTACCAGCTTTCAGGCCGAACACCTTGCCATTCTCGAGCACGTAGTCATGTGCCAACCACAGGTCGCGGTCATTGTCGCGCGCTGGGTCAAATCCGAAGATGCAGTGGATTGATAGGTCCTTGGAAAAGTGCGCATGCAACCAGCTAATGCTTGGGGTTCCGCGTTCTGCCCGTGGGCCCCAGCTGTGATCCATCGTGGAGACGCAGTTGGCCCTTTCTCTGATGGAAACGCTTCCGGTGAATACACCCGTCTGGTCAAAGTGGCCTTTATAGGCTGTTGAACCCCATGTCAACTTTCCTTGCGCGCACATCGGGTCCATTTCGGGGTCATTGATATCAAACGCTGGCATCAGTGCCTCTTAGTGCACGTTAATGCGGGTGCCTTGCCCGTCGTCATAGCGGATGTCCCAGACGCGGTTGGGCACGAGGCAAATCACGTGCAGACCGTTGGAAAGCTTGTAGTCAAGCAGATTGCGCGGCTGCGGGATGGCGATGGCCGAGCGCATATCACAGAAGTCAGCTTTCCATGGCGTCGCCGAACGGTGCGAGTTCATGCAGATGGTAGAGCCAATCACCCCGAGGTTCGGTCGAAAGAGAGCGTACACGCCGATCATTCATTGCTCCTCAGCGCTGTAAAAGCCGACGTAGTTTGTTTCGGCCCAGGGCTGGTTCTGTTAAATCAGCTGTGAAAATCGGCGTCTGCATCATGAATCACTGTGAGTTACCTAGTAGTTTTAGAGGGGAGTCGAAGGGCGTAGAGTAGACGCAGCGCTGTTGAGCGAATTGAGCACGGGCAGCTCATAGAAGTCCATCACCTCGCCATGACCTTTAGCGTCGCCACAAGTCCATTCGAACAGAGAATTGAAGCCGACATTGTTGGGGACGTAGACCCAAGGCATGGACGTCAAGGACTTGCCATTCAAAACCCACGCACGATTTGAGCAATCGGTCAATTGCAGCGAGATCGTCTCCGGGTAACGCTCCTGAAGTCGCACTGTTTGGCCCGTGCCTGCTTTCAGGCCGAACACTTTGCCGCGCTCGAGCACGTAGCCATGTGCCAGCCACAGGTCGCGGCCGTTGTCGCGTGCCGGGTCAAATCCAAAGATGGCGTGAATCGCCAGATCTTTGGAGAAATGGGCATGCAGCCAACTCATTGTCGGGGCTCCAGTTTCTGGGCGCGGGCCCCAACTGTGGTCCATGGTGGATACGCAGTTGATCGGTATTTTGCGACCCCGGATCGTGACACTGCCTTTGAACTCGCCGGTTTGATCGAAATGGCCGTTGTAGGCGGTGCCCCATGCGAACTTGCCCTCGCTCGTCTTCGCAGCGACCATCGGATCCATGTCGGGGTCGTGAATGTCGAATCCCGGCATCAAGGCCTCGTAGCGCACGTCTATCTGGGTGCCTTTGCCGTCGTCGTAGCGGATGTCCCACACCCGGTTTGGCACATGACAAGTCACATGCAGACCGTTGGCAAGCTTGTAGTCAAGCAGGTTGCGTGGCTGCGGAATGGGGATGGCCGAGCGCATGTCGCAGTACTCAGCTTCCCAATGTGTCACCGTGCGCCGGGAGTTCATGCAGATCGACGAGGTCACCGTGCCAAGGTTGGTCCTGAAGAGGGCGTAAACACCTACATTCAAACGTTCCTCGGCGTTGAAGAAACCAAAATAGTTGGTCTCGGCCCATGTGGGCTGATCGGCCTCGGTTTCATGAAAGCTGGCATCTTCGTCGCGAATCATTGCGTGTCTCCGGTTGGTTTTGAAATAGGCGCTATTAACCTCAGGGGGCTCACTTTAGTGGCAGATGAGTTTGAAGACTACATCCATGTTGGATAACTTTGCAGTCCGTTTATTGGCCTACAAGGCTAATGATTTTTCCGTCTCTCACGCATAAAGTCGCAACACATTAAACGAAACAAAAGACGGAGAAGTACATGCAACTGGCCCGTGTGCGCGGCAATGTCGTCGCCTCGGTCAAGGCTCAAGGCCTGTCAGCGCACAAGCTGCTATTGCTCGAGCCTGTTCCGGCGACCAATCCGCTGCTTAAAGGCGACGACGGCGGCCCGGCGAAAACGCTGTACGTGGCGATCGACTTGACCGGCGCTGGCATTGGCGAGGTTGTTCTCGTCAGCCATGGCAGTGCTGCGAGGGTCGACCAGAATGGGCAGTATGCACCGACAGATGCGGCCATCGTCGCCATCGTCGATTCGGTGCAGCTCGATAGTAAGGTGACGTTTGTCAAGTGACAGACCATCTGTATTCCGCGCACCAAGCGGCCCACGATTTTTTTAACCCTGTATGAGGAGATACTGAAATGGCAACTACTTCCAACCCAACCGCAACCGTTGACGACGGACCACGCGGCGCGCTCGGCCTGATCGAGACCAAAGGCCTGGTCGGCGCTATCGAAGCCGCGGATGCGATGGTCAAGGCGGCTAACGTCCGGCTGGTTGGTCGCGAGCAAATTGGTGGTGGACTGGTCACGGTAATGGTCCGTGGCGACGTCGGCGCCGTGAAAGCTGCGACCGATGCCGGCGCGGCGGCGGCTGGCAAGATCGGCGAAATTGTCTCAGTGCATGTTATTCCGCGACCGCACGAGGACGTTGAGAGCATCCTGCCGAAGTCGCGCTGAGATGTGTTCGTCGCGCACCTTGATTCGCCTTGACATCTGCTAGCTGCGGACATGTACCACTGAAGAGATGAACACATGAGCAATACTATCCCTCTTGACCCCGAGCTTGCCGCGGTTAACGAGGCTCGTTTCAAGGCAAAATCCGCCCGCCGGGCCTTCGAGGCTTTCCAGGGCGTGACACAGGAACAGGCTGACAATCTGGTGCGTGTCATGGCCAAAGCGGCCGAAGATTCAGCGGAGGAACTCGCCCGTCTCGCCGTCGAAGAAACGGGCTACGGCGTGTACGCAGACAAGGTATTGAAAAATCTCTTCAACGCCAAGTTCTGTGCACACGCGATGCTGCAGATGCGCACGCTCGGTGTCCTGTGGGTGGATGAGCGGAATCGCGTCACTGCGATCGGTGCACCAATGGGTGTGATCGCCGGCATCATCCCGGTGACCAACCCGACGTCCACGACGATCTTTAAGTGCCTCGCCGCCGTTAAGTCAGGTAATGCCATCGTCTGCGCACCGCATCCACGCGCAGCACGGTGTTGCGCGCGAACAGTGGAGATCATGGCCGCCGCCGCTGAACGCGCTGGCGCGCCCAAGGGACTTTTGCAGTGCCTCTCCGGCGGTCAATTGGTCGCCACGCGCGAACTGATGGCGCACAGCGACGTTGCGCTTGTCATGGCCACCGGAGGGCCTGCAATGGTGCGCGCAGCTTACTCGTCGGGCAAGCCAACGCTGGCCGTCGGCGCTGGCAACGTGCCGGTGTACATCCATAGATCGGTTGCCGACGTTAGCGAGGCGGCACTGATGGTGTTGACTTCCAAATCCTTTGACAACGGAACCGCCTGCGTCGCTGAGCAATCTGTGGTGCTCGACGAGCCCATAGCCGACGCTGCGTTGAAGGCGTTCGAGCAACACGGTACTGCATTCCTCACGCCCGAGCAGCAGGCTCGTCTGGGAGAATTGTTGTTCATTGGTAAAAGTGGAGCGCTCAATCCCGAGGCGGTGGGCAAGACGGCGCTCGAGTTGGCGCAGCGCATCGGGGCCACCGTACCAGCCAGTACCAAGGTGCTTGGTGCCCTGCTGTCAGACGTCGGCGCGCAGACGCCACTGTCGGCGGAAATATTGGGCCCGGTTCTGTCGTTCTACCGGACTGCCGATCTGGACGCCGGGATTGCGCGTTGCCGCCAGATACTCGCTTTTGGCGGAGAAGGCCATACGCTGGGTTTGCATGGCCGGGACGAGTCGATGATTGCCCGCATGGCAGATCTTCCCGCTTCGAGGATCGTGGTCAATACACCGAGCCTGCTCGGTGGCATGGGTTTCAGCGCCGGCACCGATCCATCTTTCATGCTCGGCACGGGAACGTGGAGCGGCTCGATCGTCTCGGACAACGTGACGCCGATGCACCTGATCAATATCAAGCGGGTCGCCCATGAGAATCGGCCGTGGCGCGACTTGTACAAGCCCACGATGGGTCTGTAATGCTGATGCGTGCAAAATCCTCTAAGGCTGCCACCGGCGCTGACTCGGCGTTGCGGGTTGACACCTTCCTCACGCTGGCGGCGAGCCGTTTGTGTCAACCGGCTCAGGAGCGGACGGGCGCCTTGCGCTTTGGAATTGATTTGGGCACCGCGACAATTGTGCTGACCGCGATCGACGAGGCCGGCGCTCCCGTTTACTGGAACTTCGTTCGCGAGCGTGTCGTTCGCGACGGTGTGGTGGTCGACTTCCAGGGTGCTGTGCGGGCCGTTGCGCAGCTCAAGCAGATGTCAGAAGCTGCCTTGGGGCAAACAATCGATGAGGCGGCAACGGCTCATCCGCCGGCGGTTCCACTGAGCGATTGCCGTGCCTGTGCCTATGTGTTGCAGCAGGCTGGTATCGAGTGCCGCAACCTGATGGACGAGGTCACGGCAGCCAATGCGTTATTGAGGGTGCAAAACGGTGCCGTCATAGACGTAGGGGGCGGTTCGACCGGTGTCGGGGTGTTCGCTGACGGCGAGCTGCGAACGCTCAGTGACCGTGCTGGCGGGGGGCACCATCTTGACTTGATCCTGGCTGGAGCGCTGCGCATTCCAGTCGAAGAGGCTGAGGTTCACAAGCGCGAACAGGGCGCTGGTGTGTTAGCGGTGCTGCGCCCCGGCATCGAACGCATTGCCGCATCAGTTCAACTTCAATGCGCAAATGTCTGTCCCGGGATGGTTCATCTAGCCGGGGGCGCATTGCAGATATCGGGCGCAGAGACCATTATTGAAAACTACCTTGGCTGGAAGGTAAGAAATTACCAACACGCCGAATTAATCACACCTTTTGGAATTGCAGTGAACTAAATGACTTTTCAGCTTCGAACCTACGCCTTTATCGACCGTATGCAACCCCAGGCGGCAGCGCATGTGGCCGCAACGTGCCCGGGGGATGTTCCGATCGCTGGAATGGCGGAACTGTACATCGAGGTGGCTCCCGGCAACGAGATCTTCCGCTGTGCCGACATTGCGCTGAAAGCCGCCGATGTGAAGCCAGCGTTGCAGGTGGTCGAGCGCGAATTTGGTCTGCTCGAGATCCATTCCAAGTCGCAGGCGGAAGTATTCGCCGCGGGGCAGGCGGTGCTTGACTACCTGAAGCTCAAGGAAACTGATCGCGTTAAACCCAAAGTGGCGTCGGCGATGTTTGTCTCCAATGTCAACCCATACCAGGCGCAATTAATCAACAAGTGGCGCAAGGGCAATATGCTGCTTGCCGGGCGCAGCCTCTTCGTCCTTGAGGTTACACCCGCCGCTTATGTCACCTTGGCGGCCAACGAGGCCGAAAAGGCGGCAGATATCAGCATTATCGAAGTTCGAGCACTCGGTCGTTTTGGGCGCCTCTTCATATCCGGGACGGAGAGCGATGTACAAGCCGCCGCCAGTGCTTGCACAAAGGCGCTTGAAGCCGTGGAGGGTCGAGAATGAAAATGCTTACGGCGAGTGATGTAGAGGGTGCCGGCCCGCGTCTCGTGCTGGGCAAAGGGGACCGACTGACGCCGCTGGCCAGGGATCGCGCAAAGGAACTCGGCGTCGAACTTGTCCGCGCTGATGAGCCGGTAACCGCTGGCGCCGGCCGTACCAGCGCCGTGCCGGCCGCATTGATTGCTCCAGCAGCGGTGCGGGCGGTGTCGGCGCCAGTGCAGGCGGTACAGACTCCCAGTGCAGGCTCACGTTTCGTTTTGCCACCATCGGGGGTGATGTACCGGCGCAATGCGCTCGGACCAGGTTTTACGGCAATGGGGCCAAAACACAGGCCGAAGGCGGCCGTGGTCGGTGCCGGTCACGTCGGTGCAATGACCGCGCTGAGGTTGGCCGAGAGTAATCTGTTTTCCAGCGTTGCGCTGGTTGATGTGGTGCCCGGACTGGCCGCAGGACTGGCGCTGGACATCTGGCACGGTGCCGGTCTTTATGGTTTCTCGACAACGCTTGAAGGCAGCGATGATTTGGCCGTTCTGAGTGGGGCCGACTACATCGTGATCACGGCCGGCAAGGCCCGCCAGCCTGGCATGAGCCGAACAGATCTGACTGCCATTAACGCCGCGATCATCGAAGGGGTGTGCAAGGCGATCCGCATTCATGCGCCGGAATCCACCGTGGTGGTGGTCACCAACCCGCTTGAAGAGATGACGCACCTTGCGGCGCGTTACACCGGGTTCGCGGATGAGCGGGTCATTGGCATGGCCGGTGTCCTCGATACGGCGCGCTTCTGTTCGCTGGTGGCGCTGACGGGGCAGGCCAAACCGCAGGAGGTCCGGGCACTGGCGCTTGGCAGCCACGGCCCGGAGATGGTGATTCCGCTTAGTCAGGCCTTCGTGCGCGACAAGCCGATCGAGTCGGTGCTCGACGCTGAAACGCTGAAGGGTATCGTGGAACGCACCCGCGAGTCGGGCGGCGAAGTCGTGAAGCTGCTGCAAAAGGGCAGCGCCTACTTTTCTCCGGCCGAGTCGGCGGCGACGATGGTCCATGCCATGGTCCTGGACAGTGGCGACGTGCTGGCCGCGTGCGTGCGATCCCGCATGGCTTTCGGCGTGCGCGATACACGCGTCGGCTTGCCGGTTCGTCTGGGGCCGCGGGGCGCGAAGGAAATTGTCACCCTTGCGTTGCGCAGCGATGAGCAGCGTGCCCTGCAGGCGGCGGCGGCTCGTATTGGGGTACGCATTGACGCGCTGGATAAACCCACCTAGTATTGTGACACGTAAATAACGAAGCATGCGTACACTTCACATGTCGCTACTTGACGGATGGAGGTGTACTCATGCGCCAGACCGAACTGCATCTGAGCGAGGGCGACCGGGAAACGGTCGATGCCGTACGCAGCAAAGGGCTTCATCACAGTCGGGAGGTCAACCGGGCGCACATGCTTGCGTGCCTGGATGCCGGCATCCCGGAGGCACAAATCCTTGCGGTGCTGGGAGTCGGGCGCGCGGCCCTTTGGCGAACCCGCGCGGCGTACTTGCAAGGTGGCGTGGAGCTGGCGGTGGCCGACGTGGCCCGTTCTGGGCGGCCGTGCCAGTACGACATCGATGTGGAGGCGCGAGTGACAGCGCTGGCTTGCTCGGCGGCGCCCACCGAGCGCAAGCGGTGGACCTTGGCCGAGCTCGAAGCCGCGGCTCGGCGCGAGCCGGGGCTGGACAGGCTGAGTCGCGAGACGGTGCGCCGCATGTTAAAAAAAAAGATCTCAAGCCCTGGCGAAGGTTGATGTGGTGCATCGGTGAACTCACCGAGGAATACCGCCGCCGCATGTACGCGTTGCTGGCGCTGTACGCCAAACCGCTAAATCCACTGGAGCCAGTGGTGTGCATCGACGAAAAGAGCCTGCAGCTGGTGGCGCACAGTCGCGCGCCGCTGCCGATGTCGGTGGCTCAGGCGGCCAAGCAGGACGTTCGCAAAGGCACCTGCAACCTGTTCGTTGCCGTCGAAGCCAAGGCCGGGCAGCGCACGGTGGTGGCCACCGAGCACCGGGGCAAAGTCGAGTTCGTGGACTTCGTGGCGTGCCTGCTCGCCACGGTCTATGCCGGGGTGCGAGTGCACTTGGTGCTGGACAACCTGAACATCCACTTCGCCAAGAGCTTTCACGATGTGCTGGGCCGCCGTGCGGCCCAAAGGTTGCTGAGCCGGGTGGTGTTTCATCACACTCCTAAGCACGCCAGCTGGCTGAACATGGCCGAGATCGAACTCGGAATCCTCACGCGCCAATGCCTGGACCGTCGCATGCCCGATCACCAGATGCTCCAGAGCGAAGTACAGCACTGGCAAGACACGCGCAATGCCGCAGGAAGAACCATCGAATGGAAGTTCACCCGACAGGACGCGGATCGGAAGCTCGGACACCATTGCGTTCCGTTATTTACGTGACAGTCATGCCAATAACGCAATACCCACTTGCCACTCAACTTCTGCACGGACTCCTATTTTCATGAGAGCAGTGATTTACACCAGTCCTGGTGAGGTGGCTTTAGCCGAAGTACCGCTGCCGGTGATCGTCGATTCGACCGACGCCATTGTTAAGGTGACGTTGGCGGGCATTTGCGGCACCGATCTGCACGTGGTTCGTGGCGACTTTTCCGGCATTGAGCCGGGTACCGTCGTGGGTCACGAGTTTGTCGGCGAGGTGGTGGAACTGGGCAGCGCCGTGCGTCGCTTTAAACCGGGTGACAAGGTGATGTCGTCAGACTTCACAGCATGTGGGCATTGTGGCTGGTGTGACCGTGGTGATCACTGGCATTGCCATGAGCGCGCGTTTTTCGGCACCGGTACCTCGTTCGGGCCAGCTTTGGCGGGAGCGCAGGCCGAGTTCGTTCGGGTGCCGCATGCCGACACAACCCTTGGGCTACTGCCGCCAGGATGTTCGCAAGAAGCCGGGTTGTTGATGGGCGACAACCTCGCCACCGGCTGGGTTGCCGTCGAGCGCGCCCGCCTCGAACCCGGGGATAGCGTGGCGGTCATTGGCGGGGGCGCCGTGGGCCAGCTCGCCGCCCTCTGTGCGCAAGCCGCCGGTGCGGGCATCGTGGTCGTGGTGGAGCCCAATGCGACCCGTCAAGCGTTTGCACGAGCACATGGGTCTCTCAGTACCGATCCGAGTAATGCCGAGTCACTCGTGCGCCGTATGACCGGCGAGGCCGGCGCCGACGTCGTGATCGAGGCCGTTGGCGGCAATGGTCCGATGGAACTGGCAATGAAGCTGACAGGACCGGTCGGCCGAATTGTCTCGGTCGGGACGCATGCAGCCGAGCAATGGGCATTTCCCGTCGCCCGGGCCTTTCGCGACGAGTTGACGATCGGGTTCGCGATCGGCGATGCGATCCGGTTGCGGCGACGCCTGCTGCGGCTCGTTACCGGGGGGGCATTCGACCCGACCGTGGTGATTGATGCGCGCGGAAAATTGGATGACGTACCCCACCTGTACAAGCAACTGCGCAACCAACAGCACCTCAAAGTGGTAGTCTCGCCCCATCAATGACTTCCGCCGTCTCTTCTGCCAAGCAGCGGCGCTGCCTCCCGTGGCCGCCCCGCATCCTGCGAATCCGGTGACGACGCGCTCGGAGCTTTCGGCTTCGCTCGCGTCGATCATCGCGGCTGCGTCGCGCGGCCTCTATGAGCTTCTGTTCGCGGAGACGGAGCGTGCGTTCGCGCGAATCATTCCGGGTGTTGCCAGTCGCGTGCTGATGCGCTCGGGCGGCGCATGGCGTGAGTGGTCGGCCTTTAACGCTGGGCAGGACCAATTTGCCGTTGCGTTGCCGGAAGATTCACTGGGATGGGAGCGGGTCCGCAGGCACGACTCGATTTTATTCGTCCCAATTTCGATCGGGGCCATCTGTGTCGTGGTTGACGGAGGTGTCGAGGGCGTTGAAGCATCTGACGATCTCGACATCCTGCGCCAATGCGTGGAACTCGCCCTGCAAAACTGTGAGCTTCAACGCATTGCGTCCCAGAACCTTGACGAGGTGCAGTCGCTGCAACGGGTTGCAACGCGGATGCTCAAGAGCCACGACATTAGCGAGATTTTGTTGAACATCACGCAGGAGGCGAAACGCCTGCTGGACTCGGACATTTGCGGTGTCCTGCTGCGCGAGGGCGAGGAAGTCGTGATGCGACGCTGCGTGGGAAACCACTCGGTGGAGACCGCCTCACTGCGGATGAAGCCAGGTCAAGGCCTGGCCGGGCGTGTGCTGGAGCATCGGGAACCGGCTTCGGTCGAGGACTACATCGCGAGCGGAACGATCAGTCGCGACTTTTTCCATCTCGCGCAGGTAGAGATGGTCCGTTCGGCCCTGGCCGCGCCGTTGCTGGATCGGGCCGAAGTAATCGGCGTGCTCGAGGTCTGGCGGCGCCGGCCTTCGACCTTTACTCAGATGGACAGCAGCCGATTGGTCGCCTTGGCGAATTTGGCCTCCATTGCCATCGAGAACGCCAACCTCTATACATCGCAACGCAGCATGGTTGACGAACTGGCACGAGCCAACGAAGCCCTTAATCAGCGCTACGACGCCGTCAGAAACTTGTCCAGTCTGACGCAAAGCCTGCTTCAGATGCTGCTCCAGGGTGGGGGGTTGGCGGCGATTGTGGCGAGTGCGAGCAGCTTCCTGGAAACCGATGTTGCGATTCTTGACCAGAATCTGCAAGTGCGTGCCTGGGGCGGCTCTGGCGATGTGAATTCGGTGCTACCCGCGATTGCGTCGGCTCTTGGCACCGTTGGCGCTTCTCGATCTGCGGATCGATTGGATCTGGGTGAACGCGACGGGCGCTGGTTCGTACAGCCTCTTCTGATTGAAGGTGAGCCATTGGGGTGGGTCCTCGGGCGTGCCGATCGCAGGGGATTTGATGTGACCGAACTGGCGGTCGCACAGGTTGTGATGGTGGCCGCGCTGTACCAACTCGAACAACGCGCGGCCAGTCGGGCGCGCGCCGAAACCATCGATGCGCTGGTGTGGGACATCATCCAAGGCGATGAAGCTGCGCAGGCTAGCGCAATTGATCGCGCAGCCGAGAACAAGATTGAATTGACCGGGCCCATGCGATTATTTCTCTGTGAATTGGTGCCCTCTCGTGTAGGTGGCAGCGACCGCTCGGCGTCCGCAGTTCGCCGTCAGATCACCCAGGCCATCAGCGACGCGAAGCCGAGTTCAATGGAACGCATCCGGGCGATCACCCTGCGCGGCTTGACGGTGGCGATTATCTGTTCAGATGAACCCCTCGACGATGCCGAGCGCTGGGCCGACCGCCTGGCCCGGACATTGATGGATGAGTTGGCGGGTCGTCTCGTTCTGGTTGGTGGCAGCAGCCGCTGCGCAGAGGCTCGCGGGCTTACCGTCGCTTATCGCGAGTCGTTGATAGCCCTGGATGTGGTTCGGCAACTGGGACGCAGTGGTGCTGTCGTGTACGACCGTGCCGGCGTCGTCGGCATGTTGTTGAGTCTGCGTCATGAAGCCGGGATGCAGCGCTTCCTCGAACTCAACTTGGGCGATCTTCTGCGGGAAAAGCAGCGCGACGTATTGCTGGAGACACTGCGCGCATTCTTCGACACCAATTGCTCGCAGGAGGCCGCCGCGCAGCGCCTGGGTGTTCATCGCAAGACCATCAGCTACCGATTGGACAAGGTAGCCGAGCTAACCGGCCTGGACCTGTCGACGCATGACGATCGGCTGGTGGCTGATCTGTCCTTGTACGTGTATCGCCTTCTCGCGGGCCAGCCAACATAAAAAACCACGGTGTTCGCCGTGGTTGTGCCGGAACGCGGGCGATCTCAACTCGACACCTGAACTTGCCCCTGTTGTCCGCACTCCATAGGCTGCTCATTATGCGGACTTCCTGTCTTGCTGCTGGGCCGCGATCCAGCGCTGCTCGAACGTCATCGGGCTGACGTAGCCCAGCGTCGAGTGCAATCTTGTATGGTTGTAGAAATTGAGCCAGTCCATCACTTCGTCCATGGCTTCGCGTCGGGTGGCAAACCGCTTGCCGTACAGGCGGCCGACCTTCAGCCGTCCCCACAGGCTCTCGGTGGGCGCGTTGTCCCAGCAATCGCCTTTGCGGCTCATTGACGATCTCATCTCGTAGCCCGCGAGCGCCGTCTGGAACTCATGACTGCAATACTGGCTGCCTCGATCCGAATGAAAGATCAGGCCAGGCGCAGGGCGGCGCCGAAACCACGCCATGCGCAAGGCATCCGTCACTGCGCTGGCCTGCATGTGAGGCCGCATGCTCCAGCCCACCACCTGGCGGCTGAACAGGTCAATGACCGCCGTCAGGTACAGCCAGCCTTCATCGGTGGCGATGTAGGTGATGTCGCTCGTCCAGGTCTGGTTCGGCGCCGCCGGCGTGAAGTTGCGCGCCAACAGATTCGGCGCAATGGGCAGGTCGTGTTTGCTGTCGGTGGTCACAACAAATTTCCTCTTGCCTCTGGCCTTGATGCCGTGGCGCTGCATCAGCTTTCGCACGCGCTCCTTGCCGACCCGAACGCCTCGTGCCAGCAGCTCCTTCCACATCTTCGGCCAGCCGTATTCCTGCTTGACCTCGGCGTGGATGGCCTTGATGTGCACCAGCAGGGCTTCGTCGCTGATGCGCTTGTTGGCTCCGGGGCGACTGGGCTTGCCGGCGTCCTTGCGTCGCCAGTGCTCGAACTAGCCGCTGGCGCTGACTCCCAACACCTCGCAAGCCAGCGTGATCGGCCAGCAGGCCTTGTGCTTGGCAATCCAGGCGTACTTCACAGAGATTCCTTGGCAAAGTACGCCGTCGCTTTTTTTAGGATGTCGCGCTCCATCGTGACGCGTGCCCCCCGCGTCAGAATAGTTGTCGCCCCGATAGAACCAGAAACCAGGGGGCGGCGATGAAGGACGCAAGTGGCTCGATACGGACAAGCATTCAAAGACAGAGCGGTGGCGAGGTTGCTACCGCCCG
>Ga0255338_1004004_pt1 | contig 16257 bp, 12 predicted proteins | sample MeOH1_35cm_T4_19_FD_203715 | JGI IMG/M metagenome (GOLD analysis project Ga0255338, IMG submission 203715) | Sandy soil microbial communities from University of British Columbia, Vancouver, Canada - MeOH1_35cm_T4_195 | ecosystem: Engineered > Artificial ecosystem > Sand microcosm > Unclassified ...
GTGCCGAGGAGCTGGCCGAAGCGGCGGCGTGTCAGGGAATAGGCGGACATCGAGAACCCCCTCACGTAACGGCGGCGCACGGTCGCGTGCGGCCCGTGGAATTTGTTATTGTACAAATGATCGGTTCGTCGGCGCGGCCTGTCAATAGGCAACGCCGCCGCGGCGGCGGCGAGGATACACGCGGCCTCGCGACAGTCCACCGACGGCAGGTGGAGTGGTGCGGGTTCGCCCCGCCCCCGAGGCGGGCCGCCACCAGGCCGCCACGGCGGCTTCTCGCCGAGCGGCGGGCGAGCGAGCGCTCAGCCCCGCCGCCACAGCGCCGCGCCGCCTTCGAGGCCGGCGTCGTTGGAGGCGATGGTGACGATGTCCGGCAGGTCGACGTCGATGTGCTTGGCGTTGCCGCCGCCGATATAGAGCCGGTCGTAGTGGAGGAGCGTGAAGAGGATGTCGACGACCTTCTCGACGCGCTTGCTCCAGTGCTTCTTGCCGGCTTCCTCGTAGGCGGCGCGGCCGAGCCACTCGTCGTAGGTCTTGTCGTCGTGGACGGGGTGGTGGGCGAGCTCCATGTGCGGCATCAGATCGCCGTCGCGGAACAGCGCCGTGCCGGCGCCGGTGCCGAGGGTGAGCACCATCTCGAGGCCCTTGCCGGCGACGAGGCCGAAGCCCTGCATCTCGGCGTCGTTGATCATGCGGGCCGGCTGGCCGCCGAGCCGCTGCGACAGCGTTTCGGCCAGCGCAAAGCCGGCCCAGTCGAGCGTGCCGAGGTTCGGCGCGGTCAGCACCTTGCCGTCGCGGACGACGCCGGGAAAGCCGATCGAGATGCGGTCGAAGCCCGGCAGCGACGCGGCCAGCTCGGCGATCGCGTCGACCAGCACCGCCGGCTGTGAGGGGTGCGGCGTGGGCACCCGCACCCGGTCGGTGACCATGTGGCCGGCGTCGTCGATCACCGCGGCCTTGAGGCCGGTGCCGCCGATGTCGATCGCCAGGATGCCCGCGCCCACCATGCCCGCTCCCATCGCCTGTCGCTCCCTCGTGTCCGGCCGATCGCGGCCTCGCTGTCCTCGCCGGCATTATGCACGACGGCGTCGCGGATGGGTCCGGTCGACGCCGGCGGGCCGCCTTTGTCGGGGGCGGCCCTGCGTCTCGGCGGCCTCGCGGCGGCGGCGCGGGCGTGGGCCGGGTGGATCGTCAGACCGACGCCGTGCGCGGCGGCCGCTCGAGCCGCCGCGTCCGAGGACAGCGATCCGCCGTCGAACCGGCGGCTCACCGTCCTGCCGTCCATCGGTGACAGACCCGGCAAAGGCAGCGCAGCGTCGCTCGTGGCGGGCAGGATGCTTTCGATCCGCGGGCATTGGCCAAGAAAACCGAAACTCTACGCCGGATCAAAGACCCGTGATAGGCCGCCAAAACACGTGCGCAAATCGGGCTGCCCATGTAATTCAATATAATCTGGGGGAAGGGGGGATACTATGAAGTTTGCAAATTCTCTGTGGCTGGCGATCATTGCCGTCCTGCCGGTTCTCATGCTGGCGCCGGGCGAGAGCCGTGCGGCTGCCAAGTCGAACACCGACATCGCGCTGTGCAAGAACATCCAGTATGCGCTGTGCGCCGCCTCGACCTGCAAGGAGACCGGCAAGAAGATCGCCGTCAACACGCCGGAGGGCGGCACGCGCAACTTCCCCGAGGCCGAGTGCACCTGTCCGGTGCTGCCGTCGGGCGACACCGGCGCGATCGCCAACCTCAACGGCGGCAACATGCAGGGCTCCTGCGCGCCGCCGGCGGGCGGCGTGTGGTCGCTGTTCCAGAGCGTGGCCAGCTTTCCGCAGAAGATCTACGGCTGGAACTACCACGCCGCGGCGGTCAATTCGACCTGCACCGCCGACCTCCGTCTCGGCGACCGGTTCGCGAACTGCTGGAGCTTCTCCTGCGACCAGGTCCGCACCGTGACGAGCGAGGACGGCACGCAGGTGACGCTCGCCACCTGCCACTGCCCGATCGGCGAGGACGTGCTCTCGGCGCTGCCGACCAAGCCGAAGACGGGTTTCCTCACCCAGGCCGGCGGCGCCCTGCCGACCGAGGCCGAGCAGCGGAAGTTCTGCGGCAAGATCCCGGTCGGCGGTTTCTGACCGCCGGGCTGGCGTGGCGGGGAGCGGGGCAGGCCGCCATCGGCCGGCTCCGCTCTTGCCGCGCGCGTTCGTGACCGGGTTGGGTCATGCTCACGGCTGTTCGCTTCGAGAGGGGTTCCGCGGAACAGGCGATCGACTCAGCCGCCGGATTCGCCGTGCGACGCGAGGTCGGACATGACGTCCACCCGTCGAGCGGGAACCCCATTTCCGTCGCCGTCACCCCGGCTTGTGCGAAGTCGGATGTTTCCGGTTTCGTGTTGAGGACGCGATCGTCAGTTCGCCATTTGAACGTTAATTGTATATTCGCACGTCAAATGATTCTGAGTAATACTTGTCACGGTGCATTTTGGGCTAGATCCCGTGCCATCAGAAAAAAAGAAATGAGTAATTGAACACGTCTCCATCGCATCCGGGGCCTGGGTCGGCCGTATTTGGTCCGTAGGCTGTAACAGATATTTGGCAGGATTTCGTCGTTCCGCCGGTATAGTAATGATAGCGGAATATCAGAGACCGCACGAAGGTCGTGGACGTCGACGTGTTCTTGATTACTCCCGTTGTGCCGTTTGCTATGGAGGACGGGCTGGTGCATGCCCCCGATGGCTGACAGTACGACGCCGGTGAACTCGATCGAGTTATCGAGCTTCCGGTGACGTTCCTCCAATTGACCGTAATCGTGTCGTTGGCATGAGATGGAGTCGTCAGGGAGGCGAAGACGAAAGCGCCTCCGATCAACTTCAGGACAGCCTTCATTGCAAGCTCCTCTCGAAAGAGCCGCGCCTCCTGCTCAACTGGACACACGCATTACCTCGCAGCAGGTGACTGCGGCATATCCACGAAATAAAACGAACCTGTTGGAATGGGGTCAGAACGTCTCAAGGCCAGGTGATATAGTAATCGTTGCCGTTGATGGATCCCACGCCCGCGTTGATCCCCGCGGCACGCTGCGCCTTGAGGAAATCTTTGCCACTCCCTTCGTTCCAGCCGATGCTGCCGACGGCGTGGCCATCCCGATACTGATCATACAGGTAGGATTTGTATTCGAGCCCAGCGACATCCGAAGCCCGCTGGACGGTCATCGTGCCGTTCGTCGCTGCAGCCCTGAGCGCCTCGTCATCCGCGTCTCGGTACTGCGAGAGGACGACGGACCGCAGCTCCTCGTCGCTCATCGGATCGGGCTCGCGCAATGCCCACGTTCCGGCGCCGAGCCTCGCGAGATGCTCCGCGGGGATCGCAGCGTCCGATCTGCGCACGCTCCAGGAGAGATTGAAGAGGGCGTCGTGGACCGCCGGCGAAAGGCTGGCACCGCCCGGCTCCGCCCCGGTCGCCGCCTTGTCGGCGTCGGACTTCTCGGCCGCGGCCTTCTCGGAGGCGGCGGGCTGCGAGACGAGCTTCAGCGCGATTTGCGCAGACGACAGGCGTGAATCAACCACGGACATGCGGCCCTCCCCCAGTCGAACCGTTGGGCGCCGCGGCCAACCATCATGGTTGCGAAAGGTGCGGGAACCGGCGCCTCATGCTCCGGCGGTAGCTGCCGAGAAGCTTGCGCAACTCGATGTAGCTGTCAACTGCTGTGTTGCGGTGACAACATCAAGTATTTAGCCGCGCAGTCGATCGACCGAACGGGGCGGCGTCCGATGCCGCCCGACAGCCGACCCGGCTTCAGCCGCCCGCCCCGACGCTGGTGGCGATGCTCTCGACGCCGTCGATCAGCACCTCGAAATTCTCGCCCTCCCAACGGTCGACCTCCGGCCAGTAGAAGGTGAAGCGCACGGTCGTCCCGTGCGGCGCCCGATCCGTCGGCAGGTCGAGGACGTGCATGTCGAAGCCGGTCGCCGTGGTGGCGTTGTCGTGCGTCGTCGCCCAGCCGTCGAGCGACCAGTGGACGACGGCCGGCGCCCCGACCTCGATGCGCAGGTGCTTGCCGCGCGGCAGGCTGCGGGCCTTCTGGTTGAAGCGCCAGCAGCGCACCTTGGAGACGACGCCGCGCTTCTGGTAGCGCTCGACCGGCTGCGGCGGCATGTCGAACACCGCCTGGTCGCGCAGCGAGCGCAACAGCTTGATGTGCTCCGAGTGGGCCCAGACGAGCGGCATGGCGCTGCCCGACGGCTTGCCGCGGAACAGCTCGCGCTCGGGGATGTCTTCGCCGTCCCAGACCTGCTCGGGCAGCAGCCCGCCGGGCCCGGCCGAGCGCTCGAGGGTGAGCAGCAGCTCGGCGGCGACCACATGGCGGCCGGCGGCGATCTCGTAGTGCGCCCGCTCGCCGGTGAGCAGCGGCCACGGCCGGCCGATGCCGGTGCCGTCGAACGGGCCGCCGTCCTGCTGCTCGCCGTAGCCGTCGCCGTTGTAGCGGTACCAGACCGGGCCCTGCGGCAGGTCGGCCTTGAGGAGCTCGTCGATCACCTTGATCGTGTCGACGATGCGTGGATCGTCGGCGGCGCGCAGGCCGAAGCGGACGAGGGCGAGCGCGTCCGGGCTGACGAGCAGCGTCGAGTGGCGGGCCATGTCGGCCGGCGGCCGGTTCTTCACCGGCACGAAGCCGTCGAGCGGCGAGGCCGCGTCGGCGGTGTCCGGCGGGGCGATGCGGACATAGTAGCCGCTGACGCCGAGGCCGCTGCAGATCGCCGTGCCGGAGGCGAAGGTCCAGTGCTCGACGCAGTCGTTCCAGGTGTCGGCGGTCTCGCGCAGGTAGCGCGCCTCGACGTGCCGCCCCGGTTCCAGGATGTCGGCGGCGGCGAGCAGCGCGGCGATCTCGACGGCCAGCGTGAACGGCGAGTAGCCGGCGTCCTCCTCCCAGCGGTCCTGGCCGGTCACCGGCCCGTTGCGGACGACGTAGCCGGCGGCCTTCTCGACCATCGGGATGAAGCCGGCGAGCGCCTCGCCCTCGAGATGGCCGCCGCGCCGCAGCATGTCGGCGAGGAGGATCGGGAAGGCGCACTCGTCCATCTGCACGCCGCCCCAGTAGGGCATGCCGTCGAGCCAGACGTTCTGCGACCAGTGGCCGTCCGGCTCCTGGATCGCCCGCAGGTAGCCGAGGATGGCGATCGCGTCATCCACCGCCCCGGCGGCGAGGAAGCCGCCGGCCGTCTCGACGAGGTCGCGCGGCCAGACGAGATGGTAGCCGCCGAGATCCTCGTCGCCCTTGTTGAAGCCCCACGGGATCGACAGGCTGGCGATGGCGGCGCCGGGGAACGACAGCGGCCGGTGGCTCGCCAGCACCGCGGTGGAGACGCGGTAGGTGTTGGGGGCGCCGGCCGTCTTCGGCCGGTCGAGCTTCAACAGCGTCTTCTGCCAGTTCCGCCAGCCCTTGAGGTAGATCCGGCGGGCGTCCGCGAAGCCGTCCTGCAGGCTCGACAGGGCGCGGTAGCCGGCCTCCTCGGGTCGGCCGCCGAAGGCGACGGCGAGGAGCAGGCGGCCGCCACTCGCGACGATGTCGAGCGTGCCCGACAGCGCCACGTTGCCGTTCTCGGCGCGCTGGTAGCGTTCGTCGAGGGCGTTCGCCTGGACGAGCTGCTGCCAGCCGTCGGAGGAGCCGACGAAGCCGACCGAGCGGGCGAGCCAGGGCACCGAGGCGGCGAGCGCCAGCGAGATGCCGCGCCGGCCGCAGGCGAACAGCATCTCGTTGCCCTTGTAGTCGCCGACCCAGGCGGTGTTGTCGCTGCCGGCGTTGACGAGATGCGGCGACAGCAGGGCGTGCAGGCGGTAGTCCTCGAGGGTGCCGACGAGCGGCTCGAAGACGACGTCGAGCAGCAGCGCCTCGCGGCGCGGGTCGGTCAGCACGGTCTTGGTGATGCGGTAGCGGCCGTCGCGGGCGGTGTTGACGAGGCGGAACGCCGGCGCGCCCTCCTCGACGACGTCGACGGCGTGGTCGGCGTCGCGCTTCTCCTCGGAGAAGTAGCCGTCGGCGTCGGTGACGATGAGGCCGAAGTCGCGGGTGCAGGCGAGATCGACGCGCGGGTAGTAGATCTCGTTGAGGATGCCGTGGCTCGTCGTGAACCAGATGCGGCTCGCCGCCGTCAGCGCCGTGCCGACGCCGCTCTTGGCGCTCGACGTCCAGCGCGCCGGCAGGCCGGGGGCGCCCGGCGGCTCGATCGAGTTGTCGAAGGACATGGACGTCTCCCCAGGGCTGTCCGCGCCATGCCGCTCGTCCGCCGCCTACGGCCTGACCGCCGATCGCCCGGGGCGCACCGTCCGCGACGGGCGTCCGGTGAGGCGCGCCGCCAGCCGCCGATTTCTTTCGGCGTCTTCAGTCTTCGGCCGGTCGGCCCGGCGACCAACGTCTCAACTCTTCCGTGCGCGGAGCCGTTCTCCAGTCTTCCTGCTCCGCTGCTGCGTTGCACAAAAGAAGAACGAGACTGTTGGAGAGCAAGACGCCATGGTGCTGCGGTTCGTTACTTTTTCTTCGTGTAGCAAGCGCCTATGCCGAGGGCAAGTGAGCGGCGCGACCGTCGGCTATTAAATAAAATTCACACACGACCGGTTGGCCGCGGGGCGATGCTAGCGTATCAACGTCGGTCGAAAGACGCTACCGGCTCGCGACGACAGGGGAGGGCGACCCGTGCCTAACGACAGTTCCGGCCAGCCGGAGCAGGCGGTCTCCGCCTTGCGCGGCACCGGCTCGGCCCAGACCGGCTCGGCGATCGACAGCCTCGCCATCAACACCATCCGCACGCTCGCCATCGACGCCGTGCAGCAGGCGAATTCCGGCCATCCCGGCACGCCGATGGCGATGGCGCCGGTCGCCTACACGCTGTGGCAGCAGGCGCTGCGCTTCGACCCCGAGGATCCGATCTGGCCGAACCGCGACCGCTTCGTGCTGTCGGCCGGCCACGCCTCGACGCTCCTCTACGCGCTCCTGTTCCTCGCCGGCGTCAAGTCGGTCAGCAGCGACTACGAGCGCCTCGGCGAGCCCTCGGTATCGCTCGACGACCTCAAGCACTTCCGCCAGCTCGGCAGCAAGTGCCCCGGCCACCCGGAATACCACCTGACCTCGGGCGTCGAGACGACCACCGGGCCGCTCGGCCAGGGCGTGGCGACGAGCGTCGGCATGGCGATCGCCGAGCGCTGGCTCGCCGCCCGCTACAACCGGCCGGGCTTCCCGCTGTTCGACTACCGCGTCTACGCGCTCGCCGGCGACGGCTGCATGATGGAGGGCATCTCCGGCGAGGCGGCGTCGATGGCCGGGCACCTGAAGCTCGCCAACCTCTGCTGGATCTACGATTCGAACCGCATCACCATCGAGGGCAACACCGCGCTTGCCTTCACCGAGGACGTGGCGTCGCGCTACATGGCCTATGGCTGGAACGTGCTCAGGGTCGGCGACGCCAACGACTGCGAGCGGCTGGCGGCGGCCTTCGAGGGCGCCCGCCACGTCGACGACCGGCCGACGCTGATCATCGTCGAGAGCCACATCGGCTACGGCGCGCCGAACAAGCAGGACACCAGCGCCGCCCATGGCGAGCCGCTCGGCGAGGAGGAGGTGCGGCTCGCCAAGCGGAGCTACGGCTGGCCGGAGGACGCGAAGTTCCTGGTCCCCGAGGAGGTGCCGGCGCACTTCGCCGCCGTGATGGGCAAGCGCGGCGGCGACCTCAGGCGCGCTTGGGAGGAGATGTTCGCCCGCTACAAGGCGGAGTTCCCGGTGCTCGCCGACGAGGTCGAGCGGATGCAGTCCCGCCGCCTGCCCGAGGGCTGGGACGCCGACGTGCCCGTCTTCCCGGCCGACGCCAAGGGCCTCGCCGGCCGCGACGCCTCCGCCAAGGTGATGAACGCCGTCGCGCCGCGGCTGCCGTGGCTGATCGGCGGCGCCGCCGACCTCGCCCCGTCGACCAAGACGCGGCTCACCTTCGAGGGAGCCGGCGATTTCGAGGCCGGCCTCTACGGCGGCCGCAACTTCCACTTCGGCGTGCGCGAGCACGCCATGGGCGCGGCGCTGAACGGCATGGCGCTGTCGAAGGTGCGTCCCTACGGCTCGGGCTTCCTGATCTTCTCCGACTACATGAAGCCGGCGATCCGCCTCGCCGCCCTGATGGAGCTGCCGGTCGTCTACGTCTTCACCCATGATTCCATCGGCGTCGGCGAGGACGGTCCGACGCACCAGCCGGTCGAGCAGCTGATCGGGCTGCGCTCGATCCCGGGCCTCCTGACCTTCCGCCCGGCCGACGCCAACGAGGTCGCCGAGACGTGGCGGACGGTGCTCGAGCTGCGCCACGAGCCGGCCTGCATCGTGCTGTCGCGCCAGGCGCTGCCGACCGTCGACCGGACGCGCTACGCGCCGGCGTCGGGCGTCGGCCGCGGCGCCTACGTGCTGGCGGATCCCGCCGAGGGCGCGCCGGAGGTGATCCTGATGGCGACCGGCAGCGAGGTGCAGCTCGTCGTCGGCGCCCACGAGGCGCTCGCCGCCGAGGGCATCCGCTCGCGCGTCGTGTCGATGCCGTGCTGGGAGCTGTTCGAGAAGCAGGACAAGGCCTATCGCGACGCGGTGCTGCCGCCGGCGGTCACCGCCCGCGTCGCCGTCGAGCAGGCCTCGACGATCGGCTGGGACCGCTATGTCGGGCTGACCGGCGCGAAGATCGGCATGCACACCTTCGGCGCCTCGGCGCCTCTGAAGGCGCTGCTCGTCGAGTTCGGCTTCACGCCGGAGAAGGTGTTGGCGGCGGCCCGCGAGCAGGCGGGCCGCTAGAGCATATGCCGCTCGGATCGAAACGATCCGAGCGGCATATGCTCACGCTCTTGAAGCGGGAGCGATTTCTGATCGACCGGATGATTCCATCCGGTCGGAAAGCGCTTTGGGCGCGTGCGGCGGATGGCGCGGGGCGGGCCCGGCGGGGCGCCGTCATGCGCCCGTGCGCTGCGCGACGGAGAATGACGGCGGAAGCGGCGGGAGAGTGACATGGAACTCGGTGTGGTCGGCCTCGGCCGGATGGGCGGCAACATCGCGCGGCGGCTGACGCGCGCGGGCCATTCCTGCGTGGTGTGGGATCGTAGCGCGGCGGCCGTCCAGGAGCTCGCCGGCGAAGGCTGCGTCGGCGCCGCCGACCTCGCCGCCGTCGTCGCCAAGCTGACGGCGCCGCGGGCGGTGTGGGTGATGCTGCCGGCCGGCGCGCCGACCGAGGAGACGGTCGCCGCCCTCGCCGCGCTGCTCTCTCCCGGCGACACGATCATCGACGGCGGCAACACCTTCTACAAGGACGACATCCGCCGCGCCGCGGAGCTCGAGCCGAAGGGCATCCACTATGTCGACGTCGGCACCTCCGGCGGCGTCTGGGGGCTGGAGCGCGGCTACTGCATGATGATCGGCGGCGCCAAGGCTGCCGTCGACCGCCTCGACCCGATCTTCGCGACGCTGGCGCCCGGCATCGGCGACATTCCGCGCACCCCCGGCCGCGACGGCCGCGACGGGCGCGCCGAGCAGGGCTACATCCACGCCGGCCCGGCCGGTGCCGGCCACTTCGTCAAGATGGTCCACAACGGCATCGAGTACGGCCTGATGCAGGCCTACGCCGAGGGCTTCGACATCCTGCGCAACAAGTCCTCCACGGAACTGCCGGAGAACGAGCGCTACAGCCTCGACATGGCCGACATCGCCGAAGTGTGGCGGCGCGGCAGCGTCGTCTCCTCCTGGCTCCTCGACCTGTCGGCGATGGCGCTGACCGAGAACGAGACGCTGTCGAACTTCACCGGCGCGGTCGCCGATTCCGGCGAGGGCCGCTGGACGGTGGCGGCGGCGGTCGAGGAGGCGGTCTCCGCCGACGTGCTGACCGCGGCGCTCTACGCCCGCTTCCGCTCGCGCCAGGAGCACACCTTCGGCGAGAAGCTCCTGTCGGCGATGCGCTACCAGTTCGGCGGCCACGTCGAGCGCCCGTCGACCGGCGGCTGAGCCATGCAGGAAACCGTCACGCTCGGCCAGGCGCGGCTGCCGGCGGACGCCGCCCCGGCGCCGCCCGCCACGCTGTTCATCTTCGGCGCCTCCGGCGACCTGACGAAGCGCCTGTTGATGCCGGCGCTCTACAACCTCGCCCACGAGCGGGTGCTCGATGCGGACTTCGCCATCGTCGGCGTCGACCGGGTCGAGCGCAGCGAGGACGATTTCCGCGCCCACCTGACCGAGACCGCCAAGGAGCTCATCGCCAAGGGCGGCTCGCTCGACGAGACGACCTGGAACTGGCTGATCGGCCGCGTCGGCTACCTCGCCGGCGACTTCGCCGACCCGGCCACCTACGCCCGCATCAAGGAGCGCATCGCCGCCCGCGCCGACACCCGGGCGAACGGCAACGCCGTGTTCTACTTCGCCGTGGCGCCGCGCTTCTTCGGCCCGATCGCCGCCGAACTCGGCGCTGGCGGGCTGCTCGACGAGGGCGAGGCCGCCTTCCGCCGCATCGTCGTCGAGAAGCCGTTCGGCAACGACCTCGCCTCGGCGAAGGCGCTCAACGCGAGCCTCCTCAAGGTCGCCTCGGAGCGGCAGATCTTCCGCATCGACCATTTCCTCGGCAAGGAGACGGTGCAGAACGTCATGGCGCTGCGCTTCGCCAACGGCCTGTTCGAGCCGGTGTGGCGGCGCGAGTACATCGACCACGTGCAGATCACCGCCGCCGAGACCGTCGGCGTCGAGGCCCGCGGCCACTTCTACGACGCTACCGGCGCGCTCCGCGACATGGTGCCGAACCACATGTTCCAGCTCCTCGCGATGACCGCGATGGAGCCGCCGAACTCCTTCGGCGCCGACGCCATCCGCACCGAGAAGGCGAAGGCGGTGGAGGCGATCCGGCCGATGACGCCTTCGGACGTGGCGCTCAGCGCCGTCCGTGGCCAGTACACCGCCGGCACGGTGCTCGGCCAGCCGGTCGTCGACTACCGTTCCGAGCCCGACGTGGCGCCGACGAGCCGCACCGAGACCTACGTCGCGCTGAAGTGCATGGTCGACAACTTCCGCTGGTCGGGCGTGCCGTTCTACATCCGCACCGGCAAGGCGATGACGGTCCGACGCACCGAGATCGCCATCCAGTTCAAGCGGGCGCCGGGCGTGCTGTTCCGCAAGACGCCGGCCGGCGGGCTCGAGCCGAACCTGCTCGTCATCCACGTGCAGCCCGACGAGGGCATCTCGCTGCGCTTCGCCGCCAAGGTGCCAGGCCGCACAGTGCGGCTCTCCGAGGTCGACATGGACTTCCGCTACGGCGACTATTTCCACGTGCAGCCGTCGACGGGCTACGAGACGCTGATCTACGATTGCCTCGTCGGCGACGCGACGCTGTTTCAGCGCGCCGACAATATCGAGGCGGGATGGGCGGCGGTGCAGCCGCTGCTCGAGGCCTGGCAGGCCGGCATCGGCGACCTGCACCCCTACAGCGCCGGCGGCAGCGGGCCGGCCGCCGCCCACGCGCTGATCGGCCGCGACGGCTTCACCTGGCTGCCGCTTTCCGGAGGACCGCTCAGATGACCGATACCGGCGATGCGCCGCGGCGAGCCCCGGCCGAGCGGATCTCGCTGTTCGTCTCCGACGTCGACGGGACGATCGTCACCCACGACAAGAACCTCGCCGCCTCGACCGTCGAGGCGGCGCACCGCCTCAAGGAGGCCGGCGTGGCGCTCGCCGTCGTCTCCAGCCGGCCGCCGCGCGGCATGATGAAGCTGCCGGGACCGCTCGGGCTCGAGCTATTCGGCGGCTTCAACGGCGCCGCCATCGTCCGGCCGGACCTGAGCCCGGTCGAGGAGCACTTCGTGCCCTTCGAGGCGGCGCGCGAGGCGGCCGACGTGATGGCCCGGCAGGGCGCCGACGTCTGGGTCTTCGCCGACAACGAGTGGCTGATCCTCAACCCCGAGGGCGCCTACGTGCCGCGCGAGCGCCACACCGTCGACTTCGACCCGACGGTGGTCGACGCCTTCGGCGACCGGCTCGGGCGCGCCGGCAAGATCGTCGGCTCGTCGCGCGACTTCGACATGCTGGCGCGCTGCGAGGCGGAGCTGCAGGCGATGCTCGGCGGCGCCGCCTCGGCCCGCCGCTCGCAGGCCTACTATCTCGACATCACCCACCCAACCGCCGACAAGGGCTACGCCGTCAAGGCCTTCGCCGCCCATTTCGGCGTGCCGCTCGACGAGGTGGCGGTGATCGGCGACATGGCCAACGACCTGCCGATGTTCTCCGTCGGCGGCCTGTCGATCGCCATGGGCAACGCCTCGCCAGAGGTGAAGGCGTGCGCCGACTTCTCGACCCGCACCAACGACGAGGACGGCTGGGCCGCGGCGGTGGAGGCCTACATCCTGCCGCGGGCGCGGCGGGCCTAGGCGGCGCGCGCGCCCGCGCGGCGCACCAGGAGGGACCGGCATGACCGGTGCATCGACCATCGACGTCTCGGCCGATCCGGCGGCGCTCGCCGAGCGGGTGGCGGAATGGCTCGTCGAGAGGATCGCCGCGAAGTCCGGACGCTTCGCCCTCAACCTCTCCGGCGGCTCGACGCCGAAGCGGCTCTACGGGCTGCTGGCGAGCGACGCCTTCCGCGAGCGCATCGACTGGGACCGGCTCCACCTCTTCTTCGGCGACGAGCGCTACGTGCCGTGGACGGACGTCGAGTCCAACCACCGCATGGTGCGCGAGGCGCTGACCGACCACGTGCCGATCCCGGCCGGGAACGTCCACGGCATCCCGACCGAGGGCGTCACGCCGGAGGAGGCGGCCCGGGCGTGCGAGGCGGATCTCGCGGCCTTCTACGGCGCCGAGGCGCTCGACCCGGCCCGGCCGCTGTTCGACGTGACGCTGCTCGGCCTCGGCCCCGACGGCCACACCGCCTCGCTGTTTCCCGGCACGCCGGCGCTCGACGAGCGGGTCCGCTGGGCGGTGCCGGTGATCGGCGAGAAGCCGCCGCCGCAGCGCATCACCATGACCTACCCGGTCCTCGATTCGAGTGCCGTCGTCGCCTTCCTCGTCGCCGGCGCCGACAAGCACGCCATGGTGGCGCGCGTCCGCGGCGGCGACGCGAGCCTGCCGGCCGGGCGCATCGCCGCCGTCGGCGAGACGATCTGGTTCCTCGACCGCGCCGCCGCGGAGGGCTGAGCGGCCCGCCGGGAGGCGGACCGCTCCTCTCCGGGCTCAGGCGCCGGCGGTGCCGGCGGCCTCGCCGCGCGGCCGGCGTCCGCCGCCGCGCAGGCGCGAGACGGCGAGGTCGAGGAGGACCATCACCACCAGCGAGGCGCCGACGAGCGGGTAGAGGATGCCGACGAGCGCCATGATGAGGAGCACGCCGCGCATCGCCGTGCGGTCGGCGGGTGCCGGCGGCACGCCGAGCGAGCCCTTCGGCCGGCGCTTCCACCACATGACGCCGGCGGACACCGACATCGCCACGATGGCGAGGCAGACGGCGAGCATCAGGAGCTGGTTGGCGAGCCCCCATTCCTGGCCCATGTGGACGTTGATGCCCCACTCGAGCCCCTTGCCGAGCGGGCCGTAATCGGCATAGCTCATGTCGATCAGCGGCTTGCCCGAGTACTGGTCGAGGTGGATCACGCGCTGCTTCGTCAGGTCGTCCGGGTAGACCGAGCCGGAATAGACCCCCGTCGGACCCGTCGGCAGGCTCACCACGTAGCCGCGGGTGAGGCCGAGGCCGTCGAAGGTCGCGACGGCGCAATCGAGGCCGATGGATGGCGATGCCCCGACCGGCGCCGCCGAGGCCGGCATCTGCGCCTGCTCGAGCGACCAGCTCGTCTCGCCGGCGACGTGGGCAAGGTGTTCGTCGGACATCGGCACGTTGACCCGGACACCGGACGGATAGCCGAAGTTGGTGCCGTTCGCCCACTCGTTGGCGTAGCTGCCCCAGAACACCGACCACGGCATGCCGGTGATCGCCAGGAAGGCGATGAGGAGGCCGGCGAAGGCGCCGGTCACGGCGTGCAGGTCGCGCCAGAACACCCGCTTCTTCACCGGGCCGCGGATGGTGACGACGCCGCCGGTCTGCCGGCGCGGCCACCACAGGTAGACGCCGGTGCCGACGAGCAGGATCGCCCAGCCGCCGACGATCTCGATGACGCCGTTGGCGATCGGGCCGAACTCGGCGAGGCTGTGCAGGCGACGGACGACCCACATGAGCGTGCCGCGGTCGGGCAGGGCGCCGAGGACGCGGGCGTCGTAGGGGTCGACGTAGACGGCGAGGCGCTCGCCCGTCGCCGCCTTCACCGTCACCTCGGCCGAGGCGGTCGGCGTCGGCGGCGGCATGATCTTCGCGGCGGTGCCCGGATGGGCGGCGAGTGCCGCCTCGACGAGGCGGCTCGCCGGCAGCTCGGTCGCGCCGGCCGGGACCTCGACGCGCTTCAGGTCGCGGTGCCAGAAGCCGTCGATCTCGTCGCGGAAGAGATAGAGCCCGCCGGTGACGGCGAGGAGGATCATGAACGGCAGGACGAGCAGGCCGGCATAGAAGTGCCAGCGCCAGACGGCGCGATAGACGTCGACCGCGCGGCTCTCGGCCGCGGCGGGGGAGGCGGTTGCTGTGCTCATGGCGTGATCCGGAAATCGGAGGACCGGGGAGCGCGGCCCTGCGGCCGCGCGCGATGCGCGGGGCGACGGCGCCGGGCGGCGCTGCGGCCGCCGGTCGCGGAGCCGTCGTCGGACGGCGGATGCGGCCGGACGATCTCGGCGCGGCCGGTTCGTCTTCGTCGAAAGGGTCGAAAGGGGAGGGACGCGGCGCGCCCGCGGCGCCGTTCCGCCACGCGGACCCATGGCTGGCGCCACGAAGGGTGGCGTCCACGCGGGTGGCGCGTCGGCGGCGGCGGGAGGGCCTTCCCGGCGCCGGCGAGCCTCAGGCGGCGGGTGGGCCGCGGGTGATGCGCGGGGTCCGCTCGATGCGGCGGGCGGGGGTCTCAGCCGTGCCGGGCGGAACGATGGCGACGGCGCGCCGCGGTGCCGGCGGCGCCAAGGCGAAGGGCGGCGGCGGCGCCAACGCGGCGCCGGCGAAGACGCAGCCGAGGAGGCAGCAGTCCGGCAGCCCCGGGTGGCCGGCTGGCGCGTCCGGAGGCAGGGGGACGGCGCCGGGGCCGGCGTGGGTGCAGATGACGCCGCCGAACGGATCGGCGGGTCCGCCGGCGTCACCGATCGCCACGCCGGCGGCGGCGGTCGCCACGGTCTGCAGCGCGACGAGCCAGGCGGCGCAGAGCGCCACCCATCGCCGCCAGCCTTGCCGCCGTCCGACCATCATTGAGATCCACCCCTCGGTGCCGCCATATCACGCCCGCGCCGGCGCCGGAATGCGGCGCGGCGTCGGGCGGGTGGCGGCACGGCCGTGCGATCGGCGCCCACCCCCTCCGCAGCGCCGGTGGTGTCGCTCGGTGAGAGGGGCCACGGTTGATCGCCGCGCCCGATGCCGCCGTGGCGTGTTTCGGAGAGGTGGTCATGTCCGGACTAAGTCATTCCCGCACCGAGACGGCCGTCTGCGCCGTCTCCGGCGAGCGGCGGCCGCGCCGCGAGCTCGTGGCGCTCGGCACGCTCAGGCCGGCGCTCGCCGAGCGCATCCGCGTCGACCACCCCGAGCTCGGCAACGAGGCGCTGGTCTCGCGCGGGGTGCTCGACGGCTACGTGCTGGCGCAGGTCGAGACGCTCATCGCCGCCGAGCGCGGCGAGCTAAGCGAGCTCGACCGCCAGGTCACCGCCTCGCTCGCCGCCAACGAGCTCGTCTCGACCAATGTCGAGGCGTCGTTCGAGGGGCAGCGGACGCTCGGCGAGCGCGCCTCCGACGGGCTGGCGGCGTTCGGCGGCAGTTGGGGCTTCGTCTTCTTCTTCTTCCTCACGCTCGCCGCCTGGATCGCGGCGAACGCCCTCGCCGGCGCCGCGGCGTTCGACGCCTATCCGTTCATCCTGCTCAACCTGGTGCTGTCCTGCCTCGCCGCGATTCAGGCGCCGATCATCATGATGAGTCAGCGCCGCCAGGAGGAGAAGGACCGCGCCCGCTCGCTCAACGACTACCGGGTCAACCTCAAGGCGGAGCTCGAGATTCGCCATCTGCACGAGAAGATGGACCACCTGATCGCCCGGCAGTGGCAGCGCCTCGCCGAGATCCAGGAGCTGCAGATGGAGTTGATCCAGAACCTCAAACGCTGACCCGGCGGCCGGCGCGCCGCCGGCTCCCGCCGCGCCGGCCGCCACTGCGGTGCCGGGCCG
>Ga0255338_1004006_pt1 | contig 16246 bp, 14 predicted proteins | sample MeOH1_35cm_T4_19_FD_203715 | JGI IMG/M metagenome (GOLD analysis project Ga0255338, IMG submission 203715) | Sandy soil microbial communities from University of British Columbia, Vancouver, Canada - MeOH1_35cm_T4_195 | ecosystem: Engineered > Artificial ecosystem > Sand microcosm > Unclassified ...
CAGGATGGCTGGTGGTTGTTCAAGGGACATATCCCGGTAATCATTGCCTTTGTGATTTTCCTGATCGCTGTTACGGCAGAGACCAACCGTGCTCCTTTTGACCTGGCAGAAGCAGAATCAGAATTAACGGCCGGTTTCCATACAGAATACTCGGGAATGAAATTCGCCCTGTTCTTCCTGGCGGAGTATATTAACATATTTATTGTTTGTGCGATTGGTGCCACCCTGTTTCTGGGAGGATGGATGCCTTTGCATATCGGCAACTGGGAAGGGTTTAACCAGGTGATGGATTATATTCCTTCATCTGTATGGTTCTTCGGAAAGACTTTTTTTCTCATCTTTTTGATCATGTGGTTCCGCTGGACCTTCCCGCGTTTGCGGGTAGACCAGTTGTTGAACCTGGAGTGGAAATACCTGTTACCGATAAGTTTATTCAACCTCTTACTGGTAACACTGATAGCGATTTTAGGTTGGCATTTTTAGGTTGAGAGTGAGCGGCTTTTATTCAGTAACATTCCGTGAAACTCCGTGTTCTTTGTGTCTCTTTGTTGAAAAAGCAGTATTTGTAAGTCAATATTTTCAACACAGAGATACGGAGTTGCAGAGCATTACAGAGGAAATAAAACAGGATACATGTTTTTGAAAGAGTACATAAAGGATGTGTTTGGTGGCATAACCTCTTTGCTGAAGGGGATGCGGAAAACCGGCTATTATTTTTTACATCCCAAAGAAATTATCACCGAACAATATCCCGATAACCGTGCCACCCTGAAACTGGCCGAACGTTTCCGTGGCGAAGTGGTGATGGCGCACGATGCCAATAACGAACATGCCTGTACGGGCTGCACTGCCTGTGAACTGGCCTGTCCCAATGGTACCATCAAGATCATTACCAAATTTGACATCACACCCGAAGGGAAAAAGAAAAAAGCGATCGATACATTCATCTATCACCTCGAACTCTGCACCATGTGTAATTTATGTGTGGAAGCCTGTCCAACAGGAGCTATCAGCATGGCGCAGAATTTTGAGCACAGTGTGTACGATAGAAACAAACTCACGAAAAAATTAAATAAACCAGGTTCTAAAGTAAGGGAGGGCGTTGAATAATGGAAGCATCTGCCATCATATTCTATTGCATAGCAGCTTTTATCCTCGGAGCAGGTATACTGGCTGTTACCACACGAAAAATATTCCGGTCTGCCATCTGGCTGCTGTTCTCGCTGGTTGGTATTGCAGCCTTGTATTTCTGGCTGCAGGTAGAGTTTATTGCTGCCGTACAGATCATTGTATATGTAGGAGGCATAGTGGTACTGATCATCTTCTCCATTTTCCTTACCCAGCAATCGGGCAAAGAAATGGCCAAACCTTCGGGTAAACACATATTGTTTTCGTTACTGGCTGTGCTGTTTGGATTGGCACTGATCTATAACCTGATCTCCGAATACGGTTTTCCGGAACAGGCATCCAAACCTTTCCAGGTAGCTGTGGGAGATCTTGGTATGCAGATGCTGAGTACTACCGAACACGGTTTTATCCTGCCTTTTGAAGCAGTGAGTATGTTATTGCTGGCGGCGATGGTGGGATGTATCGTGATTGCCATGAAAAACAAAAGCGGAAACCTGGAAGCAGCTGAACCGCCGGCCGGCAAACTGATGATCCATTCAGATTTTACTTCATCCACAACAGAAAAGGAGGCTTGATATGAATAGTGTACCCCTGACGCATATCCTGTTTGTAAGTACAGCACTGTTCTGCATTGGTATGTATGGTTTGTTTACACGCCGTAATATCATCACCATGCTGATGTCGATAGAACTGATGCTGAACAGTGTTAACATCAACTTTGTAGCCTTCAATAAATACCTCTGGCCCGAAAAGCTGGATGGGATCTTTTTCACATTGTTCATCATCACCATTGCTGCGGCAGAAGCGGCAGTGGCCATAGCTATTATCATTAACCTGTACAGAAGCCATAACTCTATAGATGTGGAAGATGCCACGGAACTGAAATATTAAAACGATGTCAAACTATTCCTACATAGTATGGATCCCGCTGCTGCCACTGATCACTTTCCTGGTGCTCGGTCTGTTTGGAAGAAAATACCTGAAAACTTTTTCCGGTATCCTGGGTACGGGCTCGCTGCTCGCTGCCACCGTTTTATCCTTACTGGCCGCCAGGCAATATTTTCTTGGCGACGGAAAACTGAATGGTGTTTACCAGAAGATCACTGCTTTTAAATTTACCTGGCTCGAGTTTTCGCCCGGTGTATCTATAGATATCAGTGCCATCGTTGATCCGATCTCGGTGATGATGCTGGTGGTGGTCACTTTTGTTTCGCTGATGGTGCATGTGTTCAGCCTCGGTTATATGAAAGGAGAGGAGCGCTTTGCTACTTATTATGCGTATCTCGGACTGTTTACGTTTTCTATGCTGGGATTGGTATTATCCGGCAACCTCTTCCAGATCTATATGTTCTGGGAACTGGTAGGTGTTTCTTCTTTTTTACTGATCGGTTATTATTACCACAAACCTTCCGCTGTTGCGGCTTCCCAAAAAGCATTTATTGTTACCCGTTTCGCTGATCTCGGATTTCTGGTGGGGATACTGGTTCTCGCTTTTTACGGACATACACTCGATATCTCCACCCTGATCGAAAGATTAACATCGGCAGAATCCCCCGAATTCACGGGTATGGCTACCGTGGGGTTCCTCGGTGTATCTATGCTTACCTGGGGATTAACCCTGGTATTTATCGGTGGTGCGGGTAAATCTGCCATGTTCCCCCTGCATATCTGGTTACCCGATGCGATGGAAGGACCTACACCTGTATCTGCATTGATCCACGCAGCTACCATGGTGGTGGCCGGTGTATACCTGGTAGCCCGTCTATTCCCGATCTATTCCATGGATGCGAGCTCGCTGCAGGTAGTAACGTATGTAGGTGCTTTCTCCGCTTTACTCGCGGCCGTAATTGCCTGTACACAAACAGATATTAAAAGAGTGCTGGCTTATTCCACTATGTCGCAGATCGGTTATATGATGTTTGCGCTCGGTATTGCCAAACAGGGAGGCGAGGGTGGGTTGGGTTATATGGCTTCCATGTTCCATCTCTTTACACATGCGTTCTTCAAATCCTTGTTATTTCTTGGCGCCGGTGCGGTGATACATTTAGTGCATAGTAATGATATGAAAGATATGGGTGGACTGCGTAAGCTGATGCCCATCACGCATATTGCCTTCCTGGCCGGTTGTCTGGCCATTGCCGGTGTTCCGCCATTTGCCGGTTTCTTCAGCAAGGAAGAAATTCTGCTGGCAGCGTATCATTCCAACAAACTCATTTTTGGTGTGGCCCTGTTTACGGCGGCACTGACCTCATTTTATATGTTTCGCCTGTACTTCTCTATTTTCTGGAGCAAAGATGCACCGCATCTGCACAATGAACATGGTGAAGGAACTTTCTCTATGAAATTTCCGCTGGTGGTATTGGCTGCCTGTGCAGTGGTGGCGGGTTTTATTCCTTTTGCTCAGTTTATCACTTCTGATGGTGCCGCACTGGAAACACATACGGATCTGAGTTTCTCCATTGCGCCGGTAACCTTATCGGTACTGGCCATCCTGCTGGCCGCATCTATGTACCGGGTGGCTAATGATAAACCGGCCAGGCTGGCTACCGCCATGGGTGGTTTGTACAAAGCAGCAAGCCGAAAATTTTATATGGATGAACTTTACCTGTTCATCACTAAAAAAATCATTTTCCCGCTCATCGGTGCGCCGATCGCGTGGATCGATAAAAATATTGTAGACGGACTGATGAACCTGCTGGCAGCTGTTACGGCTAAGATCTCCGAATGGATCAAAGGAGTGCAATCCGGAAGGGTACAGCGCTATGCACTGTATTTCTTCGGTGGCGCAGCGGCATTGGCGGTACTATTTATTTATATATGGAAATGAGCTTATTATGAATCTGTCCTTACTCATCTTACTCCCACTGGTCACCGCAGTTGTGATCCTATTCTGCAATGGACTGAAACAGGTTCGTATGGCGGCACTGGTAGGTTCTGTGGCACAGCTGGCGGTATCGCTTCGTTTATTGCTGTTGTACAGTAACGAAAGAACTGCCGGTAATACATCACCCATGTTGTTTGAAAGCAAATATGCATGGTTTACCAATCTGCATATCAATTACCATATCGGGGTAGATGGTATTTCTATCGCCATGATCCTGTTAACCGCTTCGGTGGTAGTGGCGGGTATCCTGGTATCCTGGACGATGGAAAAACTAAGCAAAGAATTTTTCTTCCTGCTGGTGTTATTGAGTATGGGAGCGTATGGATTTTTTATCTCGCTCGATATTTTCACTTTATTCTTCTTCCTCGAAGTAGCTGTCATTCCTAAATTCCTGTTGATCGGGATCTGGGGCAGCGGCAAAAAAGAATACAGTGCCATGAAACTGGCCCTGATGCTCATGGGCGGCTCGGCACTGGTATTTATCGGGTTGATGGGTGTGTATTACCAGACAGGTTCCTTTGATCTGATGCAGATTGCTGTCACGGCCATCCCGCTGGATGTACAGAAATTCTTTTTCCCCTTCGCCTTCCTGGGTTTTGGCATATTTGGTGCACTGTTTCCTTTTCATACCTGGGTACCCGATGGTCACGCTTCTGCGCCCACCGCAGCTTCCATGTTCCTGGCAGGGATCTCGATGAAACTGGGTGGTTATGGTTGTTTGCGTGTAGCCACTTTCCTGATGCCTGATGCGGCACACGCCTATTCCTGGATCATTATTTTATTAGCCACGATCGCGATTATTTATGGCGCTTTTGCTACCATGATGCAGACCGATCTGAAATATATCAATGCCTATTCTTCAGTGAGCCATTGCGGTTTTGTGATACTGGGGATAGGTATGCTTACCCGCACTTCTATCAATGGTGCGGTATTGCAGATGGTATCGCATGGTTTGATGACAGCCCTTTTCTTTGCCGCCATCGGCATGATCTACAGCAGAACCCATACAAGGTTGGTGGCGCAGCTGGGTGGACTGTTAAAAGTGATGCCCTTTATCTCAACGGTATTTGTGATAGCGGGTCTTTGTTCGCTGGGATTACCTGGCTTTAGTGGTTTTGTGGCCGAGATGACCGTATTCATGGGGGCCTGGCAGAACCCGGATGGCTGGTATCGTTTTGCTACTATCCTCGCCTGTGCTTCTATCGTGGTAACAGCGGTCTATATTTTGCGCGCGGCAGGTAAAACAGTAATGGGGCCAATAGAGGAGAAATACAATCTGTTGACAGATGCCACCTGGAACGAGAAACTGGCGGCGGCAATATTGATTGTGGGCATTGTGCTGATCGGTGTGGCGCCCTTTCTCATCAACCAACTCATCATGCCCGGAACAGATACTATAATGCTGCAGGTAGGAAAAGCGATTACCCAAAAATGATACTGACCCATGGTAACTGAATTCTTCATATTACTGAAACAGGAACTGGTGATCACCGCCATTATCTTCCTGTTATTATTCCTGAAACTGGGTAAAGACCGGTCCAATGAATCGATGCTTTCGATCATCAATTTCCTGCTGTTCCTGAACCTGGCCGCAGGTTTCTTTGGCAACCAGGAAGGAATGCTCTTTAACGACATGTTCCGGACGAACGGACTCATCAACCTCGAAAAAAATATCCTGAACCTGGCTCTCTGGATCATCTCTTTGCAATCGTATAGCTGGTTGCAGACGCATAAACATGTACTCGAGTTTTACCTGCTGCTGTTAACTTCTTTGCTGGGTATGTTCTTTATGATCTCGAGCGGTAACCTGCTGATGTTTTACCTCGGACTGGAAATGTCTACCATTCCGCTGGCCGCCGCTGCTAATTTTGATCTTACCAAACGCCAGTCGTCTGAAGCAGCCATGAAGATGATCATTTCATCCGCTTTCTCTTCTGGCTTACTGCTTTTTGGTATTTCGCTGGTGTATGGCGTAAGTGGCACTTTGCTGTTTGCTGAGATCCCGGCACATCTTTCTGCGAGTCCATTGCATATACTCGCTTTTGTGCTGGTATTGTCCGGGATTGCCTTCAAGATCTCCGCGGTTCCTTTTCATTTATGGACGGCCGATGTATACGAAGGTGCACCGGTTGCTGTAACCTCTTTCCTTTCAGTTGTATCCAAAGCGGCTGTGTTATTCGTGTTCGTACCGATCCTGTATGCGGCGTTCAAACCATTGGCCGAAACCTGGTACCATGCTTTGTTTGTGTTGGCACTGGTAACCATTGTCATCGGTAATTTATTCGCGCTCCGGCAGCAGAACCTGAAACGTTTCCTTGCCTTTTCGTCTATTGCGCAGGTGGGTTTTATATTAGTGGGCATTTCCGGCAGTTCACAGGCGGGGATGGCTTCGGTGATTTTCTTTGTTCTCGTGTATGTATTCTCCAACCTTGCTGCATTTGGGGTAGTATCACTGGTAAGTGCATTAACGGGTAAAGAGGGCGTAGCCGATTACAAAGGTTTTTATGCTACCAATCCTTTTCTCTCCTGGGTATTAACTATTGCCTTGTTCTCCCTGGCAGGTGTACCGCCTACCGCTGGTTTCTTTGGTAAATTCTTTTTACTGATCGCCGGTGCAGCCAAAGGCAATTACTGGCTGATAGGCATAGCCGCATTGAATATGGTTGTCTCCTTCTACTATTACCTGCGGGTCGTAAAAGCCATTTTCATGGATTCGAATGAAACACCCATCGCCAAACTGTCTGTACCGGCTTTGCCCAGGCTATCGTTATATATCTGCCTGGCAGGCATTATCATTACAGGATTGGCCAGTATGGTGTATGATTATATTTACTCACTCAGCTTCGGCTTATAAATACCTGTAAACATGGCCATCAATAAGAATCATGAATTTGAAGAGCTGGATGGCGTTAAATGCGCCATCGTGGAAAAAAATGTTTCTCACAACAGGGTCGAGTTTCTGAAGTCTCTGCTCGAAACCAATGGATATACCGTAGTGGTCGTGGCCAGTCCGCCACCCAAAGCAACTCCGGCTGTACCGGTAGCAGAAGGCGCCGAAGCACCTCCTCCGCCTCCACCCGCACCAGCAACCTTTACGATCGGTGTTACAGACGTGATGTTCAATGCCACCAATGCTGTGTTTGGCCGCCTGCTGAAAACCAGTAGTGGCCGGATCGTAACACTGGCCTACTGGAAACAGCAGGAAAGGTTTCCGCAGGACCAGATCCCTTATTATGAGAATGTGTAAATGAGCGGAACCGGTAATGCTAACACGCTGAATTCCTGTAAAATAAAGATGCAGTAGCTATTGCATTTGGCTGGGAACTGTTGTAACTTTTAGCAACCAAATCTTATCCCATGAAACAGTATCATATTGTTTCCCGGATCGCTATCTACCTGTTAGCAGCTGTGATGATCGCCTATGGCTTCATCCACCTTTTTAAACCACATGATCTTGTTGTATATATCCCCGATTATGTTCCGGGTGGTGTATTATGGGTACATGTGGTAGGGGTTGCCTTTATCCTGGGTGGACTCTCCTTTATCCTGAACCGCTGGGTAAAAATGGCCGGGTACCTGCTGGCCATACTGCTGTTTGTGTTCGTGATCGTGATTCACCTGCCCAATTACCTGAATGCAGGTACAGCAGAAACAAGGGCTATGGCGCTGATCAATATCCTGAATGATACCGCCATTGCCGGATTTGCCCTGCACCTGGCGGCCGGTGCGCATCACCAGAAACTGCACCTGGAAGACAGTGATTAGCGTGTTGGTGGTATCCCGTTCCTGCACTTATCCGTCTGCTGACAGAACGGTATTGGTTATTTTGTGCCAATGCAGGTAAGACGTTTTGATCTGCCCGCACCAGCTGTGCCATCAGGGATTGTATGTTTTGTCTTTTCTGCCGATCTTCCCCGAAATCGATTTCGTATTTATTTTAAGCTGCTTCAAGCTGTTTACTGGATGCATTTAATAAGTTTAGTGATTAATAGGTTTGCTATGTATACAATGCGCTGCATTTGAAACCACCCTTTCCTGAACGTAACAATATCTGACATGCAGAGAAACAGCCCGGTTGTTTTCAATTTACTTTTGGCATAAATGGGTACTTTCTGCATAAACCGATGCTTAATGATCATAATATGAAAAAACAACAATTACTCTTTGTGCTGCTATTGCTGACCACCGGTATCCGGGCACAAAACAATGGATGGAAAAATCTGTTCGATGGAAAAACACTGAAGGGCTGGCACCAGCTGAATGGCAAGGCCAGATATGAAGTGGTGAATGGGACCATCATTGGCTCTACCGTAAAAGGAGAACCCAATTCTTTTCTTGCCTCTGATGAAGAGTATGGTGATTTTATCCTGGAAGTGGATCTGAAAGTAGGTAATATGAACTCAGGTATCCAGATCAGGAGTTTGTCTAAACCCGCATACAATAATGGCCGGGTACATGGTTACCAGGTAGAGATCGATCCTTCAGACAGGGCATGGTCTGGCGGCATTTATGATGAAGCACGCCGAGGCTGGATGTACCAGACAGAAATGAATCCGGCTGCTAAAAAAGCATTTAAGAAAGGCGACTGGAACCGCTACCGCATCGAAGCCATTGGCCCGGTATTCAGAACCTGGGTAAATGATGTGCCGGTAACCTATATGGTGGATGATCTTACCCTGAAAGGATTTATTGCCTTGCAGGTGCATGCGGTAAAAGGAGAAGGTGGCGAAAGTATTCAGTGGAAGAATATACGCATCCAAACGGGCGCTGCTATGAAACCCAGGCCATTGGATCTATCAACACCGGTAGCAAATTACATGCAGAATACATTGACACCGCAGGAACAGGGACAGGGATTCAGCCTGTTGTTCAACGGCAAAGACCTGAGCGGCTGGAGATCGGTAGGCAAACAAACGGCTCCTGAAAAAGGCTGGGTAGTGGAAGAGGGCGTATTACATATTTTACCCGGCGAGAACGATGGAGCCAAATACGGTGACCTCATCTCTGTGAACCAATACAAGGCATTTGAACTGAACTTCGATTTCAAATTAACAGAAGGCGCCAATTCGGGTGTTAAGTATTTTGTATCAGAAGCCTATCAGAACGCCGGTCTGGGCCTGGAATACCAGATCCTGGATGATGCCAAACACCCCGATGCCAAAATGGGAACCGAAGGTAACCGTACCATGGGTAGTTTGTATGATCTGATCCCTTCCAACAAGGTAGATCCCCGTTTCCAGAAAAAAATGGGCGAGTGGAACCAGGCCAGGATTGTGGTGTATCCCAACAAACTGGTACAACACTGGCTGAATGGTTTTAAAGTAGTTGAGTACGAGAAAGACAGCAATATTTACAAAGTACTGCTGGCACACAGTAAGTATGCGAAGAACAAAGACTTTGCCAAAATGGATCAGACACCCATCCTGTTGCAGGACCATAATAACTCCGTGTACTTCAGGAATATTAAGATCAGGGAGATCAAATAAGCATCGGTATGCAGCGCATCAAAAAAGCTCTCAGGCAGTTTGGTTGTGGGTCGGTAAGTGAAAACTTACTGACCCTTTTTGTCTGGCTACTCACATGCGGCTCTTTGTATGGACAACCGTCTTTACAACCCTTCCGTTTGCGGACAGATGGATTGTTGTATGCAGATAAGGTCTGGAAAAACGGATTGCCGGTACACACCACACTGGCTGCGGCACAAAAAGAAACCAGCTTCCAGTTCCCGTTGATACGCAGTACAGCACCTATGCTGTATTGGGAATTACCCACTGCATTATCTGCCACTACTGCTTATCGTATACAGGTGGCTTCATCGCTGAACTTACTGCTAACCGGGAAGCCGGATTTGTGGGATTCACCAAAAATAAATAGCGTAGCTACGAAAGCGCGTTATGCAGGAAAATCACTGCTGCCGGGTACAGTTTGTTACTGGAAGGTACAGGTATGGGATCAGCAGAAACGGGCTTCTGCTTTTTCGCCGGTAAGTTCTTTTGTATACCAACCGGCCGACACGGCAGAACCCTTTTCCCATTATCCATTAACGACAGAGATACAGCAACCTGTCCAGCACTATCAAAAAGCAGACGGCAGTTATTTCTATGATTTTGGAAAAGCAGCGTTTGCACAGGTGCAATTGCGCATTACCAGTAACGAGGAAGATTCTATCTGGATAGAAGCAGCCGAAGCCCTGCAATCACCGGGTACCCTGCTTTCGAATGGAGGTAATATCCGGTATCGCAAGCAGGGATTCTTGGTAAAAAAGGGAACCCATGAATACACCCTGGTATGGCCCGCAGATGCCAAACGGAATGCACGTAATCCTGTTCAGATGCCTGCTTATATCGGCGAAGTGTTTCCGTTCCGGTACCTGTCTGTTAGTAAACTGTCGGGTAATATCCAAAAGGGAGACGTAACACGCAAAGCCGTTTTTTATCCTTTTGATGAAAAAGCTGCCGATTTTGTTTCCAGCGATACGGTTCTGAACCAGGTATGGGAACTCTGTAAATATTCTATGAAAGCTACCAGTTTTACAGGGTATTATGTAGATGGCGACCGGGAACGGCTTCCCTACGAAGCCGATGCAGTGATCAACCAGTTATCGCATTACGCAGTAGATGCCGAATACAGCATTGCCAGGCGTACCATGGCTTACCTGTTATTTCATCCTACCTGGCCCACCGAGTGGAGCCTGCAGCATATCCTGCTGGCCTGGAACGATTACCTGTATACCGGCGATGACCAGTTTATCCGCCAGTATTATCCGGAACTGCAGAAAAAAATACTGATGCCGCTGGCCGCACCCAACGGACTGATCAGTACTACAGCCAGATTTCAAGAAGATGATTTTTTACGCTCTATTCATATTACTAAAATATTCGATGGTAAACGCGGATTAAAAGACATTGTAGACTGGCCCCAACGAGGCAGTTATATTGGTACTGAAAAAGAACATGGTGGCGAAACAGATGGGTTTGTATTTACGGGTTACAATGCAGTAGTGAACGCGTTTTACTACCGTACACTTGTATTGATGCATAAGATCTCAGCGGCGCTTGGAAAAAAAGATGAGGCAGCAAACTATCTCTCCAAAGCCAAAGAACATTACCGCTCTTTTCAGCAGGTGTTCCGTCATCCGGTAACGGGCCTGATCAAAGATGGCGATACCACATCGCATACTTCTTTACATGCCAATATGTTTGCCTTGGCTTTTGGATTGATACCGGAACAGGATCTTCCGGCAGTGGTTCAATTCATCAAATCGCGGAAGATGGCCTGCAGTGTGTATGGCGCACAGTTTTTGCTGGATGCTTTGTATGAGGCCGGGGAACAGGACTACGCTTTATCCTTACTTACGTCTACCACAGAAAGAAGCTGGTATCACATGATCCGGCTTGGATCAACAATTAGTCTCGAAGCATGGGATAAATTATACAAACCCAATCTCGACTGGAACCATGCCTGGGGTGCGGCGCCGGCAAATATTATCGTGCGCAGACTGATGGGAGTAGAACCGCTGACACCGGGGGCAGATACGATCCGTATCAAACCACAAATCGGATCTCTCAGATTTGCCCGGCTCAGAACACCTACGATCAAAGGGGAAGTGGTTGTTTTCTGTGAAAAATCGGAACGTATTCACCGCTACAGTATACAGATTCCGGGAGGTGCCAGTGCTGAAGTACAGTTGCCTGTGCATTCAAAAAAAAATGAAATCACAGTTGATGGGTGGCGGATGCAGTTGCAACCAACGAATGGATATTACCAGCTTCCTCTTTTACCAGCCGGAAAACATGAAATACAGGTTGAGTAAAGATGTAGGCAGCATAGGGCTTGTATTTTAGATAACTGGTGGCAGTGGTAAAAATGTGTATATTCAACAGACTAATCAATCCAAAACAATAAACAGCCCGTATGAAAAAAGAAAAAACAAGCCCCGTCTCCCGGCGCGATTTCGTAACCAACACGGCTAAAGTGCTGGCAGGTTTTATGATTGTTCCCCGATATGTATTGGGCGGAAAAAGCCAGGCAGGTTTATTATATACTGCCCCCAGCGATATGATCAACCTCGGATTGATCGGTGGGGGGAAGCAAGGTAAGATCCTCTCATCTTATTTCCTGAAAACAGAACAGATCCGTTTTACGGCCCTGAGCGAAGTGTACAAAGCCAAAGCGGAACTTACACTCGAAAAGATCAAAGCGGAATATGCTAAAAATCCGAAGTACGGAACCTACTCCGATATCCCTGTGTACAACGATTTCCGGGAATTACTGGGAAGAAAAGATGTGGATGCCGTGGTGATCGCCACGCCCGATCACTGGCATGCGGTGATGGCTGTGAAAGCTGCCGAGGCGGGTAAAGATATTTATTGCGAAAAGCCATTGGCTTTAACCGTAAAGGAGGGTCGCGCGATGGTGAATGCTGCCCGCAAATACGACAGGGTATTCCAGACCGGCAGTATGCAACGCTCCTGGCCCGAGTTCCGGCAGGCAGCGGAACTGATCCGGAATGGTTATATCGGCGATATCAAATCGGTAAAAGTAAATGTAGGTCCGCCACCCAAACCATACGATCTGCCGGCAGAGCCCATACCCGATGGACTGGACTGGGACAAATGGCTTGGGCCCAATGCACCCGTTGCCTTTAATGCAGAACTGGCACCACCCGTCAGCAAAGATGTCTACCCCAACTGGCGCAACTACCGCGAGTTTGGTGGTGGCATGGTTACCGATTGGGGAGCACACATGTTCGACATTGTACAATGGGCGCTGGATATGGACCATACCGGTCCTGTAGAAGTGATTGCGCCTGATGGTAAGGATCATCCCTTCCTCACGTACCGTTATGCCAACGGTATTACCATGACACATGAGAAATGGGACTGGAGCAATGCCATCCATTTCGTTGGAACCAAAGGAGAACTGAAAGTGCAAAGAGGCAAACTGGAAACTTCGCCTGCTGCGCTGAAAGACAAAGGCATTGGGGCCAATGAAAAACATGTGTACAAAAGTGAGGATCATTACAAAGATTTTCTCAGTGCCATGCGCCTTCGCACGAAACCTATTTGCGATGTAGAGATCGGTCACCGCACGTCAACCGTATGTAATATCGGTAATATCGCTTACCAGCTCAATCGCAGGCTCGAGTGGAACCCTGTTACAGAGCAATTCAAAAACGATGCAGAAGCCAATGCCCTGCTGGGTCGTAAGATGGTAAATGAGTGGGCCATCAAATTATAAACGGTCTCACAAATGCGATACAAACCGTGCCCTTGTGTGTGATAAAACTCCACAACCGGCTACAAGGGCACAGTTGTTTAAAGACGATTCTGTAATTTCAGGTAACAGATAACCAACCACATGCGATACCTGCTCTTATTATGCGTATTCTTCGTCACCTTTGCCTGCCAGCGTCCGCTGTTTCGCGAAAAATGGCTCAAAGAAAAAGCGCCGGAACATTTCAGCGTTCTGTTTGAAACATCCAGAGGCAATTTTGAGGCAACGTTTACGAGGCAATGGTCGCCGTTGGCGGTAGACAGGTTATATGCACAGATCAAACACAGGTTTTACGATCATACTTTGTTCTACCGCGTTCGTCCCAACTATGTGGTACAGTTTGGTGGTGACGATTCACTGAAATTACAAAAATGGAATACGGTAAAACTGCCCGATGAACCGGTTTTGCAACCCAACGAACGGGGTGCTATCAGTTATGCGAGAAGCGGGAAAGATAGCCGTGACAATGATCTGTTCATTAACCTCCAGAACAATTCCCCCCGTTTGGATACACTGATGTCACAAGGTGTAAAAGGTTATCCCGTATTGGGCAAAGTAACCAAAGGCATGGAAGTGGTGGATAGTTTATACAAGGGATACGGCGATCAGGTATTTGCACACTATGGTCTTTTGCTGAGAGATAAAAAAGCCTTCCTCGAAAAATACCCCAGGCTGGATTCTTTGCAGACACTGCGCCTGGTCAGAAAACAGATCCGATAATGCTTCACAGCTAATAATCACCTATGGAAAGAACGTTCTACCTGTGCTGGATAATATTCATTTGCAGCACTACTTATTCGCAGCCTGCTAAAACGGATAGTAAAAACCTTGCCTATTTTTCAAAAGAATATTTTCAGATAGGCGGTACCCGGATTGATGAGCACGAAAAAGAAAATGCCTACGACAGGTTACCGCTGACCTACAGGGAAAAAGTAAGAAAAGAAGTATGGGACCTGTCTAAAGCATCTGCCGGTATCACCGTTGGTTTTATCACCAATGCAACCACTATCGCTGCGCGTTGGACGGTACTGAATAATTTCTCCATGAATCACATGGCCGCTTCTGGTGTAAAGGGCGTTGACCTGTATGTGAAGGAGGCAGGCCAATGGCAATATGTGAATACCGGCCGACCGGCTTCAGGTAAGGAAACAGAAGCCACGCTGATCAGTAATATGAAAGGGGAACAGCGGGAGTTCCGTTTATATCTGCCTTTGTATGACGGAGTGGTATCGCTGCAGATCGGGATCGATTCCGGTAGAACCCTTTCGAAACCCATGCCGGTTACTGCCAAACCGATCATCTTTTATGGAACCAGTATTACACAAGGCGGTTGTGCCTCGCGGCCCGGAATGGCACATACCAATATCATTGCCAGAAAACTGGATATTGAATGTGTGAATCTCGGCTTCAGTGGTAACGGGAGAATGGAGCAACCCCTGGCAGCCCTGCTGGCGGATACTGATGCTCTGCTGTACGTGATAGACTGTGTGCCCAATATGTCAAAAGAGATGATCACAGCCAATACCGGTGCATTGGTGGCCACCATCCGTAAGAAACGTCCCACTACACCCATTGTACTGGTAGAAAATACCCTCTACGAAACAGCGGCCCATGATCTGAAACTGCAGGAGCAATTACAGCAGAAGAACAGCAACCTCAAAAGGATCTTTGACAGTCTGCGTGCCAAAGCCGTACCCAATCTCTATTATGTTCCTGCAAAGAATGCCCTCGGCAGCGACCATGAAGGAACGGTAGACGGGGTGCATTTGACCGATCTGGGTTTCAGTCGCTTTGCTGACCACCTGATTGCCGCTTTCAGAAAATACAAACTGGTTCTGCCTGCCCGTGTAAAATAAACGGCAGGTGGCAAATCCCACCTCCTTTATTCCACAATCAGGAAGCCTTTTCCGCTATGCCGGCTGGCAACAGCGGCATTCGTGTTTTTTAAACAAATTCAGGTATATTTATTAGCAGGTACAGGCGGGTAGTGATAAATGCCCGTTGGGATGCTATTCTGTAACCACAAGTACATTACATGCTCCACTCCAAACGATTGCTGATTGCGGCACCGCTGTGCCTGTTCTCGCTCTTCGCGATCTTTGATAGCTGTACCAATGCCAGTGGCAGCGGAGAGGGTATTCCTGCCACCATTAGTTACAATTATGATGTACGTCCTATCTTATCTGATAAGTGTTTTAACTGCCATGGTCCGGATGCACAGAAAAGAGAAGCCGGACTGCGCCTGGATATAGCCGAAGAAGCTTACAAGGCATTGCAGGATCATCCGGGTAAACATGCGATCGTTCCCGGTAATCCGGATCTGTCTGAACTGATCGTTCGTGTCAGCTCCAAAGATACTTCACTGCAGATGCCTTCTGTAAAAAGCGGGTTACCTGCGTTAACCGAAAGGGAAATCAATATCCTGAAAAAGTGGATCAAACAGGGAGCCGTCTACGAACCCCATTGGGCATTTGTGCCGCCTAAAAAACAACCCGTACCCGAAGTATCAGACCGGCAATGGCCCGTGAATGAGATCGATTTTTTTATTCTCGGGAAAATGGAAGAGAAGGGACTTAGTCCTAACGCACCGGCCGATAAAGAAAGACTGGCCAAACGGGTGTTCATGGATCTGACCGGCATATTGCCAACAGAAGCCGAAACCCGGCAATTTGTTTCCGATTCCGATCCGGCAGCGTATGAAAAAATGGTAGACCGCTTATTGGCCAAACCACAGTATGGCGAAAGCATGGCCATCAGCTGGCTGGATATTGCCCGTTACTCAGACTCGCACGGATACCAGGACGATAATTACCGCTCGCAATGGCCCTGGCGCGATTGGGTGATCAGTGCTTTTAACCGGAACATGCGCTATGATACGTTCATCACCTGGCAATTGGCGGGCGATCTCTTGCCCAATGCCACCAAAGAACAGATCCTCGCAACGGGCTTTAACCGTAA
>Ga0255338_1004007_pt1 | contig 16240 bp, 12 predicted proteins | sample MeOH1_35cm_T4_19_FD_203715 | JGI IMG/M metagenome (GOLD analysis project Ga0255338, IMG submission 203715) | Sandy soil microbial communities from University of British Columbia, Vancouver, Canada - MeOH1_35cm_T4_195 | ecosystem: Engineered > Artificial ecosystem > Sand microcosm > Unclassified ...
CAGCGGAATGACGATGACGCCATCTTGGTCGACTGTGTATGCTTTGGTAAGCTCGGTCTCACCGGCCACCATGATGTTCAACCGGTCACCGCTCGAAATTGGCTGTTCTTCTCCGAATGCCGGAGCGACTAGCAACAAGCCCAGCATGAAGGCGAAGGTTCTCAGTTTCACCACTTGAATGCCTCCCCGTTTCGCAGGCACAGGGTCCGGTCCGCTACAAGCCCGGGAGTGTCTGGTTCAAAGCGCTTATACCCAGGCACTAGTAGCGCAAACACTGCAGGGCATCCATTGCTCGCCCGGCAATCCCTGCCTGGAGAAGGCCTAATCCGCACCCAAATCGGCCCCACGTGCGGAGTGCCTTCCAGACCGTTAGGCGCAACCGATTTGGGTTCAGAGGTGTCGGAATGAGTCTGGTGCGCGTTCGCCGAACGGTGTATCCGGCGGCATTGTAGTGCTGACGGCAAGTCATGGTGGGCGGCCAGGACGGCAGGCAGCAGCGATCGAGGTAGCAGGATGGTCTCGAAGAATAAACAGCTAGGCTGGGCGGTGGTGGGTGCCGTGTTACCGATCGCCTCGCTGGCGGTCGCGGCTGGCGGAGCGGAGCCCCAGTCGGCCCCAGACTTCGAACGAGACATCCGACCGCTTTTCGCGGCTCGCTGCCTGGCGTGTCATGGTCCGACGTCACAGAAGAGCGGCCTCCGGCTCGATCAGAAGACCGGCACGATCATGGGAGGCGATAGCGGCAAGGCCGTACTTCCGGGCAAGAGCGCCGAGAGCGAGCTCATCCTGCGTGTTCTGTCGCGGGATCCCAAGAAGATGATGCCTCCGGCGGGCAAGCCTCTCTCGGACCGAGAAGTCGCCCTCCTCCGCACCTGGATCGATCGCGGCGCCACCTGGTCCACCTCCCCTACCGCCAATCCCCAGACGGCCACCAAGCACTGGTCCTTTCAGCCAGTGCGCCGTCCCGCCGTTCCCCGTACCAAAAACCCGGGAGGGGTGAGCAATCCGATCGACGCCTTCGTGCTGGCGAAGCTGGAAAGCCGGGGGCTCAAACCGTCCCCGACCGCTGACCGGGTCACCCTGATCCGCCGGCTCAGTCTGGATCTGATTGGCCTACCACCCTCGCCGGCGGAAGTGGATGAATTTGTCAACGACCGCAGCCCCAGCGCCTACGAGAAGGTGGTGGATCGCCTCCTCGCGTCGCCGCGCTATGGGGAGCGTTGGGGCCGGCGCTGGCTGGACGAAGCGCGCTATTCAGACACCAACGGCTACACCATCGATAGCCCGCGGCAGATCTGGATGTACCGCGATTGGGTGATCAATGCGTTGAACGCCGACCTGCCGTTCGATCAGTTCACCATCGATCAACTCGCCGGAGATCTGGTGGTTGAAGAGGAAATGAGTAAGCGAGGAAATGGGAAGCCTGCCACCAGTGCCATTTCCTCATCAACACCTTTAACCCTGGACCTCCGGTCAAAGTTGATCGCGACTGGGTTTCACCGGAACACGATGATCAACGAGGAAGGCGGCACGGATAAGGAGCAGTTCCGCGTCGAGTCCGTCGTGGACCGCGCCAATACTACCGCCACCGTATGGCTGGGACTGACCCTCGGCTGCGCGCAGTGCCACACGCACAAATTCGATCCGATCACGCAGCGGGAGTACTACCAGTTCTTCGCGTTCTTCAACAATCAGGAGGAGCCGAACCTCCCCTTTGCCACCCCGCAGCAGGAACGAGAGCGCGGTGAGTTGAAAGAGCGCCTCGCCGCCGAGGAGCGCGAGCTCAAGTCGCTGGAAGCCGGCGCCGCCACCCGGCAGGCAGCGTGGGAAGCGCGAGCGAGCCGTCAGGCAGCGACACGTTGGACCGTGCTTCCACCCATCGAGGCGCGCTCCGCCGCGGGCGCGACGCTCACGCAATTGGAAGACCACTCCCTCCTCGTCGGCGGGAACATTCCGAACAACGACAGCTACACAGTTACGGTCCAGTTGCCGGAGCGAGCCACCGCACTCCGGTTGGAGGCCCTGACCCACGATTCACTTCCCGACCGAGGCCCAGGTCTCGCGGGGGGGAATTTCTTGCTCACGGAATTCTCCGTGGCGGAACAGCGTGCCACCGCCGGACCGGTACCCGTGCCCATCGCCCGGGCGCTGGCGGACCATTCGCAGCAAGGCTATCCGGTAGCCCTGGCGGTAGATGGCAAACCCGCCACCGGTTGGGCGATTAACGTGAAGGCCGGGGAAGGCAGCCTCCACACCAACCGAACCGCACTGTTTCTGTTTCAGAACCCGGTGGCGGCAGGAGCGCGGCTCACGGTTACCGTCCGGCAGGAGCACCCCAACAAGCGTTACTTGGTCGGCCGCTTCCGCATCTCCGCGGCGGATGTTCCGACCCAGGAGGTGGAGCTGGTACCGACCGCCGAGCTTCGTGGTCTATTGGCCACTCCTGCGGTGCAACGGACTTCCGAACAGCAGCAGCGCCTGACGACCCTGTTCCGGACCGCCGAGACCACGCATCTCACTACGACGATCGCGGAGATCCAGGCGCGCCAAAAGGAGTTGGAGAAAGAGATCCCCTCCACCATGGTGCTCCGAGAGCGTGAAACTCCGCGTGAAACGTTCGTGCACCTCCGCGGCGACTTCTTGCGCCCGGGACCGCGGGTGGAGCCCGGCACCCTAGCCGTGTTGAACCCGCTCCCCTCCGCCGCCAAGGCCCCTAGTCGCCTCGATCTCGCCCGTTGGATCGTCGATCCCCAGAACCCGCTTACGGCCCGAGTGGCGGTGAACCGCGTATGGCAAGGCTACTTTGGTATAGGGCTGGTGGAAACCGAGAACGATTTCGGCACCCAGGGTACGCCGCCCTCACATCCGGAGTTGCTCGATTGGTTGGCAGCCGCCTTTGTAAGTGGAGAGGAGCGAGGGAAGAGTGGAGAGGTTAAGAGCTCGGGGCTCTCTCATGTTTCCTCTCCCCCCTCTACTTTGGCAAAGCCGTGGTCTCTCAAGCGCCTTCACCGGCTCATCGTCACTTCGAATACTTACAAGCAGTCGTCCCACGCTCGGCCGGAGCTTCACGAGATCGATCCGACTAACCGGCTGCTGGCACGGCAGAACCGGATCCGCCTGGACGGTGAGCTGATCCGAGACGTTTCACTTGCAGCGAGCGGGCTGCTGTCCACCAAGATGGGTGGACCAGGAGTTTACCCGCCGCAGCCTGCTGGCACGGACCTGTTCACCCAGGTCAAGCGCGCCTGGACCGTGAGCGAGGGAGAAGACCGCTACCGCCGCGGCGTCTACACCTGGCAGTGGCGCTCCAATCCCTACCCACTCTTCACGGCCTTCGACGCCCCGAGCGGCAACGTGACCTGTACTCGACGCAGCCGCTCCAACACCCCCACTCAGGCCCTGATGCTGGCCAACGACCAGTCGCTGATAGAGCTGGCCCAGGGGTTAGCGGCCCGTGTGCTGCGAGACGGCCCAGCATCTGAAGCGGAGCGGGTGCGGTACGCCTTCCGCCGCTGCCTTTCTCGCGAGCCGACGTCCGTCGAGGCTAGCCGGCTGCTGGCGTATTATCGTGCGCAGCTAACCGGGTTCCAGTCAGCAATCAAAGACGCCGAAGCGATTGCGCCGAAGGACCGTCCTGCATCCGCCACACTCCCCGAGGCGGCGGCCTGGACCGCGCTTGCGCGAGTGTTGATGAACGTCGACGAGTTCATTACGCGTGAGTAGCACAGGTCCAGAGTTCGGGTAGAATCCGTGAAGTGACCTGTATATCCGACCTCCCGATCAAGGAGACCCTAGATGACTGTTCTGGCCGAAGAACGGCTTTACACGCCAGATGATCTCGTGAACCTTCCGGGGGCGGAGCATTGTGAGTTGGTAGACGGAAGACTGGTGGAGAAGCACGTGGGAGCGGAGTCGGATTGGATCGGATTGCGACTCGGCACCCTCCTATCCAATCACGTTTTTAGCAACAACTCTGGCTGGGTGTTTGGCCCGGAAACCGGCTATCTGTGCTTCGGTTCCAACCGCATCCGAGTCCGTAAACCGGATGTCTCCTTCATATCGCGTGCACGGTTGTCACGGATTCCGAAAGGCCACATTCAAGTTGTGCCGGATCTTGCTGTGGAGGTCGTGTCGCCGAACGATCTCTTCTCCGAGGTTCAGGTGAAGGTAGAAGAATACCTCGAAGCGGGGGTTCAGGTCGTATGGGTGATCGAACCCGACACTCGGACCATTGTCGAGTTCTGCCTGACCGGTGAAACTCACCGGTTGAGAGCATCGGACACCCTGACCGGGGGCACTGCGCTGCCCGGTTTTCGGTGCTCCGTGGCGGAACTGTTTCCGCCTCTAGAGGCGACGAAAACTGACGAGGAGTAGATCACGTCCATGACCTTCAACCAAGAACGTCTCCTCACCCTAACGCGCCGTCACCTTTTCCAGCGCTGTGGCGTCGGTCTCGGCTCGATCGCGCTGGCTTCGCTCCTGAGCCGGGAGGCCGCGGCGGCCCTGGGCGCTCGCCCCGCCGCACCGAAGATGCCGCACTTTCCGGCGAAGGCAAAGCGGGTCATCTTCATGCATATGGCGGGCGGACCAAGCCAGCTCGACCTGTTCGATCCCAAGCCGAAGCTCCAGGAGTTGAACGGCCAGGTGACGCCGAAGTCATTTACCGAGGGGAAGCGTTTCGCGTTCTTGAAGCCGGACGCCAAGCTGCTGGGCAGCCCTCGCGCTTTCGCGCGCCACGGCAAGTCCGGAGCGGTGTTGAGCGACCTCCTCCCGCATCTGGGCTCCGTGGCGGATGACCTGTGCATCATCCGGAGCATGGCTACGGATGTCTTCAATCACGGCCCGGCCAAGTTCTTTATGTCTACCGGCGCCGCGCAGGCCGGACGGCCCAGTATGGGGTCGTGGCTCACGTACGGCATCGGCAGCGAGTCGCAAGACCTTCCCGGGTTTGTCGTTCTACAGTCCGGTCCGCGAGGGCCACGCGGCGGATCGCCGCTGTGGGGCAGCGGATTTCTCCCGACCAGCTACCAGGGGGTGCCGTTTCTGTCCGGTCCGCAGCCGATCCTCAATCTTTCGAACCCACCTGGATTCGATCGCAAACGCCAGGGTGAATTCTTCGACGCGGTACGCGACCTGAACGGCGCGCGGCTGACTGCCGTAGGCGATCCGGAGATCGCCACGCGTATTGCGGCGTATGAGACTGCGTACAAGATGCAGGCCAGCGCTCCGGAGTTGATGGACGTTACTAAAGAAAACCCAAAGACGCTAGAGATGTACGGTGCGAAGCCCGGGAAGGCGTCGTTCGCCAACAACTGCCTCCTCGCGCGGCGGCTGATGGAGCGCGGCGTGCGGTTTGTGCAGCTCTATCATACGGACTGGGACCACCACGGCGGCCCGGGCGCGGACCTGGGCAAGCCGCTCGAGGAGATCTGTAAGGAAGTCGATCAGCCCTGCGCCGCGTTGATCAAGGACCTGAAGCAGCGCGGAATGCTGGATGATACGATCGTCGTCTGGGGCGGGGAGTTCGGCCGCACGCCGATGGGCGAATCCCGCGAGACCACGGGCCGTGATCACCACATCGATGCCTTCACCATGTGGGCGGCTGGGGGTGGATTCGGTGCCGGGCGGACCATCGGTGCGACGGACGAGATCGGCTATAATCCGGTCGAGGACCGCATCCACGTGCACGACCTGCATGCCACCATCCTTCACCTGTTGGGCCTGGATCATACCCAGCTTACCTTTCGCTCCCAGGGCCGGGACTTCCGGCTCACGGACGTACACGGCGAGGTGATGCAGAAACTCCTGGCGTGAGGAGCTCGCTTTCAGGTGAGCCGACTGACGCATGAAGGCCGGCGATCTCTAGTTTGAGATCGCCGGCCTTCATGCGTGGGGAAGGTTAGATTCCCGAGATGGTGAGCGCCGTTAGTGCGCGGGACCTACTCGGCGGGGATCAGAGCGATGGCTTGCCCGATGAGCGTGGTTAGCTCGTCCGCTACGGCCGAACTGATCTTCTTACACCGCTGCGCGCGAATGTGGTTCTTCAGGCATACCAGGCCTTCCTCAACGGCCTCGTAGTCGCCATTTGCCAGTGCGGCTCCTATGGAGCTGAGCTTGTCTTCGAGGCTCGTCCCCAACTTCTTGATCGTCCCCTCGGCTCGGGCATCGGCGATGACTTGGCTCATCTGCTCTAGCAGCGGGCCGATACCTACCGCCAGGCTGCCATAGACGAGATCATCAACCGCCACGAACCGCGATTGCCCGGCAGGGTTCGAGATCGTGATCCGGGAGATGGTGCCGGTCACCGCTCCGAGGCCCACAAACGTGGGGCCGTCCGCCGTCAATGGAACCACCTGCGACTGCGTCCCGTCGGTCCCTTCCACCGTCACCACCAGGCTGGAGCCGGCCGGAGAGACGGAGTTGTCGAAGGAAAACGAACACATGTCCAGGCCTACTGCCGTTACCGCAGGAGCGAAGTCGATGACCACGGGGCCCGGCTCGGGTCCCGAGCCATCGAGCGATACGAGTGTATTGGATGGCAGGGCGGGGAAGGTAGCGGACCCGAACACGGCAAGATTAGGATTCACCGAATCGGTGGAGTGGAGGGACACTCCTTCATACGGCACCGTTGCGTAAAACGAAAACTCCGGCAATTCTTCGAAGCTTGCTCCGGCAAGCTGGTTGTTGGCGGCGTTATTCAATGCCGTTCGAGAAGGAAACACCTGCAACTGCTGTGCGGCTGCCGGTTGAGCGGGAGCCAGAAGACCCGCCGCCAGTGCCAACGCCGCGAGAATTGTTGCTCGAGCCATGTGCTTAACTCCAGATTAGCCGGCTCCCGGGCGTTAGGGATGCTTACTGCTCGCCGCTTTGCCGGTTACTCTAGTTGTTACAACGAAAACGGCTGGCATGTAATCAACCTATCGAGCGGTCTCTCTGCCCATCTTTAGGATGGCATTAGTGCTGAATGGCGGATATCCGGTGCAAGAGATAATCCGCCTAATGATCGCTCTAGCTGGCTGACCGACCGGCAAGAAGTGGCAGTTCCACCTCGAGTTCGCTCTCCCGCTCCGACTCGTCCGGCCGTGCCTGGATAGTCCAGAGCCGTGAGTAAAGTCCGCCTCGCATCAGCAGCTCATCGTGAGTGCCGGCTTCTACGAGATGCCCCCGGTCGATGACGTAGATCACGTCACTATCCACGATCGTGGAGAGGCGGTGTGCGATTACCACCGTAGTACGACCCGCCGCCAGTCGCTCCAACGATTGCTGGATGATCTGTTCGGAATGGGAATCGAGGTTCGAGGTCGCCTCGTCGAACACCAGGATCTTGGGATCGCGAACGATGGCCCGGGCAATCGCGACCCGCTGCTTCTCTCCGCCCGAGAGCTTCACCCCCCGCTCGCCTACCACGGTTTGATAGCCCTCGGGCAGCGAGGCAATCAACTCGTGGATGTTTGCCTGACGGCAGGCGGCCACGATCTCCTCGAGCGTCGCGTCCGGCTTACCGAACCGAATGTTCGCGGCGATGCTGTCGTTAAAGAGCACCGGCTCCTGGGGTACGATGGCGAATACACGCCGCCGCGTGTCGGCGCTAAGCTGGCGCAAATCAACGCCATCGATCAGGATGCGGCCTTCGGTGGGATCATGGAACCGGAACAGGAGCTTCACCAGCGTCGACTTACCCGAGCCTGAGGGACCTACGATGGCCACTCGCGCGCCGGCCGGGATCTCGAGGTTGACGTCGTTGAGCACGCGGTCTCGATCTCGGTAGCGGAACGAAAGGTGGTCCAGCCGGATCTCTCCCCGCGCGGCCGGAAGTGGCAGCGGGTGCTCGGGGTCCTGAACCGTGATTTCGTTCTCGAAGATTTTCCCCATCTCATCCAGGTCCGCGAAGCCGTCTTTAATGCCACGGTAGATGAACCCCAACACACCGATGGGAATCGAAAGCCGCACGACATAGGTGGAGAGGAGCACGAGGTCACCAATCGTGAGGTGACCGGCCGCGGTCTGCCGGATAGCGAGCAGGAGGATCGCGCCAAGGCCCACGAGCAAGATCGCCGCCTGCCCCGCCGAGATCGCCGCGAACAGCCGGTTCGACTTCACCGAAAGGTCGTACCAGCGATTGATGGCTGACTGGTACTGCCCCATGCGGAGCGGCTCGTTGTTGAAGTACTTCACCGTCTCGATGCTGGTGATGCTGTCTACCTGCAACCCGCTCGCCTCGTCGTCGGCCAGGTTCGCATTGAGGCGGAAGATCTGCCGCTTCTCGGTACTCCAGATGGTGAACCAGGTATAGACGAGCACGGTCACCATGGTGATGAGCCCGTACCAGACCGGATACAGCCGAAGCAGCAGCACGGTGACAAAGACCAGCTCGATGATGACCGGCAGGATGTTCATCACCATGAAGTCGAGGATGAACGTAATGGCGCGCGAGCCGCGGGCGATCTTCCGCGCCAGCGCTCCCGTCTTCTGCTCGGCGTGATAGGAGACCGGCAGGCGGAGCAGGTAATCGAAGACTCGCTCTGATACCCGTCGTCCAACTCCGATCTCCACCGGCGCGAACACCCAGTCGCGCATCATCTCCCCGAGGAAGCTGGCGATCTTCAGGCCGAAGTAGATGGTGACGATGCCGGCCAACGCGGTGACTGGTGGCTGGTGACCCAGTTCATCGATGATCTTCTTGAGGTAGATCGGGTCCGCCGTAGCTGCCGCCCGAGCCAGTGACAGGAAGAGAAGGGTTCCGGTCAGCCGTGCACCGTAGCCGTGGAAACACTTCCACAAGTAACCGAGATTGTTCGTAGTCCTCGCCATGCTCTCCCTCATCCGGTCTCGAACGGCTCTTACCGAGCCCGGACTACTTTAGCGAGTCGACAGCCTTAGAGTAACCTTGATCTGAAAACCAGTAGGCAACCAATGGGGAGTAACCTCCGCCTATCTGACGGTTGATAGGCCTGCTGGCCGACGCAGAATTGGGACGCTCTCTCGGCTACCACTACGTCGTGTTATGATGAGAAGACAAATGACGCGCGATCAGGGACCGGTGCGGACATTTCGAGTGGGGGTCGATCATCCGGTAATCGCCTGACCTCCCACCCATCGAGCCCTGAACCCTGAACCCTGAACCCTGAACCCTGCGAGGATCCCTTGGCTGCGCCGGCACTAACCGTAACATTTCTGGGCACCGGAAGCGGCGTCCCGTCGCTGGAGCGGAATCTTTCTTGTGTCGCGGTCCAGCGCCAGGGTGAGCTGATCCTGTTTGACTGCGGCGAGGCCGCTCAGATTCAGTACCGGCGGGCCGGCCTCGGTTTTGCGCCGCTCACCGCCATCGCCATCAGCCACCTGCACGGAGACCACATCACCGGCCTCATGGGGCTGCTGATGTCGCTCCAGATGGCGGACCGGACGGAGCCGCTGGACGTTTACGGACCACCCGGCCTCGGTGAGTACATCCGCTGCAACCGCCGGGCACTCCAGACCCACTTCGGCTACCGCATTAACCTCCGCGAGGAGCCCACCACTGCCTTGTTCCGGGAAACCCCGGAATATCGTCTCAGTTCCGCGCCGCTGGATCACGGACAACTCTGCCTCGGGTTCCGGCTGGAGGAGTTCGACCGCCCGGGCCGGTTCAACCTGGAGACGGCTCGGGGGCTGGGAGTCCCGGAAGGGCCGCTCTTCGGGAAGCTGCAGCGCGGTGAAGCGGTCACCTTGCCGGACGGACGGGAGATCGCACCGAACCAGGTGCTCGGCCCTTCCCGGCCGGGCGCAATTCTGGCCTTTTGTACCGATACCCGCCCCTGCGACGCCGCCATTGAACTGGCACGTGGGGCCGACCTGTTGATCTACGAAGGCACCTTCGAGGCCGGAATGCGCGTGGAGGCTCACCGCAAGGGTCACTCCACCGTGGCCGACGCCGCCGGCATCGCGAAGGCGGCCGGGGTGCGACAGTTGATCATCACGCACCTATCGCCGCGTTATATGGACACCTCGCCGCTCCTCGCGGAAGCACGCGAGATCTTCCCGAACACCCGCATCGCCCGCGATCTCGCCCGGTTCGAGGTGCATCATCGGGAAGAGTGATGCAAGACGGCGTTCAGGCATTCGGGTCTTCAGGTGTTGGGAGCGTGATACGTAATTCGTGATGCGTAAGGATGCGGCTATTGGCAGGAGTCTCTTACGCATTACGCATCACTCGTTACGACTGGCATTCAGGCGTTCAGAACGTCGGCATCGCTTCCGTCCCCCGTCATCCTGGGGCGAAGCGAAGGATCTCGACCTCGTGCGATGAAGTCTCTGGGAGACACGTCGGCGCGCGGTTGAGCGAAAGACGAAGAAGCAAGATAACGGCATCGGTATTACAGCCTCCAGTCATCGTCCCGCAGGGGCACCTTCCCCATCCCCCGTCCCGCGCCCACCGGCGCGATTTCAAGAAAGAGACGAAGCAATGGTCATCGGTGTGGATCACGTCGCGCTGGCGGCGAAAGACTCGCGAGCGTTGGCGGAGTGGTACTGCAGCGTTCTGGGCATGCGCATCTTATTTCAGAACGACAAGGAGCCTCCCACCTATCTGGTGGGCGGTACTATGGGCGCCGTGCTGGAGATCATGCCGGACAATGGCACCGCGCCGGCCAAACATCAGCCGCTGGACCCGGGGATCCGGCACATCGCGTTCCGGGTGACGGATTTCGAGGCGGCCCATGCCGGACTCCAGGGTAAAGTGCTCGGACTCACGGCACCTGCGCCGGCTGCCGGAGGCGGGCAGATCGCCTTCTTCCACGACCTGGAGGGCAACCTTGTCCAGCTCGTTTCCCGCGACAGCGAGCTTTTCTGACCAGGAAGACATGGGGACAATGAGGAAGCCAGGAACTGAGGAAGCCAGGAAGTTAAACTGACCAGCGACACGAGAGAGAAAACTCCAACTCGTGAACGCCGGTCGATTCCAAAACAGCCGCGTCTCTACTGCTGACCCGGACTTCGCCCAGTTCCTGGCTTCCTCATTGTCTCCAAATCTTCCGCTTCTTGCCGCCATATCGCAGGGAGCCCCATCCGATCAGCGCCATCAGTAGCCCCGCCCCGGACAGAATCAGCGACGTCAGCCAGAAGGCTTGAAACCCCAGAACCGCGGCGGCAAACGGGCGATCTCTCCGATAGACGAGTTCGACCTGTGCCTCCTTGGGGAGATAGGCGGCGTTGATGGTGGGGGTGGTGAACTCGATCTCCCGCTCGTCTTCCGTGCGGTAGCGGATCACCGCCGGTAACTCCCGGGACTCGCCACTCGTTTTGAAGAGCTTCCACGCCAGCCCTTCGGCGTTCATCACGCGGCCGGTCGCGCGTTTGCCCTGGCCGAACAACAGCCCCTGTCCGGCTGCGCTGGCGACGCCTCCGATCAGCAGCGGTAACCCGATTAGCAGGAATACGGCGCCCACTAGCGTCGGGGCCTGTGCACCGCGCTCAGACCACCAAATCACGCCACCTACCCCCGCAAAGAGTAGCGCGATGATTCCACTGGCGACCGCTGGCGTCCAGAGTCCATCGAAGGTATCGAGCCGAATCTGGGACGGCTTCGAGCGGCTGAAATGGAGTGGCACTCGATCTCCCAGGCCATACTGGGGAAACGACTCCGGCGGACCAGCCGCCTCAAGCGTGCGGCCATCCTTCGTCCGGTAGCGAAGGATCGGGGCATACGTCGTGGACGAGCTTGCCGAGCCGGCATCTTTTTGCATGCGGACCACTTCGCCCACGGCGCGTTGACCGCGCCATAAGATCGCAGCGGAGCGCCCGGCGAGCGAAAGCGCTACGATCAGCATTGCCAACCCAAGCACAAAGAGGAAGATGTAGGCAGCCTTCATGGCACAGTCTTGTATCCGATTCCAGTGTCCAAATCTACCAAGAACAGGTCGGAATACCCAGATATAGCCCGCCCCGTACGCCGCGAAACTGCCGCCGCTGGGGGTCGAAAACTGTCCAAACAAGCTTGCGGAGCTGTTACGTGGTGTTAACAGAACGTTCACGTACGGTTTACGGTGGGGTCACCGGTGTGAAATGTGTCCGGGATACCTTTAAGTCAGATGTAGCTAGCCAAACGCACCCGTAGCGAGGAGCCTGACAATGACCGGCCAACTGGTAACCCTGGAACAGTTCCTGATCGAAGAACAGCGTTGTATGCTGGCCACCGGCGATTTCACCGCGCTGATGACCTCGATCGCGGTAGCTGCCAAGGTGATCACTCGTGAGGTACGTCGGGCCGGTCTTACCAACGTCCTCGGGGCGACCGACAGCAGTAACTCCCACGGAGAGCAGCAGCAGAAGCTGGATATTCTCGCCAACGAGCTCCTTTGCAAGCTCCTCACCAACAGTAGCCAGCTTTGCACGCTTACCAGCGAAGAATTGCCGGGCATCTTACCCATGCCGGAGAGCAACTCCTCCGGCAAGTACACGCTTGCATTCGATCCGCTCGATGGCTCCAGCAACATCGACTACAACGTGAGCATCGGCACCATCTTCAGCATCCATCGCCGGGTGACCCACGCCGGTCCGGGCACCGAGGCGGACCTGCTTCAGCGGGGCAGTCGCCAGGTGGCAGCCGGCTATGTAGTGTATGGCAGCAGCACGATCTTCGTTTATAGCAGCGGTGAGGGCGTGCATGGCTTCACCCTGGATCCGACTATCGGTGAATTCATCCTGTCTCACCCGGATATCCGGACCCCGTCACGTGCCAGAATGTACAGCATCAACGAGGGGAACCGCAGTCGCTGGACACCAGGCACTCGCGCCTTCATCGATCACGTCCGCAGCCCGGAGCGCCCGGGCGGTCCCTGTTCTTCCCGCTACATCGGAAGTCTGGTCGCAGACTTCCACCGGAATCTGCTGGCTGGCGGGGTGTTCCTCTACCCGGGAGATACCAAGCACCCGAATGGCAAGCTCCGCCTGCTTTACGAAGCGGCCCCACTTGCCTTCATTGCGGAGAACGCGGGCGGCCGGGCCAGCACCGGCTATCAGCGCATCCTCGATCTAGAACCAACCGACCTCCACCAGCGAGTGCCGCTCATCATCGGCTGCGTGGAAGACGTGAAGGAAGCGGAACAGTTCTTGCGCCGCGAAGACGGCCCCCGGCCAGCCGCGGGTCTTTCCGCTTCGGCTCCCCCAATCGCCTGACCGGCCGGGAATGATTCCTGAACCCGGCCCGAGAACGTGCGTCTAGAGGAGAGGGAAATCCGCCCCTCTTTTGCCCTGCCCCCTCGTCACCGCGAGGGCGGCATCCCTTCCGTCTAGGAGGACCAACGATGCACGTTCCTAACCGGGTTGCCGCTTCGCTACTCGCCGGCAGCCTGATGCTGTCCCTGGCTGTTGCCAGCTTCGCGCAGGCGCAGGCACGCCGTCCTACCGGCATGATGCCTACGGCCATCGTCAGCAAGCTGAGTCTTACCGACGAACAGAAGGCCAAGGTCAAGGCCGCAAATGACGCCTTCCAGGCGGAATCGGACGAAGCGGCCAAGCTGACCACTCCCAAGGAAAAGCGGGCGGCCAGCCGCGCTGCGCGCGAAAAGTATGAGTCTGCGTTTAAAGCGGCTCTGACGCCGGATCAGCAAAAGCAGTTGGACGCGCTGCTCAACGAGGCAAAGGAATACAAAGACTTTGGTCCGATGTTAGGCAGCCAGATGGCTGTGGCGGGTCTCACGGCCGAGCAAAAGGCCAAGGTCAAGGAGGTCACCGCCAAGTACCTGCCGGAGTTGGATAAGCTGCGGGCTGCGCAGAAGGAAGCGACCGACAAGCAGGCACTTCAAGCGCAGATTCGAGAACAGCAGCAGAAGATGGTCGCCGAGGTGCGCGCGTTCCTGACGCCGGAACAGCAGAAGGCGTTTGGCAGCGGTCGCAAGAAGCAGCAATAACTGCGCGACGAGGCCGGTTGTATGAAGGGCGTGCGGCAGGTCCGTACGCCCTTCTTCTCACTTCCGGCAAAGAGGAGCGCGCTTTCTTTCCCGAGAAGCTCTTGAGCATCGCTTCGGCTTCAGGAGACCGAGATGCGGCGGCTATGGATTTTGCTCGGCCTGATTCCTCTGGGCGCCTGTACTGCGGCAGGCGTTCAAGCCTTATCCGGCGCGTCTCAATCCTCGCCGATCGTGATCGAGCGTGGAGCCGTACCACTTCCGGTCGCCCTGACCCGCGCTCCAGTAACTGCGCCTGATCCCATCACCGTAACCGCCACGCCGCAGGTGCAGTCAACCGCGGCCATTACTCCACCCGCGCAGTCCGGATCAACATCCGTTCCGACGGTCTCGATTCCACGCTCGTTGGTGAAGACGGCGTACGGAATTGCCACTCCCCCCGTACTTCCGCCAGCAAACGCGGTTAGATCCAGCGTTCCCGCTCCGGCATCGGCAACGGATCACCCGGAAGTGCGCACACCTTTGCCAGCGCAAGAAGCTCAACCGTCTCGCGTTGATCCGCCGCCTTCCGGGGAGCCCACAGCGGTTCCGCCCTCGACCGAGTCAGGGCCTGCCACTACTGAGGGCAACGCCGCAGCCGGGCAGGAAGAGGTGCCTTCCGGATTGGCCCTGCAGTGTCAGGGTCTCACTCGCGCTGGCGCGCGCTGCCGGCGTAAGACTCGAGACGCTTCTGGGTTCTGTTACCAGCACCGGCCGCCCCCGGCGCCCTAGGGCGCAGCGAGCCCTCTCCAAATATTGACGATATTTCTGTAATTCAGGGAAGGAACTACAGCGTCGACGCCATAAATGAGAGCAACTCCTCAAATCATCTCACAGGATCAGGGGTGAAAAGCCAGCCAGGTGAAGCGAGTACCGGACGATCTTATCATCGAGAACGCACCGCCATACTCTCAAGTTCGTAGTCGCTTCACCAGCAAAGGAGACGGTGCGATGCTTCGCAACCGATGGCTGCTTGCCGTATCAACGTTGATTCTGTTTGGGTCAGTGGGGAGAGTCGTGCTCAATCCGATCGTATCCCGGGGAGCCGACCGTCGCATCGCGTCCGAGGATTTTTCCAAACTGGAAGAAGAGCTCGGCACCCGGTTGTACGCACCCACTTGGCTGCCTTATGGGGGCCGAGTAGGGACCATGGGAACCTTGAAAGGAGCGAGGAGGGTCCTTCAGGACTATTGCGATCGAGATGACCGCTCCATCCTCATCATGGCGCAGGAACAGCGCACGGAGGACCGAGACCGCTACCACATCGGGAAATTTGTCAAGCGGGCAGAAGCGAAAGCGTTAGTGAAGGGGGGGCCGGCCTACTTCGTCACTGGTTCGAGTGGCGAGCGACGGCTCTTCTGGAACGAAGCGGATGCTGCGATCATCATTAGCTCAACCGTGCTCAATGATCGAGAGCTATTAGAGATTGCACAGAAGGTCCGATAGCGTGAAATACGGATCCAGGACAGTATTCAGGCGGAGCGTCTATTCGATGCTTCGCCTGATTTGCTAGACACACCGTACAGACACTCTTTGGCCACCGTCGCAACGGCTGCCAGCGGCTTCGGGCGCCCACAGTTAAGTTTCGAATCCCGCTTCGCGGTCGGCCTTCGCATCCGCCTCGATTTCCGTCGCACGGCTCTCGAGAAACTCCAGCACATCCGAAAGGCGGAATCGGCGCTGGTTGCCCATGGTACGGAAGTGGCTGAGTTGGCCCTTATTGGTGTAGCGCCGCACGGTGGTCGGGCATACTCCCAACAGCCGCGCGGTCTCTTCCAGTGTTAAGGGCGGGTCCAGGAGCCGCTGTACGAGCTCCTCTCGGGTCTCGCGGAACGTGGACTTGTAGCTGTTTTGCGCGACGTCGTGACTTCGAAACTGGGAAAGCAGGTCCCAGTGACGAAAACCCTGCCCTTTGCCGGCCGCGTCTTCTCCCTCGTCTTCTTCGGTTTCGCGGGGCTCAGCGGCGTCAATCGAAACTGTCTCCGCCGGCTCTGCATCCACTTCCGAGACATCCGTCCGGTCGAATATGCGTGCCAGGCGAGTCTCGAAGTTCTCGGGATCACTTACCGTGATGGCGTCGGCCGGATGCGGTTCTTCCGGCGTCGGCCTGGCCGCAGGCTCATCGGTCCCAATTCCGGGCGGGTCAGCGACTCTTGAAGCGGAAGGCTCGCCAAGCCGCGATATCGAGATCTCAAATGCGGGTGCGCTGAGGGTCGGCGCGCTGAAGGTCGGGATGGGAGCGAGGCGATCATGGAGCGTGGGATCGATATATTCCACGCTGCCCGAATGTCGGGCTTCAGTCTGACCGCTTAGACCTA
>Ga0255338_1004008_pt1 | contig 16239 bp, 16 predicted proteins | sample MeOH1_35cm_T4_19_FD_203715 | JGI IMG/M metagenome (GOLD analysis project Ga0255338, IMG submission 203715) | Sandy soil microbial communities from University of British Columbia, Vancouver, Canada - MeOH1_35cm_T4_195 | ecosystem: Engineered > Artificial ecosystem > Sand microcosm > Unclassified ...
AATTCCTACTGCTACCAACATGAACAACAAACAGGCAAACAGACAAAATTAGATTAATGTATGCTATGACAGTAACTACAGGCAGTAGTCCCGGGACTATTATGTCCGGACAAACCATCAGCATCCGGGTGGCAGTTGGCACAGCTGGTCCGCGAGTCACTCCAGCTGTTATACTGAGCCGAACGATGGCAGTTGTAGCATACGCCGCGGTTATTCATTCTGAGTAATGCTGACGAGGAACCGGTTCCACCTTCTGAACGGATCCAATTGGCCGCCTCACCACCCATGGTTGCGGCAGTTGAATGGGCGCGGTGGCAGGTCAGGCAACCTACTCTGGCAGTCGTAATGCTTGAATTTTGTCCCAAAGGAGTCCCGGACTTTATGCTGCCATCCGCACCAGGTGGAAGCACTGCATGCACATCCATTGGATGACGCCAGCCGCCTAAGTAGTTAGTGGCATGCCCCTGCCCCGGGATCCTGTAACCGAGTGAGCCATTTGTATTAAACTTATTGTGACAGGCCCCACACCATGTTGGACTTGCAGTTGAATATCCGGTTACCTGATATATGGGAACGGCCCGGTCAGCTTCAAGTTCATTAGTATGTGTGCCGATATTAGTGACCAAAAATTGGATCGGAGTCACGGTCTGTCCAAAAAAAGACGTACGCAGCAGCCGTGTTTTATACTGGCCGGACACAAATATGTTGCCTCCGCCATGCGGGTCGTGGCAAGAGCTGCATTCCAAACCAAGCCCGGTCAGCGCCGACTGACCGCCCGGAATAAACAAGTCTCCACCGGGGTCATTCGAGTCAACACTGCCGGTTTCATTGGTGTAGCCCCAAACATTGTGCCGGGAGGTCACAGGTTGAATAGTACTGCCCGTAACGCTGTAATCCAGTCCCAAATCAGGAACCATTTGTCCTTCAAAGCCTCCTGCAGTCGAAGGATACCAGACCGGCTGGCCGCTGACAGACCCCAGGGTCCTTCCCGACTGTGAATCATAGGCCGAGCCAGGGGAACCTTGGCCGTGACAGAGGTAGCACAATTGAGTTTGGGTTGGTCCCTGTTTAATTAGGCCAGGTACTTCTGCAGCATGGGTAAGGTGACAACTTGCACAAGCCACAGTGGTAGAATTGTAATTGCCGTGTATCCACTGGGCAGACTCTGGAGTCGATGCCAAGGAAGAAACAGCCCAACCAAACAGTGAACTCAAGCTTAACATAAAGACCAAAGCAAATTTCCTAATTCCCATTGTTTCTCACCACCAATTGGAATCTATTTTAGATTATAAATTACGAGCCGTGAAGCTCCGTAATCAGCTACATACAGGCGCTGGTTAGCATCGATGCTTATCCCTGTAGGAAGGGAAAGACTGTCATTATCTTGTGGCAGTCCAACTTGCTGTAAAGTACTGACCAACTGACCTTGCCGGTTGACAATGCTGATAGTTTTTGCAAGCGGATCGGACACATAGACATTTCCTTCCTTATCCGTGGCCAAACCAGTGGGAGCGGCAAAGGCTTTTTTACCCTGCGCGCTATCCCCAAGTAATTCTTCTAAAAAGCGACCCTGTTGGTCAAACACTTGAACCCGACCGTTATTTGTATCGGCTACAATCACCCGTCCATCTGATGACACAGCGATTCCATTTGGATAGCTTAGCCCGCCGGGCTCTTTCTGACCTGGCCGTCCTATCCTGCCAATTTCCTGACCGCTTCTATCCGTGATTACTATCTGATGAGTGCCAATATCAGCAAAATAGAGTTTTTCATCCTTGTAGACAACGTTGACAGGACGGCTTAACTTCACCGGAAAAAATCGTAAAAACTTGCCCTTGGAATCAAATACCGCCACTTTGTTTAGTCCAAGATCAGAAATGAAAACCTCATCCTCAACCACAGCCATGCCGTATGGAAATACTAATTTCTGTTCCCCGTCATCACCAAACTTGCGCACAAGCTTCCCATTATAGTCAAACATTAATATCCGGTGATTATTTGTGTCCGCAAGGAAGATTTCATGATTAGCTGCAAAAACTGCTCTTGGTTGACTTACTCTTACCTGTTCATTCCCATAGACTGTCGCAATCCAGGTCGGTTGACGGACCGGCATTAGGCGGCCAGCTAATTCTTCCACTGGGCTGACCCGCTTAGAATATGTCCAGCCGAAAAACGCCAGGGACGCAATTGTTATTATCAGCACAACGATTAAAACAAAAATTACTGAGAGTTGTTTGCTAATGAATACTTTCTTATGGCCCACTAAGCTTTCCTCCGGCATTTTCCCCAGAAATACTACTTTTCAGCTTTAATGCTTGCTGATACTCAGGTACCAATCGCAAGGCCTCATTTACTTTAGCGAGGGCTTTTTCCTTTTCACCAGCTTGTTTGTAGACCAAGGCCATGGTGTAAAATACATATGCATCCCCTGGTTTAATTTCAGCCGCCTTGGACAAACTGCTAATCGCCTTGTCATACTCTCCTTTACCGGAATAGGCTTCCCCCAGGGAAAAGTGCGCCGAAAAATCCATCGGTACCTTTTCAGTAAGTGGTTCAAGCAACTTTATTGCTTCAGCAAATTGTTTGTCAGCGATATACCCAAGCGCCAGATTGTAAGACACCTGCATATCATTTGGGGCAAGGCGGTAAGCCTCACTGTACTCCTTGAGAGCCTTTTCAGTCTCTTTCCCCACTAGGTAAGCGTAACCAAGTTTAAGGTGCGCTTGAGGGTCTTGGGTATTTGCCTCGACTTCACGTTGAGCACTTCCAATACGGAGTTGATTCGGATCCTGCTGCTGGTGTTTATCCCAAAAAAAGGAGTATCCTATTGCAAACCCAATGACAATATTCATTCCAAGTGCTAGGCCGAAAACAATTAATGCTTTTCCCAATGAAACGGTTTTTCTTTCGCTGCACCGGACTGGATCGGAGCGTATTTCACAAGACTGCATATTATCCTCCAGGTATCCGGCAAATTCTCACCCAAGCTAACGGACGTGTTCCTATTCGCCTTCACCTTACTTGCGCACAAGTCTAATTCCTAAAAACAGAAACCCTGCCGTTTCCAAACTCAGTAATATACACCCGCTGATTTTGGTCAACAAAGACACCGTTAGGCAGGGAAACCTGTCCATATCCAGCACCAAATTTTCCAAACTCAGCCATCTTTGTACCGTCCGGCTTGTATATGTGAATCTTGCTAACTAATCCCGCAGCTACCCAGAGATTGCCCTCGTTGTCCATACTCAAGCCGCGGGGGGAAAGTAAGTCCACTCCGATATCCCTTAGATGGGAGCCGTCAGGGCCAAACACCACGATCCGGTTATTGCCCCCATCGCTGACATATAATACACCCTTGTCATCAACGGCCAGTCCATGCGGAAAATAAAGTTGGCCTTTTCCATGCCCTTCTTCACCGAAACTACTCAGTAAATTTCCTGCCAGATCGAATAACAGGATTTTGTGTTTTGGCTGATCAGCGACAAATAACTTGTTGTCCTTAAACAGAATCACTCCGGGTCCGGCAAGCTCCTGGTTTACCTTAAACTCATTTTGATATTTTCCGTCTAAGTCAAAGACAAATATTTTTCTCAAGGTCACATCAGCGACATAGAGGTGAGAGCCATCGGAGGTTAATCCATACGGAGCCCTAAACTTGGCAGAGCCGGGCACCAAACTGGTCTTATACTTTCCGTTGTAATCATAAACGTGAACAGAGGAGCTTCGAACATCGGATATATATATCGTATTTCGAACTACCAGGACAGACGCAGGGTAGTCTAACTCTCTCCCAGGTTCATTATTTATAGCATAAATAAACTCAGGTGACTTTTTAAAATCGATGGTTTGTTTCCTGATTTGTTTAAGAAAGTCAACCGGATCCTGTCGAAAAAAATAGAAATAGCTGAACACGGCCCAAAGTAAAATAATTATTACCAGGATCAGTAATACCAGTTTCTTTACTCTCACAAATCTCCTCCAAATAGTTGGCTAAGCAGAAGAAATATCTATCAAACCTCATGGTCTGAGATCTTGACAATTTAGGACAGAATTCCCCGGTTTTCAGTTATACATTTTTCTCGTTTTATTAAATTCGTTTATCAGACAGGATAATCCTGCTAAAAATGCGGAATTATTCATTTTTGACTTTGTTAGGGAACAAAAAAGAAGACCCGTGGGAGCACCCGCGCCATTTGGATTCCCACCGCCATCAGGGCTTCCTCCGCCTTGTGAAGCTCCTCCAAAATTGGGGTTTGCACATAGGTTGGGATTTGCTCCTTTTTGTAAAGACTCTTTTCATGCCCCAAATAGTTAAAGGGCAGGTTCTCCAAGTGGAGAACCTGCCCAAGGTCTGAAAAATGCATGTAGATTATTTCAGGTGCTTAACCCTATTTACTAATCGATCAGGAGTTTTTCGTCACTATTATACAACGTCTTTTTTGACATATCCTTGTGACACTTTACAAACCTTTATTATTCTGTCCAGATTCCAGCTCAAATATACAGACTGAACAAATTTCTTCTACTCATAGCGCAGCGCCTCGATCGGATCCAGTTGGGCCGCCTTATTTGCAGGATAAATTCCAAAGAAGATGCCCACCCCACCCGAAAAGAATACAGCGATCAAGATCGTACTCCAGGAAACCAAAGGAGGCCAGTTCAACAGGTAGGAGGCCAGAAAAGCTCCACCGACACCAATGATCATCCCAATACAGCCTCCGATTAGGCTTAGTACCAGGGCTTCAATCAGAAACTGCAGCAGGATATCCCTCTGCCTGGCCCCTAAGGCCTTGCGTATTCCGATCTCCCTGGTGCGTTCCGTAACGGACACCAGCATAATATTCATGATCCCTATGCCCCCGACAAACAGTGAGATCGCAGCGATGGCGCCAATTATGTAGGTTACTATCCCCGCCACTTTGTTGGCTGCTGTAACCAGTTGTGCTACGTTATAGGCCTCATAGCGGTCCTCTGTACCATGCCGCCGGTTAAGTACCTGTTTGGCGGACTCAATCGCTTCATTCACCCGGACTGGGCTTACCGCTGATCCCTCCAGCTGGTCTACCCGATTTGTCCCAAAAAGCGCGGACCAGGTGGACCAGGGCAGGTACATATAGGAGCGTTGTGGACCCACATCGAATTGGGCAAAGGCGGATCGCTCCCGCTGAATCACCCCGATTACCAAGAGTGGAGTATTGCGCACAATCACCTGCTTGCCTATAGGATCAACTCCGCGAAAAAGCTGATTAGACAGGCTTTCATCGATGACCGTTACCCGGCGTTGGGCAGCCAGATCTTCCTGGTCAAAGAATCTCCCGGGCAGCACTGAGCGATTGCGCAAGACCGCGAAGGGAGGGGTAGTTCCCACTACCACCGCCTGGGCTTTACGTTCTTCGGCGTAGGCTTCCCCATACTCAACACTGCTCGGTACAATATCCTGCACTGAAGTCAGTGAAGCTTTCAGTGCAGCTGCATCCTGTAGAGAAAGGCGTTCATTTGGGGAGATAGTTTCAGTGCCGATGCTGCGCACATAGAGCACAAACAGATTGACCCCGCTTTTTTCCATCTCCCTGGTTATGGCAGCCCGTCCTCCCTGCCCTACGGCAACTACCGCGATAACCGAGGATATCCCGATCACTATTCCCAGCATAGTCAAAAACGCCCTGAGTTTATTTGCCCAAATACCCTCCAGGGCAACCTTGAAGCTTTCCAACCAGTTCAAGTTATTCCACCTTAACCTTCATTCCAGCTTTAAGGTCTTTTGAGGGGTTGATCACAACCTCCTCCCCTGGGCTCAAACCAGAACTGACCTCTGTGTTCAGATCTCCCACAATGCCCGTTTGAACCTTGACCTTATTGATTTCCCCGGCCTTATATATGTAGACAAACTTCTCCTTATTAAGCGTGAATACGGACTCCAGGGGAACCTGAGTCACTTCATCCTTGGCCGCAACAATAGCTGCCAGGCTGACAGTAAATCCGGGCTTAAGGGCAGGGTCTGCTTGATCCACGCTGAGTCTTACCTGAACCGTAGTCTCAGTCCCCTGAGCAGAGGTCTGAAGTTGGGCCATCGGGTAAACTGCAGCTACCTTACCGCTGAATTCCTTATCCCCCAGGGTTGCGCCGGTGATCTTTACACTCTGTCCCACCGCGAGCTTGGAGGCATCCACTTCATTCACATCAGCTTGAATGATCAGTTGGCTTAAATCTCCAACCACGATCAGCGAGGTCTGGAGCGGAACAGGTTGACCCGGTTCCACATTAACCGCCAATACCGTACCATCGAGTGCTGCAGTAACTCTGGCATTATTTCTTTGATTTTGCACTATATCGCGAGCAGCCTGTGCCTGTTTAACCATGGCTTGGGCCTGACGCAAAGCGGCCTGTGCTTCGTCAACTCCGCCGGGCGCCAACTTTTGCACTTGGGCCAGCTTGGAGCCGGCCGCACTTTCATTAGCCCGGGCCACATCCAGCGCAGCCTGAGCCTGACGAACTTGCAGGTCCAGCTCCTTGGTATCTAATTCCAAAAGCAGGTCCCCGCGCTTAACCTTGGAGCCCGGGCTGACTGCTACAGTTTTAACCACACCCGTGGCCAAGAGCCGCACTTCCTGCTTGTTGACGGGGCTGATTTTGCCGGAGGAATACACCTTTTCCTCCAGTTTACCCTTAGTAACCGGACTAAGCCTAACCGCGGGGAGGTCGTTCAGATTGCGATGGTAGAGATAATAGCTGATCCCCACCCCCGCAGCTATTAAGATCAGCAAGATAACAATAATCCTTTTCAGGTGTTTCACCCCCAAGTCAACCATTACTTGAGATTATACCACCTCACCCACCCTTTTCCAAAAAGCAAATCCCTACGCTTTTTTCCCTTGCGTGCACCCTTTTGCGTTTACATGGAATAAATTGCTAGTAAACGCCTGGGTCGTAGGAGGTATTTAAGTTGCAGCAGAGTTTATACGAGGCTTATCATAAGGGCTGCTTGTTCATTCAAACTGCGATAGTAAAGGTAACGAGCAGCACAACAATCCCCTCTCCATACTTAGTGTCGGCAGCCCCGATTCCCACCGCCTTGGCCCTGATGGCCCTGGCAACCCTGCAGAGCGAAAAGCTGGCTGGTATGGAGCATGCCGGAAAGTATCTTGCAGCTACCCGTCTCCCCTCCGGTTGGGGGAATACCCCCGCCGGCCCGGTAAATGAACTTGCCACTGCGATCTGTACTAACGCCCTTAACTGCCTGGAGCGGGGGGCCCTTAGCAGAGAACTGATCCATGATTCAGCCTGTTTGGTAGCCAGGACCTGGACTCAAGACTTCGACCGATTGGCCCCGGACTGGCTGCCCAAGCAGGATTCTCCCGTACTCAAACTGCTGCAGGCCCTAGTCGGGAGGCAGGTAGTCCCCACCCTGGAAACTATTAGACTGAAAGACCTAAAGTCTCTCTCTCACTTCATGCCTCCCTATGGGCGTCCCACCCTGCTCGCTGTCACCCTGATAAAAGAGATTAACCGCTGTGGACTGAATGAGGAGACTAGGGCCGCAGCCCTAGAGTTGTGCAGCTTGATCTCCCCGGACGGCTCCTGGTGCCAGGATATTATGGTAACCTCAATGTCCGTCCTGGCCCTGTACCTGGCTGAAATTGACCAACCCCTTGCAAAGGCCTGTGACTGGCTGTGCAGCGTTCAATACGATCATGGCGGTTGGCCCTCCTTCAATCAATTATTTAACTGGGCTGTAGGTTGGGCGGCACACCTGCTGCCTGAAGAGGACCCCAAGATTCTTGAATACACCACTCCCTATTTGTTGCAAGCCTTGAATCTGGACGACAGCCTCGGTTCAACCCCACCCTTTTCTTACCCGGACCTGGATGACACCGCGATTGGACTATTGGGCCTGGCCATGGACCCCAAGGTCCCGCCGGATAAGCTGGAGAAGATCCGCGACCTCCTGCTCAGGCTGCAGAACTGGGACGGCAGTTGGAGCACCTTTCCCTCCTTCAGCGGTCTACCTCCCGACTGCCGCTGCGATTTCCCCGTCTACATTAAGAGCGAGGATGTAACCACCCATGTCTTGCAAGCCCTGCTAAAATTGGGCCTGCCCAGGGATCACTCCCAGATCGGAAAGGGCCTGAACTGGCTTCTGAAACGTCAGAACACAGACGGGACCTGGGATTCCACCTGGTTCCTGGGAAAGACCTACGCCACAGCCCAGGTTCTGGACCTGCTGCTGCAGCTGGAACCACATTCAAGCGCACTGGCCCGTGGATTGCGCTATCTTAAATTCTCTCAATGTGCAGGGCACTGGGACACCGCTTCCGCCGGGGAAACCGGTCTGGCTCTACACACTTTGCTCAAGGCAGGTATGGTACCGACCTCCCCAGTGATCCAAAAGGGACTGGAATATCTAATCTCCCTTCAGCAACCCGATGGTTCTTTTCGTCCTTTTTACAGTGGGTTTTACGCCAGCAGACTGTACTATGAGGAACCGCTCTCTGAGGGAATGGCCGCCCTTCGGGCAATAAAACTATATCTCCGCTTAGCCTTCAAATAGGAAAACCCTATAACCGAACTGTATTTATCGTACGGTAATAGGGTTTAAGTTCAATATCGCGGAGCAAACATCATTCAACAAAATCAAATTCGAGTCCGGAAATTTGCACCTTGGTTCCAGGGGCGGCCCCAGCGTCCCGCAGCGCCTGTTCCACCCCCATAGCCCGCAGAATCTGCTGGAAGCGGTGTACTCCACCCTCGGTCTCAAAGTTTGTCATAGCTACGTGCCTCTCCAGTTCTCGTCCTGTCACAACCAAGACATTCCCGTCCCGCTCAATCTTGAAGCGTTGTTCCGGCCGCACCTTGACAAGTCTTTTCTCCTCAACCACCACAGGTTCCGGAATACTCTCTCGAAGCTCGGTCAACAGTTCTCCGACCCGCAAGATTAAAGCCCTTACCCCTTCCCCTGTAGCTGCGGAAATCGGGTAGACTTCAAACCGGCCACCCAACTCTTGTTTAAGCCGGTTCAGGTTCTCCTCCGCTCCCGGTATATCCATTTTGTTGGCCGCCACAACCTGTGGTCGATCAGCCAGCTCCGGGCTGTACAATTCCAATTCCCGTTGGATAATGCGGTAGTCCTCTATGGGGTCTCTGGATTCACTGCCAGAGATATCCAGAACGTGAACGATCAAGCGGGTTCGCTCTGTATGACGCAAAAACTCATGGCCCAGACCTGCGCCGCTGTGAGCTCCCTCTATCAGGCCCGGAATGTCCGCCATAACAAAACTCATCCCGTCCTCAAGATCCACAACACCAAGGTTCGGGGTTAAGGTTGTAAAATGGTAATCCGCTATCTTGGGTTTGGCTGCCGAAACCCGCGAGATCAAGGTGGACTTGCCCACATTGGGAAATCCCACAAGACCCACATCCGCCAATACCTTTAACTCCAGGTAAAGCCAGTATTCCTGCCCGGGCTCTCCTTTTTCCGAGGTGGTAGGCGCCTTGTTGGCGTTGGACATAAACCTGGCATTTCCCCGGCCGCCGCGTCCTCCCGAGGCCACAACCGCTTCCTGACCGTGAAAGACAATGTCGGCGAGGATTTCATTAGTTTCAACCTCTTTAACGATGGTACCGACCGGAACTCGTACCCGTAGATCCACCGCACCCTTGCCGTGCATGTTTTTTCCCTGGCCATGTTCTCCACGTTCGGCCTTGTAGTGGCGCTGATAACGAAAGTCCGCCAAGGTCCACAGTCCTTCGTCTCCGACCAAAATCACAGCTCCACCGCGACCGCCGTCTCCACCGCTAGGGCCCCCTTCCGGCACATATTTCTCCCTGCGGAAAGCCACAGCACCGGATCCGCCGTCCCCGCCTTTAACATAAATCTTTGCCTGATCATAAAACACGTACATCACCTAAATCCCAAAAATCCTGCTTACCGGAACTAAGTTCATCGGGTACTAAGCATGATCTCCAATCCTAACCGGCCCACGCCGCTGACCTCAACCGTGGGTACATCCAGAGCCGCAACAGCCTGCACACCCTTTTGCCAATCAGCTGCAGCCAAGTTATAGAAAGAGACAATCAGCCTGATTCCCCCGCTTACGGACTGAAGGCCGAGTTCCAGCCTGCTAAGGCCCGGAACCAAAGCCCGAATTATTGCCACGGCTTCACTATAGACTTTGCTCCAGCCAACCTCAGGCAGCCCTTCCGGAATAACCGACTCAAACTCAACCCCGTATTTAAAACAGCTCGACGCCAAGAGCATAAGTTCAACTGCGAACTCAGGTGGTTGTAAATGCGCCAATGGTGCGGACACTACGCTGTCGGCTGCTGCTCGGCGCAGGTAATCCAGGGCAGCATTCCCTTTGTCCATCTGCAGATAGCCCATAACCACCTGAAAGTGGTTGAGAAAATCGTGCCGCTGCACTCGATATAGCTGCAGCAGCTCTGCCAACATATCTCTACCTGCTTTAGTTTCCACAACTGATCCCCCTTTCATCCGTCGAGTTTCGCCCCGAAACAAAGTCAAGAAATGCATACTCTGTTACAGAAAGACCTCCGGGGTTTCCCGGAGGTCTTTAATAATTCTGTCGCTCTTTAGGCAGTTATGGTATTGGCACGCTCGGTATAAATACTCACTTGTTTGCGGTCTTTACCTTTGCGCTCAAACTTCACATAACCGTCAATGGTAGCAAAAAGAGTGTCATCTCCGCCCCGGCCGCAGTTGTTGCCAGGATGAAACTTGGTGCCGCGCTGACGCACGATGATAGAACCGGAAGTAACGAACTGTCCGTCCCCGCGCTTAACACCGAGACGCTGTGCGTTACTGTCCCGACCGTTTCTGGAGCTGCCCACCCCTTTTTTGTGAGCAAAACGCTGAAGGTTTAATTGCAACATGGAGTTCACCTCCTCTGTTCAAACTTTATATAACGCGATCCGTACTCTTTTTGAATCTGTTGGAGTCCCAGCAGCATAGTGCCAAGAATAGCCTCAGCAATCAGCCTGTCCTGCTCACTCTCCAACAAAGCAAGGTCACATTCCAGAAAACCGTCCCCTGCCTTGTAGTTCGGCTGGAAGGAAAGATAACGCTCCAAGCCGTTGACAGCAGTGCCGGTCAACACGGAAATGGCGGCGCAAACAATGTCTTGTCCCGCCTCGGCAAACCCGGCATGACCCTCCACCTTAAAGCAGCGGATTTGTTCCCGCTCGTTAAGAAAGGTAGTAATATTTACGCAACTAGGCTTCGATACTTTCAATGACGACTTTGCTGAAGGGTTGACGGTGACCTTGTTTACGGCGGTAGTTCTTCTTGGCCTTGTATTTGAAGACAATGATTTTTTCCCCTTTGCCGTGTTCCATCACCTTCAAGACAGCTTTGGCCCCGGCGACAACAGGAGTTCCGACCTGAATGGTCCCCTCCTTCTCCACCATCAGAATCCTTTCGATGGTGACTGTGTCCCCGACATTGGCTTCCAGCTTTTCAACGGTAAGTACATCCCCCTGAGCTACGCGGTACTGCTTACCACCGGTTTCAATGACTGCATACATATTTCTGCACCTCCCTACGTCCTAGACTCGCCTAAAGCCAGGTAAAGTTTAAAAAAACTTTTTCAAAGAACCCGCTTCGTGCGGTTGAGGCAAGAGACTGCCTACATTAACCGATTTTAACATATCTGATGAATTGATGTCAAATTAAAAAACCTTTTGTCTTGCGTAATATTCCCTTTTTTGCAGGGATCTGGATGAGGTGTATAGAAATGTTTATATCTAAGGAATTATCCGGATGGTGATTTATGTCAATAAGCACAAGGGAGATATCGCTTTCCAATTTCATCATTTTCCTGTTGTCCCTGATTATACTTTTCATTCTTTTCATGCTGAATCAATTTTCATTGAATCTGTCCCCAGTGGATACCTTCAAAGCATTAACCAACCTCGGTGGCAATTTCCCCCCCAAGTTCATGTATAGTATGGGAACAGGTGAACAGAAATTGAAGGATCCTCTTGACCTGGATGTCAGCAGTGATGGGAGGGTCTACATCGCAGACTCAGGTAATTTTCAAGTCAAGGTTTTTGACACCACAGGCAGGTACTTGTTCAGTTTTGGCAGCAAGGGTAAAAACCCTGGTCAATTCCTGGCTCCCGTAGGAATAGCGGTTGGCGCCAAGAGCCTGTATGTAGCAGATTCTACCTCAATGCGAATTCAGGAATTTGATCTAAATGGAAATTACCTTAAAGATGTCCTCACAAGCGCTGTCCTGAAAAAAACCGGGGCAATAAGACCTGTCGGCTTGGCCCTCGACCTGAAAGGAAACCTGTACCTTACCGACATCTTTAGCCAGCGAGTTGTGGAACTGAGTCCCTCCGGCGACGTGTTATTGAATATTGGACGTTCCGGAAACCAACCCGGCCAATTTCTTTATCCTAACAGCATAGCTGTGGACAATGCAGGCAATATCTACGTATCTGATTCAAATAATACCAGAATTCAAGTGATCAATCCGCAAGGCAGCGTTACTCAGACCTATGGACCAAAACAGAAATTAGATGTTGCGTTCGGCCTTAACAGAGGGGTAGAGGTAGACCGGCAAAACAGACTGTACGTGGTGGACACCTTCAACAACAAAATCAGTGTGATACAGCCCGATGCTGAAAAGCCCCAAGTGCTCTTCAGCTTTGGCAGCCAATCGGACGGTCCCGAGAAGCTCAACTTCCCTAACGCAATAGCGGTTTACGCGGATAAGGTATTGGTGGCGGACAAGGCTAACAACCGGGTAGTGGTTTACAGTTATTGAACTTATAAACGGCCGGATACGAAAACGTATCCGGCCCTTTGTTACTTCTGTTATTTAGGATGGCAATCGAGGCAAATATTCGGTGCGTTCGTCAGACTGCGCAGGAGCATCGAGCCGCTCGTTCCCCGAGGTGTACCATCGGACGCGAGGGGGAACCCGGTTTGAATGAACTGAGGGGATACGGTTCCATGGGCAAAGTGACAGGTGATACATGAAATAGTCTTGGGATTTCCCTCCGTTGGATAAACGGTTGGGTTGGCAGTAACGGCTTGACCGGCGGAGTTCACATATGTTAAGTCCACACCCGTGGCATGTCTGTACTTGTTTTCCGGATATGACCCCCCATACCCATGAAGGGGAGTGATCGTACCGGCTAAGGTCGTGGCGCTTCCTTCCGGTTTTAACAGCATGTCGTGGCAGTATCCACAGAATTGAGTCATCCCACTAACATATTTGGGCTGCTCGGCCATACCCCCGGTTGGGTTGTAGGCATAAGCCGAAACAGGAGCAAAATAGGTATCAAGGTTGCGGTAGGTGCCGCCGGTCCCGTGGACAACATGGCAGCTGGTACAGCTCAGACTGTGGCAGCGGTTGCAGTTTTCATCACCCCTGTACTGTCCGTGACCTCCTGGCGGATATGTTCCTGTGGTGCCGGTAACATTGTGCTGAGAGGTAACGGTTGCCCCTTCACCCCATACTCCCATATCGTTTGAAGTAAAAGGTCCTGCAAGAGACCTGTTCCAAGTGATGCCTGTTACCGTACCTGTGTCCGGATCCTTCGTTCCCACAGAAATTACCGCGCCATTGTCAGTATTATAGCGGCTGCCGGTATTAAGAGTGCCGTGACATACGTTGCACAGGGTCCTGCTGTTACTGCTTTTCAGCAGAGCCGGACCATCCCCTCCGTGCCCCGAGTGACAGCCTGCACACATGTTCGTATTAGCAGAATATGTGTCATGTGCGTTTTGATTAGGCGGAAACACCGTAAAAGGAGTAATACTTCCTCCGCTTGTTCTTACGCGCAAATACAAGACCGACCAATTAGGTACCCCGGCAATAACTGCAGCCCCGTCTGAAGTCTGGGCCACCGCTTGCCAGTCCGCCCCGTCTACCGACTTTTCCAGAATATCTCCGGCAGCGAACTGCCATGTTACCTGAATATCAGTGGCGTTGACATCAGTCCCGTTGGGCTGAAGCTCAACCCCAATCCCTTTAGCATATGACGCCGGCGACGCCAATACCGGGAGGCTGAAGAACCCAAGAATCAGCAGTACTGTAATAGTCTCTAAAGTGAACCTTTTCATTTGCATCCCCTCCTACCAGAATCTGCTGATATCTGGCATAATCCATGTTAACTGACATGTTGCCAAAAGCTTTGTCTTGGTCCAGAGCCGTGACAACCATTTACTTGTTGCCTTTCTCAAGCCTAACCATGCCATCCTTGGCTTCCTGGGAGCTCGGATCGAGTTTAAGCACCTCCTTGTATTCTCCTCCGGCCTCTTTCAAAAGGCCGTTCAATTCATAAGCCTTGGCCAGTGCCATATGCCCGCTGGAAAATAACGCATATGCAGAAACATAGGTTTTCAGATTTCTGATCGCCTCCTCGTAATTGCCTCTTTCTGTATAAAGCTGGCCTAAATTAAGAGTTGGATCAACCTGTCTGGGATCAGCCTTGATTATCTTCGTAAAGTCCTCAATAGCAGCGTCAACTTGCTGCTGCTTCTGAAAAATGATCCCCCTGTTATATAGAGCGGTCAGGTTTTGCGGTTCTATGGCCAAAACCTGATCAAATTGGTTTTTCGCCTCATCCGTTTTGCCTGATTTGAGGTAAGCATGACCCAACTCAATGCGCTGGTTAATGTCCTTGGGATTCTCACTCAAAGCGGAAACAAGTGTCTGGACATTTGGGTCCGAATTTACAGAGTCGTCAGGTCTCCAGAAGAAGGTAAAACCAATCACCATACCGATTGTGCCTAAAATCACAAATGTAAATAAGGTTATGATTACTGCTGTCTTAAGCTTAATCTTTCGTTCCATGCAAATCCGCCTAACGCACACAGTTTCTCGGATATCCATTTCTTCTAAAAAGTCTTCTTCAAGCTGCACCTGGGAAATTCCTTCAAATATCCAGGATTAGTGCTATTTCGACATTTTTTCCCGACCAGTATACCTACAAAGGACTCCCGGTTTCCCCTCAGGGAATCTCAGAAGTCCTTCTTCTTTGACAGGGGTTCTCTACCCTAGTTTCTTCTTTGACAGGGGTTCTCTACCCTAGTTCCTTGTCACCAGGATAGCTTTTGCCGAAGTGCGCTGAACCTTGATCACTTCCACATTTACCTTCTGTCCCACATGTTCCCCGCCGTTATCTACCGTAACAACCATGCCATTCACCCGGGCGATCCCCGCTCTAGGCTGCTGGGCATGTGGTTCTTCAATAAACACTTCAAGTATTTGACCCACATCCAGGGGACTGGATAAAGCAGCAATTTCCTGCTTGGAATGCAGCAGCTTAAGTTTATATTCTTCCAGATGGATACTTTCCATGCCGCGAATCAGGATCCGCTTGCCCGTACGCTTTTCCAGTTCCGCCAGGATATGCCCTCCGGTTCCGATTAATTGAGCGGCAACCAAGGGGTGGGCATCCAAAAGCAAGGCTGGCGCCAGAGTTCTCTCCGCATTCTCCAGGATCTCCTGTTTGACCTTAAGCGCAACAGTTTCTTCCGAAGAAACACGTCCTGCCCCATCACAATATGGGCAGCTTCGGGTCATAACACTTTGCAGACCTTGCCTGGATTTTTTCCTGGTCATTTCCACCAATCCTAGTTGCGTCAGCCCCAGAATGTTGGTTTTCGTCTTATCCTTCCTGCACGCTTGCTCCAGAACGCCCAGGACCCTTTGCCTGTGCTCCAGAGAAACCATGTCGATGAAGTCTATAACAATAATACCGCCAATATCACGCAGCCTCAGCTGGCGGGATATCTCCAGAGCAGCCTCAAGGTTTGTATTCAAAACAGTATCTTCCAGGCTAGTGGTCCCCACGTATTTACCAGTATTAACATCAACGACTGTCAAAGCCTCGGTCTGGTCGATGACCAGGTAACCCCCTGATTTTAGCCAGACTTTCTTCTTCAAGGCCCGTTGAATTTCCGCTTCAATGGGGTAATCCTGAAACAAATCCGGCCTTTCCAAAAGCTGGACCTTACTTTTAAAACCGGGTGCGAGGAAATCTATTGCCTCAAGTAACTTGTCATACATAAAGCGGTTGTTTACTGTCATTCTGCCGATATCTTCCGTGAACAGATCCCGCACGATCCGCTGTACTAGCTCCAGTTCCTTATGAATCAGAACAGGGGCTCCATGGTTTGCAGCCTTGGCCTGAATCTTTTTCCACAGGTTTACAAGCCCCCTGATGTCCTGTTCAACATCTTCGCGGCTGAGCCCTTCAGTAACCGTG
>Ga0255338_1004009_pt1 | contig 16238 bp, 13 predicted proteins | sample MeOH1_35cm_T4_19_FD_203715 | JGI IMG/M metagenome (GOLD analysis project Ga0255338, IMG submission 203715) | Sandy soil microbial communities from University of British Columbia, Vancouver, Canada - MeOH1_35cm_T4_195 | ecosystem: Engineered > Artificial ecosystem > Sand microcosm > Unclassified ...
TAGAAACCTCATATTTGGACAACTAATCAATAGAATGATGATTCAAATCCCTCATCCCTATCCAATCTTGAAAGGGCTTTGTGCTTATTCTACCTAATCCTATATTCGATATTCCTTGTTCGATATTCAAATACTACTCCTCCGTTCGTCTGTTCCTTGCTCCTCTGTTCTACTATTCTGCTTCCGGCAAACTGATATAAAACACCGTTCCCTCGCCTTCTTTTGATTCGAACCAGATCTGGCCGTTGGCTTTTTCGACGATGCCTTTGCAGATGGCGAGGCCGAGGCCGGTGCCGGATGATTTGGTGGTGAAATTGGGGGTGAAGATATTATCGCGCATGATTTCGGGAATACCGCCGCAGTTATCTTCCACTGATATATAAATCATCCCATTTTCTTTTCGCTGGCGGATCTGGATGGAAATACGTTTGTCTTTGCCCGCATTCGCTTCTACCGCATTCTGCAGCAGGTTGGTGAACAGGCGGTTCATCTGTACCCGGTCTGAATACACAGGATACGCGCTTTCTTCTTTTGCCCATTGGATCGCAATGGCCGGGTTGGCACTGTATAAACGGATCACAGACGAGAGCACTTCTGAAATATCAAAAGTTTCCATCCGCGCATTACCGATATTGGCGAACTGCGAAAAATCGCCGGCAATTTTGGATAACTGGTCTATCTGCTCAATCAGGGTTACGGCCATGCTTTCTGATAACTCTTTCACATTGGGAGCTCCCTTCTGGATGGAATTCTGCAGGTATTGGATACTGAGTTTCATGGGTGTGAGCGGATTCTTGATCTCATGCGCCACCTGCCTCGCCATTTCGCGCCAGGCCCCTTCCCTTTCGCTTTGTGCCAGTGCCTGCGCACTCAGTTCCAGTTTTTTCACCATCTTATTGTACTCCTCTACCAGCATACCAATTTCATCGTTCCGGTTCCATTCAATGGCTTCGTTGATCTTGCCGAGGTTCATCTCTTGCATTTTCTGCCCGATCAGGCTGAAGGATGCAGTGATCCGGCTGGTAAGAAAAAAGGCGATCGCACCGGCTATCAGGAATATAAAGGCATTGAGATTGATCAGCGTAGCCAGAAACCCGGAGATTTCCTGGTTCAATTCATTCTGCGAGTTCAGGTAGGGGATATTGAGATAGGCGTAGTTATTGCCCAGATCATCTGTCAGCGGCACATAGATACTCAGGTAATCAAAAGAACCGATGCTTTCTGACTGCATAAAACGGATACTACGCCCCGACAACAACTCGCGGTAGGCCTTCGGCTCCATTTTGGAACTGAGCAATTGTTTGTTGTAGATATAAGGCTGGGTAGAAATTACCAGGCTGCCACTAAGATTATAATAATTGATGTCTACATTATGCAGGTCAGAGATCTCGGCGATGGTTTTTTCCAGTCCGGCTTTCACGCCCATGTTATCCGGCACATCATCAAAAGCCTGCAGTGAACTCATGTTGGAATTCACTTCATTGGCCATCACCTGGATGGATTTGGACAGGCGTTCTTCATTGTTGCGGTTAAACCGCATGATAAAGAAGGAAATAGTGGCGATCCCTATCACGATAAAGGAGAATACACTCAGGAAGATGATCGTTGCCTGGATCTGCGAACGGATATTCAGCCGTATCATTTTACGCAGGGCTACTGCGTTAAACCGTGCCTGTATCAGATAACTTCCAAAATGAAACAACAGAATGATGAGCAGGAAAAAACAGAACAGGTATGCAAAAAGCGTTACGGCTTCCATAAAACCGGTATCCCGTTTTACCACCAGCACCTGCTTATCGTTGGCCGAACTATACCATAATTCAGTAAAATCGCCCGCTTTTTTATACTGGAACTCCAGTCCGGCCAACTGTTTTTTATCCAGTACTGAAGGAAAACTATAGGTATTAAAATGATTGATCAGCCGGCCCCGAACGTACACGGCATAGGCGTAATTGGTATTCAGATCTGAAGCCACATCCTGTACCTGGTTAAAGAGTTCGGGGTAGAGGGCTTCGCTTTTATATCGTTTGGATTTGATGATCACATAAAGATATCCCAGCAGTTTCTGGTTGCGGCGTACGGTTTTCTCGTAAATATAACTGAAGCCATCCACGGCATTTTCGTAGCTGAATATATCCGGTATGGCCGTAGGTTTGGCGCGATTGGTAATGATGGTGCGGATCGCAGCAAAATCCAGTGAATCTTCGTTATGCAGGGGATGGTAGAGACTATCAAAAGTGTAGATCCGTGTATCATATTTATTCAGGTAACCGGAGAAATTCTGGTTCACGAGGCTATCCTTGATGTATTTGTTCGAATACTCACTCTCTTCGAGCCGGTGGAAATTCCCGGTAAGAAATTGATCATCGAAATTGGTAGCCGCAATATTCAGCAGGTTTTCGCCGGAAGGATCTGTTTGCAAAGCCAGTTTCTCCGCAATCCGTTTCCGCTGTTCAAACTCCACCCGACCGTTCTGGTAAATCACCATGCTGGCGATGGACATAGTGAAGATCATCACCCAGAAAATAAAAAAACTGGATTTCAATAAAGGGATGTCCAGGTCTTTCCGGCGACTGTTCAGCAACAGCAGGTACAATAGTAACCATACCAGTACCCAGAGATACAACCGGGTATCAGCCGCAGAAGTAGCCACTAATACGTAAACAAACCCGAATAAAGCGATGGCCAGGCATTGCAGGTACACCGGCAACGCGGCCCTGATCACGGGCTGCAGCAGCACCTGTGAAAAATGGAAAAAGCTTAAGACCAGCAAACAGAGAATCACAAAACTGATCACGCTGTAAATGGTGAGGCCGAAGAAATTGGTTACATCAAAAGGGATTTTTGAGTCTTTTACCAGGCTGGTGATCACACCCGCCAGCAGAAAACAGACCAATGCCAGGATCAGCAAGCTCAGGTAGGCATATACCGTTGGCGTAAACCGGGAGCGGATCCAGGGCTGGCGGTCGGTATGGCTTTTGTAAAAACTGACCAGCCAGAACAACAACACGGCATTTACAAAAAGATCGCCCAGCGAGGGGTGCAGGAAATTGGAGGCATATACGGCCGGGTCGAAGAATGCCAGCTTGCTGAAATCAAAAGGAAAGGGAAACTGGTATGCGATCAGTCGTAACAGCAACACCGATACCAGTAAAAACACAAACCCGGTTCTGAATCCGTATCTGCCCACCATTTCCAGCGACATGGCATGCAGGAAGATCAACAGGAGAATAATAGCTACCACCCGCAGTAAAATGGTAACAGAATCGTAAGCGATAAAGGATTTGCCAGGTTGTAATTTGATGCGGAACAGTTCCTGTCCGTGATACCCCTTTACGGGTAATGCCTGCGGATCTACACTGATCTCGTACTGTTCATTGATACCCGGGTAACCGGCAAAAGCCGCATGGAGATATTTGTTCTCCATAAAATAAGCCCAGCGCACGGGGATCATGGCAAACACATGGTAGTGCTTGCCCCGCAGTTCCACTTCTTTGCGCAACATTTCAAAATCGCCGTTCTGGTTGCCGATAAAATAACTGCCTTCTTTTAACAGCAGGTCTTCATTGTTGATGTACATGCGATTGGTATTCCAGTACACCAGTGAAGTAGGTTGGTTATCGATCCGGGCTTCGTAGAGAAATAAGCCTATCTCGCCCTGCAAAGGATCTTTTACCCCGGGAGACTGCGACAGGAGTGATTGCAGCAAAGCCGTATCGGCTGTTACTTCATTTACTTCCTCCTCCAGCGAACGCAGGCGCTGTTCCAGTTTGTTTTGTACTTTTTTGGGAGAAGAGTGATAACTCCAGTAATTGATGAAAATAAATGAGATCGTATACAGCCATGCGGCGGTGATGATGAGGTAACCGTGTTTATATGCCGCCTGTCGTAATGAATGGATCAAGTAAGTCTGTTTTGCTTTTTCACTTCATTCCAGATAGCATCCATCTGGGCCAGCGTCAGGTTCTGTAACTGGGTACCCTGCCCTTCTGCGATGCTTTCCATCTGTTTAAAGCGTTGGATGAATTTCTGATTGGTTTTCTCCAGTACCCCTTCCGCATCTACCTGCAAAAACCGTGCATAATTGATCATACTGAACAATACATCCCCGAATTCTTCCTCGATTTTTTCCTGCGAAGCCAGTTCTATGGCTTCTTTCAATTCGCCGATCTCCTCTTCCACTTTCTTCCACACATCATCCTTGTTATCCCACTCAAAGCCTACCTGTTTGGCCTTTTCCTGGATCCGGGTAGCTTTAACCACGGCCGGTAAAGAAGGCGGCACTCCCCCGAGCACTGATTTTTTGTTACCTTCTTTCATCTTCAGTTTCTCCCAGTTCTGTTTCACTTCCTCCTCGCCCGAAACCTTTACATCGCTGTAAATATGCGGGTGGCGAAAAATGAGTTTTTCACAGATCCCGTTCAGCACATCTTCCAGCTCAAACTGCTTTTGCTCTGAACCGATCTTTGCATAAAACAGGATATGCAGCATCATATCGCCCAACTCTTCTTTGATGCCTTTCCAGTCATCTGCGGTAATGGCATCCGCCAGTTCATAAGTTTCTTCAATGGTGAGCGGGCGCAGGGTATGAATGGTTTGTTTTTTATCCCAGGGACACTGTTCGCGTAACTCGTCCATGATCTTCACCAACCGTAAAAAACTATCTGCCTTGTTTTGCATATCTATCAATTAAATGGCCATGGCCGAGAAAATAAAGAAGACCGTAAAGATAACCACCATCAGAAAGATCGACAGGAACCCTAACAGGAAATACTTCAGCAGGGTTTTGCCTCTGCGCTGTTCATAGAAATTGCGCATGGATTTATACCAGTAAAAGATCACAAACAGTCCAAATAGGCCAGACACCCAGTCGGAACCTTTCACTACCATCGTTCCCATCAGCAGGTCTATAAGCATGCCCAGCAAAATGATGATAAAAGTGGCGCAATACAGATGGATCGTATACACCACATGGTTTACGTAAAAGAAACTTTTCCTCCGCACATAGAGCAACTGCAGCAACAAGGCAAATAATGGCAGGGAGAGAAACATCATCTGGGGAAATAGGTGGCGGAATTGGGAGAAGATAGCCATCCAGATAGCTTTACCATCGTTCTTGTATTTCTCGCGCAGGTGCAGGCTCTGAAGGGCAAAACGACGCTCAATAAAATTATCCCGCTCGCCGGCAGGCAATGTTTGCTGCACAGAATCGTATTCTTTTTCAGTACGGTAGCGCTGGGCATTGGAAGAAATGGAGAATATATTGAAGTTGCTCCCCTCCGACCTGAGTCGTTTTTTAACCGTGGTATCTTTCCGCAGGGACGCCATATCGCTATCCACCAGCTGGATCGCTTTCAGTATGGGTTTTCGGGCAATGGAAGGCATACTGTCGTTCAGGTCTTCCTGCAGATCCGCCTTCTTTTTTTCCAGGTTCCTCATCACCTGGGCGGCGGTAAAGTCTGTTTCATTGATCTTGACCACTTCGTCATCCTTGTGCAGGCTGAAAAATACCAGGAAGAAGAACGCCGACGTAAATACATACATCCTGATCGGGTGCAGGTAAGAAGCCCGTTTACCCCGCAGGTATTCCCTCGACAGAAAACCGGGTTTAAACAGCAGGTATCGCAGTGTGCTGAAGAATTTACCATCAAAATGGGTCACATCATAGGCAAAATGGGTAACCAGGTGCCAGAAACTCTCTTTGGGTTCAATATTCTCCTGGCCACAAATATGGCAGTACCGGCCCTGCACGGTGGCACCGCAGTTCAAACAGTTTTTTTCTTCTCTTTCCTTTAAATGCGACACTTGTTAACGTTTGATTAAAAATACAGAACTATCTGATTGCAGCAAGTGGCTGGCAGCACTGTTTTTGGATTGTTGAAAACTGTACCTGACCTTTGGCAAAAATCAGCCCGATGCGTTTCTTCCTCTTCCTTACCTGCTGCGGTTTCTTTGCTACCGGTTTTGGGCAGTATTATTTCAATGATATTGTTTCTACCCAGCTCAGCAACGAGCAGTACAAACTGCTGCGTTCGCAGAAAGTAAGGAAGATCAAAGCCGTTAGTTACGAGGCCGACAACAGCCTTACCGAAGGTTTTCAACTGGAGGAAGAGATCAGCCTCGATGGCAAACGCATTACCCTGCGCACGGCCACATCTGCGGGCAGATCGGCCGTTACCAACCGTTTTTACGAACTGAGCAAACTGAAAAGAACCCAGTCGGGCAGCCTCAACATAGACACAAGAACAGAATACAGTTATACCGACAAGGGACAGGTACTGAAGATCGTACTTACCACCACCGATACCGCTATGAAAAGCACGTTAACGGAAGCACATGAATGGCAGTATGATAGTACAGGCGCACCGGTACAAATGTTAAAGATTAAAAACAAAACAGATACGGTAACCGTGGTATTTCTCAAAGATGAGCAGGGACTGATAGCCGAGGAACACTGGAAAAAGAAGAACCGCACACTGGAGACCTACTATTACTACTACGATGCCAATAAAAAGCTCACAGATATTGTACGTTACAACAGCCGGTTAAAAAAACTGATCCCCGATTTCCAGTACGAATACGATGCCAATGGCCGGGTTAGCCAGATGACACAGGTATCGATGAGCAGTGCCAGCTATATTATCTGGAAATATACTTATACAGACAAGGGCCTGAAGCAGAAAGAACTGGGATTTGATAAGGATAAAAAACTGATCGGCCGGATCGAATACAGTTATGAATAATCCGGACTAACTCTCCGGCAAAGGCTGGTTAGGTATGACCAGTGTAAACGCCGTTCCCTTCCCGTATTCTGACCGTACAAAAATTTCGCCGCCAATACGGGTGAGTGCCTCTTTTACAATGTAAAGACCAATACCCAACCCATTCTTGAAATCGGTACTGCGGAAAAAGATCTGGAAAATTTTATTAAGGTGCTCTTCAATGATGCCCACCCCATTGTCTTCGATATGAATAGTGGCGCTTTTCTCATCAACTACGGCAGCTAATTTCACATTGGGATGCAGCTCTTCGCTACGCTGGTATTTGACCGCATTGGAGATCAGGTTATTCAGGATCACCGATAAGCGGAACGCATCGCAACGGAATACGACCGGCTGTTCTACATGCACATCAAAAACGATCAGTGGATTCTGCATATTGCAGAGCTCTATCGCGTCGGTAAACATCTTCATAAACTCTACCTGCTCATGGATATCATCCAGGCGGATGCCCTTGTAGTATTCGATGGTCTTATGTATGAATGCATCCATCTTGTTCACACAGCTTTCGATCATGGAAAAATACTCATTCTGCACACTTTCGGGCTGCTGCATTTTGGCCAGGTTCAGGATGCCGATAATATTGGCCAGCGGCGAGCGCAGATCGTGCGATGTGCTGTATACAAAACGGTTCAGTTCATCATTGGCTTTTTCCAGTTCTGCTACTTTATCCTGCAGTGCTTTACGGGTCTGGTATAGCTCTGCTGCATTCTGGATAGCAGCGATCAGTTCCCTTTCGTCCCACGGCTTTTTGATAAAACGGAAAATCTCTCCTTTGTTGATGGCGTCGATCACGGATTCCATATCGCTATAACCCGTCAATAAGATCCGGATCGGATCGGGATGTGCGCGTCGGATGATATTGAAAAACTCTACCCCGGTGGTTTTGGGCATGCGCTGATCGGCAATGATCACCTGGATATCCTGTTCGTTCAGGATATTCATCCCGTCGGCAACGGTATCTGCGGTATAAATGTCGTAGAGCCTGCGAAAACCGGCCTGGAATGCCAGCAGGTTATTGGCTTCATCGTCTATGTATAATACGCGTACTTTGGAGTCGGGAGAATGCATACGGTAATGGTTGGATATTGGATTATGTCAGGGCTGTTTCTGGCAGCACCCGAAATAAAGATATTACAAATTCCGCACCTTCGCCGCGGGTAGAATGCACTTCTATTTTTCCGCCATGTTTCTGGATGATTTTGTACACGATCGATAATCCTAATCCGGTACCCTCGCCCACATCCTTGGTAGTGAAGAACGGATCAAAGATCTTTTGCCGCACTTCATCCGTCATACCCATACCGGTATCGCGGATACTGATCTCCATCCGGTCTTCTATATCTCTGGTACTGATCGTGATAGACTCCTCTTCCCCCTGTTCTTCTTTTTCCTTGATGGCCTGGATACCATTGCTCAGGATATTCATGAATACTTGGTTCAGCTTACCCGGGAAACACTCGATCTCGCCCTGCGACTGAAAATCTTTTCGGATGGTGATATTGGGTGGCAGGGCATTTTTTAACAGCACAATGGTGGATTCGATGCCCTCATGCACATTCACGGTTTTCACCTCACTCTCATCCAGCCGGCTGAACGTGCGGAGGCCAAGTACAATTTCGGCCGTGCGCTCTGCCCCTTCCTGAATGCCTTTTACCAGGCTATCGATCTCCGTCCGTACATACCCCAGATCGATCTGCTTTTTCAGCTTATCTATCTCCGTTAATTTAGCCGGGATATCATCTACAGCGGCGGTATGCAATTGCTCGTAGGCATCGATCACTTCTACCAGGTCATTGATATCCAGCTGCAGCGGTTTGATATTTGATTTTACAAAATTGATCGGGTTATTGATCTCATGCGCAATACCGGCTGTCAGCTGCCCCAGCGATGCCATTTTCTCCGCTTCTACCAGTTGCGACTGGGTGTCTTTCAGGTTCTGCAGGGTCTCGTTCAGGTTTTCATTGGTAGCCTGCAGTTGTTCGGTTCTTTCGGCCACTTTTCTTTCGAGCACAATATTCTGATCGCGTACCAGCTTTTCATTTTCGAGGGAAGCTTTCAACGCTTCTGCCTGTGATTGTTCTTTTTCCTTACGCAGGGCATTGATCTTATCTGCCAGGGCGATAGACAAAAGCGCTACTTCCAGTGCCGAACCCAGATAGATGGTATAGGTGGTGAAGTTATTATATGGCAGCAACGACAGGTTACGGAAAATGAGTATACTAAATGATACCAGCAACAGTAGCCAGGCGAATAAATAGAAATAGGCCGCCTTAAATCCTTTGCGTGCAATGATCACGCTGGTGGCCAGCACAGATACCACACTTACCAACCCATTGTAATTCAGGATGGCATAACTGATACCCGGTAACGATAACAAAGAGCAGATCAACCCGATTAGATATATCGAAGCCAGCAACAGTAACCAGCGATGTAGTTTGGGTGTATAGAATTTGGTGCGAAGGAAGTAGATACTGAAGATTAATCCGCTTAAGGCAGAAAACGTAGAGGTAAATACGACCGCATATCGGTTAAGCCAGGCCTGTCCGGACCAGAGATAGCGATACCCATATCCTGCCGCCGTAACCTGTGCCAATGCCAGGCAAAAGATGTAAATGATATAATACAGGTAACTGTTATCCCGCGTACCGTAGAACAGGAACAGGTTATACAGGAACATCACGGCCAGCACACCCAGGTATAAACCTGTTACAATGGTCTGTATATTGATGGAGTTATGCAGCGAATCGTAGGTATGTACTTCTGCCGGAACAATGATGGGGTGCTCGCTATATACATGCAGCAGGTAACGGCGCGAGGCGCCCGGTGCCAGTTGCAGATCATAAACAAAGTTGGGAGAACCGGCTATTACAGCGGCAGAACGGACTTCGGTGCCCTGCCGGCCCAGCATGCTGATCTGGTTGCTGTCAGCCGCATACAGGCTTACCTGCGACAGATTAGGGTAAGCGATGTTCAGCAATAGTGTGGGCGAAACCGAACTGTTCTGCACCGTAAAACGAAACCAGACATTTTTTACAGAACCGCTAAACACCGGAATGCTGCCCTTCAGCTGCACAAAACCGGTTGATCGGTTTACCTCTGCTGCAGTAAGCTGGTTGGTAGGATCCACCAACTGCTCAAGTGAAGCGGAGATAAAAGAAGAATGCTGCTGATCGGTAATATGGATGGCCTGTGCCTTGCCGCTGCAAAAAAAGATCAGCAGTAACAGTCCCGACAAACAGATCCTTCTCCTGGCTGTGCCGGGAAAAGGATTTTGTTTTACCAGCCTTACAAAAAAGCCGCTACCATACATAGGGAACTATCATTTTTGTTCGCTGCTTATATTGCAGGTACTCGTTGCCGAAACGATCGGTCAGTTCTTTTTCTTCAATGCCGATGCGCACATAATAAGCGATCATCATGGCCATACAAGATATAATAAATCCTGCCAAACTTCCCAATACCACCCCACCCGCTACAATAGCCAGAAAGGCACCGGTATAACTGGGGTGGCGCACAATGCTGTACGGACCGGTCGTAATCAGGCTATGGTCTTCCCGGATCTGTACCGTAGCGGTAAAATATTTGCCGAGGTACCGAACGGCCATGGCCCTGAATACAATACCGGTTACGATCATTCCCGCACCTGCAAAAAACACCCAGTCATAGCCATCCTTCTCCGGCAAAAAATACGCCCAGTGTACCACCGGCACCACCACGCTCACGAGCGACATGGCCAGGATCAGTATCACCGAAAAACGATCGCTGTTTTTTTGATCACTGGTTTCTTTAAGGCTTACCGGGGGCTGGGTTAGCCAGATGGCAATACTGCCGGCAATGATCAGCAGGATCTTGGGATGCAGGATTAAGGCTGGCTTACCTAACAAAGGGAGGATCACCATCAGGATATTACTGATAGCGGCTAATACGATCTTTCTCATCCAGGTTGTTTTTCTTGCACTGTCTCATACGGTGCATAATCTACTTTATATTCATCCGGGTGGGTATTGGGCAAAGAAAGCTGGTAATGAATGCTGATCTGGTGATTTTTGAACGGAGATTTTTCCTTTCCGATATGTTCAGGATGATCACGCAGGTAAAAGATCTTCTCCCGCTCGCGGGGATGTGCCGCCCCTAAACTGATCAGGTCATCCGAATACAGGGCCGTGGCAATCAGGTCTATTTTCGGATAATAAAAAGTACCCTTGTTCCCTACTTCTGTCAGCAGCTTACCCCCGATCCAGTCTTTGAACCTGACCGTGGTGGGCGAACAGAGCGAGAACATGGTATTCACCCCTATCTGGCTGGCCAGGGCTACGGCTACGCGTGAGGGGAACAGGCTGCCGATCCCGAAACCGGCCACTTCGCGCGAGTTCCATAAACCCGAGAGCTCTGCAGCACCGTTCCTGGCTTTCTCCCGGACGATTTCATAAATGCGGGGATCCATTTTACCCGTGGCTTCTTCTATCGGTAAAGGATGAATGCCATCTGCCACCTGGATACGAGCGCCACCATATAGTTTCTCCCCATCCAGGGTTTCCACCACGATCACAAAAATGGCAGGGTTAAAGATCCAGTCGTCTGTATTGGTGGTGATATTCTCTATCCCGTATATAGACAATACCTTCCTGTGGCCGGCAATAAACTTGCGGCAGGTGGCAGGATCATCTATTGCCCTGAATGCGCGTATCCTGATCTCAGTATCAAAGGTTGGGGAGCCATTCATCACAATCAGTGTTATTCCCTACAAAATAACAAAACTATATTCGTTTGTTTAACTATTATTGTATAAACGTTTGTTTTTGTTAGATTTACGGTATCCAAGTAACCAAACGACCGAACCCCCAGTCAAGTCATGGAAGAAAAAAAGATCAATGTACTGTATATAGATGATGAGCCCAATAACATCACTTCTTTCAGGGCCGCATTCCGCCGAACCTTTAATATCTATTCAGCCGAATCAGCAGAAGAGGGCAGAAATATTCTGGAAATAGAACCTATCGAAGTGATCCTCAGCGACCAGCGGATGCCGAAGATGACGGGCATCGAGTTCTTTCAATCCATCCTGACCACCCATCCCGACCCGATCCGGATCCTGATCACGGGTTATACCGATATCAATGCCGTGATCGATGCCATCAATATCGGCCAGGTGTACAAATACCTCACCAAACCCTGGATAGAACATGAGGTAAAAAGTTCGATCCTGAATGCCTTTGAAGTATTTGAGCTGAGAAGGCAGAACCGTGAACTGACCGAGAAATTGCTGGAAGCCAACAAAAAACTGGAGTTCCTGGCCAGGCAGAACCTGCTTTCCTGACCACCGCTTCCCCCAACAGAATAAACCGTGCCTTTGTGCCTTAGTGTGAATGGCATTTCCACATTAAGGCACAAAGGCACAGTTATAAACATCATCCGCGGTACTTGCTTACAGAAAAAAATCTTGTTAGTTTTAAGAACTAATACAAGTACTCATGCAAAAGATTGCCACTCTTTTTATTGCAGCCATCAGTACACTGTTACTGTTCTCCTCTTTTCAACCTGCTACCCCCACCCTTACCGGTGCCTGGGGATATGGCCCGGCCGGTAATCGCACCGTAATGATCTGCAGCGGCAATGTATTCTCTGTAGCAACTTACGATATCACCGGCAAAAAATTCAGGACATCTTATGGTGGCACCTGGCAGGTAAAAGCAAACCAGCTGGTGCAGCAAATAGAGTGGAACTCGGCCGACAGTACTACTGTTGGCAAAGAAATCAGTTCTACTATCAAACTAAGCAACCAACAACTGAGTTTCAATAACCAGCAATGGGAGAAACTGGATGATGGCGGTCCGGGCGAAGTGGCAGGCGTCTGGATCATCACAGGAACCTATAACAATGATAAAGTGTCCAAACGTGCCAGTCCTTTCTTTCCGCGCAGAACCATGAAAGTATTATCGGGTAAATATTTTCACTGGATCGCTTATCATGTCACCAACAAACAGTTTATCAATGCCGGTGGCGGAACCTATACAACAGTGAATGGTAAATACACAGAGAACATTGCGTTCTTTACCAAAACGGCAGAAAGCGTAGGCAAATCACTCTCATTCGATTATTCGTTTGTAAATGGCGATTGGCGGCACCGTGGCGAAAAATCAACCGGTGGAGCCATGGATGAGTGCTGGACCAGAAGAGAAACCCTGGAAAAATAAGCACAAAAAAAACGAGCCTTTGTGTCTTGGTGCGAGAGTTTTATTTGCACACAAAGGCACCAAGGCACGGTTTGGAACACTACTTAAAAATACCTCCGCCGTATTTCACTCTCTTACCCGCAGCCTGCATCCACAACTTTGCCGGATAAGATATTTCTGTTAGTTTTAAAGCTAATAACAGATCACATGAGAATCATCGTTGCCCTGCTCTGCCTGACCTTTTTTTTACAAAGCCCAACCACAGCGCAAAACAAGAAAAACAGCGGATGGATCCAGCTTTTTAACGGTAAGGACCTTAAAGACTGGACGCCCAAGATTACCGGCTACCCACTAAACGAAAATTTTGGCAATACCTTTTATGTAGAAGGAGGTTTGCTGAAAACGAAATATGATGCCTACGATAGTTTTAACGAACGTTTCGGCCATCTTTTTTACAAGAACAAATTTTCATATTACCTCATGGAAGTTGAGTACCGTTTTACCGGCGAGCAGGCCAAGAACGGTCCCGGCTGGGCCACGCGCAACAGCGGTGTGATGATTCATTGCCAGGACCCTAAGACCATGGGTAAAGACCAGGACTTCCCCATTTCCATAGAAGTGCAGTTACTGGGCGGTAATGGGAAAGATCCGCGCAGCACGGCCAATCTCTGCACACCCGGCACCAATGTGGTAATGGATGGTAAACTGCTGACCAATCATTGTGTCAACTCCAGCTCTGCTACCTATCATGGCGACCAGTGGGTGCGGGTATCGATCCTCGTACTCGGCGATTCGCTGGTGCAGCATATCATCGATAATAAAGTGGTGTTGCAATACGAGAAACCGCAGATTGGAAATGGTAATGTGATACACTACGACCCGGCGGTGAAAATAGATGGCACGCTGCTGAAAGAAGGGTATATCTCCCTGCAAAGCGAGAGTCACCCGGTGGAATTCAGGAAAGTGGCATTATTTGATCTGTCAGCTTACGCGAAGAATCCCAAAAAACTATCATCCGTATTACAGGAACTGAAAGTACCGGCTACCAGCAAATAAAACATCGTACTCCTGCCTGCGCCTTTGGCCTTTGCGAGAAATATCAGCTCGCAAAGTCGCAAAGGCGCAGTTTCGTTTTAATGGTAGCGACCGTTTATATAAATCACCCAATCTGACATTTCCCTTTTAATTAGTTTAGCCGCATGGAAATCAACAGTAACATTTTAGCGGCGCAGTTCCGCTCCACCACGGCCACACTGATCGGTTTACTCGAAGCATTTACACCCGAAACATTTAACCGCAAACCCAGCCCTGCCGCCTGGAACGCAGGTGATATAGCCGAGCATCTCTTATTATTCGACATCCGCTTACAGGAAATACTCGCAACGGCCACCGAACCCGCCAACCGGAACCCAACAGAGAAAACAGCGGAATATACCGCCAGGGTTACCAACCGCGAAGCACGCTTAGACGCCCCTCCTTTTCTCGTGCCCACCGCTACCGAAAGAACAGCCGCGGAGATGATTGCAAAACTGCAGACTGCACGCAACAAAATTGTCGCCTCCATAGAAACCCAGGACCTTAGCCTGGTCAGCACGGCCTTCCCACATCGTTTTTTGGGAGAGATGACCGCTTTTGAATGGATTCATTTTTTAGACCTGCATACACACCGGCATTTGCCGCAGTTGAGAGAGCTGCTCATCGATTAAAGACATGATTTGAAGAGGGTTGTTAACAATCCGACACCGGTAAAATTTGCTTCTGAGAAAACTACATGCAGACAACCCTCTAAAATCATGTATGAGACTTCTTGTAATAGACGCTATGCAATAGCAGTAACAAGGATTAATTACCTGTATCAGGGTGTAAAGACTTTTTTTAGCGCAAAACTTAATATATTGGTATACAAAAATAAGTAGCATGAAGAACCTGCTTCTGAGTATCCTGTTGCTGATCCCCTTTTCTATTATTGCGCAGTCCAAAGTAGATTTTTACATCTGCACAGACTACGATAAAACAACAAATCAACCCACCAGTTATTACGGACTAAATAACCAACCCATTAAAAGTAACCAACTCTGTATTTACCTGCTTGCCAATGCGAGCGCTGAAATTGAGCCCAATATCAAATGCAGTATTGATAAGCGGTTATCATCCGGAGGGGAAGAAAATGTCCGGACCTTTTATTTGTACGAAAAGTCGGAACGGAAGTCACGGGCAAATAAAACACACTGTTTTCTGGAATCGGGAACCTATCGTATTACCGTTTATCAGCAGTACGATAATGCAGCCAGCATTAATGATTACACAAAGAATATATTGTATGAGCAAACGGTGATGATTAATGTAGCAGAAAATCCGGACAATAAACTGACAGGCATGAAGGGCCGGATGTATTACCTGGGTAGCAAAACCGAGTTCAGCGAAATTAAAGATGGCGAAACACAGAAGCCCTTTGAACGGTTTAAGCTGAAGGATGGAGAGTTGAAACTGAAGTTGAACGTGTCTAATCTCAAGGAATTACAGTTAACAAGCCTCAAAATAAAAATATACAGTTATACCCCCAAGGGTACTCCTGCAGAAATCACCAATAAAGTTTTATACCAGGAACAGTCTTACACCGTACCGGATAAAACATGGAAAAGCATCAGTGTTCCGGCCAGCATCAAAGACCCAAACAATTATGTAATCGAGTTTTATACACAGGATGACACTTTTATGATACAAGGTTTTATCAAGGTAAAATAATATGCGATTCAGGTCTATGTAAACCTGATTTTTTACTAGCGGGAATCATATTAATAAAACATATTCCGGGTGCTCCGCATAACCAGTTTAGGTAAAGTAACCTGTTTGAACACCTGAGAAGTAGATTAGTTCATTATTACAAATATCACCACACGTATTTTCTGCGAAAATGCCGCAGACCTGGCTGCCAACAGACAGGTCTGCGGCGCTATGGTTGGCCTAAACTCCCATCTACCCGAAAGTCCCCCTGTAAAACAGAAAACCCTTGACAGTTTGCACTATCAAGGGTTTAATTTACGCTGTGCCCCAGGCGGGAGTTGAACCCGCACTCGCGTTGCGGCGAACAGGATTTTAAGTCCTGCGTGTCTACCAGTTCCACCACCAGGGCTTGTCCTGTTTATCAGGAACCTGTCCCATCGGTTCGCTCGGGAGCGAACCAAAAAAAATCCCGCCTCGCCTCCGGCGGACGGGACTTCTGAGCGAAAGACCGGGCTCGAACCGGCCACCCCGACCTTGGCAAGGTCGTGCTCTACCAAAT
>Ga0255338_1004010_pt1 | contig 16226 bp, 13 predicted proteins | sample MeOH1_35cm_T4_19_FD_203715 | JGI IMG/M metagenome (GOLD analysis project Ga0255338, IMG submission 203715) | Sandy soil microbial communities from University of British Columbia, Vancouver, Canada - MeOH1_35cm_T4_195 | ecosystem: Engineered > Artificial ecosystem > Sand microcosm > Unclassified ...
ACTGTTTCAGCATGGCGATTAGACTGATCGAATATTTGATGTTTATTTATTGATCGCTTCAACTCCGGGCAACGTTCCTGCTTCAATGTACTCCAGCAATGCCCCACCGCCTGTTGATACGTAACTCACTTTATCCGCAAGATTGTACTTGTTGATTGCAGCTACCGAATCACCACCACCAATAAGGGAGAATGCGCCGTTAGCTGTCGCAGTTACAATTGCATCAGCTACCGCTTTCGTTCCATGGGCAAAACTTTCCATTTCAAAAACGCCCATAGGTCCGTTCCAAAGAATAGTTTTGGATTTTGCAATTGCATCGGCATACAGTTTCTCCGTTTCCGGCCCGATATCAAGTCCCATCCATCCCGGGCTGATGTTTTTTACATCGCAGGTAGTTTTGTTCGCATCATCCGCAAATTTGTCGGCGCAAACGGCATCAACAGGAATATAGACATTCACCCCGCGCTTTTTTGCTTCCTCGAGAATGTTCAGCGCATTCGGTACGCGATCTTCTTCCACCAGTGAGTTACCGATGTTTCCGCCTTGTGCTTTCACGAAAGTAAATGCCATTCCTCCGCCGATGATGATATTATCGGCTTTCCTGATGAGCTGTTCGAGAATGAGAATCTTATCCGACACTTTCGCTCCGCCCATTATGGCAGTGAAAGGTTTTGAAGCCCCGTTCAGCACTTTATTGACACTGGCAATTTCTCCGCTCATCACATACCCGAAGCATTTATTTTCCGGGAAGAATTTTGCAATCACTGCCGTTGAAGCGTGGGCGCGGTGTGCGGTTCCGAAAGCATCATTCACATATACATCTCCGAGTTTGGCGAGCTCCTGTGCGAACGTCTCATCTCCTTTTTCTTCCTGTTTGTGAAAACGGAGATTCTCGAGAAGCAATACTTCGCCTTGGCCAAGATTTTTTACGGCATCCTGCGCGGGAGTCCCGATACAATCTGTTGCGAAATGAACTTTCACGCCACCCAGCAGGGAGGACAAGTGGGTCACCAGGTGCTTCAGGGAGTATTTCTCTGCAGGACCTTCTTTCGGCCGGCCCAGGTGTGACATGAGAATACAGCTTCCTCCGTCTGCCAGAATTTTTTTGATGGTCGGAACAGCCGCACGCATGCGTGTATCGTCTGTAATCGCGAACGAGGAATCCAGAGGCACATTGAAATCAACTCTGATCAGGGCTTTTTTGCCTGAGAAATTAAAAGCGTCAACAGTATTACTCATCGGAATTATTTTCAATTATTGAATTCGTGAATCCTGACCGCAAACGTCGGGATTTCAGCAGGTGAATTAATTCTGGAGTGCAAAGATAAGGATTAGGGAATGAGGACGGAGGAGCGGGGAATGCGGAAACAGAATGTGGAATACGGGACACTGCGAATCCGGTCCCGCATCCGGAAATATTTCTGTAAAGCAACCAGAACTCCTTCGGTAAGGACGTCTTTTACCCGGTTTCCCGCCTGCAGACTCCCGTCTTAAATACTATCTTAGCCGTATCACCAAAAACCCATGAACTTATGATGCGCGCATTTTTTATTTCGACAGTAGTTCTCTCACTGATTTATGTGATTGCCGCGGTTGTGATCGCTGACTCAGTGTCCGATGCCCGGAGTGAGGCCCTCTGGAATAGCTATTCGACCTATGATGACAGTAGTTATGATTCATACGGGTCTTATGATTACAGCTACGAGGATTATTACGCAGAAGCGGAATCCGGAACGCGGATGGGCGGAATTGTCAGCGTATTCTATATGCTTATTTCGGCGGCAGTATTTGTACTGGCGCTGATGAAAATCAAGACCAAAACAATGAAAGTAATCTCCATCATCGGACTCTCACTCTCCGGATTGTTTTTGCTGTGGGGCATGCTTCCGGTGGCATCACCAAGCGGAGTTTCTTTCGATGAAATAGGGGCCGCATTTATTTTAGCTGCGGTGGCATTATTAGGACTGCACATCGTCGGAATGATTCATGCATTCAAAACTTCGACGTAGGTATTGGGGAATCAAGGTATTGGGGATTCGGGATGAAACCTGATCCCCTTTTTTATTTTCTTCCCTTTGCTCAATTCCTTATTCCGTAATTTCACCCCATGTTTTTCCGCGATATCATCGGCCAGCAACCTGTCAAAGAACGTCTCATCAACAGCGTTCGCGATAACCGCATTTCTCATGCGCAATTATTTTTTGGTCCCGAAGGCTGCGGAACACTTCCCATGGCATTCGCATACGCACGCTATGTACACTGCACAAACCGTGGAGAAAGTGATTCATGCGGAACGTGCCCTTCGTGTCAGAAGCACGATAAACTGGTGCATCCCGATCTGCATCTTGTGTACCCGATTGCTCTTTCGAAAGATCTTCGCGTAAGTACCACGGTGATCAAAGAATTCCGCGAGGCATTTCTTGGCAATCCATATCTTACCCTGAACGATTGGTTCAATAAAATTGAAGCCGACAATAAACAACCGGTGATTGCGACTGAAGAAAGCGCAGAGATTCTCAAGAAACTTTCGCTGACCACTTTCGAGGCTGAATACAAGATCATGATCATCTGGATGGCCGAGAAGATGAATCATGTTGCGGCAAACAAGCTCCTGAAGATCCTGGAAGAACCGCCCGATAAAACCTTATTTCTTCTGGTCACAGAGGAAGAAGATAAATTACTGCGCACGATTGTATCGCGGACACAGCTCGTGAAGTTATCGCGGCTGAATGATGATGATCTGCACGCAGCATTGAAAGATCGGTTTTCACTGAGCGACGATGATGCAACACGCGTAACGTTCCAGGCGGATGGAAGCTTTTCTGCAGCAACGCAACTCGTAACGAAAGATGACCAGGCTGTTTTCAATCTGCAGGTATTCCAGAAATGGATGCGCGCCTGTCTGAAGTTCAACATGGGTGGAGTGATGGAATCGGTCGATGATTTTGCTGCAGCGGGACGTGAACGCCAGAAACAATTTCTCGCCTATGCACTGGAAATGGTGCGTGAGAGCCTGCTGCTGAACTATGGACACTCTTCACTGATCCGCATTGCAGGAGATGAACGAAATTTCGTGATGAAGTTCTCGCCCTTTGTTCATGCCGCAAATGCACATAGTTTTATGAATGACCTGAGTGTTGCCATAGATCACATCGAACGCAATGGCAGTGCGAAAATCATTTTCATGGATCTTTCGTTCCGGGCGAATACGTTGCTGAACGTGCCGAATCCGGATAAGATCACTTCTTGAAGGAACGGGGAATGGGGAACGGGGAACGGGAATGGGGAACGGGGAACGGGGAATGTGGATTGGGAATGGGGAATGGGGAATGAGGAGGCGGAATGGGGAAGGAGGAGACAAACGAAGTGCCTCATGAATCAGAAGGTTTGTCGGTTTTTTTCACCTTGTTTTTATCCATACGTTCGATGTAAGAGATGTAACCATTCAACAAGCGGTGGCATCGGTCATATTTCAATTCCATTTCATTGATCTTTTCCTGCGTCACGTACTGATTATCACAAGCCGTGATCAGATGATCCAAAGTTTCCTCTAGAGATCCCCTTGCGATCCGACAATGCTTGGTGGTTTCTTTGTAGTGAAATCTTCCGTAACCTTCTGCAATATTCGCGTGGACCGATCTCGCTGAATTTACAATCTGTTTTGTAAGACCGAATTGTTCGAACGATGGAAATGTTTTAGCCACCTCCTCAACTTGTAATCTGAATAATCTGGCTTCAATCCACGCCTCGAGCGTTCGAAACCCTCCTGTTTTGCCCATTTTAATACTTAATATGTGTAATATAACAAATAAATAATTACAAATATATAAATTAAATGATAAACAACAATGAGAGCAGGGCAAACGCTCATTTTATGAACTTCTGAGGACTAGTAAGTAGCTAGCCCCATTTCCCATTCCCCGTTCCCCATTCCCTCTTTGAACGTATCTTTGGGGTCAACTCAAATTCGAGCTATGGCCTGTGGTGGATGTTCAAGTGGACGAGGATGCAGTACTGCGACTTCAACAAAGTCGGGTGAAGCTGCAACGGGCAGTTCATGTTCATCCGGCGGGTGCAACAAGATGAATGTCTTCGACTGGTTGTCGGACATGCAGCTTCCTCCTGGACAAAAACCATTTGACGTGGTGGAGGTCCGCTTCAAGAACAACCGCAAGGAATTTTTCCGCAACGTAAATGATCTTTCTCTCGGTACCGGAGATGTAATTGCTGTGGAGTCTTCTCCCGGACATGACATCGGAACCGTTTCTCTTTCGGGGGAACTTGTGAAGAATCAGCTCAAGCGCAAAAATATTAATGCTGCCGATCCTGCGATGAAGAAAGTGTATCGCAAAGCGAAACAGAACGACATCGACAAGTGGATGGAAGCGCAGAACCTGGAGAAAACAACACTCGTCAAAGCGCGGGAGTTTGCACTGCGTCTCGGGTTGCAGATGAAAATCGGCGATGTAGAATACCAGGGCGATAAGACAAAAGCAATTTTCTATTATACGGCAGAAGACCGTGTCGATTTCCGTGAGCTGATCAAGGTCATGGCAGAAGAATTCCGTGTGCGGATTGAAATGCGCCAGATCGGTGCGCGCCAGGAAGCAGCACGCCTCGGAGGAATCGGTTCCTGCGGAAGGGAATTATGCTGCAGCACGTGGCTTACGGATTTCCGTTCGGTTACAACCAGTGCGGCGCGCTACCAGCAGCTTTCACTCAATCCGTTGAAACTTGCCGGACAGTGCGGAAAACTGAAGTGCTGCCTGAACTACGAACTCGATTCGTATCTCGATGCGCTGAAAGATTTTCCGGAACCAACAGATATTGAAACTGTACGTGGAAGAGCGCGCCACCAGAAGACCGATATTTTCAAAGGAGTGATGTACTACACATTCTTCGATGAACCCGATCAGTTTATCGCTGTTCCGAATTTCCGTGCAAAGGAATTGATCGAGATGAACAAGCGCGGCGAGAAAGCAGAAGTACTGGTTGTGCAGGTGAAAGAGAAAGCAGAAGTAAAGGCTCCTGATTTTGAAAACGTAGTCGGACAGGATAGTCTAACACGTTTTGATAAAGCGAAATCGGGCAACAATAAGCGTAAGAAGAAAAAGGGGAATCGCCCGGCAGGTGATGGCCAGAACCGTCCGCAACAGAACGCAGAAACCAAAGGCCCGAATCCTAATCCGAACCGTCCTCCGCAGAACAAAGGGCCACAGCAGAACCGTCCTCCGCAGAATAAAGGACCGCAGCAGAATCGTCCACCGCAACCGAAGGGGCCGAATCCTAATGCAAACAAACCGCTGAACAAAAATCAGCTGAACCCGAACCGGAACCCGAACCCGAATCAAAACCGCAACCGGAATAATAACCGCCGTCCGCCAAATCAAGGTGGAGGCAATAATCCGCCTGCTCCACCGTCTCAATAGTACATGAGGTTTTTGTTTCCATTCTTCATAGTTGCTCTGTTCGCACTCACTTCGTGCGACGATACGCGATTGTTTGAACAGAACAAGGAAATCACAGAAGGTATCTGGGATGTCAATGAACGCGTGGTTTTCGATTTTGATGTTCCCGATACTACCACCCTTTACAATTTCTATTTCAACGTGCGGAATACGGATGATTACCCGTTCAGCAATCTGTACGTGTTTTCGCACATCGTGTTTCCCAATGGAAAACTCGGAACCGACACTGTCGAACTGCCATTGACAAATCCGGATGGCTCCTGGGTTGGCAAAGGACAAGGCGATATTCACGATTGTCAATTGATCTTCCGGAAAGGAGTTCGTTTTCCTGTTGCGGGTCATTACCACATGGAAATTGAACAGGCGATGCGCATGGAGCAGTTGCCGGGGATCAAGGATGTTGGTATCCGGATTGAACGTGCCGAATAACCATGCGCAATTGTCAGTGAACGTTCGATTATTTCGCTGAAGTAATCACCCCGTATTTGTAAGGATTCTGAAGCATGTGCCCAACGAAGCGTCCGCTTTCCTCTGAAAGGTCACAAAGTGTTTGATATTCTGCATCGGTAATGTACTTACATCCATGAAAGATATCCAGCCACACCTGCGTCTCGCCTGATTCACCTGATCGACGAGAGAGAATTTTTCCCCTGCCGGGAATTTACGGGTGAGTTGAAAATCTTAATGGTGAGCTCGAAGCTTTTTTGGTAGCGGTTAGCGTTTTGTGATTTGATTTCACGCTGCAAAATTGTTGGATTGATTTTCCTATAGCCGGGTGTTAACGATTGTAGTCGACCGCAAGCATTTGTAAACCTTTGCAAACGGATAATCCCCGTTTTTGAGCGTAATCCGGCGATTGTGCCTGCCTTCGATACAGCACATTGCGTATTGCACATTGCCCGATGAGAAGAAAACCACGCGGAAAAGTGTTAAATTTATGTTTCGTATGTCCCAGCTTCGATTCATAGCATTAGTCAGCGCGGTTTTCTTCTTTTGCGTAACCTGCAAAAAGGATCCGGCAATTCCTCCGTACAAAACGAAACATGTAGTTATTATCGTGATGGATGGTGCGCGCTACCAGGAAACGTGGGGTAACGGAGAACTCACTTACATTCCGAACGAAGCCGTGATGAGCCTGAACGGGAGCGTGCTGACTAATTTTCACAATCCCGCATTTACTTACACCAATGCAGGACACACGGCAATGACAACGGGTTATGATCAGATGATCAACAACACCGGGAACGAATTTCCGCTGTATCCTTCGATCTTTCAGTACTGGAGAAAAGCAACCGGCGCCCCTGCAACGAAATCCTGGGTAGTATCAAGCAAAGACAAACTTTATGTTCTGACGAACTGCGATAATCCGGTCGATTCATCCTGGGACAATCAATACATGCCCATGTACGATACCGGAATAAACGGACCCTTCACCGGATATCGCGAGGATTCTGCTACGTTCAATCATGCGATGGATATTTTCCATGTCTATCATCCCGATATGATGCTCATCAATTTCAAAGAACCGGACGCAAGCGGTCACTCTGCAAACTGGAGCGCTTATCTCAACGGGATTATCCAGGATGATATTTACATCAAACAGATATGGGATTATCTGCAGAGCGATCCATATTACGCCGGAACAACTACCGTCTTCATTACAAATGATCACGGCCGTCACGATGATGGTCATCTGGATGGATTTGTAAGTCATGGCGACAACTGCGAAGGATGCAAACACGTTATGCTTCTCGCAATGGGTCCCGACTTCAAAGAGAACTACACTACTGCCGAATCATACGTGCTGTGCGATATCCCCAAAACAATCAGCCACCTCATGCTTTTTCCGATGCCAACGGGTACCGGAAGAGTCATGCAGAAGATTCTGAAATAAGGTCGCCTCAATAAAGTTTTTCAATTCACGTTTTCAGTTGTTGCGCAATTGCATTGTGCGTTTCAGCAGATCGAAGGATTGTTTTTCACGTACACCTTCCGGCTGGTGAAAAGCTGACAGAACTATTGTACCCGTAGATTCTGTTCAGCCACATTTGCTTTCCCCAAACCGAGCATTGCCGATCCAACAGCGGTAAGTTCTTTCGGCCAGTTTTCTCAGGTAGTTTCACTGCGGTTCGGAAATTTCAGCAGGTTCGGGAGAAAATTTTCACACATGATACAGAGTACCAGGTCAGGTTTTTCCTTCGCCAGGATTTCTTTGTTCAGTTTATGCTCCCAGTAGTCCCAGATAAATGTGCTTCTTCCGAAATGTGCTGCAATCATGCGCTGCATGTTTGAATTTGTATAACTGTCATGCACCACCACTAAGCCCGGTAAAGTTGTGTCTGTATTCCGGTAAGCCAGCTCGTATTGATCACAGTATCCAAATCCCGCCCTGCAGGGGTAGCCTTCTTTTGCACGATCATGCACAACCGAGTCGCCCGGACAATCGGGTACACGAAATAATTCATGTTGATCAGCCTGCATACCCAGCATCTCTGTATAATTACCGGGGAGGGTTAATGCCTCTTTCGGTTTACTAAGATCAACGTCCAGCAATTGCCGTCTATCCGAACCGGTCAGTACCCAACTCATTATAGACCGGTATCCATAGTAATACCCGGCATCGTTCCAGTGACTGTCGTAGTGGTAAAATAATTCCTGTTCATCTTTGTGCGCTCGAAGACTGTCGAGCAGGTAGAGAACCGGGGCTTTACATTCTGCTGAACAGCGCTTCATGAATGCCTCCATCGGAAACTGCCATTTGGTAAACCGGTACGTAAGCGGCAGATGTTCCGGATACAAACTGACTTTCGAAGGGAGAATAACCAAACGATATTCTGCACCGATAGACCGGCATTTTTCATATCTGTCATTGAGCTCTGCGATCATTGCTGTAATCATTGAATCTGTCAGCGGCTGCTGCCCGAGCAAAAACTCCATGTCCTTGGTGCCGGAAAACAGCCATCCGTCTGTTCCGACAATTATCTCAGAAGGAACAGGCGACTTTCCGAAGTAGCGGAGATCAACGTAATTCAACAGTTGGATGGAAGAATTACGGTACGGGAAATGATCGTTGAAGTAACGCTCAAATTTCGCCGGAAAGGGATCCAGCAGCGCAACATTTAATTCCGGACATTCAGCAAGCCCCCGCTTCTCAAAAAAAGGAAGCGGATCCTGTTTTCCGCTGAGTACGACAGCAAGTGGCGTCAGCAGAATACAGCAGAAGACCGCAACGTAGACCTGTAAGAATATTTTCCGCATCAGAACTGGAAGTAGATAAATGGATTGTAACCTTGACGTACCAGGAATAAGGAACAGATAACGAGCAGGCAGAGCGTTGCAGTGTATTCAATCGGTCGCCCGATGTTTCCGGCAATCTTTCCTATTCCTGATTGACCGATGCGTTCCGCAAGTGTTTGCAGCCAGCCGGTTGATAACACGATCGCGATGAACAGCAAACCGATCACATCGTACGTGAGGAAAAGTGAGAATGGCTGTACCGGCACACCCGGGTTTTCACCGGCGCCGAACATTTTTCCGATGTAACTCAATGCGTAAGTGAGATCGGACGAACGGAAGAAAACCCATGCGACCATAACCACCAGTAAAGTGTAAACGCGATTGAGAATAAATAATTTCGGCAGAATATTTTTCAGCACTCCACGCTCCAGCACAAGGAACAATCCGTGAAACAGCCCCCAGATCACCATTGTCCATGATGCTCCATGCCATAAACCGGTGAGAAAAAACACAATGAAAAGATTGCGGTACGTTTTGAATGTGCCGCCGCGATTTCCTCCAAGCGGAATGTAAACGTAATCGCGGAACCAACGGCTTAACGTCATGTGCCAGCGATGCCAGAAATCCTGGATGGACTTTGCACTGTACGGGAAATTGAAATTTTCCGGAAACGTAAACCCGAACATTTTTCCGAGACCGATTGCCATATCACTGTAGCCGGCAAAATCGCAGTAGATGTGCAGCGAATAACACACAATGCCCAGCCATGCGAGCGGTGTGTCTATCTGCCCGGGATTCATTGCGAAAATTTTATCGGCAGGATAAGCGAACGTATTGGAGAACACTACTTTTTTCGTGAGGCCGGTGATGAATCGCTTCATTCCTTCAGCAATGCCTGTAAGAGTAACAGTTCTGTTTGCAAATTGCGAAGCGATTTCGTGGTAACGGATGATCGGACCTGCAATGAGCTGCGGGAAAAACGCCATGTACAATCCCATGGTGAAAATGTCTTTCTGCGGTTCTGAATCTTTACGGTAGATGTCGACTACGTAGCTGATCGAATGGAATGTGAAAAACGAAATTCCCGGAATGAGTTTGATTTTTGCAACGTGAATTTCATTCATCCCGAACAAATCAAGCAGGGCGTTGAGATTCTGAAAAACGAAAGGCGTGTATTTGATCACACACAACGTAAGCAGGTTGCCCGTGATGCAGAAGGCCAGCCATCGTCGCGCTTTCTTTTCTTCAGGCGCAGCGTGAATGGCCCGTCCCATGAAATAGTTGAACACGATGGAAAGAATGACGATCAATGTCGAACCCACACCTCCCCACGCGTAGAAGAGCAGGCTCATAATCAAAAGCACGTGATTACGGTATCGTCTGCCGGCTGACCAACCGAATAACAGCACCAGGGGCAGAAACGCGTAAAGGAAGATCAGCGAAGAGAACAGCATGTGGCGGGAGTATAAAAATACATACGATCCTGTACACTTATCGAACCAATCACGACACTTATTTCATTGCCATATCCCCATGGTATTTTTCGCTAATTTTGACTGATGGCTGACGAAAAAGTATCCGACAAACCCGAAAACAAACCCACGGAAAAATCTTCCGGCAAGAAAAAGGTCTCGCGACTGAAAAAGTACGTAGTGCGTATTTTCTGGTTTATGTTTCTCACCCCAATTCTTGGTTTTATTGGTTTGATGTTGGGCATTGCGTGGTTCTCCGATCTTCCGGATGTAGAAGAATTGCAGAACCCGGAAAGCAACCAGGCAACCGTGATGTACACTTCCGATGGAAAGGAACTCGGGCGTTTTTATGCCGAGAACCGGGTGAACGTTGCCTATAATGAAATCGACGAAGACGTAATTCACGCGCTCATTGCAACGGAAGACGAACGTTACTATGAGCACTCCGGAATCGACGCACGCTCTCTGGTTCGTGCCATCGTGAAAATGGGCAAAGGCGGCGGAGCATCGACCATCACACAGCAGCTGGCGAAAATGCAGTTTCACCAGGAAGAAGCACAAAAGGCAACTTTCTTCGAGCGTATATTCCAGAAACTGAAAGAGTGGATCATTGCCATCCGGCTTGAGCGATTGTACACGAAGGAAGAAATTCTCGCCTTGTATCTCAATAAATTCGACTTCACGTACAACGCGGTGGGAATCAAATCTTCTGCGAAAGTGTATTTCAGTACTACGGCCGATTCACTCAAAGTAGAGGAAGCAGCGATGCTTGTCGGAATGTGTCAGAATCCTTCGCGCTGGAACCCGATACGTTTTCCGGACAATGCAGTGAATAGGAGGAACACGGTATTATACCAGATGCAGAAAAACGGGTATCTCACTCAGGCGGCATACGATTCCCTGAAGGAACTTCCGCTGGAAACGCATTTCAATCCGGAAACGCACAACGAAGGTCTCGCCATGTATTTCCGTGAGTATCTCCGCGACAATTACCTGAAGAAATGGTGCGCAGAACACCTCAAGCCGAACGGAAAACCGTACGACATGTATCGTGACGGATTGAAGATCTACACAACAATTGATTCGCGCATGCAGCTGTATGCGGAAGAAGCGACTACGCAACACATGACTGATCTCCAGGGGCAGTTCGACAAATCACTGGAGAAGAAAAAGAACCGTCCGTTCAGCTATAAAGTGAAACAGGATGAGATTGATAACATTATGGAGTCGGCCAAAGAGCGATCGGACCGTTGGAAGCACATGGAAGATGCCGGTTTTTCAGAAGAAGAAATCAACGCCTCTTTCGACTCGGCAGTAAAGATGTCTGTGTTCTCGTGGAAAGGTGATATCGATACAACGATGACGCCCCTCGATTCTATCCGTTACTACAAAGGATTTCTGCAGGCAGGATTCATGGCAATGGAACCGCAGACCGGTTATATACGTGCGTGGGTGGGAGGAATAGATTTCCACCATTTCAAATACGATCACGTAAAAGAAAGCAAGCGCCAGGTAGGTTCTACTTTCAAGCCGTTCGTTTATGCGCTCGCCATACAGGAAGGCTGGTCTCCCTGCGATCAGATTCCGAACGTGAAAACCTGTATCACCACCGAAACGGATGAAGAATGGTGCCCGGAAAATTCCGACAGCAAGCTCAACGGACAAATGCTCACGCTGAAAAAAGCACTGGCAAATTCGGTGAACTACGTCACAGCGTACATCATGAAACAATTCGGTCCGGCAGCGGTTGTGGAGTTCGCGAAGAATGTCGGAATTACGAGCCCGCTCGATCCTGTTCCGTCACTTTGCCTGGGAACGGCCGATATTTCTCTCTACGAAATGACAGGAGCGTACAGTACGTTCGTCAACAAGGGCACCTGGATTGAACCTACATTTATTACGCGCATAGAAGACCGTAACGGAAAAGTGCTGGAAGAATTTATTCCGGATTCACGCGAGGTGCTCAGCGAAGAGAAAGCATTCCTCATGGTCAATCTCATGGAAGGTGTTGTATCATCCGGAACCGGAGTACGTTTGCGTTACAAGTACGGCATGACCACTGCGATCGCGGGCAAAACAGGCACCACTCAGAATAACTCCGACGGATGGTTCATGGGAATGACGCCTGATCTCGTTGCAGGGGCGTGGGTTGGAGGTGAGGACCGGAGTGTACACTTCGACAACACCAGCGAAGGTCAGGGCGCAAGTATGGCCTTACCGATCTGGGCGTATTTCTTCCAGAGAGTGTATGCGGATAAGTCTATTGACATCTCGAAAGGAGCATTCGAAAAACCAAAGCGGAAAATGCTGATGGATCTCGATTGCAGCAAGTATGAAAACGACGATGCAAATCCCGTGTATGATCCCGGGTTTGATGATGTGGAAGACCCGTGGTAGTGAGATCGGAGTATTGTTGCCACTTGCGTCTCTTCTCCCGTCTCCCGACTCCCATCTCCCGTCTGTTTGCTACATTTGTTCAAATATCAGTTTATGAACAAAGTTGTAGCCAACGCAGAAGAAGCCATCCGTGATGTTGCCGATGGATCGGTGATCATGCTAGGTGGATTCGGCCTCTGCGGTATTCCTGAAAACTCGATTGCCGCGCTCATCAGAAAAGGCGTAAAGAAACTCACCTGCATTTCAAACAATGCCGGAGTTGACGATTTCGGAATCGGACTGATGCTGCAGACGAGGCAGGTGAAAAAGATGATTTCATCTTATGTTGGTGAGAATGCTGAATTCGAGCGTCAGCTCCTGAGCGGAGAACTTGAAGTAGATCTTGTTCCGCAGGGAACACTCGCAACACGATGCATGGCTGCGAAATACGGAATGCCTGCCGTATGGGTGCGCGCAGGAATCGGAACAGAAATCCAGCAGGGTAAAGAAGCGCGTGAATTCGATTTCCAGGGCGAGAAACACAACTTCCTGCTTGAGCACGCATTCCATGCTGATTACTCCATTGTGAAAGCATGGAAGGGAGATAAATTCGGCAACCTGATTTTCAGAAAAACGGCACGCAACTTTAATGATCCGATGGCGGGTGCAGCAAAGATCACGATTGCAGAAGTAGAAGAACTGGTAGAGCCGGGGCAACTCGATCCGAATGCAATACACATCCCGGGAATTTTTGTCCAGCGCATTTTCCAGGGAAGCGGATATGAAAAAAGGATTGAGCAACGAACGACGCGTAAACGCGTCTGATGTGCTGATGAGTTAATTTGCTGATGTGCTAAACGTGCATTGCAAATGAATCATTAACGCGACAATAAAAACAATTACTGCAACAATATCAGCATATTACTCCATTAGCAAATCAGCACATTACTCATGTTAGATAAAACAGGAATTGCAAAACGTATTGCACAAGAACTTCGGGATGGTTACTATGTAAACCTCGGAATCGGGATTCCAACACTTGTTGCCAATTATATTCCTGAAGGAATGACGGTAATGCTGCAATCCGAAAACGGAATGCTGGGCATGGGCCCGTTTCCTTTCGAAGGAGAAGAAGATCCGGACCTGATCAACGCGGGAAAGCAAACGATCACGGAAATTCCCGGCACAGCGTATTTTGATTCCGCATTGAGTTTCGGAATGATCCGCGCCGGAAAAGTCGATCTCACCATTCTCGGTGCAATGGAAGTAAGCGAGAACGGTGATATTGCGAACTGGAAAATTCCGGGCAAGATGGTGAAAGGGATGGGAGGCGCAATGGATCTTGTGGCTGCCGCGAAAAACATTATTGTGGCGATGCAGCATGTGAACAAAGCGGGCGAATCCAAATTGTTACCCGCCTGTTCATTGCCGCTTACCGGTGTTCGCTGCGTGAAAAAAGTGGTGACGGAGCTCGGCGTATTCGATATTATTCCCGGGACAGGATTTGTGTTGCTGGAACGCGCACCCGGAATTTCCGTAGAGCAGATCAGGAATGCAACTGCAGGAAAGCTGGTTGTGAACGGGGATATACCCGAAATGAATCTCAACTAAATCCTGTTGCTGAAGCATTGATGAAGCTGTTCAACTCGCGATTTGTATTCATGTTGTTGTGCGGGTTGATTCTGCTCAACCGTTTCTGGCCTGCATGGGGACCGGGTTTCGACAACAGCAGAATGCTCGTGTGGGACAGTTACGGCTACTATCTCTACCTGCCGGCGATTTTTATTTATAATGATCCCGGAATAGAGAACCGCGATTGGGTGGCACAGCTCAATGACAAATACCAGCCTTCTCCTACATTTTACCAGGTAACAGACGGACACAAGAACCGTCTCACAATAAAGTACTCCATGGGCACTGCCGTGCTATGGTCTCCGTTTTTTTTCATTGCACATGCACTGGCCGAACCTTTGGGTTACCCGGCAGACGGAATGTCGCCGCCATACAGCTACGCAATTCTCTTCGGCGGACTGCTTTATGCATTCATAGGATTGTGGTACCTGAGAAAAGTCCTGCTGAAGTTTTTCTCAGATGGTGTAACTGCTGTTGTGCTCATTCTGATCACGATGGGTACGAACTACTGGGCGCAAACCGCCTCTGAAACTGTAATGCCCCATAGTACATTGTTTGCGCTCAATGCCGTGGTATTATGGTGCGTGATCCGCTGGCACGAAACGAAAAGCTTCCGTCACGCAATTGCACTGGGTGCGTTGATAGGGGTTGGTACGCTATCCCGGCCAACAGAAATATTCTGGATACTGGTTCCTGTGCTGTGGCACGTGACGTCGTTACGGACGTTTTGGAACAAGCTTAAAATGTTTGTATCAGAATGGAAAAAAGTACTCGCCTTGTGTCTCGCAGGCGCAGTGTTTGTTTTCATGCAGATGATCTACTGGAAATATACTTCCGGGAATTGGGTGTTCTACACTTACCGGGAACGGTTCAATTGGTTGTCGCCATTCCTCCTGAAAGCGATGTTCAGTTATAAGAAAGGATGGCTGCTGTATACACCATTAATGGTCTTCGGTTTCTGGGGATTTTATTTCGTGTGGAAATACGCGAGAAATATTTTTCTGGCGCTTGCCGTGTTTGTGTTTGTATACGCCTGGATGATCATGAGCTGGGAATGCTGGTGGTATGCTGCATGCTTCAGTATCCGCGGAATGGTGGAAATGTATCCTGCAATGGCCATCGCGCTCGGATTCCTTGTGATGCATCTCTCCGCAGAACGGAAATGGTATCGTATTCCTGCAGGTATTACAATCGGATTGCTGGTAGCGCTCAATTTATTTCAGCACTGGCAGTACAATCACGGAATCATAGACCCGGAGCGAATGACCAAAAGTTACTACTGGAAAGTATTTGGTGCTGTTAAATACAATCCGGAATATGCATCGCTGCTCGAGGCGGAAAGATGGCCGACGCCGGAAATTCTTCCGGATACTGCAACCCTGCATAAGGTTGACGACTACACTCTTGATTATGAACCGGGATCGGATTTCAAAAGCGATTCAATCAGACAGGACAAAGCACATAGCGGAACATCCAGTTTTGTGATGGGCAGCGGAGAGGAGTTCGGCCCTTTTTATGAAGTGGAGTATTCAAAGCTTACGGAGAAAGATTTCCTCTGGTTCAGGACCAGTGTGTGGATCTGTTACGACACGAACGCGTCTGACCGACAACCTCCGTTGCTTGTTTATAATTATCTCGCAAAAGACCGCTCGCTGAAGTATAACGCTGTACAGTTTGACACAACCGGGCTTCATCCCGGAGAATGGCGCTTATTCCAGGTAGACTTTATCACACCGAATCAATTATACCCGACTGACAGGATTCAATGCATGATTTGGAACCGGGAGCATACACGCATTCACCTGGATGATTTTCATGTGGAAGTGTATGAGCCCCGAAGCAAGGCAGAAAATAAATAGTACAGCCTATGATGAAGACAACAGCGTATCGCGGATTTGTTTACTGGATGATCGGTGCAATCGCGTTGCTGCTGTTTCTCTATGCTGCTATCCGCTCCTCCACCGTTTGTCTTACCATCGACGAAGCTTTTACCTTTCAGCGGTACGTAAAGAATTCTGATTTCTTTCCGCAGGAATACGAT
>Ga0255338_1004011_pt1 | contig 16217 bp, 17 predicted proteins | sample MeOH1_35cm_T4_19_FD_203715 | JGI IMG/M metagenome (GOLD analysis project Ga0255338, IMG submission 203715) | Sandy soil microbial communities from University of British Columbia, Vancouver, Canada - MeOH1_35cm_T4_195 | ecosystem: Engineered > Artificial ecosystem > Sand microcosm > Unclassified ...
CTCAAGGGCGCCGAGGTGGCCCTGGAGAAGCTGGCCGGCGACGTGTCCGCGGCCGACAAGGCCTTCTACGAGGGCAAGATCGCAGCGGCGCAGTTCTTCGCCCGCACCAACCTGCCCCGGATCACGGCCGAGGTCGCGATCGCCGAGGCGACCGACCTGTCGCTGATGGAGGTCGACGAGGCGGCGTTCTGAGCCGCGTCGTACGCCGACCCACGGGTCACTCACAGCGTCACTCACAGGGCCACCCCGCCTCGGCGGGGTGGCCCTGTGCCGTCGGCGCCCGGACCATCCGCCGCCGCGGGGGCCCGCATGAGGAGGCCCGCTCGTGGGTACCTCCCCGGCACGGCACGCACGTGTCGATGGCGGCTGCGGCCGTCCGGAACAAGGGAGTGAACATGGGTATCGGTCTGGGAATCGTGCTCCTCGTCGTTGGTCTCGTCCTCGTGTCGGGGGTGGTCAACTTCGACCTGAGCTACATCGACGACAACGGTCTCGGCTGGATCCTGGTCATCGTGGGCGCGCTGGCGATCGTCCTCGCGCTCGTCCTCAACGCCCAGCGCAGCAGCGTGCGCTCGACCCACGTCGAGCGGCACATCGAGGAGTAGTCTCCGAGGTGAACCCCGAGACCTGGGCCGGGTGGGACTACGGTCCGCCCGGCCCGGGTGCGTCTCCACCGGTTCCGGCGCTGACGCAGCACCGGCCCGGGGACGGCTCGAGGCTGGCGGTCACGCCCGGGCAGCCGAGCCCGTCGACCACGCCCTGGACGAAGTCGAGGTTCAGCCCGCACACCAGCGCCGTGTGCTCCCGGGCGACCCGGTCGAACGGGCAGTTCTCCAGGACCATCCGGTCCTCGGCGATCCTCGGCTCGTAGCCGAGCGTCTCCAGGGTGCCGGCCAGCCCGGCCAACGGGGCCGCGTCGCCGACCTCTCCGCGGTGCGCGGCGCCGACCTGCTCGCCGTGCCGCCGGGCCACCGCGGGCGCGACGTCGTCGACCGGCAGCCGGCGCTGCACCGAGGCCTCCGCGGCGTCGGCGAGGATCTCGCTGAGCAGGTCGTAGTGCCGCTCGGGGAGGGACACGGCGAAGTCCCGCGCGGCGCGGCGGTAGAGCTTCGCCGGTCGCCCGGCGCCGGGCCCGGTGCGCCCGGTCAGCCGGCGGTACTCCACCTCCAGCAGGCCGTCCTCGACCATCCGGTCGAGATGGAACTTGGCGGTGTGCACCGCGACCCCCACGGCCTGGGCGGCCGACTCGCGACCGACCGGCTCGCCGCTGCGCACCACGAACCGGTAGAGCCGGCGGCGCAGCGGGTCGGCGAGCGCCGCGATGCCGACCACGCCGCTCAGGTCTTCGTCCATTTCTAAAGGCTAGTTCCCTTGACGAAAGACTGCCAGTGATCCTAACGTGAGGAATCTTCTCTTTTAGAAAGCGAGCCTCACCATGACCACCCTCGAACGCACCCCCACCCGGATCGGCCAGGACGGCGCCCGTGACGCCTACCGGCTGCTGCGCACCGTCTTCACGATCGCCCCGATCGCCTTCGGCCTGGACAAGTTCGCCCAGGTCCTCACCGACTGGGACAAGTACCTGGCCCCGTGGATCAACGACCTGGTGCCCGGGGACGCCCACACGGCGATGCTCGTCGTCGGCGTCATCGAGGTGGTGGCCGGGCTGCTCGTGGCCGTCGCCCCGCGCTGGGGCGGGTACGTCGTGGCGCTGTGGCTGGCCGGGATCATCCTCGACCTGGTCACGCTCGGCGACTACTACGACGTGGCCCTGCGCGACTTCGGCCTGCTCGTCGGCGCGCTGGCGCTGGCCCGGCTCGCCTCGTCCCCGGCCGCACGATGACCGAGGCACTGCACGCGGTCCCGTCCCGGCCGCGCGTCACGCACGTGCGCGAGGCGCCCGACCTGGTCGCCGCCGGCGTCGCCGCCGAGGCGTTCATGCGCGCGCTCGGGATCCCTCCCGACGACCCGGACCTCGCCGACACGCCCGGCCGGCTGGCCCGCGCGTACGCCGAGCTGCTCGACGTGCCCGAGTACGACTTCACGACGTTCCCGAACACCGAGCGCTACGACGAGCTGGTGCTGGTCCAGGACATCCCGGTCCAGTCGCTGTGCGAGCACCACCTGCTGCCGTTCACCGGCGTCGCCCACGTCGGCTACCTGCCGTCGGCGCGGATCGTCGGGCTCTCCAAGCTCGCCCGCACGGTCGAGCACTTCGCCCGGCGCCCGCAGACCCAGGAGCGGCTCACCATGCAGATCGCCCGGCAGCTCGACGAGAAGCTGTCGCCCCGCGGTGTCGGTGTGGTGGTCGAGGCCGAGCACACGTGCATGACGCTGCGGGGCGCCCGGGCGCACGACACCCGGACGATGACCTCCTCCATGCTCGGGCACCTCCGGGACGAGCCCGCGGCCCGCGCGGAGTTCCTGTCACTCACCTCCGGGAGGTCCCGATGAGCGCACCCATCGTCGTCGTGGGCGGCGGTCTCGCCGCCGGCACCGCCGTGACCGAGCTGCGTGAGGCCGGGTACGACGGCGACGTCGTCGTGTTCGCCGAGGAGCCGCACGTGCCCTACGAGCGACCGCCGCTGTCGAAGGGCTTCCTGGCCGGCGAGAAGACCGCCGAGTCGACCTTCGTCCAGCCGCCCGAGTGGTACGCCGAGCACGACGTGGTCGTCCGCACGGGCGCCCGGGTGACCGCGATCGACCCGGAGAACGACATCGTGAGCACCGACGTCGGCGACACGGCGTACTCCGCGCTGCTGCTGGCGACCGGGGCCCGCGCCCGGACGCTGCCGCTGGCCTCGACCGACGAGGCCGAGGTGCACTACCTGCGCACCCTCGACGACTCGACCCGGCTGCGGGCGCGACTCGGCCCCGGCCATCGCCTGCTGGTGGTCGGCGCCGGCTGGATCGGCATGGAGGCGGCCGCTTCCGCGCGCGGGCTCGGCACCGAGGTCACCGTGGTCGACCCCGCCGAGCAGCCGCTGCTGGCCGTGCTCGGCCCGGAGGTGGGCCAGCGGTTCGCTGCCGTGCACCGCGAGCACGGCGTCGACGTGCGCACGCGGACCGCCCTGGACCGGCTCGAGGGCGGGACCGCCGTGCTCACCGACGGCCGGGAGCTCGACGTCGACACCGTGCTCGTCGGCGTGGGGGTGGTGCCCAACGACGAGCTCGCCCGCGAGGCCGGGCTCGCGACCGACAACGGCATCCTCGTCGACGCAGGCCTGCGCACCGCCCGGCCGCGGGTCTACGCGGCCGGGGACGTCGCCAACGCGCGGCACCCCGTGCTCGGCGAACGGATCCGCGTCGAGCACTGGCAGAACGCGATCGGCCAGGGCAAGACGGTGGCGCACGCCATCCTCGGTGAGCCGGCGACGTACACCGACCTGCCGTACTTCTTCACCGACCAGTACGACCTCGGCATGGAGTACTTCGGGCACATCGGCGCCGGCGGGTTCGACGAGCTGCGCCTGGAGGCCGGCAAGTCCGACGACGCGTTCGCGGCGTACTGGTCGCGGGAGGGGCGCCTGGTCGCGGCGATGCACGTCAACGAGTGGGACAGGTCCGAGGAGCTGAAGGAGAGGGTGCGCGCGGGTCGGTAGCCTGCGCACATGACCGATGCATCCCGTCTGGCCGAGCTGGTCGAGACCTGGCGCCAGGCGATCGCCGAGTTCGTCGCCCTCGCCCGCGACATCCCCGAGGACCAGTGGCACCGGCCCACCGATCTGGAGGGCTGGAGCGTCAAGGACAACGTGGCGCACACCGCGCACCTGGAGGCGGTGCTGGCCGGCGCCCCCGAGGAGTCCACGCCGGTCGACGAGGCGCCGCACATCCGGGACCTCACCGGGCTCTACACCGAGCAGGGCGTCCTCGCCCGCCGCGACCGCGACATGGCCGAGCTCGCCGACGAGATCGAGACGTCCGCGGCGACCCGGCACGCGCAGCTCCAGGCCGACCCGCCCACCGACGGGCGCTCGGCGCCGCCGAAGACTCCCGGCGACGCGCCCTGGACCTACGAGCGGCTGCTCAGCAACCGCCCCCTCGACGTCTGGATGCACGAGCAGGACATCCGCCGGGCGATCGGCCGTCCCGGCAGCTTCGACACGCCGGCCGCCCGGCACACCATCGCCACCTTCGGCGCTGCCCTCCCGATGGTGGTGGGCAAGCGGGTGGCGCCCCCGGCCGGGACGACCGTCCGGGTCGACGTACCCGAAGCCGGGCAGAGCTGGACCGTCGCGATCGGCGACGACGGGCGCGCGGCGATGGTCGGCGCCGCCGACGCGCCGACCGTGCGGATCACGCTCGGCGCCGAGGACTTCATCGTCCTGGCCGGCGGCCGCCGCGGGGTGGACGCCACCAGCCCGGAGGTCGAGGGCGACGCCGAGCTGGGTGCCGCCGTGCTGGCCAGCCTCGCCGTGACGCCGTGAGCCGGCCCGGCTGGACCCTCGCCGACGTGCCGGACCTGACCGGCACCCGCGCGGTGGTCACCGGCGTGACCGCCGGCCTCGGCACCACCACGGCCCTCGAGCTGGCCCGCGCCGGCGCCGAGGTGGTGCTGGTCGCGAGGTCCGCGGACCGGCTCGCCGCCACCCGCCGGGAGCTCGAGGCGACGCTGCCGGACGCGGTCCTGCGCCCGGTGGTCGTCGACCTGGCGGACCTGTCGACGGTACGCCGCGGCGCCGCCGAGATCGTCGCGCTCGGTCCGCTCGACCTGCTGGTCAACAACGCCGGGGTGATGGCGCTGCCCTACGCGCGCACCGTCGACGGGTTCGAGCTGCAGTTCGGCACCAACCACCTCGGCCCGTTCCTGCTCACCGGGCTGCTCCTCCCCCAGCTGGTTGCCTCGGGCCACGGTCGCGTCGTGACGGTCTCCTCGCAGGCCCACCGGATCGCCCGCCGGGCGCCGCTGGACGACCCGCGGACGCTGCACGGCCGCTACTCCCGCTGGGGCGCGTACGGCGGCTCCAAGCTGGCCAACCTGATGTTCACCTTCGAGCTCGACCGCCGGGCCCGCGCGGCCGGCCTGCCGGTCACGGCACTCGCCGCCCATCCCGGGTACTCCGCCACGGAGCTGGTCGGCAAGACCGGCGGCGTGGGCGGCCAGATCATGCACGCGGCGACCCGCCTGCTCGGCCAGCCGGCGAAGCTCGGCGCGCTGCCGACCCTGATGGCGGCGACCGCCGATCTCCCGGGATCCACCTACGTCGGCCCCGACGGCCCCGGGCAGATGCGCGGCTACCCGCGGGTCGTCCGCCCTCGCCGGCTGGCCCTGGACGAGACCGCCCAGCGGCGGCTCTGGGACCTCAGCGAGCTCGCGACCGGCCTTCGCTACCCGTGACCCTGACACCCGAGGCCCACGTGCTGCGCCCGATCACGCCGGCCGACCACGAGCGCGTGCTCGCCTGGAACCACGACCACGTCGAGCTGCTCTCCCCGCTCGACGAGGACCGGTTGCGCACCCTGCTCGGGTGGGCCGACCTCGGCTCCGTGATCCACGACGGCGGGCGGGACGTCGGCTTCGTGCTCACGTTTGCGTCCGGCACGGCGTACGACTCGGAGAACTACCGCTGGTTCGCCGAGCACAGTGCCGCCTCGGGACGGGATGCGTTCTACTACCTCGACCGGGTCGTGGTCGACTCCTCGGTACGACGCTCCGGCATCGGCAGCCGGGTGTACGACGAGATCGAGGCGCGGGCCCGCACCCTGGCCCCGGTGATGTGCCTCGAGGTCAACCTCGACCCGCCGAACGAGCCCTCCTTGGCGTTCCACCGCGGCCGCGGCTACGTCGAGGTCGGCCAGGACTCCGCCACCGGGCACCTGGTCAGCCTGATGGTCAAGGAGCTCTAGGCCACGACCCGGACGACCACGCGCGACTTCGGGTAGCGCACCCCGGCCCGGTGGAAACGGAGGAAGCGCTCGCTGAGGTCGGCGAGGTCCGCGGGCGCCATCTTGATGCACCCGGCCGACCGGTAGTCGTTGACCTCCGGAACCTCCCACCGGCAGACCTGGTCACCGGGCCCGTCCGGGCACTGGACGTTGCGCGCGCCCTGCTCGGTGTGGATGAACAGCTGCACCCGCTTGCGGCCGTTGCGGCAACGGTGGTCGTCGAGCCGGAAGGCCCGGCCCTTGATCAGGGTGCCGTGGTAGTCGCGGTGGAAGCGCAGCCGGTAGGTCCCGTTGGGCAGCCAGCCGCGACCCTTGGCGCACTCGTTGCGGCCGGCGCGGCCGAGCATGCCCGACCCGGCCCGCCACGACATCTCCTCGACGACCTGCCAGGCCCCGGCGCCGTCCCGGCGTACGACCCGCCAGCTGATCACCGAGCTGCTCGGGTCCACCCAGTTCTTGTCGAAGGTGATGATCGCCCGCAGGCGCACGCCGTCCAGCGCGCCCTGCGCCCGGGCCGGCAGCGGTGCCAGGGTCGTCAGTGCCGACACGACCACCACCGCCACGGCGACGGCGACGCTGACCAGCTTCGTCGGACGCATCAGGCTCCTTCCCCGTCGGGTCTCCCACCGTACGACGCGCGCCGGTACCGTCACCACAGGGCGGACACGCCGCTCACGAACCTGGGGGAACCGATGCCCGATCCCGTCGAGACCAACCCTGACCTGTACCACGTGCTCTTCGAGAACGACCGCGTGCGCGTGCTCGAGTACCTCGACCGTCCCGGTGACGCGACCACGCCGCACACGCACCCCGACTCGGTGATGGTCACGCTCTCGTCGTTCCGGCGGCGGCTGTCCTCGGGCGACCAGCAGGTCGAGGTCGAGCTGCCCGCCTTCCAGGCCCGCTGGCTCGACGCCCAGGAGCACTCGGGCGCCAACATCGGCGACACGGACACGCACACGATCTTCGTCGAGCTCAAGGAGCCGGCGCGCGGGTCGGAGGGGTCGGCGACGCTCGGACCGCGCTGAGCCGCAGGCCCGTCCTGGGCCCGTCCTGGTCAGAGGCCGCGGGCGAAGAACGGCTGCGACCCAGTCTCCAGGCTCAGCCGCGTGTACCCGCGGCCGCGGGCCGCGTCCACCAGGTGCCGCAGGACCCCGACGACGACCCCGTCGCGGCGAGCGCTCCAGAACGTCACCGCCGGGGCCGTCAGGGCGTCGACGTCGAGCGCGTGCACGCTCTCGGGCGGCGACGTCGCCCGCATGTCGGCGAGGTGCTCGGCCAGCAGCAGGGCGACGTCGGCGCGGGTCGGGTCGTCGATCGCGATCTCCATCGCGACCATTGTCCCGGCCGTCTCGGCGCCGCGCGACCGGCAGCGGCCGCGGTCCGCTGAGCGTACGATCCGCGCGTGAACGACACCCCTCCCACCGAGCGTCCGCGCCGGCTCAGTGCCGCCGAGCTGATCGGTCTGGTGCTCGACGAGGGTTCCTGGACCTCGTGGGACACCCCGCCGGACCGCACCGGCATCACGCCCGAGTACGCCGCCGAGCTGGCCGCCGCCACCGAACGCTCCGGCGTCGACGAGTCGGTGGTCACCGGCGAGGGCCTCATGCACGGCCGGCGCGTGGCCGTGGTCGCCTCCGAGTTCGGCTTCCTGGCCGGGTCGATCGGGGTCGCGGCGTCCGACCGCCTCGTGGCCGGCATCCAGCGCGCGACCGCCGAGGGCATCCCGCTGCTGGCCGCGCCGGCCAGCGGCGGCACCCGGATGCAGGAGGGCACCCCGGCCTTCGTCCAGATGATCCGGATCTCCGAGGCGATCGCGTCCCACAAGACCGCCGGGCTGCCCTACCTGGTCTACCTGCGCAGCCCCACGACCGGCGGCGTGATGGCGTCGTGGGGCTCGCTCGGCCACGTCACGGTCGCCGAGCCGGGGGCCCTGGTCGGGTTCCTCGGCCCGCGGGTGTTCGAGGCTCTGTACGGCCGATCGTTCCCCGTCGGCGTGCAGACCTCGGAGAACCTCTACGCCCACGGCATCGTCGACGCGGTGGTGCCGCCCGAGGAGATCGCCGGCATCCTCGACCGGGCGCTGTCGATCCTGCTGGCCCGGCCCGAGGCGCCGACGACCGACCTGCCGCACGAGGAGATCCCCGACGTCGACGCCTGGGATGCCATCACCCGGTCACGGCGGCCCGACCGGCCCGGCGTACGCCGGCTGCTGAAGTACGCCGCGTCGGACGTCGTACCTCTCAACGGGACGGGTCAGGGCGAGTCCGACCCCGGCCTGCTGATCGCTTTGGTGCGGTTCGGGAACGCCCCCTGCGTCTTCCTGGGGCAGGACCGGCGCGGCCAGACCAGCGACCGGCCGATGGGTCCGGGCGCGCTCCGCGAGGCCCGCCGCGGCATGCGGCTCGCCGTGGAGCTCGGGCTACCGCTGATGACGGTGATCGACACCCCGGGCGCCGCCCTCAGCCCCGAGGCCGAGGAGGGCGGGCTCGCCGGCGAGATCGCGCGCAGCTTGGCCGAGCTGGTGACCCTGGAGGCGCCCAGCCTGTGCCTGATGCTCGGGGAGGGCAACGGCGGCGGGGCGCTGGCGCTGCTGCCGGCCGACCGGGTGATCGCCGCCCAGCACGCCTGGCTCTCGCCGCTGCCACCCGAGGGCGCCAGCGCGATCGTGCACCGCGACACCACGCACGCGCCGGAGATGGCCCGCGCCCAGCACGTGCGCGCCTTGGACCTGCGCGAGCGCGGCATCGTCGACCGGATCGTCGCCGAGCACCCGGACGCCGCCGAGGAGCCCGAGGACTTCTGCCGCCGGGTCGGCGCCGTCCTCGAGCACGAGCTGGCCACCCTGTTCCACGCCGACCCCGCCTGGCTTCGGGCCGCCCGGGTCGACCGCTTCCACCCCTGGCGCGTCGAGTAGGGGGTTGTGCCCCGTCGAGTAGGGGGTTGTGCCCCATCGAGTAGGGGGTTGTGCCCCGTCGAATTGGGGGTGCTGCACCCGCACCGAGGTACACGAGCCGCTCCTCAACGGTGCACTTCCCCCGACTCGACGGTGCACTTCCCCCGACTCAACGATCCTGGAAGTCGCGGGTGGGGGGAGAGACGGTCCTGGCAGGATCGCGGACGACGAGGCCGTCGAGGACCTGGTCGATCGCGGCCAGCAGGTCGTCCTCGAGTACGACGCCCGCGGCCGCGGCGTTCTCGGTGACCTGCTCGGGCCGCGAAGCCCCGATGATCGCGGTGGACACGTTCGGGTTCTGCAGGGTCCACGCCACGGCGAGCTGGGCGAGCGTCAGGCCGGCCTGGTCAGCGAGCGGCCGGAGTGCCTGGACGGCGGTGAGGATGTCGTCCTCGAGCCAGCGCGAGATCATGGTCGCGCCGCCGGCCTGGTCGGTGGCCCGCGAGCCGGCGGGCGGCGCCTGACCGGGTCGGTACTTGCCGGTGAGCACGCCCTGGGCGATCGGCGACCACACGACCTGGCCGAGGCCGAGCTCCTCGCAGGCCGGCACCACCTCGGCCTCGATCACCCGCCAGAGCATGTTGTACTGCGGCTGGTTCGACACCAGCGGGACGCGCAGCTCACGCGCCAGCGGTGCGGCCGCGCGGATCTCCTCGGCCCGCCACTCCGAGACGCCGATGTAGAGCGCCTTGCCCGCCCGCACCACGTCGGCGAAGGCCAGCATCGTCTCCTCCAGCGGCGTCTCGTGGTCGTAGCGGTGGGCCTGGTAGAGGTCGACGTAGTCGGTGCCCAGGCGCCGCAACGACCCGTCGATCGACTCGAGGACGTGCTTGCGCGAGAGCCCGTGGTCGTTGTGGCCCGGCCCGGTCGGCCAGTAGACCTTCGTGAAGATCTCCAGCCCCTCGCGGCGCTCTCCGGCGAGCGCCTTGCCCAGCACGGACTCGGCCCGCGTGGCGGCGTACACGTCGGCGGTGTCGAAGGTCGTGATCCCGACCTCGAGCGCCCGGCGCACGCACGCCAGCGCGGCGTCCTCCTCCACCTGGGAGCCGTGGGTGAGCCAGTTGCCGTAGGCGATCTCGGTGATCTTCAGGCCGCTGCGGCCGAGGTGACGTGTCTGCATGCCTGCATGCTACCTATTGTCGACTCGGCTGCTATACAATCGATCGACGCTCGACAATAGAACCTGTTTCAGTTTGAATCACCCCGTGTCCACCTACGTCGTCTCCGGCGCGGCCTCCGGCATCGGTGCCGCCACCGCCACCCGCCTCACCGCCGACGGCCACCGCGTCATCGGCATCGACCTGCGCGGCACGGACGTCGCCGCGGACCTCTCGACCCCCGTCGGCCGCGCGGACGCCGTACGCCGGGTCGCCGAGCTCGCGCCCGACGGCGTCCACGGCGTCGTCCCGTGCGCCGGCATCGCCGGGCTCACCGGCGTCGACCCGGCCCTGCTGGTGTCGGTCAACTACTTCGGCGCGATCGCCCTCGTGGAAGGGCTGCGCGACCTGCTCGCCCGCACCGGTGACGCCGCGGTGGTGCTGCTCGCCTCGAACTCGATCACCTGCCAGCCGGGCTGGAACGCCGAGGTCGCGACCGCCTGCCTGGCCGGCGACGAGACCGAGGCGCGGGCCCTGGCCGGCGAGACCGAGGCCGTGCAGGTCTACCCGTCGTCGAAGATGGCGCTGGCCTACTGGGCCCGGCGCGAGGGCGTGAAGCCGGCCTGGGCCGGCAGCGGCATCCGGGTCAACGCGATCGCCCCGGGGCTGATCGCCACGCCGATGACCGAGCAGCTCCGCGAGGACCCGGTGTTCGGTCCGTTCGCGGACACCTACCCGACGGCCCTCGGCCGACCCGGCCGGCCCGAGGAGGTCGCCGCGCTGATCGCCTTCCTCCTCTCCCCCGAGTCGAGCCTGCTGGTCGGCAACGTCGTCTTCGCCGACGGCGGCACCGACGCGATCCTGCACCCGGCGACCCCGGCCGGCTGGGAGGTGGGCCCGATCGCCGTCGAGCCCGTGTCGTCGGCGCGGGATTCTCGTTGAGGGGTTCATGACTCCTGCCCGGCTCACGGCGGCCGCCCTCCTCGCCGCCCTGGTCGCGCTGCTGCCGGTCGCGGCGACGTCGAGCCCGCTGCCGATCCCGCCGCTGCCCACCGACCTGCTCCGCGAGCCGTTCTCCGGCACCCCGGCGACCGCCCAGCCGATCGCGCACGCGCCCGTCCCCGAGCACCCGGTGCTCGCCGCCAACGGCACCAGCTCGATGCACGACGACGCCTACGCCTCCGACGCCTACGAGGTCAGCGGGCCGCTCGGGCGCGACCTCCAGGTGCGGTCCGCGACGTACGGCGTCTCGGAGTGCGCCACCGTCGCGTTCGACTCGCGCCACCGGATCCTCGGCCTGTGCGGCGGCCTCGAGGGCTTCACGCTGCGCCTCATCGACCCGACGACCCTGCAGCAGATCGCCCAGCTGCGGACCTCGACACGCGACCTGCTCAGCCTGTCGAACCCGTTCAGCGACATCTGCGGCGGCACCTACTTCTACCTCGACCGCGACGACGTCGCGTACGTGCTCACGACGGCCAGGCAGATCTGGAAGGTCCGGGTCGGCGCCACCGGCCTGACCAGGATCGGCAGCTACGACGTGTCCGCCGAGGTGCCCGGCGACGACTGCGTGGTGGCCACCATGCCCGACTGGTCCGGCCGGATCTTCTTCGCCACCCAGCAGGGTCGCGTCGGCGTGGTCGACCCTGCGACCGGCCGGGTCAAGGTGCTCGAGTTCCCCGGGGAGGGCATCTTCAACTCCCTCGCCGGCGACGAGACCGGGGCGATCTACGTGGTGACCACCCACCGCCTGGCCGCGGTCGAGGCCGACGCCTCCGGCGCTCCGGTGCTGCGCTGGTCGCAGCCCTACGACCGAGGCACCCGGACCAAGCCCGGTCAGCTCTCCCAGGGCTCCGGCACGACCCCGACCCTGATCGGCCACGACCTGGTCGCGATCACCGACAACGCCGAACCCCGGATGCACGTGGTCTTCTACCGTCGTACCGGGACCGGCCCGGACCGGGAGGTCTGCCGCGTCCCGGTGTTCGACGACGGCGCCTCGGCGACCGAGAACAGCCTCGCCTGGGCGGGCGGCCGGTCGGTGCTGGTCGAGAACAACTACGGGTACGCCGGGATCCAGAGCACCGTGCTGGGGAGGACCACCGCCCCGGGGGTCGCCCGCGTCGACCTCGACGACGACGGCAGCTGCCACGTCGCCTGGACGAACCCGGTCTCGGCACCGACCTCGGTGCCGAAGGTGTCCCTGGGCAACGGCCTGCTCTACGTGTACACGAAGCCGGCGTCGCACCTGCTCGACGACAGCTGGTACCTCACCGCGATCGACGTCCGGACCGGCGCCACCCGCTGGAGCCAGCGCACCGGCAACGGCATCCAGTGGAACAACCACTACGCCTCGATCTACCTGGGTCCCGACGGGGCGGCGTACGTGCCCACGGTCGCCGGCCTGATCCGGTTTCAGGACGGATCGGGAGCCGGAGCCGGAACCGGGTAACCCGAGCCTCACCTGGGTCGTTGAACCCGTATGAGGACGCCGCGCTCGCTCACGGATCTGCCTGGTGCAGCGACGCGCGTCCCCGTGTTCTGGGGGTAGCGATGGTCCCTCACGACGGCACCGGCCTCCGGGGGAGCCGGGGGGCGTCCGTGAGGGACCATCCGCTCCTCGGCGGTGACGGCCTCAGAACAGCAGCGCGGTCGCCGGGTCCTCCATGATCGCGGCCACGTCGGCGAGGAACCGCGAGCCGCTCTCGCCGTCCACGTGGCGGTGGTCGAAGGACAGCGCCAGCGTGCACACGTCGCGGATCTCCAGGCGCTCGTCGTCGCCCGCGCCGACCACCCACGGGCGCCGGTTGGTCGCGCCGAACGCCAGGATCGCCGACTCGCCGGGGTTGATGATCGGCGTGCCGGAGTCGACGCCGAACACCCCGACGTTGGTGATCGTGAAGGTGCCGCCGCTCATGTCGGCCGGCTGCGTGCGCCCTTCCCGGGCGACCGAGGTCAGGTCGCCCAGGGCGCCGGCGAGCTCGAGCAGCGAGAGCGTGTCGGCGTCCTTGATGTTGGGCACGACGAGCCCCCGCGGGGTCGCGGCCGCGATGCCGAGGTTGACCGCCCGCTTGAACACGATCTCCTGCGCCTGCTCGTCCCAGCGCGAGTTGATCAGCGGGGTGCGCCGGACCGCCCGCAGGCACGCGTAGGCCAGCACCAGCAGCGGCGAGACCTTGACGTCGGCGAACTCCCGGCGTGCCCGCAACCGCTGCACGAACTCCGAGGTCCGGGTGACATCGACGGTGACCCACTCGGTGACGTGCGGCGCGCTGAAGGCGGACTGCACCATCGCCTGACCCATCATCTTGCGCACGCCCTTGATCGGCTCGCGCCACTCCTCACGGTCCGCGCCCGCGGACGACGAGACCGTCGCGACGTGCGCGCCCGCGCCGGAGGCCGCGGCCTCGACGTCGGACCGGGTCACCACGGCACCCGGCCCGCTCGGAGACAGTGAGCCGAGGTCGACGCCGAGGTCCTTCGCGAGCTTGCGCACGGGCGGCTTGGCGAGGGCGCGGACGTTGCCACCCGCAGCCCGAACAGCGGCGGCGGGCACCGGCGACGCCGGCTCGATCCGCTGACCGGCCTGCTGCTCGGCATCACTGGTCACGGCCTCGACGATCTTCATCACCCGGTCGTGCTGCTGCGGCGCGCCCGCGTTGAACACGTCGTGGACGTCGGCCTTCGCCGCGTGCACCCCGGCGACGTCGGGTGCCGACTGCCGGCGGGCGCGGCGCACCGGGGCCCGCTCGGCCTTGTTGCGCCCGACCAGGCTCTCGCCCTCACCACCGCCGGAGGCGGCCGGGTTGGACAGGTCGATCTCGGCAGGTGCCGGAGTCTGCGGAGCCGGGGTCGAGACGCCGTCCTCGATCCGGATGATCGGAGTGCCCACCGGCACCATCTCACCCTCGGGCACGAGCAGGGCCGACACGACGCCGGCGTACGGCGAGGGCAGCTCGACCAGCGACTTGGCGGTCTCGATCTCGACCACCACGTCGTTGATCTTGATCTCGTCGCCGACCTTGACCTTCCAGGTGACGATCTCGGCCTCGGTCAGGCCCTCGCCCACGTCGGGCAGCTTGTACTCGGACATGGGACCCCTAGAAGTCGAAGGTGCGGTCGACGGCGTCGAGCACCCGGTCGAGGTCGGGGAGGTAGTCCTCCTCGATCCGGGACGGCGGGTAGGGCGTGTCGAAGCTGCCGACCCGCAGCACCGGCGCCTCGAGCGAGTAGAAGCACTGCTCGGTGATCCGGGCGGCGATCTCGGAGCCCATCCCGAGGTTCGTGTGCGCCTCGTGGGTGACCACGGCCCGGCCGGTGCGGCGTACCGACTCGTAGACCGGGGCCAGGTCCAGCGGCGAGAGGGTGCGCAGGTCGATCACCTCGACCGAGCGGCCCTCACCGGCCGCCGCGTCGGCCGCCTTCATCGCGGTCTTCACCATCGGGCCGTAGGCGAGCAGGGTGACGTCGCTGCCGGCCCGGACCACCCGCGAGGTGAACAGCGGCTGCTGGTCGGAGAGGCTCGCCGACTCGTCGACCTCGGCCTTGTCGGCGTGGTACTGCCGCTTCGGCTCGAGGAACACCACCGGGTCGTCGCTGGCGATCGCCTGTTGGATCATGACGTAGCCGTCGACCGGGTTGGAGCAGGTGACCACCTTGAGCCCGGGCGTGTGCGCGAACTGCGCCTCCGGCGACTCCGAGTGGTGCTCGACCGCGCCGATGCCACCGCCGTACGGGATCCGGATCACGATCGGCATCCGGACGTGGCCCTGGGTGCGGAAGTGGATCTTGGCGACCTGGCTGACGATCTGGTCGTACGCCGGGTAGACGAACCCGTCGAACTGGATCTCGCACACCGGCCGGTAGCCGCGCATCGCGAGCCCGACGGCCGTGCCGAGGATGCCGGACTCGGCGAGCGGGCTGTCGATGACGCGGTCCTCGCCGAAGTCCTTCTGCAGCCCATCGGTGATCCGGAAGACACCGCCGAGCTTGCCGACGTCCTCGCCCATGAGGAGCACCTTGGGGTCGGCCTCCATCGCCTTGCGCAGGCCGGCGTTGAGCGCCTTGGCCAGGGTCATCTTGGTCATGCGTGGGCCCCCTCGAAGGACTCGAGGTAGGCCGCGAAGCCGTCCCTCTGCTCGGCGAGCTCGTCGGTCTGCTCGACGTACACCTGGTCGAAGATGCTCAGCGGGCTCGGGTCCGGGAGCGCCTTGCAGCCGTCGCGCAGGTGCGCACCGAGCTGCTCGGCCTCGGCCTCGACGTCGTCGAAGAAGGCCTGGTCGGCGAGGGCATGTCGGGTGAGGTAGACCTTCACGCGCGCGATCGGATCCTTCAGCTTCCAGTGCTCGAGCTCGTCGCTCATCCGGTAGCGCGTCGGGTCGTCGGTCGTGGTGTGCGCGCCCATCCGGTAGGTGTAGGCCTCGACGAGGGTGGGGCCGCTGCCCTCGCGGGCCCGCTGCAGCGCCGCCTGGGTGACGGCGTAGCAAGCGAGCACGTCGTTGCCGTCCACGCGGACGCCGGGGAAGCCGAACCCGTTCGCCCGCCGGTACAGCGGGATCCGGGTCTGCCGCTCGATCGGCTCGGAGATCGCCCACTGGTTGTTCTGGCAGAAGAACACCACCGGCGCGTTGTACGACGCGGCGAAGACGAACGCCTCGTTCACGTCGCCCTGCGAGGACGCGCCGTCGCCGAAGTAGGCGATCACGCCGGTGTCGCGGTCGGGGTCGCCGGTGCCGACGGCACCGTCGCGCTGGACACCCATCGCGTAGCCGGTGGCGTGCAGGGTCTGGGCGCCGATCACGATCGTGTAGTTGCCGAAGTTGTTCTCGTGCGGGTCCCACGCTCCCTGGTCGACGCCACGGAAGAGACCGAGCAGGCGCAGCGGGTCGAGGCCACGGCAGTAGGCCACCCCGTGCTCGCGGTAGGTCGGGAAGACGTAGTCCTGCGGTCGCAGCGCACGACCCGAGCCGATCTGGGCGGCCTCCTGGCCGAGCAGCTGGGCCCAGATGCCGAGCTCGCCGTGGCGCTGCAGCGCGGTCGACTCGGTGTCGATCCGGCGGGTCAGCACCATGTCGCGGTAGAAGCCGCGGACCACCTCGGCCTCGTCGCGGTCCCCAGGGTCGAAGGAGTACTCGGGGTGCTCGACCCGCTGGCCCTCCGGAGTGAGCAGCTGGACGAAGTCGGGGCCGCCCGTCGGGGTGGGCGCGAGGAGCTCACTCATGTCTCTCTCCAGATCCAACAGGTGCGGGTCGGGGTCGCCGTCCGCACGTGGGCAGATC
>Ga0255338_1004012_pt1 | contig 16212 bp, 13 predicted proteins | sample MeOH1_35cm_T4_19_FD_203715 | JGI IMG/M metagenome (GOLD analysis project Ga0255338, IMG submission 203715) | Sandy soil microbial communities from University of British Columbia, Vancouver, Canada - MeOH1_35cm_T4_195 | ecosystem: Engineered > Artificial ecosystem > Sand microcosm > Unclassified ...
TCCGTCACCGGAACCGCTCGTCTCAGCGGCAAATCGGCCCTCGTAGCCATCCGCGAACTCGTCGACGGCAGATTCATGGTCGCCTGATCAGCCCACCAATTGCCGACCCCGTGAGCAATTACCGCTACCTTCTGTCATGGCGGGCGTGGCACTTTCTGTCCGGCTTAGAGGGATGACTTAAGCACCCTTTCTCTATTCCAGTTCAGTAATATAACTTACGCTACGTTCGCCAACCCGAGCCCATGACCCGGGTGAATAAGACGGGTTAGAGCGGTCGAAAACCGCTTTAACAGGCTGCTGAAAAAGGGCTTGGCTACCCTCATTGGCAAATGGCGGATTGTGGCCAGCGGAGCCTGGCCGCGCGACCATCTCGACCTGTGCGGCCCCGCTTTCCTGCGCATCGACGCCGATGGCACCGGCGAAATGGCGTTCGGGGCGCTCTGCGCCTCGGTGGACGGCGGGTTCACCGTAAGCGTGGCCTGAGGCTTTCAATTACCTACAAGTGTTGCAGCTGAGACGTTGGCACCGATTTTGATGTCCATCAGGCGGGACCATCCTCTCCAGATGACGATGTTGCCAGGCGGCGGATCATGGGCTCGTGCAAGATAGCCTCCGAGCCTGGCGATTTGGGTTAGATAGTGGGAAAGGGTTCTGCCTGGCTGTTCATTCTTTCGGGAAGCTGCAAGTCGATCGATCAGGGTAATTTCAACATCGGTCAATACTAGTCGAGGCGATGCATCAGGAGCTGCGCGGTTGATCATGGTCATCCAGAACAAGCGCCAAGATAGAATGCAGAATATGGCGATCAGGTTGGCGAGGCGTTCGGCGGTCCGCAGCCGTGCATCTTCGGCTCGGCAGCCGGATTTGCGTATCTTGTGAAAAAGTTCGATCTTCCAACGCTGGGCATACCAACCGAGCTTTTCGATGGCTTCCTTGGGCGTTGTTACCGGCAGATCGGTGATGAGCCGCCAGTCGATCGGAGGCCGCCCTTCGGGCATTCCACATTCGCGGGCATGCAAGATGGTCAGGCTGAGGGAGGGATAGCGCTTTTGCTTTCCGATCGGCGGCAGAACCTGAATGCGCCTATAGCGTAGTTCGATGTCGGCATGATCGTCCTTGCCGATGGCGACCCGATGCAGGCCCTGAACTGTGGTCTCGCTCATTTCGTCGGCGATCGTATGGCCACCGTCACCGGCCAGACGATCGACACAGGTGCGGACCAGGAAATGCGTGCCCCGCGCCTGCGTTTCGCAGAAGAACTCGTAAATGTCGTTCTCCCGATCGCCAATGTGAACCAGTCGCTCCGGCTCACCCAGCAGGGCGGTCGATTGGCGCATATTCTCGAGCCAGCGGTAGCTCTCCTTCTCCTCGATCGGCACGCGCGTGGGATTGATCCGCCGTTTCAACGCATTGGTGCCCTTGAACCTGGTACGGGTCCAGAATTTCGCCGCGGTCAGACCCAGCGGCAATCCCTCGGTCGTGATCGCAAGGCTGGAGTGCATAAGCAGGCCACAGACCGTATGAAGCCGAAGACGGCCATTCTCATCGCGTCGGCTCGGCGCAAGACCGATGGCGCCAATTTTTTCGGGATCGCGCCGTTGATAGGAGAATTCGGTGGTGTCCTGTAAAACCAGAATGAACCCCTCAAGCGCCGCCGCGCGTGCCCGTGTCGCCTGGAAATGCCCGGCAAGTATGTCGCCCTCGTTCACAGAGCCATTGGAGAAAAAGCGGTAGGCCGCCTTGGTATTGGCCCAGTCCTGGCACGCCATCGGTATCGGCGCGCCAATCGCTCCTGCCATCTGTTTAAGCATCGTTCGAAGCCGTTCGGCCAGTCGCTTGTCACGAAAGGCGGCAGGATCGACTTCGCCGTCTGCCCATACTGCCGCATCGAAAACGGACGTCTCCACGTTGCACCCCGCCAACCATTCCAGGTGCCAGGGAATGAATCATGCCTGATTCCAGGCGAGCAACGCTCATGCGGCCAACGGAATCACGCTCACGACCACTTGTGGGTAATTGAAAGCGTCAGGCCCCGCTTACGGTTCACCCCCAGCGGGGTCGACTTCGACTGGAATGGTGCCGATGAGGGCGACCAGGTGACCGAAACCGGTTGGGCCGACCTGCGCGACGATGGATGGCTCGAAGGCGAAATCGCCTACGACAATGGCGACGACACCTCCTTCATCGCCAAACCGTGGGATTTTTCAGCAGCCTGCTAAAGAGCCGATCCACATGGCTGATCAGCTCTACCATGCCAATACTACCTTGCCGACTGTATTTCGCGTTCCTAAGTCCTTGATCGCCTCTATTAATTCGCTAATCGGGCGGACCTGCTGGATCAGAGGACTGATCTTGCCGTCAGCACACCGGCCAACCAAATCCTGCTGTATTGTAGCGATTTCCTCTGGATTGCGGTCAAAGCTCCAGTAAACGCCATGCACACTGGCCGATTTCACCAGCATGTAGTTCGCTTTCAAGGCCGGTATCTCGCCACTGGCAAAGCCACACACGAGCAACTGCCCCCGCCATCCCAAAAGGCGTAAACTTCGCTCCGAAGTTTGTCCTCCTACCGGATCGAGAATAATATCGACGCCTTGCGGCGCCAACGCTTTAACCTCGTCGTGCCAATCCGGCTGGCGGTAATCGATCACGTGTTCAGCGCCATTCTCGCGTGCTATCCGACGCTTGTCCTCCGATCCTGCCGTTGCGATGATACGAGCCCCGGCGGAGCGGGCCAGTTGCGTTGCAGCGATGCCAAGCCCACCTGCGGCGGCATGAATCAGAATTGTCTGTCCGGCGGTCAGATTGGCTTTCTGGAACAATGCTACATGAGCTGTCGTGTAGGAAACAGGGAGCGCGGCAGCGATCGGGGCGGGCAAATCGCCGATGGCCATTAATCGGTGCGAGGGAACCGCGCAATATTCCGCGAATGCCCCGCTGCGAACTTGGCACGCCACTCTATCGCCGATTTGAAACCGGGAACTACCACTTGTTTGAACCACGGTTCCGGCAAATTCATTACCAGGCACAAACGGAGGCTCGATGCGGTCCTGATAGCGGCCTGCAATCGCTATCTCGTCTGCAAAATTCAGCCCGACAGCCTCGATTTTCACCAGCGTATCAACCGGTTCCGCGCCACCTTCGCGCAAGGATGGAACCGGGATCCGGTCGAGAACAAGATCCTCCGGCTTGCCGTATTGCTTGATTACCCATGCCCGCATTGTCATCGCTTCGACCGTTCCCTTGCAAAGTATCCATTCGTATGAGTATGGGGGGAAGGGAGTCCTGACAAGCAGCAAAGTGTAGAGGATGGCTTGATGACAGCCGACAAGAATAGACCGGTCTGGGTAACGCATTACCCTTCTACCGCGCGCGATCTCTCGCCGCCCGAACCGCGTGCGCTGACTGCGCTGCTTGATGAGGCAGCGCAGTCCTTTCCCGAAAGGCCCTGCCTCACGCTGGAGGATTGGACGCTCACTTACGGTGACGTTGCTCTGCTTGCATCTCGCCTTGGCGCGGGCCTAGCGCAGATGGGTGTTATGCCTGGGGATCGGATCGGGTATATGGGGCCGCCTCACCCCCTGTTCACGCTTAGCTGTTTCGCGATGTGGAATATCGGTGCGGTATATGTCGGGCTTAATCCCTTATACAGCGCCGAACGGCTGGCTGGACAATGTATCGACAGCGGTCTCAAGGCGATCATCACGCTTGATGAGCCCCGTTTACTGGCAAAGGCGCATCATATTCGCGAATTGATCGTGCAGCCAGTCTCCTTTCTGGTAGGTTCCTTCAGGAAGGACCCGCGCGAGGCGACCCACCCAAACGAACCGTTAGGGCAAGGTGAGGTATGGCTCATTGCCGACTTGCTGGCTGCTGATGGGGCGGTAGAGCGGGCGACCTTCGATCCCACGACTCAACCGGCTGTGCTGCAGTTCACAGGTGGCACTACCGGCACACCCAAAGCAGCAGTACTCACCCATTTCAACTTATTGACCAATGCTGCCCAGATGGTCAGTTGGTATCCCCAGTTGAAGCCCGGCAGGGAGGTCATGCTTTCCGCTGCACCGGTGACTCATGCGGGCGGCATCGGCCCGGTCCAGAATTTTACCGTCCAGTTGGCGGGAGAGCTTGTATCGCTGCCGCGCTTTGATCCGATGAAGACGCTCGACCTGATCGAGGAGCGGAAGATCACCATTCTGCTGATGGCGCCAACGATGGCCATCGCCTTGCTTGAAGCGGCTCGGGAGCGACCGATCGACTGGTCCGGTGTGAAGTGCATCCAATGCGGTGCCGGTCCCGTACCGGCAGAGCTGAAGGTCCGGTTCCTGCGGAACACAGGGCACTGGATCACTACTCTCTACGGGATGAGCGAAACTGCCCCTGCCGTCGTCTATTCACCGTCTGACCGGACGCTCGCAGAATATACGGGTGTACCGTTGCCGTTCACGGAGGTCGAGATTCGCAAGGTCGATGATCCGCATCAACGTGCGGCAGCGGGTGAGGTAGGAGAAATCTGCCTTCGCGGCCCGCAAGTGATGAAGGGATACTGGCGCAATCAGGAAGCTACCAGCAAAGCATTTGTCGATGGCTTCTTCCGCAGCGGCGATCTGGGTTCGATGAGCGAAGACGGACTAGTCACCGTCAGCGACAGGCTCAAGGACATTATAATTGCCGGTGGGTACAATATTTATCCCGCCGACGTGGAAAACGCGATACTTGGCCATCCCGCTGTGCGCGAAGCGGCGGTTATCGGAGTGCCTGACGAATACCGGGGCGAAACCGCAAAGGCGATTGTGAGCCTTCGTGAAGGCGAGGAGCTTGATCTCGAGAAGCTCAAGACGTTTCTCTCCAGTCGCCTGTCGCCAATGGAAATTCCCACGATCTTGTCCATCGTCGATGAAATACCGCGCAATGAGAACATGAAGATTTCGCGGATGGACCTGCGCGAGCGCGACGCGCTTGACTCAGGCTAGTCTAGCATGCGTGAGCGTCTGCCTTTGCCTTGAAGCGATACGCCCGATGTGCCCACATGGCACGGCATGTGCAGGGCTAAGGAAGGACCGGACGGTGAACTGCAGCGCCGCCCGGTCTGCCTGGTGTCATGTTCCAGACTAGATCAGTTCGCGTGCCTTTGCCATCGAAAGAGCCGTGTCCTCGATCATGTCTTCCTGACCACCGATCATCTTCTTGCGCGCCAGTTCCATGAGGATGTCGCGAGCAGAGAGGCCGTATTTGCTTTCCGCTTCTTTGGCCTTGTACAGGAATGTAGAATAAACCCCGGCAAAGCCTAGCGTGATGGAATCCCGATCCGCCCTTGGCGGCTTTGGCATGATCGGTAAGACCCGATCTTCCGCAACATCCATCAGTTTGAACAAGTCGACACCAGTCTCGATCCCCAGTCGTTCGCTAACGGCAGCCATCAGTTCCAGCGGCGTATTGCCAGCTCCCGCACCAAGCCCGGCAGCCGAACCGTCAATCCGGCTTGCACCGGCGGCAACAGCGGCCAGCGAATTGGCAACTCCCATTCCAAGGTTGTGGTGGGCATGAAAACCGATCTCTGTCTCATCTTGTAAGGTCGCGCGCAATCCGGCGATGCGGATGGTGACGTCATCCGGCAGCATATAGCCGGCCGAATCCACGCAGTAGATCGTCTGTGCCCCGTAGCCTTCCATCAGCAGCGCCTGTTCGAGCAAGTGCTCGGGTGTGGTCATGTGTGCCATCATCAGGAAGCCGACGGTATCCAAGCCCAATTCCCGCCCCAGACCGATATGCTGTTCGGTTACATCCGCTTCGGTGCAATGGGAAGCAACGTGAACGCAGGTCGCCCCGCAGTCTGCCGCCATGCGCAACTCATCGAGCGTGCCGATGCCGGGGACATGCAGGACCGAAATAGCTGCATTTTTCACATGCTTGGCCACCGCCATGATATACTCGCGATCGGAATGTAGGCCTCGACCGTAGTTGAGAGATGATCCCCCCAGCCCGTCGCCATGGGTGACCTGAATCAACGGCACTCCCGCTTCGTCGAGTCCCGAGGCTATCTCGATCATCTGTTCCAGAGTTATCTGATGGCGCATCGAATGCATACCATCGCGCAGACACATGTCGTGCAACTTGACCTTTCGGCCCTTGACCTTTTCTCCTAGGGTCATCATGCGTTCTCCTTAACTGGTTCCAACTTAAGTCGACCGGCTAATATGTCCCGCGCGAACATCTCGGCGGTGCGAGCGCCAGCTGCGGTCATTATGTCGAGATTGCCGGCGTATTTTGGAAGAAAATCACCTAATCCCTCGACCTCGAGAAAAATCGATACCTTGCGACCTTCGAAGGTCGGCCCGTTTTTCAATTTGTAGCCGGGCACATACTCCTGAACCGTGGCGATCATCTCGTGCACCGAAGCAGTGATGGCTGCCTGGTCGGGTTCATCGACAGTTTCGCAATAGACGGTATCGCGCATCATTAGAGGCGGCTCCGCCGGATTCACGATCACGATCGCCTTGCCTTGCGCAGCACCGCCGACTTTCGCCACCGCCGCCGAGGTGGTGCGAGTGAACTCGTCGATATTTTTGCGCGTGCCCACCCCAATAGACTTCGACGCGACAGTGGCAATGATTTCCGCATAGGCCACTTTCTGAATCTTGCTGACGGCAGCAACCATGGGGATCGTTGCCTGTCCGGCACAAGTGACCATATTGACATTCATGGCCTGGCGACCGGCAAGGTCCTTCAGATTGACCGGGGGGACACATAGCGGGCCGATGGCAGCGGGGGTAAGATCGATAACCAGAACGCCCAGCTCATTGAGCTTGCGACTGTTCTCGGGATGAACATAGGCCGAGGTCGCATCGAAGGCGATCTGCACTCTATCAGCGATCACATGGGGAACCAGCCCGTCAACACCCTCCGATGTTGTCTTGAGGCCAAGAGTGTTCGCGCGTGCAAGACCTTCGGAACCAGGCTCGATACCGACCATCCAGACGGGTTCTAGAACCTCGGAACGCAGTAATTTATAGAGAAGATCGGTGCCGATATTTCCCGGCCCGATTATTGCGCATTTGATTTTATCCATCTGGTCCTCTTTCTTGTAAATGGATTCTGCCAGGAATCACATCATAGTCTAATGGGCCCGCCTTTTCGGGGGGGGGGGGATGAATAGGACTACTCGAACGTGAGGCGGCACGTTCCCAGCCCGTCGCTGAGACTGAGCAATAAGACGTCACCGGCGGTTATTTCGATCATCGGACCGAGCGCCCCGGAAAGGATTATCTCGCCTGCCTTGAAAGGCAGGCCGAGATCACCCAGGGTATTGGCAAGCCATGCAACCGAGTTGAGCGGCGAACCCTGGACAGCAGCCCCTACGCCGTTGGCAGCTTCAATTCCGTTGCGCTCGATCTTCATTTTCACGCCAGCAAGATCGATGTCCCTCGGATCGACCCGGTCCGAGCCTAACGCGAAGATGCCGCACGAGGCATTGTCGGCAACCGTGTCCTGGATTCTGATGTCCCAGTTGCCGATGCGGCTGTCCACGATCTCGAAACAGGCGGTGACATAGTCGGTCGCTTCCAGGACATCGGCTGCAGTCACCCCTGGCCCGACCAGATCCCGCTTCAGGCGGAAGGCGATCTCGCCCTCGGCCTTGGGCTGAATGAGAGTTGCGAGATCGACAGTTGCCCCATCGGGGACCAGCATTGCATCGGTCAATTGACCAAAATCGGGTTCATAGACCCCGATCATTTCCTGCACCACCTTCGAAGTAACCCCGATTTTCTTGCCGATGATCTTTTCGCCCGCATTTAGACGCCGTGCAATCATGCGCTCCTGAACCCGATAGGCATCGATGACATCCATCTGCGGATTACGGTCCCGAAGATTGGGGATCGTCGCACCTGCAACAAGAGCGTCGTAGAGCTCATCGCCAAGCGACGTGATTTCAGAAATTTCGATTGCCATTTCTAATACCTCACCGGATTATTCTGTATTTCCAAAATTTTTCTATGAATTCATTTTTTTCGTCACGACTGGTAGAAGCCCCATCAAGATTTGAATGGGTTCGCGAGCCTTCCGCCGCCTATCCCACATTGCCTTGCTTCGCCTGTATCGGCCACCCTTGACAGGCAAGCTTTTCGGGATAGATTCTCACTCAATGAGAGGTCGCGCCGGAATGAGGGACGAAACCGGTACATCGGTTGCCGAGCGATTGCTCGATTTGCTAGAATGTCTTTCGTCTGCGCCTCTGACGGTGAGGGCAATATCCGAAAAGTCGGGAATTCCTATATCGACGGTTCACCGCCTCGTTCGGCTACTTCTGTCGCGGAAATATTTGGTGCGGCAGGATCGTGGTCGCTATGGCCTTGGTTTGGCAAGTGTGGAACTCTCGTCACGCGCGGATCTCGATGCCATCCTTACTAGCACAACCCGGCCGGTCATCGCCAATCTGGCCAGGAATTGCAGCCGCACTGCACATCTGGGTGTTTTCCAGAACAATCTTGTCCGGTATCTGGTCAGGGTCGAGGCTGGGTATTCACGCCCGCCATCGCGCGAGATGACCGAGCTTGAGGCCTATTGCACTGCGATCGGGAAGGTCCTTCTCGCCCAGCTTTCTCCCGAGCAACTTGACGAATACCTGGCCCCGGGGGATTTCGTTTCCCTCACGGAGAATACCATCTCGCAGCCCGGTTGTCTGAGAACAGAGTTAGAGGCGGTTCGCAATCAGGGCTGGGCGATCGACCGGGGCGAAATGTATCCCGAACTGTGCTGCCTCGCTGTACCGATACAGGACCGGACTGGCCGGGTCATCGCGGCAGTATCCGTCACTGACACATGTAAACATGAAAGACTGAGCGAGGTAGAAGATAGATTGCTCAAGCTGCTGCCACGCATCAATGCAGCAGCAGAGGAAATTTCCACTTTACTGCGGTTTCCTTAAAGAGAATTTCTACCAAGCATATCTGAATTTTTACCGACATACTTATCTCATTATCGTGCTGAGCCCAGCATCGTTTATCAGGATCGTTCCGTTGATGTTCTTGCCATCACGCCTCGATGCAAGCAGGACATAGCATCCAGCTTGATCTTCGGCAGCTGCGGCTCGTCCGAGGGGAGATGCCTTCGCGACCATCTCGACGGTCCTGCCCTCTGCATCCAGCCGCCGCGTCGAGCTGTCCAGCGCATCAAGCCCCGAAAGACCGGTCACCGTTCCTCCGGGAGCGACACCATTCACCCGAACATGGGGTGCCCATTCATAGGCCAGCTGGTACACCACGCCACGCAACGCAAACTTGCTTGCGGTGTACAATGTCCCCCCGCCGCCGGCCCGGAAGCTGGCATTGGAACAGCTCACGATGAAGGAGCCACCCGATTCCCGCAGTGCCTCGGCAGAGGAACGTGCAATCAGCAAGGTGGATAGAACGTTAATGCGAAACATCTCTTCAAACGCAGCTTCCAGATCGGCTGGGGACATTCTATCTATGCGCTTGTACCAGTCATAAACGCCCGCATTTGCGATCACGCAATCAAGTTTTCCGAATTTTTCCAGCGCCAGTGCGACACCGCTATCACAAATAACTGAATCCCTGCAATCGCCCATCACAACTGCGCAACGATCGCCTAGGCGATCTGCAAGCTCGGCAAGTGCATCCGTATTGCGATCTAGCGCTACAACATTTGCCCCTTCTTCCGCGAACCGGAGTGCCACGGCCTCGCCAATGCCTGACGCCGCACCTGTGATCAGTGCAGTTTGTCCCGAAAGATTCCCAGCCATTTCTCATCCTCTAACTTTTATTGCATGCTAAATACGGCACCATACTCTTACGTATTGACATTGCACGCCTCTCCTAGCAACAGGAAACCATAACATTGACACATTGCTGAGTCTGGAGAGAGAAGCATGCCCGATAACGCGGTGCTCCCCGATATAGGGGTTTCGATGGATGTCGGCGGAATTAAGACGAATTATCATGAAATCGGTGAAGGCGACCCAGTGATTCTTCTTCACGGTTCCGGTCCGGGAGTCACAGCTTGGCAGAACTGGCACAAGATACTGCCTCGCCTGGGCGAAACGCATCACGTTCTGGCCCTGGATGTCGTGGGGTTTGGCTTCAGTCCGCTTCCCGAAGGTGAAAAGCCAGGCATCAAGCTGTGGACCAAGCATCTGGCTGATTTCATCGATGCCATGGGGCTAGATCGCGTGACCTTGATCGGCAACAGTTTTGGTGGCGCGCTTGCTCTAGGCATGATGGCTCATCACGCCCACAAAGTGCGCTCGCTCGTCCTGATGGGAACGCCGGCGGGCGAGTTCGAGCAGAGTCAGGGCTTGGCCAACAGCAGAAGTTTTGAACCCAGCCTAGATGCCATGAGGGCGATGCTGCGCGCCTTTCCCTACGATCCTTCGATCGTCACCGAAGAGGCTGTCGAGGCCCGGCTGCGGGTCGCCAAGATCGCCAGCGGGAAAGAAACCATCGAGAAACTGCAGCCCGGCGACGAGCAGGACGCGAAGGGTCCGCGGATTGTCAAGGGCATCCCCCTCCAGCAACTTGAGGCGATCGATGTGCCAGCGCTCATCCTGCATGGTCGGGAGGACAAGATGATCCCGCTGTCGGTTGCCGTCAGAATGCACGAACACCTCAAGAGGTCGGAAATGCACGTGTTTGGTCAATGCGGCCACTGGGTGCAATTGGAGCGCGAAGATCAGTTTCTTGACCAAGTTTGTGGTTTTCTCCGCAACAACTGACCCGGGGGGTTAAGCAAGATGGGTTCCACCTTTCCCTACTCTGTTGCCGTTGGAAATGGTGCACAAATGCAGAAATCGAAAGCCAGGTTCGAGATACTCCGTCGCATCGAGGATGGCGATCCGGTCTTTTCCCGGAAGGATTATGCCGATGTCGTGACGATGTTCTGGGACACCGTGGAGGCATGTCCGGATCAAATAGCGCTTGTCGATGGCGACAGGAGGCTTTCCTATGCGCAGTTTGGCGCAGCGGTGGCCGGTCTTGCGGGCCGGATTGGTGAGAAAGTCACACCTTCAGCACGCGTCGCGATTTGCATGTCCAATTCGATCGAGGCAAATGTTGCCATTTTCGCGGCGCTGAGCGCCGGTGCAGAAATTTCGATTGTCAACGCAGGCTATACCCCGCGCGAGATTGACACACTGTTCAATATAGCCCCACCAGAACTCGTCCTGGCTGGTCAGAGCAATTCCGAGGTTGCGGGGGCTTCCGCCCGGAATGCCGAGGCACCTCTGATTATCGTCGGAGAGGGCGGGGTCTCCATCGACGCACTGCTCGATACCCCGCCGACAAGGCCGGACGTGGAGATAATGGGCGCCAGTCCGTGCATTATCATGTTTACCGGCGGATCGACCGGCGCACCCAAGGGGGTGCAGCGCGACCATCGGTCCGAAATGAGCGTCATCAAGGCGATGCACACTGCGTGGCCAACACGCCTGCAGGAAGAGGTGTGGCTCAATGTCGCCCCGGTAAGCCATGTATGGGGGATACACATGGGCTGCTTCAATCCGGTCTATGGCCGCTCGTGCCTCATAATTGTTCCCCGCTTTCACCCCGATCTGGTGGCAGGCTTGATGGAAAAGTATCGCGTCAGCGTATTCAGCGGCGGCCCCGCGGCGATCTATCAAGGTCTTCTCGCTGCGCCTGACACGGATATGTCGGCCCTGTGGCTTTGCCCCGGCGGTGGATCGGTCTTCTCACGGCAAACGCTATCGCGATGGGAGGCCAAAACCGGCCTGCCCATCCTTGAAGCATTCGGCATGACCGAAGGTGGCCCGCTGACGGCGCAGCCGCTCGACGGCACCCATCAATACGGCACGGCCGGGCTTCCCCTCCCGGGTATAGAAGTTGCCATTGTGGCTCTGGACGGTAGCGGTGAGCGGCTTTCCGCCAACGAGAATGGCGAGATATTTCTGCGCGGCGAAAGGGTGATTGACCGGTACATGGGGCTGCCGCCAGTGGCTGAGGATGGTTGGCTTCCGACGGGTGACATCGGCTTCCTCACACCGGACGGCTTTTTGACGGTAGTGGACCGCAAGAAGGACATGCTGATTGTAGGCGGGTTTAATGTTTATCCAAGCGAGATCGAGCAAGTCCTATCCCTAGTTCCCGAAGTTTCCGACGCGGCGGTGGTCTCCGTCCCGGACAGCCGCAAAGGCGAGGCTCCGTTTGCCTTCGTGGCAGCTAGCCCGCAATCTGGGGTGGACGAGAAGTTCCTAATGGAACACTGCGCAAAAAACATGACAAAATATAAGATTCCGCGAAATATTGTCGTGCTTGATGAAATTCCTAAAACTCCTGCACGCAAGCCGGACAAGAAACGCCTTAAAGAAATGGCAAACGAATTATTGGAATGACTGGGGAATTTTGGTTAGTTAATATATAAATTATTAGGAGGGAGGCAAAGTAAATGAAAATCAAACTTTTTAATAGTGCCGCACTGATGCCGTTCGTGCTTCTTCCTGCTGTGGCCCACGCGCAGGAAATCAGAACCGACCCAGCGTTAGATGCCACACAGGAAGTCAGCCAGCAGGCTGATCCTTCGAGCAGTGAGATTATCGTTACAGCGACCCGACGAGAAGCAAGCTTGCAGAAAGTTCCTGTCGCAGTGACTGCGGTCTCAAATCTGGCGCTGACGACCTCGGGTGTCGAGAACGTGCGTTCGCTTAACCTAGTCGCTCCCGGTTACAACGGGGGGCGGAATCAGAACGTGATGCAGCCCAGTATTCGCGGGGTTGGGTCGAACGGAACTTCGGTCGGCGACGAATCAAATGTCGCCGTCTATGTTGATGGTATCTATCAAGGCGATCCCTATTCGACGCAGATCGACCTTGTCGAAATCTCTCGAATAGAGGTTCTTCGCGGACCGCAGGGCACAGTTTTTGGTCGCAATGCGACAGGTGGTCTCGTCAACGTGGTGACCCCGGATCCGCAGTTCAATTCGCGAGGGCGAATCAAGGCGAGTGGCGCGCGTACGCGGGAACGCGCGAATAATTTCGACATCAGCGGCTATGTCACGGGCGGCTTGACCGACACGATTGCTGCCGATCTTGCGGTGCTCTATCGCAACCAGGACGGATACGCAGTCAACCTGTTCAAGGGCGGCACTGTTGGGGACAGAGAAACCATTTCGGTTCGCTCAAAGCTTCTGTTCCAGCCTAGCGACACGGCCAAGTTCGTTCTCACGGTCGGCTATGTCGACACCCATGAGGAAACGGCTGCTCTCGGTCAGCCATACAAAGGAAATACACTGGGAGCGAAGTTCGATGGAGCGATCGTGCCCAATAAACCATGGCAAGTATCTAACTTTGTCGCAGCCAGCGGAACAGCCGGATTGTCAGACTATACGCGGCTCGACCTCGCCCTTAAGGGGCAGTTGGATCTAGGGGGGGTCATCCTGGAATCTACTAGTTCCTATATGCGGACGCGCGTGAATCAAAACGCCGATTCCGACGGAACCAACCTTTTGCTCGGCGAAACCGATATGCGGGTCCGACCCGATACGTTTACCCAGGAGCTTCGCTTGGTTTCGGATAACAGCGGTCCTTTGAGTTGGACCGCCGGACTCTATTATTACGAATTGGAAGGTGAACAACCTCTTACCTTAATAAATCGCCAGGACCCGTCACTGCCTATTGTACCAACTAGGATGGAACCGAAGGTATCGACTGCATCCTATGCGGCCTTCGCCGAAGGTACTTATGAGCTTATGCCGAGATTTTCTATCACACTCGGTGGTCGTTTCACTACAGAGAAAAGAAAATTTTCTCAGCGTATCAATGGAAACCAGCTATTCACAGATGCGGAAAAGAAGTTTGACAAATTCACATACCGCGTTTCTTTGCAATATGAAGCCTCTCCGGATCTTAACATTTATGGTACTTACGGAACGGGCTTCAAAAGCGGTGTATTTAACACATTCAGTCCCTCCAGAGTTGCAGTGGACCCGGAAACGATCGAAGCATTCGAGTTCGGCATAAAATCTGAGCCACTATCTTGGTTGCGCGCAAACCTAGCGACCTTCTATTATAAATATGACGACATGCAGGTGACGGCACGAGGGGGCGACAACTCTTTCGTGTTGCAGAACGCTGCAAAAGCCAAGATCTATGGTGGCGAACTCGAGCTCACAGCAGAACCCGTCACAGGCTTAAATCTGCGGTCTGCAATTGCTTACACGCATTCTGAGTATGATAAATTCACCAATGCCCAAGTTTTCATTCCTCGTCCGGGCGGCGGAAACTTGGTTTCCTCTGTCGATGCATCGGGCAATCAACTGATCCGCACTCCCGAGTTCACGTTAACCTTAGGCGGGCGCTACAGCTTCGATGCATTTGATGGAAAAGCATTCCTTGGTGGAAATATATTCCATTCAAGCCCAGTTTATTACGACTATCTTAATACGTTCAAGCAGGATTCCTATGAGCTTATCTCCAGTGAGATCGGTTGGACCACTCCGAATGATGATCTTACTTTCCGGATATTCGCGAAGAATCTTACCAATGCAGCGGTGGCCCAGCAAATTTCACCTGGACCGCTTGGGGCTTACATCATCTACGAACGTCCGCGTGAAGTAGGTGCGAGTGTAGAGATCAAGTTCTGATTGATATGCGGTGCAGGGTAATTTTTGTATCCTGCACCGCCACTCATCTACCGTACGCCACCTGACCTCCGAAAGTTCCCTCGGACTGGAATGTAGATTATGCTCACATACGCTCAGGTGCATAAGGAATATCTGGCCTGCTGCTGGTTTCGTAGGCACTAGGATAAGTGGCACCAAAAATGAAGACAAGGTAATCAGTGAGCGTGGCGCAGGTGTGGATATATATGCGTGTGCATAAAGCATTGCTGTGTAATGTATGAATGATTTTCTGGGTCGCGCAGTAAATCGTTTCCTAGCAATTGTCAGATTAAGATTAAATACAAGGGTGCTTAGTGATACGCCCGGAATAATAATTTATTTATTCTGAATATTAGAAATATTCATCTAATAAATTAGAAGATCTATATGGAGTTCGTCGTAATCATAAATTAATGATATAGTCCTTGAAATAATCCGGAATAAATAACTCCATGAAGGCATTTTTATCTTCGGATTGGTGCTCAAATTTCTTTGATGGCATGAGTATGTTGAGTCCAATGAGGTGAGCGAGAGCCATTGCTGCTGTTTGGCGCGCCCTGTTTTTGCTCTGACCAAGTTCGATATAAGCCTCTGCTATTAGACTCATTCGATCCTGATCAACGCGCTTTGTTGTTTCCGCAGCAATGTCGGAAACTCGTGCCCATTCCCGCAGGGCCTGTTCAATAGGGCCGCCAGGAACGTCGGGACCTTTATTCAAAGCCAAGGTAAAGAAATATCGCAACCGATCACGCGGAGCATTAAAATCACGCTTGCCCGCCAAACCGATGGCGATGGTGGCGGAATTATACCAATATTTTAGTGTCTCAGAGAGTAGAGAATCTCTATCTTTGAAATGCCAATAAAAACTTCCTTTTGTTACTTTTAGTTCCCTTGCCAAGGATTCTATTTGAATAGCAGCTACGCCTACATCACCTATCTTACCTAAGGTATGTTTTAGCCATATATTCTTCGACAGCCTAGCCGTTTTTATAGATTCACTCCTATGTTCAGGCATGAATTCTCCTTCAATTGACTGACTAGTATCCGGAACACGGTCTAGCAGGTAACGGGGTTTGAGTAGCAACGGAACAGAAAACCTACATAAGGGGCTTCAAGCATCGTCGATGCCTGTGGCATCAGGATCGCGTAGCGGCCGCAGCTCGCCCCGCGCCACGATGGGGTGACTACACGAAAGTAACGTATCTGCACGCTAAGGGCGAACGGATAGCGAACGTCACGCGGCGAGCAGGGAACTGACGGCGCGCAGCGGTCGCAGGGCATCCGGATCGGGCCGATCTTGGGTCAATCCCGGCAAAGGTACGTAACGCAACATAGGATTTCAGTCGCCCCATCGAAGGCTCTCGGGTTGTAAATCCGTCAGTTTGTCGATCGCTTCCTGGATATTTTCGAGGGCCTCGCTGAGGTCGGAGAGTTGGTCCTCGATCTCGGTTGCCAGGTCAAACGTAATTGCTCACGGGGTCGGCAATTGGTGGGCTGATCAGGCGACCATGAATCTGCCGTCGACGAGTTCGCGGATGGCTACGAGGGCCGATTTGCCGCTGAGACGAGCGGTTCCGGTGACGGATC
>Ga0255338_1004013_pt1 | contig 16211 bp, 11 predicted proteins | sample MeOH1_35cm_T4_19_FD_203715 | JGI IMG/M metagenome (GOLD analysis project Ga0255338, IMG submission 203715) | Sandy soil microbial communities from University of British Columbia, Vancouver, Canada - MeOH1_35cm_T4_195 | ecosystem: Engineered > Artificial ecosystem > Sand microcosm > Unclassified ...
CATGCCGTTCCTGGTCGATTCGGTGACGGCCGCGATCACCGCACGGAATTTGATCACCCATCGCCTGCTTCACCCGATCGTCTGCGTCGAACGCGACGGCGGGGGGGCGCTGCGCTCGCTCGACCCGTCGTGCGACTCACTGCCGCACCGCGAATCCTGGATGTATCTGGAGATCGACCGTGCCGCGGCGAGCACGCGCCGGCTGCTCGTCGCGGAGATCGAGGCGGCGCTCGCCGACGTCCGCGCGGCGGTGGACGACTGGGCGAAGCTCCAGGCACGGCTGCACGACGATGCCGACCGGCTCAAGGATGAGGAGCGCGCGGCTCTGCTGCACTGGTTCGCGGACGGGGCGATGACGTTGCTCGGCTATCAGGCTGTGCCGGCTCCGCCGGCGCGCGGCGGCGCGCGCGAAGTGCCGGACGAAGGCGATCGCAATCGAAGCGTAAAAGGGGCATTGGGCCTTCTGCGCCGTCCGGGAACGCCGTTATGGGACGAAGGCAGCACCGCCGCCGCGATCGCCTATTTCGAGCAAGGCGGCCGCGCGCCGCTTATCGCCAAGGCCGACCGCCGCTCGAGCGTGCACCGCCACGTGCCCTTCGACCTGGTCGTGCTCCCGATCCGCGGGCGGGAGGGTAACGACGACGGACGGGTGAGCGCGCTCGGGATGCACGCCGCCCTGTGGACCAGCCAGGCGCTGCGCGCGCCCGCCGACGACGTGCCGGTGCTGCGCCGCCGGCTTGCTGCGCTCGAGGAAGAGCTGGGCTTCGATCCGCGTGGCCATGCCGGCAAGGCGCTGCGCCATTCGATCGCGGCGCTGCCGCGCGACCTGCTCGTCAGCCTGAAGCGCGACGCCGTCAAACAGCTCGTGGTCACCGCCATGTCGCTCGCGGACCGGCCGCGCCCGACCCTGGTGCTGCTGCAAAGCATCCTCAAGGGACATCTGTTCGCGTTCGTCTGGCTGCCGCGAGACGAATTGACCAATCGGCGGCGGCTGGCGATCGCCGACATGCTCGAGCAGGCGGCGGCGGGGACGATCTCGAACTGGTCGATCGAGCTCGGTGACGGCGACCTGTCGCTCGTCCGCTACACGATCGACGTCGCGCCCGGCACTGCGCTTCCCGACGGCGCCGCGCTCAATGCCCAGCTCCACGAGATGGTGCGAGGCTGGGAACCGAGCGTCGAGCAGGCGCTCGCGCCGATCGTCGGGGCGGCACGCGCGACGCGGTTGGCGCTGACCCTCGTCAGGCAATTCCCGGAAAGCTACCGCGCCCGCACCGACGCCGCCGAGGCCGCGCAGGACGTGCTGCGCATCGCCGCGCTGCACGACAGCGCGGCGCGCGGCGTTCGGCTCTTCCGCCGCGCCGGCGACGAGCCCGGGCGGCTGCGCCTGATCACCTATCGCCGCGGCGGCACCATCGCCTTGTCGGAAGCCGTTCCGGTGTTCGAAAATTTCGGTTTCCGCGTTCTCGAGGAGCAGCCGACGCCGATCGGCGCCAATCCCGCCGCGGCCGGCTCGGCCGGCGGCGAGGTGGCCGGCACGATCCACGAATTCCTGCTCGAGAGCGGCCAGGATGGCGACGCGCTGCTCGGCCGCGCCGCGACGATCGAAGCCGCGATCGCTGCCGTGCTCGAGCATCGCGCCGAGAATGACCCGTTCAACCAGCTGCTCGTCGCGGCGGCGCTGGAGCCCCCCGACATCGTGCTGCTGCGCGCCTGGTTCCGCTATTTGCGCCAGACCGGCCTCTCCTACGGCATCACCACCGCGGTCGAAGCCCTCCGCAAGGCGCCGGCCGTCGCACGCGGCCTGATCGCGCTGTTCCGCGCCCGCCACGATCCCGCTTTGCAAGACGACGCCCGGCGCGGCGACGCGGAGGCGGCCGCCGCCGAGACGATGATCGCCGAGGCTCTCGCCGGGGTCGCGGCGATCGACGAGGATCGGCTGCTGCGCCTGCTGCGCTGCATCGTGCTCGCGACCCTGCGCACCAACGCCTTTTCCGCCGCCGGGCGCGAAGCGCTCGCGTTCAAGCTCGATCCGAGTCTCATCCCCGGCCTTCCGGCACCGCTGCCGTGGCGCGAGATCTGGGTCTATTCGCCGCGGGTCGAGGGCGTTCATCTGCGCGCCGGCCCGGTCGCGCGCGGCGGTATCCGCTGGTCGGACCGGCGCGACGATTTCCGCACCGAGGTGCTCGGCCTGATGAAGGCGCAGATCGTCAAGAATGCGGTGATCGTCCCGACCGGCGCGAAGGGCGGCTTCTATCCCAAGCAGCTTCCACCCCCGGCGCAGCGCGACGCCTGGCTCGGCGAGGGCGCGGAAAGCTATGCGGTCTTCGTTCGCGCCTTGCTGTCGCTGACCGACAACATCGTCGCCGGCGCCGTCGTTCACCCCGCCGGCATCACCATCCGCGACGGCGAGGATCCCTATTTCGTCGTCGCGGCCGACAAGGGGACGGCGAGCTATTCCGATCGCGCCAACGCAATCGCGCTCGAGCATGATTTCTGGCTCGGCGACGCTTTCGCCAGCGGCGGCAGCCATGGCTATGATCACAAGGCGATGGCGATCACCGCGCGCGGCGCGTGGATCTCGGTGCGGCGTCATTTCGCCGAGCTCGGCATCGATGTTCAGACCGAGCCGGTGCGCGTCGCGGGCTGCGGCGACATGTCGGGCGACGTGTTCGGCAACGGCATGCTGCTGTCACAGGCGCTCAAGCTCGTCGCCGCGTTCGACCATCGCCACATCTTCATCGACCCCGACCCCGATCCGGCCGCGAGCTGGGAGGAACGCCAGCGCCTGTTCCGCCTGCCGCGCTCGAGCTGGGACGACTATGACCGCACGAAGCTCTCCACGGGCGGCGGGATCTTCCCGCGCACCCAGAAATCGATCCCGCTCACCCCCGAGATGCAGCAGGCGCTCGGCATCGCTCTCGCGGAGGCCGATCCGGCGACCCTCATATCGGCGGTCCTCAAGGCACCGGTCGATCTGTTCTGGTTCGGGGGCATTGGCACCTACGTCAAGGCCGAGGAGGAAAATGACGTCGAGGTCGGCGATCCCGGCAACGACGCTGTGAGGGTCGATGCGGCGGCGATGCGCGCGAGGGTGATCGGCGAGGGCGCCAACCTCGCGGTGACCCAGGCGGGACGAATCGAATTCGCCCTTGGCGGCGGCCGGATCAACACCGATTTCATCGACAATTCGGCCGGCGTCGATTGCTCCGACAAGGAGGTCAACATCAAGATCGCGCTCAATGCCGAAATGGCGTCGGGCGTGCTGTCGCTCGACGCGCGCAACGATCTGCTTGCCGAAATGACCGACGAGGTCGCCGCGATCGTTCTCGAGGACAACCGTTTGCAGACCTTGGCGCTGTCGATCGCCGAGCGCGGGGGGGCCGCGGCTCTGCCGCCGCTGGCGCGTGCGATCGAGGTCCTCGAGGAGAGCGGCCGGCTCAATCGCGCGGTCGAAGGGCTCGACAGCAACGAGGATCTGCTGCGCCGCGCGCAGGAGAACCAGGGCCTCACCCGACCCGAGCTGGCGGTGCTGCTCTCGACCTCGAAACTGGCGCTGCAGGACGCGATCGAGGACAGTCCGCTCGCCGACGACCCCAGCCTCACGCCCGATCTGTTCGCGATCTTTCCCGAGGCGATGCGCAAGCGCCACGAGCAGGCGATCCTGCGCCACCGGCTGCGCCGCGAGATCATCGCGACGACCATTGCCAACCGCTTCGTCAATCGGCTTGGGCTGCTGGCGCCGTTCGCGCTTACCGAAGAGGAAGGCGCATCGTGGGCACAGGCCGCGGCCGGCTTCGTCGCGGCGGAGCGCCTGTTCGACATGGCGCCGTTGTGGCGCGACATCGAGGCGTTCGAAGGACCAGAGGCGGTCCGCCTCGAGCTGTTCGATCGTGCCGGCGCGGGGCTGCGGCTGCACATCGCCGACATCGTCCGCTCGACTGCCCCGTCGATGCGGCCCGGCGAGATCGTCGCCCTGCTGCACCCGGGCATCGCGAAGCTCGATGCGACGCTCGACGAGCTGCTGCGCGCCGAGCCGCGCGCGCAGACCGATGCCATCGCCGCCGAGCTCCTCGCCCGCGGCGCGCCACCCGGCATCGTCGATCGCATCGTGCGCCTGTTCAAACTGAACGGCGCGATCGGCATCGCCGCGCTCGGCCGCCGGCGCGATACGGACGAGGTCGCCCTGACACGGGCCTATACCAAATTGGGCGAAGCGCTCGGGCTCGATTGGGCGCAAAGCGCCGCCAACCGTTTCCAGGCGCGCGACCCTTGGGAGAGCCTGCTCGCGGCGAGCCTGGCGCGCGATTTCGAGCAGCTCCGGCTCCAGTTCCTCGACCGCAGCGGCGGCGCCGATCCGGAAAGCGAAGTCACCAGATGGGTTGAAACGCAGGCACCACGCATTCGGCAATTCTTGCGGATGATCGAGCGGATGCGAACCGCATCGGTTACAACGCTCCCGATGATCGCCGAGGCCGCCAACCAGGCGAGAGTGCTGCTGGCGCGACCTGCCGACGCCTAGACGATATCCCCCTGTCGCCAGCGCCGGCGTTCGAACAGCCAGACGCGGATCGCGCTTGCCAGATTGGGCGGATCGGGGCGTTCGACCCGCTCGGCGTCGATCCGCGCCACCAGCGCATTGACCGGCAGGCCGTCTGCCTCGGCCGCCTCGCGCAATGCTTCCCAGAAGACCGGCTCGAGGCTGATTGACGTCGCGTGGCCGGCGATCATCATCGAGCGCTTGGTCGGACCTTCGAGCCTCATGCCGTGCCCGGTCTCCATCATTCCCGCCGCCATCGCCGGCCGACGAGGATCATCAATACATATGCTGGCCGCCGTTGATTGACAGCGTCGAGCCGGTGATGAAGCCGGCATCCTCGCCGCACAGGAAGACGACGCCGCGCGCGATCTCCTCGGCGTGGCCGAGCCGCCCCACCGGAATGCGCGCGACGATCTTCTGCAGCACGTCCTCGGGCACCGCTGCGACCATCTCGGTGTCGATATAGCCCGGCGCGATCGCGTTGACGGTCACGCCGCCGCGCGCGCCTTCCTGCGCGAGCGCTTTGGTGAAGCCGTGGATGCCCGATTTGGCGGCGGCATAATTGACCTGGCCATATTGGCCCGCCTGCCCGTTGATCGAGCCGATGTTGACGATCCGTCCGTATTTGCGGGCCTGCATGCCCTCGAAGACCGCCTTGGCCATGTTGAAGCAGCCGCCGAGGTTGACGTCGATCACCTCGTCCCACATCTGCCGGGTCATGCGCTTCATCGTCGCATCGCGGGTGATGCCGGCGTTGTTGACGAGCACGTCGACCGCGCCAATCTCTTCCTCGATCCTCGCGATCGACTCTATGCACTCGTCGAGATGCGACACGTCCCATCGGTAGGATTTGATCCCGGTGCGCTCGGTGAACGCACGCGCCTTTTCCTCGTTGCCGGCGTAATTGGCAGCGACGGTGAGGCCCGCGTCGCGCAATGCGATGCTGATAGCCTCGCCGATGCCGCGGGTTCCACCGGTGACGACTGCGACGCGTGCCATTTCCTTCTCCCTCTTGGTCCACGGCCCTTTATGGCTGGGCGATCCAGCCCGCAAGTTCGCGCGCCACCAGGGTGCGCAGCATCTCGATGCCGATCGCACTGTCGTTGAGACAGGGAAGATAGGCGAAATCGCTCCCGCCCGCTTCGAGGAAGGTCTCGCGCCCGCGCATCGCCATTTCCTCGAGCGTCTCGAGGCAGTCCGCCGCAAAGCCCGGAGCGAGCACCGCGACCTTGCCGACGCCGCTGCGCGCGAGCCTGGCGAGCGTTGCATCGGTCGCCGGCTCGAGCCAGCGCGCGCGCCCGAACCGCGATTGGAACGCGGTCACCAGCTCGCGGCCAAGGGCCGCCTCGAGCAGCTGCACCGTCTTGAGGCAATGGTGGTAATATGGATCGCCAAGATCGAGCGTGCGCTGGGGCATGCCGTGAAAGCTGGCGACGAGCGCCTGCGGCTCGAAGCCAAGCGCGGCGACGCCCTGCTCGACGCTCGCCGCGAGCGCAGCGATATAGGCCGGATCGTCGAAATAGGGCGGCAAGGTCCGCACCGCCGGCTGCCAGCGCAAGTGCCTCAAATGCGCGAAGGCGGCATCGTTGGCGGTGGCGGTCGTCGCTGCGCAATATTGCGGATAGAGCGGCGCGAGCAGGATCCGGGTGCAGCCGCGGGCCTTGAGAGAATCGATCATCGCCGCGATCGCCGGTTTCCCGTAGCGCATGGCATGGTCGACCAGCACATCGGGGCCGAACGCACCGCCCAGCGCCTTCGCCTGGCGAGCGGTGATCGCGGCGAGCGGCGAGCCTTCCTCCGTCCACACCTCCTTATAGGCCCGAGCGGACTTCCTGGGCCGCGTGTTGAGGATGATCCCGCGCAGGATCGGCTGCCAGACGAGCTGCGGTATCTCGACGACCCGCGGGTCGGAGAGGAATTCGCGCAGATAGAGGCGGACGGCGCCCGGCTCGGCCGCGTTCGGTGTGCCGAGGTTGATCAGCAGCACGCCGATCTTTTCCGCGCCGGGCTTATCCCCAATTTCAGCCGGCATCGCGGCAGCTCCGATGGTCATCACCTGCTTCCGATTTCGAGGGGCAAGGCGCGCAGCCTGCGGCCGGTGAGCGCGAACAGGGCGTTGGCGATCGCCGGCGCCGCGGTGGGAACCGACAGCTCGGTGACTCCGCCCGGATCCTCCTCGCTTTCGACCAGTTCGACGATGATCTGCGGCGAGCTCGCCAGGGTCGGCAGGCCAAGCTGGCCGAAGCCATGCGCTGTCACCAGGCCGCGCTCGACGGCAATGGGTCTGCCGGTCGCGGCGGCAATGCCGAACATCAGCCCCCCCTCGACCTGCTGGCGAACGATCTCGGGATTGACGATCCGGCCGCAATCGACCGCGCAGATCGCCTGTTTGACGCGCACTTGCTGCACGCGGCCGCTCCGGTCGCCGATCTCGACCTCGACGATCGTCGCGGCGTACGAGCCGAACGCGCTGTGCGCGGCAAGGCCCATCATGCTTCCCGGCCCGCCCCCGTCCCAGCCGCCCAGCGCGGCTGCGGTGGAAAGCACGCGCGCCAGCCGCGGATTGTCGCCCAGCATTTGCATCCGGAACGACAGCGGCTCGATCTTGGCCTGGCGCGCAAGCTCGTCGATGAAGCATTCGGTGAAGAACGCCGTGTAGCTGTGCGCGCCCGAGCGCCAGATGCCGGTCCGCACGCCGATCGCAGCCGGGAGGTGATCGACCGCGACCGCGCCGATCGCATAGGGCGGGACCGCGCCGGCCACTGCCGCCTCCTCGCTCTCGTCCTGAGGCCCCGGCTTGCCGCGGTGCAGCCGCCCGCTCACTTCCGACACCGTCGAGGGCGCTGCGATGCGCGCACGCCAGGCGGTGATGATGTTGCCCTGGCCCAGGCTCGCGGTCAGCAGCGCGCGGGCGGGCGGGCGGAAGCCGTCGTGCATCGTCTCCTCGATGCGCGACCAGACGAGCTGGACCGGGCGCTTGACCTGCAGCGCCATGACGACCGCCTGTTCGATCGCCTGCGTCTCGAGCTTGCGGCCGTAGCCGCCGCCGATCAGCGTGCGGTAGACCGTGACCTGCGCCTCGCTCACCCCCGCCGCCCGCGCCGCGGCGGCGCGCGCGAAACCCGGCGCCTGCGTCGGCACCCAGACCTCGACCCTGTCGCCGGTGATCCGCACCGTCGCGGCCAAGGTTTCCAGCGGGGCGCTCGGCGCGAGCCCGACCTGATAATGCGCGCGGAACACCTTGCCGCCGCCCTGCGCGGCACCTTCGATCGCGGCAGCGGCGTCGCCGCGGCTGAACAGTCGGCTTGCTTCCCCACCGTCGAGCGCCCGTGCCAACGCGGCATCCACCTCGCCGCTGCCGATCAGCGGCCCGGCGGTCTCGAAGCGCGGCGCCATCCGTTCGACGGCGCGATTGGCCGCCCACCAATTGGCGGCGACCGCCCCGATCCAGCCCGGCTGCTCGACCAGCGCGATCACGCCCGGCACCTTGCCCGCTGCGGTGCGGTCGACGCGGACCAGCCTGGTATCGCCTGCGGGCCCCTGCCGCACCGAGCCGTAGACCATGTTCGGCAGGCGTATGTCGCAGGCATATTGCGCCGAGCCGTCGACCTTCGATGGGAGATCGAGGCGCGGCAGCGGCTGACCGGCGAGACGATGCTCGTTGCCGCCGCGCACCGGCAGATGCTTGGGAAGCTCCTGAGCGGCCGCGGCGTCGGCGAGCTCGCCGAAGCTGATCCTGTCCTTGCCACGCATGACGAAGCCGGCGCGGGTGTCGAGACTCTCCCAATCCACGTCCCAGCGGTCCGCCGCCGCCTTGCTGAGCAGCGCGCGTCCCGCCGCGCCGGCCTCGCGCATCGCGGCCTCGAATGCGCGGATCGATGTCGAGCCGGCCGTCAGCATCAGCCCCGAACGGGTCGCATATTCGCGCACCGCCCAGCCGCTGATCCCGCGCAGCGCCGGCGGCACCGCATTGCCCGCGATATCCTCTACGAGCAGACGATTGGCGTAGATCGGGCTGATCGGCGCCGGCTCGACCGACACCGTCCGCCAATCGGCGCCGAGCTCGTCGGCGAGGATCTGCGGCAGGCTGGTATAGACCCCCTGCCCCAGCTCGCTCTGCGGGACGGCGACGACGACGCGGCCGTCATTGCCGATCTTGAGGTAGGCGTTGAAGATCGTCTCGCCTGGCGCGGCACGCAGATTGGGCTCGTAACGGCGCGGCCACGCCGCCCAGGCGATCAGCAGCCCGGCCCCGACCCCGCCGCCGATCAGCAGGTTTCGCCGGCTGATGTCGAGGGGCGCGCGCTCGGGATCCATGACGGCGTGATAATCAGCTGCCGCGGCAAGCGCCAGCGGCCGGTGCGAGCGTTCTCTTTGGGATCAGGCTCCGCCTGATCGCGCCGCGCAGCGGGACATAGAGCGAAGACAGCACAAACATCACACACTAGCCCTCGAGCCAGCCCGTGCCTATGACGACGCGGAGCCGGAGGGGTGGACCGTGACCGATTTTCTGCTGACCATGGCAAGTGCCGCGCAGGCCGTGCGCTGGGAGGACCTCGGCCTCCACCCGGTCGCGCTCCAGATCGGCATGTTCAAGCTGCGCTGGTATTCGCTCGCCTATCTCGCCGGCATCATCCTGGGCTGGTGGTATCTGCTCAAGCTGATCGCGCAGCCGGGCGCGCCGATGGCGCGGCGCCACGCGGACGACATGGTGTTCTACGCGACGCTCGGGATCATCATCGGCGGCCGCCTCGCCTATGTCTTCTTCTACCAGCCGAGCATCCTCGCGAATCCGCTCGACGTCTTCAAATTGTGGGAAGGCGGCATGTCGTTCCACGGCGGCGTCGTCGGCGTCAGCCTCGGCATCCTCTATCTCTCCTGGAAGAACAAACTCAACTGGCTCCGCATCCACGATTACGTCGCCTGCTGCGTGCCGATCGGGCTGTTCTTCGGGCGCCTCGCCAATTTCGTGAATGGGGAGCTTTGGGGCAAGGCCACCAACGTCGCCTGGGCGGTGATCTTCCCCAGCGGGCGCGAGGTGCCGCGCCACCCGAGCCAGCTCTACGAAGCCGGGCTCGAAGGCATCGCCTTGTTCGCCTTGCTGTGGTTCATGTTCTGGAAGACCGACGCGCGCTACCAGCCGGGCAAGCTCGTCGGCACCTTCCTGCTCGGCTACGGCATCTCGCGCTTTCTCGTCGAGTTCGTGCGCGAGCCGGACGCCCAGCTGGTCGAGTTCGCGCGCGCGACGCACCTCCACATGGGCCAATGGCTGTCGCTGCCGATGATCGTCGGCGGCGCCTATCTGGTCGCAACCGCGAAGCGGCGCCGGCAACGGGTCGAGCCGACTGCCGGCAGCGAGAGCATTGCCTGACAGGACGCCCGTCGCGTCGGCGCTGGAGCAAAGGCTCGCGCGGCTGATCGGGCGATCCGGGCCGATCCCGGTGGAGCATTATATGGCCGAGGCCAATGCTCATTATTACGCGACGCGCGACCCGCTCGGCGCCGCGGGCGATTTCATCACCGCTCCCGAGATCAGCCAGATGTTCGGCGAACTGGCCGGTCTCTTGCTGGCCGATCTGTGGGTGCGTGCCGGCCGCCCCGGAAAGGCTTATTATGTCGAGCTCGGCCCGGGCCGAGGCACCTTGGCGCGCGATGCGCTGAAAGCGATGAAGGCCGCCGGCCTCACGCCGCCGATCGAACTGGTCGAAACCAGCCCGGTGCTTCGCGCGGCCCAGGCGGCACTTCTGCCGGCCCCGCGCTGGCATGACGATTGCACCAGCCTTCCCGACGACGGCCCATTGCTGATCGTCGCCAACGAATTCTTCGATGCGTTGCCGGTGCGCCAGCTCATCGCGACCGACGAGGGCTGGCGCGAGCGCATGGTGGCTTATGAAGAGGGCAGGTTCGTTCCGGTCGCCGGCCCACTCGCATCGGCCGCGGCGATCCCGAGCGCCTTGCGCGACTCTCCGCCGGGAACGATCGTCGAGACCTCGCCCGCCTCGGCGGCGATTGCCGAGGCGCTCGCGGGGCGGATCGCCGTTCAAGGCGGCGCGGCGTTGATCATCGATTACGGCCACCAAAGTTCATCGCCCGGAGAGACGCTGCAGGCGGTGCACACGCACGGCTATGCCGATCCCTGGCTCGAGCCGGGCGAGCGCGACCTCACCGCGCACGTCGATTTCCAAGCGCTGGCGCAGGCGGCCCGGTCCAGGCACGTCAAGTCGTTCGGCCCGGTCGGACAAGGCGATTGGCTGCGCGCGCTCGGCATCGAGCTGCGCGCCGCGACGCTCGCGGCGGCGGCGCCCGAACGCGCGCAGGAGATCGCGCAGGCGCGGCTCCGGCTCACCGCGCCCGACCGGATGGGAAGCCTGTTCAAGGTGCTCGCGCTGGTCGCTCGATCCTGGCCCGATCCGGAGGGTTTCTGATGACCGCCGCCGACATGACGAGCTGCCGCTTCCGCACCGCCGGTGTCGAGGATGCGCCAGCGCTTGCCGCGCTCGGCCGCGAGACCTTCATCGAGACGTTCGGCCACCTTTACCGCCCCGACGACCTTGCGGCCTTCCTCGTCAGCCATGACGAGGAAAGATGGCGCGAACAGCTCGCCGGGCACGAATTTGCGATCCGCATCGTCGAAGCGGACGGACGAGCGGTGGCTTATGCCAAGCTCGGGCCGCCGTCGCTTCCATTCGAGGTCGGTGCGCCGTCGATCGAGCTCAGGCAATTCTACGTGCTGCGGCCTTGGCAAGGCACGCGCATCGCCCGCGAGCTGATGGACTGGGTGCTCGGGGAGGCGCGGCGGCGGGGCGCTGAGGAGCTTTACCTGTCGGTGTTCGTCGACAATCAGCGCGCGCGCCGCTACTACGAGCGCTACGGCTTCACCTTCGTCGCGCCTTATGCCTTCATGGTCGGCAACCACGCCGACGACGATCACATCATGCGCCTCGTCCTCAACGAGGCGCCGGAGGAGCGACGGTGACGATCGATGCGATACGATCGGCTTTGCTCGAGCCGATGCCGCACGCCTTTCTCGGCCGCCGCGGCGGCGTCTCGACCGGCGTCTGTGCGGGGCTGAACACCGGCTGGGGGACCGAGGACGATCGCGACGCGATACGCGCCAATCGGGCGCTGGCGATCGCGGCGGTCGCGCCGCACGCGCGGCTGGTGACCGTCCATCAGGTCCACAGCGCGACGGCGATCCCGGTCACCGCCCCCTACCCGGACGATGCGCGCCCGCACGCCGACGCGCTGGTGACCGACCGGCCCGGCCTCGCGCTCGCGATCCTCACCGCAGATTGCACGCCGGTGCTTTTCGCGGACACGGCGGCAGGCGTGATCGGTGCGGCGCATGCCGGCTGGAAAGGCGCGATGGCCGGCGTGATCGAGGCGACGGTGCGCGAGATGGAGGCGCTCGGCGCCGATCGGGCGCGCATCCGCGCCGCGGTCGGCCCGACGATCGCGCGCCGATCCTATGAGGTCGACGAGGATTTCCTGCGCCGCTTCGTCGCGCAGGACGCGGAGAACGAGCGCTTCTTCACGCCCGGCCGCCCCGGCCACCACCAGTTCGATCTCGAAGGATTTGTCGTCTCCCGCCTCGCGCAGGCGGGCCTGGGCCGGATCGAGGCGCTCGGACTCGACACTTATTCGGATCCGGGCCGGTTCTTCAGCTACCGCCGTGCCACCCACAAGGGCGAAGGCGATTACGGCCGCCAAATGTCGTTGATCGCGCTTCCGGCCTAGAGCCTGTTCAAACTGTTGAGCGGCACGATTCGCGCGGTGGATTGTTGAAGGGGAGGAATGATCGTCGCGATGATCGCGATCCTCCGACCGGGGAAGCGCATGCCCAGAAAGCCCCTGCCCAGAAAACCCATGCCCAGAAAGCCGATGTCATGAAGGACGAGGCCGATCTCACCGGCACCACCCCGCGCCGGAGGCCCAAGCCCGACGTGCTCGAAATCGGCGGCCGGCGGCTCAAGCCTTCGACCTTGATGATGGGCCATGGCTTCGACCCCGCCCTCTCCGAAGGATCGCTGAAACCGCCGATCTTCCTCACCTCGACCTTCGTTTTCGAAAATGCCGCCGCAGGCAAGCGTCACTTCGAGGGCGTCACCGGCAAAAGGCCCGGCGGGGCCGAAGGCCTGGTCTATTCCCGCTTCAACGGCCCGAATCAGGAGATTCTCGAGGACCGGCTCAGCCTGTGGGAGGATGCCGAGGATGCCTTGAGCTTCTCGAGCGGCATGTCGGCCATCGCGACGTTGCTGCTGGCGATGGTCCAGCCCGGCGACGTCATCGTCCATTCGGGCCCGCTCTACGCCGCGACCGAGACGCTGATCGGGCGCGTGCTCGGCCGGTTCGGCGTGCGCTGGCTCGATTTTCCGGCCGGAGCGGAACCCGACGAGATCGCCGCGGTGATCGAGCAGGCGAAGCAGCAGGGCCGCGTGTCGTTGATCTATCTCGAAAGCCCTGCCAATCCGACCAACGTGCTGGTCGACGTGCAGGCGGTGGCCGCCGCCCGCGACGCCTTGTTCGAGGAGGGCCGCCGTCCGCCGATCGCGATCGACAACACCTTCCTCGGGCCGTTGTGGCAGCAGCCGCTCAAGCATGGCGCCGACCTCACCGTCTATTCGCTGACCAAATATGCCGGCGGTCACAGCGACCTCGTCGCCGGCGGCGTGGTCGGCGCCAAGGCGCTGATCGATCCGATCCGGGCGATGCGCAACACCATCGGCACGATCACCGATCCCCATTCGGCCTGGATGCTGTTGCGGAGCCTCGAGACGCTCGAGCTGAGGATGACCCGCGCCGGCGAGAATGCGGAAAAGGTGTGCGGCTTCTTCCGCGACCATCCCAAGGTCGAGACCGTCGGCTATCTCGGCTTCCTCGAAGACGACCGCCAGGCCGACATCTATCGCCGCCATTGCAGCGGCGCCGGATCGACTTTCTCGCTCTACCTCAAGGGCGGCGAACGCGAGGCCTTCGCCTTCCTCGACGCCCTGAAGATCGCCAAGCTCGCGGTCAGCCTCGGCGGCACCGAGACGCTTGCCAGCGCGCCCGCGGCGATGACCCATCTGTCTGTCCCCGACGCGCGCAAGGCAGCGCTTGGCATCTCCGACAATCTGGTGCGCATCTCGGTCGGGGTCGAGGATGCCGGCGATCTGATCGCCGATTTCGAGCAGGCGCTGGCGGCTATCTAGAGTGATTTCAAGTCGGGTGGAATCACCTGACAACTCGGAAATCACGGAAAACAAAGAGAATCAGACTCAATTCCGGTTCAATCAGAACCGGGATTGAGTCTAGCGCGGCGGCTCCCCCGGCTGCCGCTCCAGTCCAGCACTTGCCACCCTTCGGCGCGCGCGAGGCGGAGCAGGCGGTCGTGGGCGTTGGCGGCGACCGGCTCGTCCGACCAGCGATGCACCGGCGCGTCGGAGACATGGTCCGAATAGAAACGGATATGCACCGCCTCGCGCGCCAGGCCTTCGCGCTCCAGCCAGGCCTCGATCATCGCGAGCTTGCTGTCGCCGTAGCAATTGCTACCCTCGATCCGGGCGATGACGCGTCCGGCGGAATCGCGCTGGGTCTCCGTCGCGATGACGTCGGTGAAACCAAGCCGCTGCGCGATCGCGGCGGCGTAGATCCGGTACGAAGCGGTTGCCATCACCAGCCGCCGCCCGGCCTCACGGTCGGCCGCGATGCTGGCGCGCGCGCCGGGCAGGATGTTGCGCACCATCTGACGCTCGGCGAAACTCTCGATGACCGGCTCGAGCCGCTCCGGCGCGATCGCATTGCCGATCAGCAACCGATAATTGATTTCCTTGAGCCGGCCACGGTCGATCAGCTTGAGCAAATAGGCGGCCATCGCCAGCAGCACGAGCGGCATCAGCAACAGGCGCCACGGCGCGAGCCGTACAGCGGCGTGGATCAGGAACGGCGTGTAGGTCGCACGCCGCGTGATCGTCCGATCCATGTCGTAGATGGCGAGCGCGCTTTTCATGGTGCTGGGCAAGCATAGCGCGCGCGGCTTGTCCACCACTCCGCTTGAAACCGACCCTGCTTGCGGATGCGATCCGCTGCCCGGCGCGCCGCGAGAGCGGCGTGCAAAGCGGCTTGCCCCGGCCAGCGTAATCCAGCAGTGTCCGCCGCATGAATCCGCCCGCCGATGTCAGCCTGAGCGATGAGGGGGGCCGGCGTGTTCTGCACTTCCATGGCGCCCTGACCTTGAGCAGCATCGACGACCTTCCGCAACGGTTGGGTACGATCGACGTCGGCCAAGCGACGATCGATCTGTCCGACGTATCGGCGATGGACACGGTTGGCGCCTGGCTGGTCCACCGCCTGGTCCGCGACCAGGGCGCTGAGGTCACCGGCGCGAGCGAACAGCAACGCGCGCTGATCGAGGAAGTCAGCAAGGCCGACCAGATGGTCAAGATGCGGCCGGACCGGACACCGCCGCTCTACCGCGTGCTCGACCAGATCGGGACCGCGACGATTCTCGCCGGCCGGACTCTGGTCGGGCTGCTCGGCTTCTTCGGCGCCTTGTTGATCTCGACCTGGGCGGTGATCACCCACCCGCGGCGCTTCCGCTTCAATGCCGTCGTCCAGCAATTCGAGGTCGTCGGCGTCCACGCGCTGCCGATCATCGGCCTGATGAGCTTCCTCGTCGGCATCGTCATCGCCCAGCAGGGGGCGGTCCAGCTGCGCCAGTTCGGCGCCGAGGTGTTCACGATCAACCTGATCGGGCGAAGCGCCGTCAAGGAGCTCGGCGTGCTGATGACCGCGATCATGGTCGCCGGCCGCTCGGGCTCCGCCTTCGCCGCGCAGATCGGCTCGATGAAGCTCAACGAGGAAGTCGATGCGATGCGCACGATCGGCGTCTCGCCGATGGAGGCCCTCGTGCTTCCCCGCGTGCTCGCAACCGTGCTGATGATGCCGATGCTCGGCTTCTATGCGGCGATGATGGCGGTGCTTGGCGGCGGCGTATTCACCTGGCTGTCGCTCGATATTCCGCCGGTGACCTTCATCCAGCGCATCCGCGAGGTCGTTCCGATGACCGACCTTTGGCAGACCTTGATCAAGGCGCCGGTGTTCGGACTGATCATCGCAATGGCGGGCTGCTTCCAGGGCATTCAGGTCGAAGGCAATGCGGAGGCGGTCGGCCTGCGGACCACCGCGGCGGTCGTCCAGGCTATCTTCCTGGTGATCGTGCTCGACGCCTTCTTCGCCGTCTTCTTCACCTCGGTCGGCTGGCCATGAGCGATCCCCGGCCAGCGCCCGAGGAGCCGATCATCGAGGTCCGGGGGCTGCGCAACAGCTTCGGCGAGCAGGTTGTGCACGAGAACCTCGATCTGACCGTTCGGCGTGGCGAGATCCTCGGCGTGGTCGGCGGCTCGGGCACCGGCAAGTCGGTGCTGATGCGCTCGGTGATCGGCCTGCAGCAGCCCGACGCGGGCGAAATAAGGGTGTTCGGCGAGGAGATCATCGGCCGCGACGAGGAAGAGCTCAAGAACCTCCGCAAGCGCTGGGGCATCCTCTTCCAGAGCGGCGCGCTTTTCTCGACGTTGACCGTCGCGGAAAACGTGCAGGTCCCGATCCGCGAATATTATCCCGCCATCGATCCGAAGCTGCTCGAGGAGATTGCCGGCTACAAGATCGTAATGAGCGGCCTGGGCGCGGAAGC